>JAABUQ010000348.1_pt1 | contig 107344 bp, 106 predicted proteins | sample 5560001 | NCBI WGS metagenome assembly JAABUQ01 (sample SAMN10711888, study PRJNA513371) | rock metagenome | isolation source: Antarctica rocks | place: Antarctica: Victoria Land, Finger Mt nord | collected 2015-12-18
CAAGCGCTTAAGCTCGGCGCGCTCCCCGTCTGTCATCTTCAAGTTTTGCAATGGACGTCCAGCCATGACCAATGATACGATAACCGCTCAAAATAATCAATGGACTAGTGGTTCAGAACACTAGCGGGGAGCCGGTTATTCGCAAGTGAAGGCGGTTCCGTTGCGAGATTGCGCAGCGCCTCGTCCGTGGAGGCCGTCGATGTTTTTGGATCAGTCCGTGCGTCTGGGCGAACGGCCGGAGCGTGTGCGTGCCCAAGACGCCGTGCGCTTCCGGGGAGCGCCGATGCTCTTTATCGTCGACTCTGAGTTTCGGCTCATCGCTCGGACGGCCGGCGGCACCGGTTCCACCGACACTTCGGATGCCGCCTGGGCGCGCATCGAACCGCTCGCGCGTTCGATCGCTGCGGGCGATGCTTCCGACGATACCCACGTTCTTCCGGAGTCCGCCGGCGAGGTCGTCCGCGTGTCTGCCTTGCGCGGTGAGATGGCAGGCTACGCCGTGGTGCTCGAGCGCCGCCGTTCGCCCCGAGCGATACGCACGACGTGCGTCACGTTCGGCTTATCGCAGCGAGAATGCGACGTGCTTGAGCTCATAGTCGCCGGAATGAGCACCGCGGAGATCGGCAGACGGCTCAACATCGCAGATGCGACCGTACAGAGTCACGTGCGCAACGTCGGCATCAAGATGGGCTGCTCGAAGCGCTCCGCGATGATCGCACGAGCGCTCCTCGGTTAGGCCTGCGTCCGCGGCTGGCCGTCGGCGGTATGAGCTCAAAGCCCCGCATGGCTGCAAGCGGGTCGTCGTGCGTATAAAGCGGCTAGCGGCGAGACCTTGCCGACGCCTCGCGCCTTAGTCGGGTTCGTTGCGATGGCGTTAGCGGCGAACGATGTATTCGAGATCTTTACCGTCGGCGCGGTGATCGCTCACCGGCGCTTTGATGCTCGGGCAGAACAACGAGCGGCACCCATAAAGGCTATACGTACAACTCGAAGGACTGAAGACTGTTAGCGACAGCTGGAGCACCCTGTTAAGCCGTCAACGGCATATGGATTAGGTTCCCGTAACCGAGTCAGGCTTACAGTATTCGAATGACACTGGCAGCTAAGCGTCAGATCCCTTAAGCGCATTGCAGGGAATTTTATGACGCTAGTGCGAACGGCGGAAGTGCGACTTCAATCTTTGCTTCATCAGAGGCTCCCGAGAATACTCATGTTCAATAGATTCTTGAGCGTCGCTCTGCTTCCGATGTTACTGGCATCGACGTTGGCGACGGCCACACGGGCTGCCGCCCCCGCAGCCCGGCCTGAAACCACGCCTGTTACACAAGCCCAGAAACCTGCCGTTGAGACCTGCCACCGTCTGCCAATAGTTTCGGGAAAACGGATAGGCCCGGTCGACTTTGGTTGCCCAACCGTGCCTGTTGTCTCAAAAAAAATCGGCGTTATACCAAACGACTCTTCGTACGGACCGCATAACGGGCTTAAGAAGCCGAACATGATCAAGCCGATCCCAGCTTGTGTTGTCGGCGTGATTGCGTGTGTTACCGTGTATTACAGCCCGGACCTCAATTACGACGGATGGATTACGGTCTGTTACTCAAGGTCGTGCGGACAAGGCTACAATTGCAATAATCCCAGCGTTAGACGGCACGAGCTCCAAGCTTGCGGTAGGCCGAGTTACAGTTACGCCTACGCCGGCGGCTATGCTAAGGCGGGCGATGCGTGTTGGGGATCGCCCGGAACTATTGGCGCTTGGGTCGGGCCGACGAATAGTCAAGATCAAGTCTATAACATTACGAATATTCAGGGAGACAGTCACTACGCTGGGTCGTACCAGAACGATGGATGGATATATAAGACTAAGAGCCGGAAGCAATACTTCCAGGCTGCTCCTGGCTCTACGCTAAGCGTATCCCTGGGCGGTGGTCTTATCGGGGTCGTCGGAAGTAGTGACCAGAGTAATGAGATAATCGAGATCTTAGGCCCAACCAACCCGAAAATCTTCGATATACAGTACTCGATCATCCTCGCAGTTACTGGGAACTACCCCGGCCACTACCACACGCGTTCGTGTTTCGTTGCCGGGTGGGACGGTAAGCTCGGTGCTTGAGGACGCCAGTCAATTCGAAATTGACGCAGCTAGTCGGAGATAAGTTCGAACAGTCCGGCGGCGCCCATGCCGCCGCCGATGCACATCGTGACGACGAGCCACTTCGCTTTGCGGCGGCGGCCTTCGAGGATGCCGTGCAACGATAGCCGTGCGCCGCTCATCCCGTAGGGATGGCCGACGGAGATCGCGCCGCCGTCGACGTTGAACTTGTCGTTGTCGATGCCGAGCCGGTCGCGGCAGTACAGCGTCTGAACGGCGAAGGCTTCGTTCAGCTCCCACAAGTCGATGTCGTCGATCTTCAGGTTGTGACGTGCGAGCAGTTTCGGCACGGCGAACACTGGGCCGATGCCCATTTCCTCGGGCTTGAGGCCCGCGACGGCCATGCCGCGGTAATACGCGAGCGGCTCGAGATCGTGCTTCTCGGCGTAGTCGTAGCTCGTGAGAATCATGGCCGCCGCACCGTCGGAGAGCTGCGAAGCATTGCCGGCCGTGATGGGTGACTTCGGATTGACGAAGCTCGCGCTCTTCAATTTTGCGAGGCCCTCGAGCGTCGTATCGGCGCGGTTGCCTTCGTCGCGTTCGAGCGTGAACATGACTTCGCGAACGTCGCCCGTCGTTTTATCTTCTTCGAATTTATACGACGGCAACGGCACGATCTCGGCATCGAAGCGGCCGGCCTGTTGCGCCGCGGCGGTGCGCTGTTGGCTTTGCAGTGCGTAGGCGTCTTGCGCTTCGCGCGTTACGCCATAACGCTGTGCGACGAGGTCGGCCGTCTCGATCATCGGCATGAAGAGATCGGCTTGGTGCCGCATCAGCCACTCTTCGCTGAAAAATTTGATGTTCGTGTGGTTTTGGACGAGGCTGATCGACTCGGCACCGCCGGCGACCATTGCCGGTGCGCCATCGACGACGATACGCTGCGCTGCCGTGCTGATCGCCTGTAGTCCCGACGCGCAATAGCGCGTGATCGTCGTGCCGGCGACCTCGATCGGAAGGCCGGCACGCACGGCGGCGTTGCGCGCGAGATTATGTCCCGTAGCGCCCTCCGGCATACCGACACCGATAACGGTATCTTCTATATCGTGCGGGTCGATGCCGGAACGCTCGACGGCGTGCTTGATCGCGTGACCGGCCATCGTCGCGCCGTGCGTCATGTTGAACGCGCCGCGGAAAGCCCGGCCGATCGGCGTCCGTGCGCCGCCGACGATGACTGCTTCGGTTGCCATTAGTTCGCTCCGATCTTGGGGCGCGGTGCGAAGCTGCCACGTTCGGCGGCTTCCTTCAGCTTGGGAGCCGGCTGCCAATGCTTGCCGAGCTCGGATTGCCACTGCACGATGCGGTCGTAGATCTTCTTAGCGCCGACGGTGTCGGCCCACCACATGGGACCGCCATGGAACCACGGAAAGCCGTAGCCGTAGATCCAGACGATATCTTCGTCGCCCGGCCGCAGCGCGACGCTCGTGCCGAGTAATTCGGCGCCCGCATTGACGAGCGCGAAGAGACAGCGCTCGACGATTTCTTGTTCGCTGATGTCGCGGCGGCGTTCGATGCCCAGGCGCTTCGACTCCGCTTCGACGATCCGCTCGGCTTCCTCGTTGCGCTGCGGTTTGCGGTTACCCGGCTCGTAGGTGAAGAAGCCGGAGCCCGTCTTCTGACCGTACCAGCCGCGCTCGTACAGCCGTACGGCGATTTCGGACTGACGGTAATCGGCCTTCGGCGCTTCCTGCGCGATCTTGTAGAAGACGTCGATACCCGAGAGGTCGCTCATGGCGAACGGACCCATCGGAAATCCGAAATTACGAATGGCCTCGTCGACCTGCGTCGGCGTCGCGCCCTCCTCCAGTAAGAACGTCGCCTCGCGCACGTAATCGAACAACATGCGGTTGCCGATAAACCCAAACGCGTTACCGGAAAGCACGCCCTTCTTGCGTAGCTTCTTCGAAAGCGCCATGGCGGTCGTTAAGGTCTCGCCGTCGGTCTTCGTGCCGCGCACGACTTCGAGCAGTTGCATGATGTTCGCCGGAGCGAAGAAGTGCAGGCCGACGACCTTTTGCGGCCGCGACGTCGCGCTCGCAATCTCATCGATGTCGAGCGTCGAGGTGTTGGTCGCTAGGATCGCACCCTTTTTGACGGCGCGATCGAGAGCTGCAAATACCTCTTTCTTTACCGCCATACTTTCGAAGACGGCTTCGACGACGAGGTCGACGTCGGCAATTGCCGCGTAGTCGGAGACGAAGGCGACGGAATCGGTGCGCTCCTTCGCCTTGTCGGCCGTCATCTTGCCTTTTTTCACCTGGCCGGCGTAGGTATCGGCGACGTTCTTTTTGCCGCGTTCGACTTGTTCGGGATTGACGTCGATGACTTGCACGGCGATGCCGGCGTTAGCGAATACCATCGCGATGCCGGTGCCCATGGTCCCGGCGCCGAGTACCGCGGCGCGCGCGATCGGCTTGGCGGCCGTATCTTCCGCAAGTCCCGGAATCTTGACGAGTTCGCGTTCGGCGAAGAACAAGTGAATGGCCGATTGCGCCGGATCGCTCGTGACCAGTTCGTCGAAGAGACGCGCCTCATGCGCGAGCCCGTGTTTGAACGACATTTGTGACGCCGCTTCGACGGCGTCGATCAACTTGTGCGCGGCAAAGCCGCCCTTCTCTTCCGGCGGCACCATGCCGTGCGCTATTGCGGTCATCGGCGGAGGAACGATAAACGATAGTGCGCTTACACGATTCTTCGTGCCGGCTTTTTCGCGCGCGTATGCGACGGCGCGTTCGACGACGTCGCCGTCGACGATCTCGTCGATGACGCCCATGCCTTTCGCGGCCTTGGCCGGCTTGGCTTCGCCCTTGAGCATCATGTCGAGCGCCATCTGGACGCCGGCGAGTCCGTTATTCATCGGGTTCTTCGTCGCGAGCAAGCGCGGAAGCCGCTGCGTTCCGCCGGATCCAGGCAGCAGCCCGAGCAGTATTTCGGGCAAGCCGACCTTCGAATCGACCGTCGCCAGGCGGTAATCGCAGGCGAGCGACGTTTCGAGGCCGCCGCCGAGGGCGTTGCCGGCGATCGCCACGACGTAGGTCTTGGCACTCTTCTCGATCGTCGCGCAGACGTCCCGAACCGTCTTCGCTTCGGGCTCGGGCGCCGCCGTGAAATCGTTGATGTCGGCGCCGCCGCTGAAGAATCCGTTCGCACCCGTCAGAACCACCGCGCGGATCGATGCGTCCGACTCCGCCGCTTCCAACTCGGCGACGAGTTGCTTCGAGAGCGCAAACGAGAGGGCGTTGACCGGCGGATTATCGAGCGTTATCACGCGGACTCCGTCGCGCGTCTCTGCCTTGATCAGCGTTGCCGAACGAGGCTGCGTCTCTACCATCGTCATATCGTCTCCAGCGAAGGTGCGGAGTGCGCGTCATTCGACGAACGAGCGACGCACCTCCGGTTGCGCCGCTCGTTCGTTCGAATATATTTGGAAGAGGTTAGCGGCGAGCCGCCGCGCCTAAATCGGAATGACGGAGGGGGTCCCGAAACCGACGCTGAGGTTGACCGACGTCGCTTTCGTGCCGCCGAAGAGCGTCGCGGTGTTCGAGCGCGGGTCGATGGTCGCATAACGCGAGCAAAGCAGTTGGAAGGTCGCCGGTGGCGCGACGCAGGTGTCGTCGATGACGCCGAGGCGTCCGGTATGGCCGTACGGCGGATTCGTGGGTGTCGCAGAAAACACGAAGCCTTGCGCGTAGAACGGTGATTTCGGGCCACCGATTTTCTTATTGAAGCCAAAAATGAAGGTCGCGAGATTTTGCGGGTAGGGATCGACGGGTTGATATGACGGCAAGCGTGACGGTTGCAAGAAAATCGTCGTAGTCGGGGTCGCGAAATACCGCAAATCGAGCACTTCGAAAATCTGAGCGCTGTTGCCCTGATTGTTGCCGGTCGTATTGACGTTCCAGCTTGGGCCCGCCGTCAGCACGCCGAAGAGCTTCGTCGATGCCGCGAACGGCAGCGAGAGGAACACCGACTTCTTTTGGGACGTACGCACGTTGAGGCTGTGATACGTGCCGCGATCGGGATCCCAGGCCAGGAACCGGTCGTCGGAGCCCGCGACGCTTCCGCGCTGCGATAGGTACGTCGGTGAAATTACGATCGGAAAAAGTCCCGCGACGTAAATGATCTTCTGCAGGCTGACGATCTCGATGCGGTCTTGCGTCGAGACGTCTTGCAAGAACGTATGCAGGTGTCCCGGGCACGTCTCGATGCCGCCCAGACCGACGTCGAGACAATTGGTCCGCCCGGTCGGCCCCGACCGCAGCGTCGCATTGGAAATATACGCCGGTACGACTCCGGTATCGAAGCCGACGGGATAGTTGTCGAGACTGAAATGACCGGCAAAAAGACGCGTGTACTTCTCCGGTGCGATGTACACCTGAGCGTTGAAGCCGCCTTTGAGATTGTTGCGCGGGAAATCCGTCTTGCCGTAGGGCAGCGTCGAGCTCAGTTCGACGCTGTACGCGAAGCCCGGGCTATTGGGATGTTCGAAGCCGGGTTTGATATCGGTCAACTCCTGAAAATCGCCGGCACGAAGGCCGCCCGCCCTTGCCGCCGGCGCGGGAGCGGCGGCGCCGCTTGCGGGCGCCGGTGAGGCGGCGGTAGCGTTGGCCGGAGTGTACGGCAGCGGAGCGTAGCTGGACTGACGACGCGCCGAGGCGGCGGCCCGTGCCGCTTCGCGCTCCGCTTTCTTAGCCGCGAGTGCATCGCGAATCATCAGCGCGGCGGAGTTCGCGACCGGGACGCCGGCGGCAGCGCTCTCCGCCGTAACCTGCGCGCTCGTAACGCTCGGTACGAGCGATGCGACGATTGCGATCGATAGGGAAGCTCGTGTCAGCCGGAAGTTCATTCTGGCGATCCTCAAGACGAAAAGGATTGGTTCGCCTCAAGTGAGACGAGCGCTTTGCGCGACCTTTTCGGAGATTCGCCCCAACCTCTTTCAAAGCGATAGGAAAACTTTTCACATCGACGTACGGTGCGAAAACCGACTCCGGAGGCGCGCGATGCATACTTTGGCTCGATTCATCGACGCGGCGCTTGCCGACGCGCGTCCTCAAGCCTTCGCGGAGCGGCTCGGACGTCCGGAATGGACGTTCACGTCGACATCGGCCATGCGCGAGCGTGCCGGACGCATCGCCCGCGCGCTTCGCACGGCCGGCGTCGAGCGCGGCGATCGCGTGGCGCTCGTTGCGGAGAACAGCGTCGCGTGGATCGCCGCGAGCTTCGGCATCCATTTTGCCGGCGCGGTTCCGGTGCCGGTATTTTCGACGCAAGCGCTCGACCAGCTCGATTATATCTTTCGTGACAGCGAAGCGAAGGTGTGCTTCGTCGACTCGCCAGCCGCGGCAGAGCGCATCGGCAATGGCTGCTCGAATGCGCCGCGTCTGATCGCGTTGTACGGGGATGACGGTGAGGCGCTCGGGCCTTTCATCGCTGCGGTGCCGAGCTTCGATCCCCCAGCCTCGGCCGAACTTGCCGAAGACGTGACGCAAGACGACCTCGCCGTGCTCATCTATACGTCGGGGACGACGGGGGATCCCAAAGGCGTCATGTTGCTCAACCGCAACATCGTCTCCAACGCCACGAGTTCCGTCGGATATCTAATGCAAGATCGCGCTTTAGGTCCGAACGAGCCGGTGCTTTCGGTCCTGCCCTTCGCGCATATCTACGAGCATAACAATTTGCTCGGCTACATCTCGCAACGTTCGAATATCTACGTCACGCAGCCCGATTATTTACTGGAAGATCTCAAATCGTCGCGGCCGTACATGTTGGCCTTCGTGCCACGAATTTTCGAACGGATCCTGAGCGGCATCGTCGGCCGCGCGAAGGCCGAGGGTGGCGTGAAAGCGCGTTTGGTGCCATGGGCACTGGGTGCGGGACGCGACTACGTCGCCGCAACGTTCGCCGGCGGACGCGCGCCTGTCGCAACGTCGCTGCAATATGCAGTCGCCCAGCGGCTCGTGCTCTCGAAAATCAAACCGGCGGCGGGCTTCGATCGCATCGTGCTGGTGTCGTCGGGAAGCGCTCCCTTGCACCGCGACATCGCCTTTACGTTCGCCGGCCTCGGCATTCCGATCTGCGAGGGATACGGGCTTACGGAAACGTCGCCGGTACTCACCGTCAATTTGCCGGCGGCTAACCGCTTCGGCAGCGTCGGCAAACCGATTCCGGGCGTCTCGATCGAGATCGCGGCCGACGGCGAAATCCTTGCCAAAGGGCCGAACATCATGGCAGGCTACTATCACCTTAGCGCCGAGCGGCCGTTCACGGATGACGGCTGGTTTAAAACGGGCGATATCGGCGAGATCGACGCGGACGGTTTTCTCTTTATCACCGATCGCAAGAAGGAACTGCTTAAGACATCGGCCGGCAAGTACGTTGCGCCCGGACGCGTAGAATCGGCGTTAAAGCGCTCGATCTACGTCGGACAGTGTTTCGTCGTCGGCGACGGACGGCCGTTCCCCGTCGCGCTCGTGTGTCCGAATTGGGACAACGTGCGACGGGAACTCGGCTTCGACGCAAGTGTGCCGAACGCCGCCGTGGCGGAGCGCGCCGACGTGCGCCAGCTCATCGGCCGCGAGGTGGTGGAGAAGACGGCCGACCTCGCGAGCTTCGAACAAGTCCGGCGCTTCGCGCTGCTCCCGCGCGACTTGACGATCGAGAACGGCGAGCTGTCGCCGACCATGAAAGTCAAGCGCCGAATCGTCGAAAAGAAGTTCGCCGACCTCATTGAGTCGGCGTACGTGCGACCGGCGGTCGCGGTGTAATCAGGTCGCGAGCGACGGTTTGAGCAGCAGCGCCGAGATGCGGCCGCTGGCCGTGTCGACGCCGAAGCTGTAGTCGAATGCCTTGTCGCCCCAGACGACGTGAAAGACCCAGGTCGTGTTCCCGGCCGCGCTCGTTTTGTCGCGCAAGGTCATTCTTTGCGGCAGGCCGAGCGGTCCGAGCTGCTTAGCGAGCGCTTGTACGGTCGTATCCTGCAGGCCGGCGTTGAGATCGCTCGTAAGCTGGGAGCGGTCGAGGCTGCCCTTTTGTAGCCGGGATAGCCATTCTTTCGCGCGGCCCGTGGCTTTCGCATCGGGTTCTTCGGGAACGGGGCTCGCGCTCGTCGGCGCTGCCGACGGCGAGGCGGCCGACGGAGACGCTGAGGGTGCGGCGGTGGCGGCTGGGGGGACGACCTCCGCGGCGGCGCTCCCGGCAAGCGCGAGGCTGCCGGCGGGCGATAGAAGCATCGCGCCGATCAACGCGATTTTCACAGCAGATCTCCTATTGAGCGGATTCGTCCGTACGTACGGTGTTGTCGAAACGTCGTGTTCGCTTGTGCGGTTCGCCTGCACCGCCTGGTAGGGCGTGACTTGACGCGCTCTTTACGTATTGTCGCTGTCGACATTGTGGCTTGCGACATCGGTCGAGGTGGAATCATTTTGCCGTGGCGGGAAAGGGGCCCCCATGGCAACGATCGGATCGACCAACGGCTCGACGCGGACCGAGACGGACTCGATGGGCGCGGTACAGGTACCCACCGACAAGTATTATGGAGCGCAGGCCGCGCGCTCGCTGGTCAACTTCGATATCGGCGACGGCGAGACCCCGCGCGACGTCATGCCGCGCCAAGTGATACGCGCGATGGCGACGCTCAAGAAAGCCTGTGCGCTCGTCAATAACGACCTTGGAAAGCTCGACGCTGAGAAGGCGGACCTGATCGTCCGCGCGGCCGACGAAATCGTATCGGGCCGCCTCTACGAGCACTTTCCGCTGCGCGTTTGGCAGACGGGCTCCGGTACGCAGACCAACATGAACGTCAACGAAGTGATCTCCAACCGCGCGATCGAGATTGCGGGCGGCGAGATGGGCTCCAAGAAACCCGTCCATCCCAACGACCACGTCAACATGTCGCAGTCATCGAACGACACGTTTCCAACCGCGATGCACATGGCAGCCGCGGAAGCGATCGTCGACATGCTTCCTTCCGTGCGGGCTCTGCGCGACGCCTTGGACGAAAAGGCGCGCTCCTGGGCCGATATCGTCAAGGTCGGCCGAACGCACTTGCAGGACGCGACGCCCCTTACGCTCGGACAAGAATTCTCGGGCTACGTCGCCCAACTCGATCGTGCCACGATCGCGACCCGGGAGGCGCTGCAGCACATCTACGATTTGGCGATCGGCGGTACGGCCGTGGGCACGGGGCTGAACGCCCATCCGGAATTCGGCGAGCGCACCGCTAAGCGCATCGCCGAACTTACGGGCTTACCGTTCCGCTCCCATCCCAATAAGTTTGCGGCGCTCGCTTCGCACGACGACTTCGTGTTCGCTTCCGGTGCGCTCAAACAATTGGCGGCCGCTTTTATGAAAATCGCTAACGACGTCCGGTGGCTGGGCTCGGGACCGCGTGCCGGCATCGGCGAACTGTCGCTCCCCGAGAATGAACCGGGCAGCTCCATCATGCCGGGCAAGGTGAATCCCACGCAATGCGAGGCGATGACGATGGTCGCCGTGCAAGTGTTCGGCAACGACGCCGCTATCGCGTTTGGCGCCTCGCAAGGCAATTTCGAGCTCAACGTCTTCAACCCGGTGATGATCTATAATTTCCTGCATTCGACGACGCTGTTGCGCGATGCCGGGACGATGTTCCGCGTGCATTGCGTCGAAGGCTTGACGGCCAACGAAGACAAGATCGCGTCGTATCTCGCCGAATCGCTCATGACCGTCACCGCGCTCTCACCGAAGATCGGCTACGACAAAGCGGCCGAGATCGCGAAGACCGCGCACAAGCGAAAGTCGACGCTCAAAGACGCGGCCGTCTCGCTCGGGCACGTCTCGGCGGAAGATTTCGACCGCTTCGTCGTGCCCAAAGATATGACGCGTCCGGCTTAGAGGCTCCTCAGGCGCGAGCCAACACTTCGATCTCGACGCGCGACCCTCGCGGCAGTTCTTTGACGGCGACGGTCGAGCGCGCGGGCGCGGCTGGCGAGGCTGCAAACGACTCGCCGTACACCGCGTTGACCGCCGCAAAATCCGCCATTTCCGTAAGGTAAATCGTCGTCTTGACGACGTCGGCGAAGGTCCGGCCGGCCGCCGCGAGCACGGCCGCGACATTCGCCATGACTTGCCGCGTCTGCGCCGCTACGTCGCCCGTTACGATCTCGCCGCTCGCGGGATCGAGCGGAATCTGGCCGCTGCAATATACAAAGCCGCCGGCTTCGACGGCCTGCGAGTACGGGCCGATTGGAGCGGGAGCGGATCCGGTGCGGATCTCCTTCAAGCGCCGGCCGCCACGGGCTCCGCTCGTTCGAACGACATCGTGCCCTTGTATTTCATCGGCGCTTCCTCCACACCGAAATTCGTCGCGGCAAGTTGCGCGACGCGCTGGAGTTCGCTCGAGTCGAGCGGCGGCACGTCGGATGCCGCGGCGAACTCGTGCAGTTGCTCGCGATCGTAGATATTCGGCAGCACGGTCATCACGCGCGGTTCTGACAGCAGCCACTGTAACGACGCTTGTCCGAGCGTGCGCCCGGGCGCTTCCAGAAAGCGTAGCGTTTCGACTTTCTTCACGCCGTTGATGAGCCACGAACGCGGGCGGTGACTGCGGTGGTCGCTCGGCGGGAACGTCGTATCGAGCGTGTAGCGGCCTTCCAGCATGCCGCTCGAATGCGGGACGCGGATTTGATAGCCCGTGTCGGCGTTGGCGTCGTAGGCGGCGCGCAACATGTCGTTGCCGGGAAACTGCTCGAGCAGGTTCCAGATCATCTGCACGTTCGTAACGTTGCGTTTGCGAGCCGATTCGACGCCTTCGACGAGCCAGCCGATCGCGGGACCGAGCGCGACGCCGTAACAACGCACTTTTCCCTCGCGCTTAAAATCTTCCAGCAACGCGAATAGCTCGTCATTTTCGATCTCGCTCAAGTGAGCGTTATGGATCGAATAAATATCGATGACGTCCGTCTGCAGGCGGCGTAGCGATTGTTCGAGTGCGTAACGCACGAACGCGGGCGAAAAGTCATGCGGGATCTCGTTCTGTCCTTTGCGCTCGCCCGCATACGTATAGAAATCGTATCCGAACTTCGTCGAATACACCACGTCGCCACGGCGTGCGCCGAACGCGCGCGCGAGCTGTTCTTCGCTGCGGCCGTTTCCGTACGTGTCGGCCGCATCGAATAGCGTGATGCCGAGGTCGCGCGCCTCGCGCAAGAGCGCGGTCGCTTCGTCGTCGGACATTTCGCCCCACCAACCCGTGCTCGTCGTCCAGAGACCGAATCCAACTTCGCTGACCGTTACGTCGGTTTTCGGATATGTCCGGTATTTCATCGTTCCGCAGTCCTCCGCTCTGGGCGTATCCGCAGGAGCGCCCCAATTTCCCTCGCGGAACCAGGTGGCTCCCGCCGCCGTCCCAGCGTTACGATGGATGTCGACGCTCTCAAAGGCTTTGCCGGACGCGCGGTATGCGTGCGGCTCGCCGACGGCTCGGAGCGGGAGGGCGTGTTGCGGACGGAACTGCTCGGCGACCGTTCGATTTCGGTATTCCTCAGCGGCCCGGGCGGCGGCACGACGATCTACATCGATCAGATCGCGGACGTGTCGCCCGTTTGAGCGAAACGGCTCGCGGTGAACGGTAACCCGGACGACGATTTCGTCGCTGCGTTCGAGCGCGCGATGCACTGGATCGAGCGCTACTATCGCGAGCCGGAGCGTTTCCCCGTTCTATCTCGCGCGCGCCCCGGGGACGTGACGCTTGCGCTTCCCGCGGCGGCTCCGGAGGACGGCGAACCTTTTGCAGCAATATTCGACGACTTCGAGTCGATCGTCGTTCCCGGCATCACGCATTGGAATCATCCGCGCTTCTTCGCCTATTTTGCGATCAGTGCGACGCCCGTGGCGGTCGTCGCCGAAGCGCTCGTGGCCGCACTCGACGTCAACGCCATGCTGTGGCGCACGTCGCCCGCGGCGACGGAACTCGAAGAAGTCGTACTCGTCTGGTTGCGAGCGCTGCTCGGCCTCGACGCGGGGCTCAGCGGAATCGTGTACGACACGGCGTCGATCGCCGGCTTCACCGCACTCGCCGCGGCGCGCGAGTCGCTCGGGATCGACGTTCGCGAGCGAGGCCTTGCCGGACGTGCCGACGTGCCGCCATTACGCGTCTATCTCACCGAGCACACGCACTCGCACATAGAAAAAGCGGCGATCGCGCTCGGCGTCGGACGCGCCAACGTCGTGCGCGTCGCGGTCGACGAACGTTTCGCGATGCGCCCGGATGCGCTGGATGCCGCCATCGCAGCCGACCTCGCGCAAAGCATGCGACCGCTCTGCATCGCGGCCACGATCGGCACGACGTCGACGACGTCGAGCGACCCCGTTTCGGAGATCGCTCGCGTGGCGCAGCGCTATGGCGTTTGGCTGCACGTCGATGCCGCGTATGCCGGTCCGGCCGCCATCGTTCCAGAATTTCGTTATCTACTGAACGGGACGGAGCACGCCGATTCTGTCGTGGTCAATCCGCACAAGTGGATGTTCGTCCCGATCGATCTGTCGGTGCTGTACGTGCGCGATATGCCGCTTCTGCGCCGCACGTTTGCATTGGTAGCGGATTACTTGCTCACGCCGGAAACGGACGTGCGCAACTACATGGACTACGGCTTGCAACTCGGCCGCCGCTTTCGTGCGCTCAAATTGTGGTTCGTGCTGCGCCACTTTGGGGCGAGCGGCATCCGCGAACGCTTGCGCGCCCACATCGCGCTGGCGCAGCGTTTTGCGCAATGGGTCGGCGCCGAGCCCGGATGGGCGGTGGTTGCGCCGCATCCGCTCTCCGTCGTGTGCTTCCGCCATGTCTCGTCCGGCTTCGAAGCCGCCGAGCTCGACGAACACAACGTGCGCATCGCCGACGCGGTCAACGCGACGGGCGAAGCGTTTCTCTCAACGACGCGGCTCGACGGCCGCGTCGCCATTCGCCTCGCCATCGGGAACGAGCGCACGACCGAAGACGACGTTCGCGTCGCGTGGGGGCTGCTACGCGCGGCTGCTAGCTGACGATTCGCTCCGCCGAGCCCGACATGTCGAGCGCGATGCGCTTGAGGCCGCCGCGTTTGGCGCGGTAGAGCGCGCGGTCGGCGCGTTCGGCAAGTTGCGCCGTCGCTTCGCTCGATGCGTCGACTGATGCGACGCCGAAGCTTACGGATAGAAACGCCGTCCGCGCGAGCGGACTTTGGGCAATGGCGAGCTTGGCGAAGGCGGCGCGCGCGCGCTCGGCAACGACGGACGCGCCGGCCAGATCGGTATAGGCGAGCAAGGTTGCGAATTCATCGCCGCCGACGCGGCAACAGGCGTCCGTCGGGCGGTTCGCGACTTCGGCGACGGTACGGCCGATCGCGCGCAAGACGTCGTCGCCCGCGGGGTGACCGAAATAATCGTTGTACGGTTTGAAGTCGTCGATATCGAACGTTACCAGGGAGATCGGCGCGCGGGCGAGAGCGCAGGCTTCGACCGCCTCCTGCAGCTTCACGTCGTAGCCCCGACGGTTATATAAGCCGGTCAACGCATCGCGCAGCGCCGCTTCGATGAGCGTGCGCTTGTCGGCAGCGTACGCCGCGATCTGATCGCTTGCGTGACGCAGCTGCACGAAGAGAAATATGCCCTGCCATGCAGCACCTTCGAAAAGATCGATGTACCACGCCAGCGACGCGCGCGTGCGCACGATCTCGCCGCCGACGAAGACCTCGATCACGAGCGCGATCAGCACGACGGCGAGCCACAAGTCCGTCGCATTGCGGAGCGACGTGCGAGCGACGAGCGTCGCGAAGACCGCCGCACACGAGGCGATCACCAGGCCCTCGACGATCTGATGGAAGAACGGGGCGTAGCCGGTCGCGGTGACGAGCGTTGGCAGATCGGCGTGGAAGTAATAGAGCGCTTCGACGAGCGAGCCCGCCAAGATCGCGACGACGACGACGTAATTGCGCGCGACCCGGGCTCCTACCCCGCGCTCGAGCGCCGTTCGCGTGAAGTAGCTTTCTGCCCAAACGTATCCGCCCGCGAGCAGAATGAACGCCGCGTGCCAGCCGACCCAGAACCATGCCGCCGTCTGGGGACCGGCGCCGAAGCCGGTTCGCGAAAAGACCCCCGGGAACGTGAACATGTACGGCACGAGTAACAGCGCCGTGCACCCGTACGCCGTGCCTAAGAACGCGTGCGGCAAGAAGCCCGAACGCCGGTATTGATTGCGTAAGATCGAGGCCGACACGAGCATCGTCACGCACGCGGCCGAACAGATCGCCGGCACCAGCGCGGTCATTTCAGGAAGCGGTCGTCCGCCGAAGGGCACGGCTGCGAACGCCCCGGCGATCAGAATGAGCGCTACCGCTAACGCCGTTCGGCGTTCGCAAATCGATACGTCGGCGTACGCGCGCTCGTCCGACCGGGGGTGTGACGGCATATCTCGAGCATCGTCCGCACGAGACCTGCCCTTTACGGCGAGGAGGAGGACGGTGACCGCGGTCGCACGCGCCTAACCTTTAATAGACGCGCAAGTATGCGTCGCGTTCCCAAGCGTGTACGGCGCGGCGGTAGCGTTCGTATTCGGCGAGCTTCGCGTCGCGGAAGGCCTGGTAGACGTGGTCGCCCAACGCCCCGCGGACGATCGCGTCGCCGCCTAATTCCTCGAGTGCCTGCCGCAGCGATTTCGGCAGCGTGCGAATGCGCAGCCGCTCCCGATCCCGCGCGCTCAAATCATACGTGGATCCCACCAGCGGGTCGCCCGGCAGCGTCGCCTCACGCAAACCGTCGGCGAGACTCGCGAGCAGCACGGCCATGGCGAGATAGGGATTGCAGGATGCGTCGGGGCTGCGAACTTCCATGCGGGGTCGTGCCTGCTGCGTGCCCGGCACGCGCACGAGCGAATTCGCACTGCGTCGCGACCATACCGCATAGATCGGCGCATCCCAAGCGGCGACCAGCCGTTTGTACGAATTGACGGTCGGATTGCAGATCGCCGTGAACGCCGGAGCGTGGCGCAGTAGACCGCCGATCGCGTACAGCGCCTCCTCGCTAATTTCACCGGCCCCCGGGCTCGCCGCCGCCGTTTCGGCCGGCAAGGCGAAATACGCGTGCAACCCCGAGCCGGCGAGCGTTTCGCTCGGCTTGGGCATGAAAGTCGCGTGCAGACGATGCTTCACGGCGATGCGCTTCGCGACCGTTCTCACTGTCACGAGCGCATCCGCGGCGGCGAGCGGATCGGCGTCGCACAGATCGATCTCGTGTTGCCCGGCTCCGTGCTCGTGGTGCGCGCTCGCGACCGCGACGCCCATCGCCTCGAGCGAGCGCGCGATCTCGAGACGCGCCGCTTCTCCACGGCCCGTCTCGTCGATATCGAAATACGATCCCGCATCGCTCGAGGTCCAATTCGGGCGACCGTCGCCGTCGACGTCGAAAAGGTAAAACTCGACTTCGAGAGCGGTTACGATGCCGGCCGTGATGTCGCGCGCGTCCTCGATCGCGCGGCGCAGCACCGTGCGCGGGCAGCCTTCGAAGGGCTCGCCGTCGGGCAGTGCGACATCGCATATCAAGCGTGCTTCGACCACGCCGCTCGAGGTGCTCGACTCGATCGCGAACGTCGTGGGGTCGGGCACGAGCATCATGTCGGCTTCCTCACCGCGGACGAAGCCGTCGATCGATCCGCCGTCGAACGATACGCGGCCGTCGAGCGCTCGTTCGAGGTCGGCCGCCGGGATCGTCACGCTCTTCGTAACGCCCAGGATGTCGACGAACGATAAGCGCACGAAGCGTACCGAGCGTTCCTCTGCACGCCGGATGATGTCGCGTTTGTCCGTCGCGCTACCGTTCGTTCGTATTGAGTGCATCGATCGCCATCGCCGTTCGTAACGTGAGTTGGTCGTGCGGGGAGCCGAGGTCGCAGCCGCCGACGTCGGCGATTTGACGCAACCGGTAGAACACCGTGTGACGGTGCACGGACAATGCAGCGGCAGTCCTCTTGACGTTCTGACCGAGATCGAAGAACAACCGCAGCGTTCGTACGAGTTCGCTTTGATGCTTCTCGTCGTATGCGCGTAGCGGCGCGAGTACGCGCTCAGAAAACGCGTGCAGTTCGCCTTGCGTCGTTCCGCCGCGCAAGAGCATCGGATAGACCCCGAGATCGTCGTACGGTATGACGCGCGCGCCGCCGAACAAGCGGCGCGCCACGAACATCGCTTCGCGCGCTTCGTCGACCGTCCGGTGCGCCGCAATCGTCTCGGCCGCACGCCCGACCCCGCCGACGACCGGCGGCCGGAAACCGGCACGTGCGGCGACGCGGGGAATGAGCGTTGCGGCGGTCCGCACGTTAGCGGCATCGACATCGAGCGGCGTGGGACAGAGGAATACGAAGCCGTCCCCACGCTCGAGTGCGACGACGTCTTTCGCACTCGAACGCACGGCTGCGGCAACGATGCGGCGTAGTTCCGCCGCTTGCGCCGCTGCCGTCGCCTCATCGAGGCCTTCGGCTTCGACGGCAACGGCGACGTAGGCCGAAGCCAGGACGATTCCGCGCGTCGCGGCCTCGTCGCGCGCTTCTATCGGATCGTCGAATTCGCGCGCGAGTAGGCGATCCCAAAATGACGCTCGCCGCAGCCGCCGCGCTCCTGCATCCCGAGCTAGCTCGACTCCGATCGTTGCGGCCGCCAAACGCAACGCCGCCGCGTCGAGGACGCCGGGCGCTTGCGGAGCGAAGAAGGACGCCCAGCCGGCCGTCGTTTCGCCGGCACGCAGGCGTATCGCGATGCCCGCGACGTCGCCGGCCGGCGTCCGCAACCTCACGACGTCGCCCTCGCTCGCGGCACGAACGAATTCACGCGCCGAGGGCGGTGCCGCATGGCGCGCGGTTCCTGCCAGCGTGACGTGCCGCCATTCCCCGTCTTCGACCAAAACGGCGACGTTGCAGAGTGCGGCGACGCGCGTCGCGAGCGCATTGACGCCGCCACCAGCACTGGCAACTCGGGCAAGCTCTTCGCCGAGCGCGACCAAGCCGTCACTCGAGATGACGGCCCCGGCGTTCACGCGAACGCAAGCTCGCGATGATACTCTTGAACGTGCATAACGCGACCGGTTCGATCGTCGTCCTGACGTCGCTGGCGGCGATCTTTTGGCCTCCGGCGCGCCGGCTGGTACTCTATCTGCTGGTCCTCCAGATCGTTATCGGTTTCGCGATGTGGGGCGTCACCAAACTCGTACCGCCCATCGCCCACTGGGTCCTCGCGATCCTCAGCGGCGGCGTCTACGCGATAGCGAGCGTTTTCGAACGCCGGGGACGTCCGCGCGCCGTCGTGCTCGCGACGCTGGTCGCCGGCTTCGTCGTGCTGGCGGTCGTTTTCGCAATCGGCCAGCACGCGCTTCGTGCAGCTTAGCGCGCTGCCGGTCTTACTCAGGAGCCTCCGCCGAGAGCCAGCTGCACCGTTGAGACGGCGGTCAAGATGCCGACGATGCCGACCGTCGCCCAAGCGATGACGTTGAAGGCAACGTTATTCGTATAGCGTCCCATCAGACGCTTATCGTTGATCAATAGAAGCATCAGCACGAGCACGATCGGCAACAGCACGCCGTTGAGGACCTGCGAATAGAAAATCGTCGCCAACAGCGGCGAGCCGGGGATGACGACGAACCCCGCACCGATCACGATCATGCCGAGATAGAGCCCGTAGAAGATTTTCGCTTCGGAAAAACGATGCTCCACGCCGGACTCGAACCCGAACGCCTCGCACACGTAATACGCCGTCGACAGCGGAAGAATCGATGCGGTGAAAATCGCGGCATTCATGAGCCCGAGCGCGAACAGTAGCGAGGCGTACTTGTTGGCGAGCGGCGCGAGGGCTTGCGCGACGTCGCCCGCGTCCTTGATTTGCAGTGGGGTTTGGCCGTGCGCCAAGTGCGCGTTATGTGCGAAGATCGTCGCCGCGCTCGAGATGACGATGAAGAAGGCGATGACGTCGGTCAGAATGGAGCCGACCACGACGTCGATGCGCGAATAAGCGTATTGTTCGACCCGGATGCCTTTTTCGACGACGGCCGATTGGATGTAGAACTGCATCCAGGGCGAGATCGTGGTGCCGATGACGCCGATGGCCGTAAGTAGATACGCGCTCGTCGGCGTAAAGTGCGGAACGACGGTCGCGTGCAGAACCTCGTCCCACGGGGGCTTCACGAGGATGCCGCTAACGACGTAAGCGAGATAGATGACGCAGAACGCGAAAAAGACCCGCTCGACGATCCGGTAATTGCCGCGCGTTATCGTCGTGTACACGAGTACGGCGGCGAGCGTAACCAGCGCGAACGTGAACCAGTATTGGGAGAAGAGCGGCACGTAGCCGTGTAAGATGGGAGCGGCCGAAGCGATGCCGGCGAACTCCGCAGCGGTATTGCCGAGATCGCCCACGACGAAGAGCAAGAGGACGATCGCCGTCACTTTGACGCCGAAGTTCTCGCGAATCAGATCGGCGAGACCCTTGCCGGTGACGGCACCCATGCGGGCGCACATCTCCTGCGTGACGATCAGCGCAACCGTTACCGGTATCAAGAGCCACAGCATCGAATAGCCGAACTGCGCACCGGCGATGGAATACGTCGTGATTCCGCCGACGTCGTTGTCGGCGTTGGCGGTGATGATGCCGGGGCCGATGACCGACAGCAGGATGAGCAGCCGGCGCCAGGCGCTCGGGCGGCGTAACGCTCTAGCTTCGCGCACGTTCGCGCCTTTTTCCGTGACGGACCATGCGCGGCAACGACGTCGCGATGCGCTCGGGCATGATCGCGTCGATTGCGTCGTCGACGGTCACGATGCCGAGCATCCGGTCCCCTTCGTCGACGACGGGGACGGCCAGCAGATCGTAGCGTGCGATCGTCGAGGCGACGTCTTTGGCGCTCATGCCGGGCGATACGCTGACGATGTCGGTTTCCATCAACTTATGAATGAACGCCGTCGGGAGCGCGAGCAAGAGCGCGCGCAGCGAGATGACGCCGAGTAACGCACGATGCTCGTCCGTGACGTACAGGTAATAGATGAACTCCGACTCCGGCCCGATGTCGCGGATCTTCGCGATCGTCGCACCGGTCGTGCGGTGCGGATAGATCCAGACGTAATCGGTCGTCATCAGTCCGCCGGCCGTGTCGGGCTGGTACTCGACGAGTTCTTCGAGTTCGTCCGCGTATTCGCGGTCTTCGATCTTGGCGAGTAACGTCGCCCGCCGTTCTTCGTCGAGCTCGCCGAGCAGGTCGGCGGCATCGTCCGAATCCATCTCTTCGATGATGTCCGCGGCGCGGTCGTCGCCGAGGTCGCGAATGATCGACTGCTGCACGTCGGCTTCGAGGTGTTCGAACGCATCGGCGGCGGTCTCGTCGTCGAGCGATTGCACCACGCGAGCGGCGTCTTGTGCGGACAAGTCGCCAATGATGTCGGCGAGTTCGGAGGGATGCAGCCGGGATAGCCGCTCGTTCGATACCGAGAGCTGCACGCGCGAGGGGTTCACGTCGGTGATGGGTGCGACGTTGTCCCAGGCGATGAGCGACCGCGGCACGCGATCGATCAAGCGCGGCGCGATGCGGCCGGTTCCGAGCCGCCGCAGCAGGCCCGAGACGCCGACATCCGCTGCGACGACGCGAAAGGTGCCACCGGTGTTCGCCACCTCGAGGTCGTTGATGCGCACGACCTTACGGCCGTCGACGTCGACGATCTGCTTGTCGAAGAGGTCTTTGATCAAATACAGGACTTGATCGTCGGGAAGCGCCGGTTCGGCCGGAACGTGCTGCAGGACGATGGCGCCCTTCGCATCCACGTCGACGACGTCCGCAATGGGAACGAACTTCGCCCCGTCGTGCGTCTTAACGACGATGCCGTCGATGCGCGGAAACGCGTCGTCCGGCTTGCCGACGAAAAAGTCGGTGACCTTACCGAGACTGCGCCGTTCGGCGTCGCCGTTGAGCACGGCGGTACGGCCGGCAAGCTCTGAGAGGAAGCCGTCTTGAAACGCCACGGTCCGCTCGCTCCTCTCCACTCACGCAAAAAACGGGACGTGTGTGCGGCCCGCTTTGCAGAGTATACGAAGTCCCCCGTCGAAAGGGCAACCCCGCGACGCCCGCCTTAAGCGAGGAGGCCGAGACGAGCGAAGTTTGCGAGCACGGCGTCGACGTCGAACGACGCGCGCTCGAACGCGATCCCGCCCTCACACGCCAGCGTGCCGGCGATCTCGGCCGCAGCGTGCGTACCGTCGCATAGCCGCAGAACCCGCCCGGCGGTGCGGTTGAGGAGATGAACTTTGCCGGCCCGTTCGTCGTGAACGAGCAAGCCTTCGTCGACGTCTCGGGTGATGAGACCCTGTTGCGCTCGTGGAAACACGTGCGGCGTTCCTTCGTCCATGGCGATATGAGGTCGAGGCCCGGCGCACCCGCCGGCCGCGGCCGGGCGGAGGTGCGCCGGAAGGGCGTTCATTGAGGCGTGAGCGTAGCGGTCGCCGTCGTGGCCGACGAAATCGACGCCGAGATCGTGTACGGGCCCGTCGCCGAGCCGTCGTAGTTGACGGTGACACCGCTCAGGTCGCTCGGACGGTTGACGCGCGTCTTGGAGACGGGCGCGTGCACCGGATCGCTCGATGCGAGCGTAACGCTACCGGCGAAGATCGCGTCGCCGGGCGTACCGCTAGCGACCGGCTTGCCGGACGGATCTTTGGAGAGATCGTTACCGGCGGCGTCCTTGAGCACGATGGCGAGCGGGACGTTGGTGGGAGTTCCACGCGCAACGGTCGACGATCCCAGCGCGAGCGATATCGCAGCGACGACCGGATTGAATTGCAGATCGATCGCCGTGCTCGAGCCGGCCGACGTAATCGTCGTCGTACCGGTATTCGCTTGCGACAGCGTCGATCCGTTGGCTTGCAAGAACAGCGCGAACGAATAACCGCTGCCGACCGGGACTTGTACGTATGCGTAGCAGACGAGTCCGGCGGCTTGCGTCTGGCAATTCGGCTGGCCGGGGGCGAACGTCGTAATTTGCGTGGTCCCGGTTACGGGTGTGCCAGAGCCGCCGGTCGGCGCGCTGGGACCCGTCGCCACGATCTTTACCGATTGCGCGTTGGGTGCGGCGAAATCCGGGCGTCGCACGTGCGCGTTCGGCGCGCTCGTACCCGATAGCGTAAAATAGAACAGCGCGTAGCCGTTAGCGGCTGCAGGCGGCGGCGGCTGCAACAGATTTGGCGTTTGAGTCGGCGTCGGAACGGGCGCGGGCGCTTGCGTCGGCGGCGTCGACGGCCCGCCTCCGCCGCCACCGCTGCACGCCGCCAGTGCGGCTGCGGCAAACGCGGCGGTAAAAACGGGGGAGCTGCGGCGGGTCAGCGAGCTGCGATCGTACATTGCCTAACCTTTACGGGTCGAAAGAAGCGTGCGTTACGGTAGTGGGTCTCGAGTCTGTCGTGATTACGTTAAGCGCCGGCCATCCTGGTTATTGGGGATGGCGCTTCAGCGCTAAAGCATCATGTTAAAGCGCGACGTTGAGGACGAAGTTTTAACGAAAGTTAGTACTTTCGGGCCAAGACTTTGCGTCGTGATGCGGTACACTTGTGGGGCACACACGTCTACAGAAGGGAGTCTCCGTTGTACGAAGTGCCCATAGTCGTCGTCTCGTTCGACGCTAAGGAAGTTCTCGGAGCGGCCGAAATGAGCGGTTCCTCGTTTAGTTCCGCACGTTTCGACGGCTTCTCGAACGCCCAAACCTGGATCGCGAAGTAACCTTCGTCTCCACGGTGTTTCGGATGAATCCGGCTCGGGCTTAAGTCCCGGCCGGATTCATTCGTTTACGCTCCGCTGCCGAAACAACGTAGAGATGCTCGTGCCGGCTGCGATTCGTCCGTTCGACCTCTTGCAGAGCACGACGCTTACTGCCGAGCGCGAGCGAGAACTTGCCGCAAGGGCCGAACATGCGCTGTCGTTTGCGATCGGCGAGCAAGCGGTGTGCGTTCGTTTTTCGCAGGCATCTAGCGCACGCGATTTCCGGCGCCGATACGCCGATATGCTCGTCGCCGGCGGGTCGACGCCGTACGTCGCGTACGCCGTCGAATCGGCGGACGAAACGCATTTCTGGATGGAACGGGATGCGGTCTGGTGTCACACCGGGTCTCGTCCCGACGACGCGTACGTCGGCTTCTGCGTCGACGTCGTCGCGTGCAACGAGTATTTGCGCCGCTCCCACGACGCCGGATTCCATGCGGCGGTGGTGGCGTCGCAACGCGCGGCGGCCGCGATCCTCGGCGCTTCCACCGCAGGGAAATCGACTACGGCAATTGCGTGCGTTGGAGCCGGTCTACGGCTGTACTCAGACGAGCGTTGCATCGTCCAGGCTGGACGCGTCGTACCATTTTTGCGGCAGATCACGCTGCGCCGTGGCGGACGCGCGCTGTTGGCGGACGACCCCTGCGCCTGTGATCGGCGGATGCGGTCGCTGCTTGCGTCGTGGACGGCACACGAAGAGGTCGTGTTTGCGCCGTCGGAATTCGCGCCCGGGCAGGTCGGGGGCGCGCCGCTGCCGCTCGCCTGCGCGTTCGTGCTCGACGGCATCGGCGACGCGCCGCGTTTGGAGCCGGCGGGGGCGGGCGACGTTGCGCCGGCGATGCTCGCGTCGATGATGAGCCAGGAAAGCGGGCTCGATCGCTTGGCGCGGCTGCTCGGTATCTTACGCGGCGTAACCCTGTACCGGCTGCAACTCGGCGCGCCCGGCGATACCGCCCGCGTCATCAGCGAAACGCTGCTTCGTGACGAACGACGATCTTTCGCGCGTTGACCTGATTGCGTTCGCGCTCGAACGTAGCGGCGTCGCACGCATCGTTCTGACCGGAGACAGTATGCGGCCGCTCGTCCGCGGCGGAACGGTCGCCGAGGTGCGTCCGCTGCTCGGACCACCGCCTGCCGGCGCGATCCTGGTTTTCCGTGCGGGCCGAAAGCTCGTCGCGCACCGGCTGATGGCGACGCTCGCGTCGGGCGCCTACGTTACGTGCGGCGATGCCCATCCCGAGCGCTGCGAAGTCGTTGCGCCGAGCCAGGTGCTCGGCGTGGTCTCGGCGCTCTGGTCCTCGGGCGACGCCGATGCGCGCCGGCTCGACGGCCCATGGCTCACGCTATTCGGTCGGGCGCTGGTTGCGGCGCGGGGCGCTCGCGCAGCCGCTTCGTTTGCGGCGTCACGCACGGGCATGCTGTTCGCCGGCCTCTCGCATGTCCGGGAAGAGGCGGCCTTTTCGGCGCTCGTTCGCGCGACGCTCGCGTTTGAAGCGGGTCGTACTTTCGAAGGCGTTGCCGCCTTTACGGCCGCCCGCCCGGACGCGCTCGTCGCGACGATCAGGCGCCACCACGCGTCGGGTCTGGCACATGCGTGGTTGGCACAAGCCGAGGCCGCGGGCGTGCGCGGCCTGCCGGAGGTCCGCGAAGCGCTCGCACGGACGCGATTCGCGAACGCACTTCAGGCGCGCCGCGTGGTCGCGCGCGTAAGCGACGTCGTCGGCGCTCTGCGCGGCGCGGGCATCGAGCCCGTCGTCCTCAAAGGCGGCGCCCGGCTCGCCATGGCCGAGGGAGGCGCCGATCTCCAATTTTCCGGCGACGTCGACGCGCTCGTGCCCGCTGCGCTCGGCGAACGAGCCGTCGCGACGCTACACGCCGCGGGGTATCGTGACACGGCCAGCGCCGACCGGGTGGCGCATTTCGCCGCTCGCCATCACCATTACGCCCCGCTGGCAAAACCTGGCGAGCCGATTCCGGTCGAGATCCATGTCGCCCTCGCAACGCCGGGCAGCGTCTCGCAGCCGTGGACGTATGAGGATCTCGTCGCGCACACCGTTGCGACCGAGGGACCCGCCGGCCGGGCGCGCGTGCTCGATGCCGTGTATTCTGCAGTACACCTCGCGTATCACGCGCGCGATTTTCACGTCTGGCGCGACGTCGTGTTACTGGCGCGCCGGCTGCGCGCGTTCCGTTGGGACGAGCGCGTGACTTTCGAAGCGGCGATCGCGGGCGAACGACGCGACGCGGTGCGTTTGCGCGCGGCCGTCGCCTGCGCCGATGCCATCAATGGGGTCAAGAAACCGCCGGCTGCGCGCGTGCGCCGGTACGTCGCGTGGGCGATCGCTCGCGAACAACTCTCCGACGCGCTGCGCCGGCGAACGCACGCCGTCGACCATCTCATCGGATGCCGTCCCTGCCGTTTCGCCGGGGTGCGGGAAGCGCTGCGCAAGCTGCGCGGTTGGAGCTTCGACGCGCTCGCCGCGCCGTTCGTATCGGTCGCCGCCGCGCGTGACGGGACCGCGCGCCACGCGACCCGCGCACTGTTCGATCCTCCCATTCGCTAACGCCGGCAAACGTAGGCCGACGTGGAAAGACCGCCGTTGTGAGCGGCGGTCTTTCCGGTAGGCGGGTGGCTCTTCTACTTCTTGTAGATGATGACGATCGCGTGCAGACCGCCGTTAAACGAACCGCCCGGCGGTGCCACGCCGAAGGAAAGCGTGTCGCCGGACTGCGTCGCCGTGCCGCTCTGGATGACGGCGTAGTTGAATTCTTTTACTTCGACGGTGAAGGCATAGGTGTGCCCCGGCGTGACGAGGGACGGCGACGTGAATTGCGTCGCGATCACCGCGCTCGACGGCGTGAAATTGACCGTTTGATTCGGCGAAAGGCTCGTGAAGCCGATCGGCGTGCCCTTCGTCGCGTCGATGACCGCGCCGAATTTATTGAGTTCCGACACCGCTACCGCAACGGTGATGGGATTAGCAGCCGTGCTGTTATTGGCGGGGATCGTCGCGACGATCTTCGCGTCTTTGTAGCACGGTAACGTCACGGTCTGAACGCTGCCGGAGAGCAGGAGCGATGCGGTGACCGGATCCGGCGGCGGTGCGGGACAGCCGGCCGGGGTCGGCGTGGCACTCGGGGTGGCCGTTGGCTTGGCGGTCGGGGTGGCCGTCGGGGTGGCCGTCGGCTTGACGGTCGGCTTGACGGTCGGCGTCGCCGTCGGGGCCGGCGTGCCGGAACCGAAAGCCACGGTGACCGGAATGCGATCGCCCGCGAGCAGCGTGTCGATGACGCCGATTTTTGCTTTGCCGTTGGTGACCGGGGTAGCGGTGAAGTAGACGGTTCCACCGGTTGCGCCCGGGATGACTCGATAGAAGGGGCTGACGCGAACGACGTCTGGGTTGCTCGAAGCAGCGAAGACGATCGTCGGATACTTCGTCGATACTTTAATCTGTCGCGTCGCCGGCGTACGGAACGTCAGCGAGTCGGGGTCGACGTCGATGTAGCGGTCCGGGTCGCTCGTGCCGGAGGCGATGCGCTGCGCGGTCGCAACGGAGACGTGCCTGTCGTTATTGATCGACGACGCCGCACGGTCGTTCGCGGCGGGATTCGAGTTCGCGGACGGCGTCACGCCGGCACCGCCGCTGCAGGCCGCGAGCGAGGCAACGAATGCCAGCGCCGCGAAGGCTCGTAAACGATTCATTGAAAACTCCATAGGACGAACGCAGGAGAAAAGAGCGGAAGGGGCACGAGGACGAAGACGAAAGAGCCGCCGCTTAAGCGACGACCCATTTCGCGAATTTGGTTAGCTAAATTATTTGCGGTAGAGGATGACGACGGCATGAAGGCCGCCGTTAAACGTGCCGCCCGGCGGCTTGATGCCGAGCGTAACGGTATGCGTCGACGCGTTGAGCGTAGCGGTGCCCTTTTGGATGACCGCATCGCCGAATTCGACGACTTGCACTTCGAACGGATAGGTGTGTCCGGCAATGATCTGCGACGGCGACGTCACTCTCGACACGATCGAGGCGGTCGACGGTCTGAAGTTGATCGTCTTATTGGGCGACAAGCTTACGTACGAAATCGGTTTTCCGTTTGCGGAATTCGGCCTCGACCCGAGCGTCTTATCCGTCGACAGGGCAACGGCGGCCGTTATCGGGTTGGATGAGGTGCTGTTGTTTGCCGGGATCGTAGCGGTCGTGCGGAAATCTCTGAAGCAAGGCAGCGTAACGTTCTGCACCTGACCGGTCAGCCTGATCGAGGTCGTTGCGGGGTCCGGCGGCGGGGCGCAGGTGTCCGGGCTAAAGCCGTTCGCAACGGCCGCGTCGACGGCAACCGCTTGAGCGGCAGCAGGCTGCTGGCGCTGAAAGGACTGCGGAACGGTTGGAGCGCTCGAAGAGCCGGCGCCACCGCTACAGGCGGCGAGTGATGCGGCTCCGATGAGACCGGCGAAGGCGGTCCCGATGCGGCGCACGGTGAGAGTCTGTTGCACAATGATCTCCAGAAGGAAGAACGGCAGCATGGCACCGTGGGACGGTGCTCGACTACACTACGCACGCCCGACCGTGAAAACTTTCTTTGCCGAAATGTGACGTGGATATATATTCTAATATTGAGAAAGGGTTCCGTCGCGCCGACCCATTTCGATAGTCCGGCGGAGCGCTACGAAAGCGCTCGGGACGAGCACCAGCACGGCGATCGAAAGCCAAGCGGCGTCGGCAGACAGAGCACGCAGAGGCGAACCGTCGACGGCTCCGCGCAAACCTGCGAGGGAATGGGTGAGAGGCAGGCACCACGATATGGCTTGCAACGGCGCCGGCAGAAGGCGAACCGGAAACAGCGTGCCGGCCAGGAGCGACCCTGCACCGCCGACGAGGTAGCCGCTCGGCGGCATCTGCTTGAGCGCAATCACGGCTGCGGCGGCAAACATGCCGAGGCCGGCCATCGTCGCCGTGCTCAACGCGGCGAAAGCGCACAGCGTGGCGAGATTGGTCGAGCCGACGTCGAGACCGAAGAGCAGCGACGCCGCAGCGAGCGTCAGCACGATTTGCAGCGAGCTCATCATGAGCGGAAATAGTCCGCTCGCGATCACGTAAGTTCCCGGAGCGATCGGGGTGGCGAGAATGGGCTCGAGCGTACCGAGGATCTGATCCGTGCGTAATGATTGCGCGAACGATTGGAGCGCGCTCGCCTGCAACCTCATGAAAATCAGGTTGACGCTGACGTAGGAAAAATAGCTGCCGTGCTTGGCGCCCGTCTGCAACGCGTGGTGCGGATCGACGAATTGCGAGACGTAATAAAAGCCGGCCACGCCGACGATCGATCCGACGAGCCGCGCGATGAGACCGAAGGGTTGCGTCGACGCGATGAGCAGGTCGCGGCGTACGATCGCAGCTGCGCCGCGGACGGAATCACGCACCGCGCGAACCGAATAATTCGGATGCGGGCGGTAAGGCGCTGCGCCCGGCGCCGATATCGAGGTCGTGCAGGTGCGCGTCGCGCAGCACGGCTCCGCGATCGGCAAGTTCGAACGCTTCGTCGAGCAGGTTAGTCGCGACGAGAATCGTTTTCCCGAGCCGGCGCGCGAGCGTACCGCGCACGAAGCCGCGCAATTCGCTGGCGTGCAAAGGGTCGAGCGCGCGTGTCGGTTCGTCGAGCAAGAGCACGTCGGGATCGCCGAGCAGCGTACGCGCGATCGACAGCCGCTGCCGCATGCCGGTCGACAGGTCGGCGAAGCGCTTGCACGCGGCGTAGCCGAGATCGACGATGTCGAGCGAAGCATCGACTCGGTCGCGCCGCGTGCGCGCGGCCAATCCTTCAAGGCGCGCGAAGAAGTCGAGATTCTCTCGGGCAGTCAAGCGGTAATAGAATCCGCGTTCACCGCCGCCATAGCTGACGCGGCGGCGGAGTTCGGGTGACGCTCCCGGTTCGCCCGAACCGAACAGCGTGATGCTCCCGGCATCGGCGCGCGCGAGGCCGGCGACGATCTTCAATAACGTCGTCTTTCCGGCGCCGTTCTCCCCAAGTAGCGCGAATATTTCGCCGCGCGCGAGCGTTAAGTCGACGCGGTCGAGCACCGGCGGCTTGCCGGCTGCCTTCACGCGGCGGAACCAGCGTCGTCGCTCGGGCCAACGTTTGCTGACCCCAAGAACCACGACGGGCGGCGGCCGTCCCGCTGCCTCTGCGGTCGCCGTCAGATCGATCGCGGACGACCGAATGGCGCGAGCGCGACGGCGCAAAAGACGCACAGAAACGCGAGCCCGTAGACACGCGTCGACGCCGTATGCTGCGCGTCATATGCGACCCGGCGTGGGTCGTCTTTCGGGACGGCATCCAGCGGGCCGCCGATCGTGCTCGCGATCGCCTCCATGCGCGGCACCACTGCGGCCGTCTCGTAGGCCGACGCGCCGAGGCCGACGGCGACCAGTACGATGCGAACGAACGACGGCGCCCGGGCTCCGGGGACGAATGCGCGGGCCAGTGCCGCCACGATTGCGATCGCGCCGCACGCGGTTCCGAACGAACCGAGCCCGCGAATGACGGCCGCGATGAGCGCGCCGAACGTGTCGAGACGCGGCACGATGCGGATGGCGATCGGCGCGAAGACGAATGCGAAGCCGGCCATCGCGCCGGCCCATAGCGCGAGGACCGCCGTTTCGACGGCCGTAAGGAGACGTTGCACCCTGCACTTTTCTCGCTTCGGAGGCTCGTGGACCCGCTACGCTGCGCGATCGATACGGCTCACGCGGCGGGACGCGTCCTGCTCGACCTCGCTGGAGCGTCGCTCGACGTGCAGGAGAAGCAGCCGGGCGACCTCGTTACCCGCGCCGACCGCGAAAGCGAAGCGCTCGTCGTCGAGCGGCTGAGCGCGGCCTTTCCGCGCGCTTCGTTACTGGCGGAAGAAAGCGGCGCGCACCCGCGCGACGCCGGCGAACGCTGGATCGTCGACCCGCTCGACGGCACCACCAACTTCGCGCACGGCTACCCCTTCTATTCCGTATCGATCGCATACGAGCGCGAGGGCGAGGTGGTCGCCGGCGTCGTGCATGCTCCGGCGCTCGGCGAGACGTTCGTCGCCGCGCGCGGATCCGGCACGACTCGCAACGGCACGCCCGTGCGCGTGTCGGCCACCGCGCAGTTACGCAACGCGCTCGTGTGCACGGGCTTCATACCCTCCCGCTACGAGCGTAACGGTGCGAACTTCGCCCGTCTCTCGCGCGTTGCGCGCGGCGTCCGGCGCGACGGTTCGGCCGCACTCGATCTCGCCTACGTCGCCTGCGGCCGGTTCGACGCGTTTTGGGAGTACGATTTGCGGCCGTGGGACGTGGCGGCGGGCGCTCTCTTGGTGCGCGAAGCGGGCGGCGCCGTGACCGCTACCGACGGTGCGCCGTTCGACGTGGCTGCCGGGTCGATCGCCGCGACTAACGGCGCGACGCACGGCGAGCTGACACGCCTGCTCGTCGCGCCCGCGAATCCACGCGTTTAAAGCGCGGCGTCCGAGGGCGACGGATCTGCGCAGCGGCCGAGCGCGAGATCGTCGCCGAGGACCACGCGAAACGGCGTTCCTGGTTCGATGACGACTTCGCGTCCGCGGTGCAAGGCGTTGTATCCGCCGACGGCGATGCCGACGAGCGGAATGAAAGCGAAGCCGCCCGGCACGTTACGCGAGTCGCCTTCCAAAAAATTCTCGCCCATGCGCGGATCGGCGATGGCGGGCACGCGGACGTCGCCGCGTAGGCCGATGAAGCGTGGCTCGAAGGCCACGCGGCCGGGTTGGCCGTTCGAGCGCGCGTGCTCGGCGACGGCGATGACGCCGAAGCCGAAAGCGCCCGCCGGGATCTCGGGTACGTCGCCGCTCGGCGCAACGTGCGCGACGATCTTGAAGACGAAGCGGCCGCCCGGCACGACGTGTCGCGTATCGAGCCTCGTTACGAGCTTGGCATCTGCGACGACGCATGGCCGCACGGCGCGCGCCGTAGATGCCGGCGAAGGCGGCTCGGCGGTCAGCGTTCGCGCACCGCGTCGAGCTCGGCAAAGAAATGCCCGATCTCGTCGTCCGTCGTGTAGACGTGCGGACCGACCCGAATGCCGCAGCCGGGCCGATAGTCGACGAAGACGCGGCGCTCGACGAGCGCCTTGGCAGCGCGGCCGGCGCCCGGAAAATCCATGCCGATCCATCCCGTCCGCCGCTCGGGTTCGAGCGGGGTGGGAACGTCGAAGCCGCGCTCGAGCGCCCCGCGCACCAGCGCTTGGGTCAGATGCACGTTGCGTTCGCGGATCGCATGCACGCCGACTTCACGGATCGCGTCGTGGCCCGGCTTCGCGGCTACCATGCCCGGTACGGTCGGCGTACCGGTGAAGAAGCGCTCGGCACCGGTGGCATGCCGGATCGGCTCGTCTTCAAAGGCGAACGGCGCTGCGTGCGCCATCCAGCCGGTCGCCGCGGGTGCGAAGCGCTCCCGCAGACCCGGCCGGACGTAGATGAAGCCGCAGCCTGGTCCACCGCAGAGCCACTTATGACTCCCGCCTACGACGACGTCCAGGCCGAGATCGAGTGCATCGTACGGCACCACGCCCGTCGTCTGATAGGCGTCCAAGACGAAGACGGTTCCCGTTTCGCGGCAGCGCTCGGCGATCGACCGCACGTCGATCGTCGCTCCGGATTGGTACGCCGCATGTGAGAGCACGGCGAAGGCCGTCCGCTCGCCGATGGCGCTGCACAGGGCGTCCGTCGAGGTCGTGCGGCCGTCGTGCGAGGGCACGATGACGACTCGCACGCCGAAACGCTCCCACGCCTGCCAGACGTATCGCACCGTCGGAAATTGCAGGGCTTCGATCACGACCTCGCGGCGCTCGGGGGGCAACGGCGCGGAGGAGGCGAGCGCGCTCATCGCATGCGACACGTTGGGGACGAGCGATACGCTGCCGGCCTCCGCACCGATAAGCGAAGCGATCCCATCGGCAATGCGTGCGAGTTCGGGGAGCCAGCCGTCCCAGGCTTCGGGACCATTATGCTGCCAAGCATCGACGTACGCGGCGAGTGCGGCGCGAGCGGCCGCCGGCGCAGCACCCATCGAGTGCGAGACGAGGTACGTCGAATCCGCGAGAATGGGGAAGTGCTCGCGCAATCGCGGCACCGAAGCGATGGCCATACCGGTGCGTTCGCTTCGTCGCCCCGGCAAGACTTTCGCTGCCGGGCGCGCTAATGAGCGCCATGGCCAATCGACGAATCGACGCTCGCGTCGAGCTGGAATTCTTACGCGCGACGGAAGCTGCCGCGATCGTTTCCGGTAAGCTCGTCGGTCGCGGCGACAAGAACGCGGTCGATCAAGCCGCCGTCGATGCGATGCGTTCGGTGCTCGGCGAAGTGGATATCGACGGCGTGGTCGTAATCGGCGAAGGCGAGAAGGACGAAGCGCCGATGCTGTACATCGGCGAGCAGATCGGTACGGGCGACGGTCCGAAGATGGACGTCGCGGTCGACCCGATCGACGGCACGACGCTCGCTTCCAAAGGCGGTCCGGGCGCGATTGCGGTCGTGGCCGCTGCAGAACGCGGGTCGCTGTTCCATACGCACGTCGCCTACATGGAAAAGATCATCGTCGGCAAGCAGTGCAAAGGCGTCATCGCCATCGAAGCCTCGGTGGAAGACAACGTCCGCGCCGTCGCTAAGGCGATGGGCCGTCCGATCACCGAGATTACCGTTGCGCTCTTGGAACGGCCGCGCAACGAAGAGATCACGCACCGGCTACGCGCGCTTGGCGCACGCGTGCGCCTTTTCGGCGACGGCGACATCGCCAACGGTATCATTGCGGCGCTCGAAGAACGCGGCCGGATCGACATGCTGATGGGCATCGGCGGCGCGACCGAAGGCGTCGTGGCGGCCTGCGCCGTCAAATCGATCGGCGGCGACATGCAGGCGCGATTGTGGCTGCGCGACGAGCGCGAAGGCGACATCGCGAAAGCCGAAGGCATCGATCCTAAGCGCACGCTGCACCTCGACGACTTATGCAAATCGGATCTCGCCATGCTGGTTGCGACGGGCGTGACCGACGGCGAGTTGCTGCAAGGTGTGAGCTACGTGCGCGGGAGCGCGTACACGCAGTCGATCATCATCTCCTCGCTGACCAATACGATGCGTATGATCGACGGCAAACACGACGTCGAGTCGTTCGCCGCCCTTTCGAATTCACACGTCAACGGCCTCGCCACTTCCACTTTGCTGAAGGAGCACGTAGTCTGATGAGCACCGAACTCGCCGCGGTAGCAAAGGCGATGGTCGCCCCCGGCAAAGGCATCCTCGCCGCCGACGAGAGCACCGGTACTGCCAACAAACGCTTCGCACCGCTCAACATTCCGCAGACCGAAGATATGCGCCGCGCGTACCGCGACATGCTCTTCACCTTGCCGGACTTCGGGACGTTCTTCAGCGGCGTCATCCTGTACGACGAGACGATCCGTCAACAAGGCTTGCAAAGCACGTCGTTCGTCCAGGTGTTGCAGGGCGCGCACTCGTTCCCCGGCATCAAGCTCGATACGGGAGCGCATCCGCTGGCGCTCGCGAACGACAACGAAAAGATCACCGAGGGCCTCGACGGGCTGGCAGCACGCGTCGACGAGTACGTCAAGATGGGTGCGAAGTTCGCGAAATGGCGCGCCGTAATCACGATCGACGAACGAAACGGATTGCCGAGCGACGACTGTTTGCACGCCAACGCGCACGCGCTCGCGCGCTATGCCGCGATCTGTCAGGCCGGGGGTCTCGTACCGATCGTGGAGCCGGAAGTCATCAGCGACGGCGATCTGGCGACGCAGTCGATGGAGACGAGCTTCGCGGTTCACGAGCGTGCGCTGCTCGCAGTCTTCGAGGAGCTGGCGATCGCGAACGTCCGGCTCGAGGACATGGTGCTCAAGCCGAGCATGGTCGTGCCGGGGCAAAAGTCGGGGCGAAGCGCTCCGGTGCGCGACGTTGCCGAGGCGACCGTGACCGTGCTGATGCGTCGCGTCCCGGCGGCCGTCGCCGGCATCGCGTTCCTCTCCGGCGGTCAATCCGACGAAGATGCGACGGCGCACCTCAACGAAATCAATAAGGTCGCTGCCGAACGGAACGTACCATGGCCGCTAACGTTCTCGTACGGCCGCGCGCTGCAGCACGCCGCCCTGAATATTTGGAAGGGCGATGCTGCCAACGTGACGGCCGCGCAAGCGGCGATGCACCATCGCGCCAAGATGAATTCGCTCGCGGCACAGGGCAAATGGTCGCCCGACCTCGAGAACGAGAAGGAGCTGGCGCTCAGCCGCTAATCGCGGCGGGTTGAAAGCCCGCCGGGCCGGGAAACGAGCGCTCATGCCTTCGCTCGACGGCCAAGTCGCCATCGTCACCGGATCGGATTCCGGCATCGGACGCGCTACGGTCCTCGCGCTCGCACGAGAAGGCGCGTCCGTCATCGTGAACTACCATCACGACGACAAGCGCGCACATGCGACCTACGACGAGCTGCATGCCGAAGGGCGGCCGGTGTTCGTGGTACAGGCCGACGTGGGTGTGGAGCACGACGTAGACCTATTATTCGATAAAGCAAACGAAAAATTCGGATTGCCGACGATTCTCGTCAATAACGCCGGCGTCGACGCTAGCGGAACGCCCGTGGCCGACCTCGACCCGGCCGTCTGGCGGCGAGCGCTTGAAACGAATCTAACCGGGCCGTTCCTGTGTTGCCGGCGCTTCGTGCGCGATCTGCGCGCCGTAAAACGGCGTGGCAAGATCGTGAACGTGACGTCGGTGCACGAAGAGATACCGCGCGCGGGCGCCGCAGAGTACGATGCGTCCAAGGGCGGCTTGCGCAATCTGACGCGGACCCTTGCGCTCGAACTCGCGCCGCTCGGCATCAACGTCAATAATCTCGCGCCGGGGATGGTGCTGACGCCGATGAATCAGAAAGCGCTCGACGACCCCAAGGTCCTCGAAGAACAGGTGCAGAGCATTCCGCTCAAACGTGCGGCAAAGCCTGAAGAGATCGCGAAGCTCGCACTGTACCTCGTGTCGGAAGACGCCGATTACATTACGGGATCGAGCTTCGTCATCGACGGCGGGCTCAGCATGAACCTCGGTCAGGGAGCGTAGCCGATCCCACGCTTCGAACGACGGCCGTGGACCGTCGGCGATGAGCCTTCCGAACGCGCGAGGGCGCGTTCGGTTCGTATCACTTGAGCCCCGGGCCGATCTTGGGCGACGATCCGCCGGTGATGTTCTACAACGGCGCCGACGCCGGGACGCGTTGGCGGATCGGTTGGCTCGTCTTCGCCGAGACGTACTCGCGGGTGATCGAACGGTGCTCTGAGCCGCTCGTGGTTCCGCCGCCCCACCGGGAATCCGAGAGCGACATCGCCTTCGTCGCATCGGCGGTTGAAGACGGCGATACGATAGCGCTGTACTATCACGTCGCCGATCAATACCCGCCGGACGCTCGTCCGGCGCATCACTCGTGAGGCGTTCATCTAGCGGGAACCCCGACGGCGATGTGCATACTTCGCCGGATGCGTCCGCACTTCGAGTTCAAGCTCTACCCGATCCCGGCGCACGAGGTTGCTGGCGGAATCGATGCGACGCTCGCGCTTATGGGATCGCAGGGCTGGGAACTTCGCGGCCTCGCCTACGCGCGGAACGGCGATCTGATGATCGCACTGCAGCGGCCGCTCGATGAAGACGTACCGCTACCCGATCGCGCAACGCTGGCTGCCACGCTCGAGGAACCGCTTTCGGCGCCGTCGGCACGCGAGTAGTCGCGCCGGCACGTTTATTGCCCCGTCACGAGCAAGGTAGGTCGCGTTCGACCGGGCCGACATCGAGCCGGTCCAAGACGCTCGGAATCGCCTTCCCGAGTCCGAAAAAGCCTCGGTTCGCATGCGGCCACGACAGCGCGTCGTACCGTCGTGCGAGCGTCACGACTTCGAGACCGCGAGCGGTAAGCGCGTCGCGCAACGGCTCGAGCACTTCGCTTGTGGGACCGACCGGGGCATACGGCGCGATCACGCGCGAGACGCGGTGCTCGCGCGCGATGTCGCCGATGCGGCGAGCCGACTGCTCGACATCGGCCGCGCCGTCGAGCAGTATCGTTTGGCCCGGGGACCGGTCGAGCGCGTCGCGCAGCGCTGCGCCCGTGAAGCGAGCGACGTTTGGTGCGACGCCGCTTGGCGAACGCCGGGCGGTCGCTTCGAAGGCCATCGTTACGCGAATGTCCCGCGAGTCGATCGCGAGGCTGTCGACGCCGAGATCGTCATCGTGGAGTACCAATAACGCCGGCGCCCGCGCGCTCAGCTCTGTCGTCAGCGCGGGAAGGGGTTGCGGCTCATACGACGGCCCGGGCAAGGGCGGCGCTTCCGTCGCAAGGCCGCTGGTGGCGGGGAAGCGACCCAGCGTATAGCGTGCGATATTCGAAGGCCTCGCCAAGTACGTCTTCCCGCGCGTTTGCAGGCCGGCGACCCAGCGCCACGACAGCGTATTCGATGCCGGATCGCCGCAGAGCAAGTGACGCATGAACAAATCGGCACCGAGTTCCCACGGAAGGCGCAACGTGAAGATCCAGACGCTCGCGAACCACATCCGTGCATGGTTATGCAAGTAATTAGTCTCGACGAGTTCGCGCGACCAAGCGTCGAAGGCATCGATTCCGGTCCGTCCCTCGTACGCCGCGTCTAGGCGGCCTCGTAGCTCGTCGTCCGCATTAGCAGCGGAGATGCGCACGTCGAGGGCCGCCCGATAGTCGCTCCAGACGAGCGGCCGCGATTCGAGCCAGCCTTTCCAATACGTGCGCCAGAAGACTTCCTGAACGAATTTGAATGCCGACGTGCGCGAGTGCCGCGCGAGCACCGCACGCAGCACGTCTTCCTCGGTGACCAGCCGGTGACGCACATACGGGGACAGCGTCGATACGTTGTTGCGGTCGTCGGGTCCGCGGTCTTCATTGCGCGTTGCGGCGTATGCTCGCCCAGCATTGGCTACGAACGCTTCGAGTCTTCGCAATCCCTCCGCGCGCGTCGCCGGCGGTTCCGTCCGCGTGTGCTCCATGTCATCGGGACGGTCGGAAACGGGCGCTGGTTCCCGCGCATGGCGCTTATTCGCCGGGCTTTGGCGGCACTTTGACGCCGCTTCGTCTTGCCTCGGATAAGCCGATGGCGACCGCCTGTTTGCGGTTTGTTACTTTCTGGCCGGAGCTCGAACGAAGCTTCCCTTCGTTCATCTCTTCGGTCGCCTGGCGAACGCTCTCGTGCGCCACTGCGCCGTACGCCGCGTTGCCGCCGTTCTTCTTTGCCGCGGTCTTCGTCGCGTTACGGTCTTCTCCGGGCATGGCTTTCGACGGCGGCGCCTTCGTGCGCTTCGATGGCGTCTTGGTAGCGGCAGATGCCTTGGCGGGTGCCATGATGACCTCCGTTCACGTTGGATGCCGACGTCGTTCCCGTTTTCGGAGAGGCGTCGCGCGCGAGCGGCGGAAGAATTGCTCATCGACGCGCCGGCCGGCCCAGGAGAGAGGTACTGACATGGAAGAGCCCACGCGATTCCCGTTGCCGAATTCTTAGCCTGGGATGCCCGGCAGAGCGGTGATTACGAACTTATCGATGGCGTCATCGTTGCCATGTCGTCGACGACGAAAGCCCACGGCCGGCTCGTCCGACGCCTCAACCGGGCCGTCGACGCAGCGGTCGGCGATACGTGCGACCTCTACCTCGGCGATATGACCGTAAGCATAGCGGCTTTAGACCGCGACAACGCGCCGCGCCCCGATCTCGTGGTAACTTGCGATGCGCGCGACCGAAGCCCGCAGGACGCTTCGGACCGATGCATTCGTTGGCCAAAGCTCGTCATCGAAGTGCTGTCCCCTGGGACTGCGAGCAACGATCTCGGTGCGAAGCTACGCGCGTATTTCTCGATTGCAACCGTCGAAGAGTATCTTATCGTCGACTCGCGCGCTCGCAACGTCATCCTGCATCGCCGCATCGAGGGACACATAACAACCACCTGGCCGGAGTCGTTGATTAAGCTCACGTCGATCGACTGCGACATACCCGTTGCCCAGTTGTACGACGGCATCGCGCTTGCCGACGCGCGTTAGCGCGGTCCGGAGGAGCGGCCGATATGCCGGCATGAACGCTGGACGATGGTGGGGTGGTATCATCGCGGCATTGATCGCTTGGGTGTTCGCCGGCGTCGATACGGGCGCGCATCGCGGCGTGCTCGACGGCTTCGACGTGCTGCTGGTTGCGGTCGGCGGTCTCTTTTTCGCTATCCCGCGTATCGACCGCTTGACCGCGTCGATTCCGATTTTAGGACGTAGCGGCGTGCAACTTTCCGTCAACGAGCTGCAGCGCGTCGCCACCGACGCGACGACCGTCGCTTCGCAGACCGGCGACACGGCCGAACAAGCCGCCTCGCTATACGAGCGGTGGCTGATCGAACTCGACACCGTCTTGACGACGGCCGAACGGGCTACGCCCGAGGAAGCGTCGCGCGCGCTCTTCCGTTTTATCAATACGCGCCTTGAAGACGTCGCCGCCTGGGTCGGCGGCGCCGATGAAGAAACGCGTGCGGCGTTGTGGTGGTGGAGCGCGGTCGACGGCGGCGCCTGCATCGTGGCGGCTCCGAGCATTTCTGATCGCGAGACGCTCGAGTACCTGTTTCGCCCCGGCGAAGGGCTCCTAGGACGTGTGCTTCTCGATGGGGAGCCGATCAATATCGCCGACGCACAAGCCGAGGCGCAATGGGAGCACATTGCTGCAACGGCGCCGCGCTATCATGGGCTGCTGTGCCTGCCGATCGTCGTCCGCGGCCGCGTTGCAGGCGTGCTTACCGTCGATCGGGTTGCGACCGAGAAGTTCTCCTCGGCGTCGGTTCGTTTCGCGCGTCAGGTCGCGACGCTGATTCGAGTTGCGGCGCAGCATCCCGCTGCACGAGGGGATCTGGTCGCGCTCATGCGGCCGATCGATACGGTTCTGGCGCCGCGGAAACCGTTACCCGGCGGCGAGGCGCCGACGTAGCTCGGCCATCCGTTGCGTCGTTGCGTCGATCGTGCGTCGCAAATCGTCCAGCCGCACCGGCGGCGAAGCCGCGACTTCGCCGACGCCCGCCGCTCGCGCCGCCTTGCGCACCGCTGCGACGGCAGGCGAGAGTTCCTTTGAATCGCTCATTGCCGTCATCGTACCCCGATGATCCGGCTTCGTCCAGCTGAAGTGATGGAACGAGACGCAGCCTACACCCCTTCAAATCGGTGGAATCCTACTCGAACGTATGTTCGATCTTAGTGTAATTTGTTAACTGCCGCTCCGTTCCGGACTACGCGTCGTTGGTGTTTGCGTTGCCAAGGTTTCTATCCATTAGAGGGACGTAGGGGAGATTGCGATTGCGAGTGGCTGCGCATAACAGTACGTCCCGATCCGACCTGCCGAGCGTATGAAGATCGCCATCACCAAAATACGTTAGCGCTTTAAGGGATTCTGTAGGCTGGTAGGCGCGACCGTAGATGGCCGAAGCACGACCTTCACTTTCGTCGCAAACAAGTCTTCGAGCGAAGCGATTACTGCTATGCCGTCGTCAGTCATCGCCGGTTCGCCCACTCGGCCGGCGATTCGCTTTGGCACGAGGTCTCCGAAAAACGATACTTTGACGGGACCGCCGCCCGCGCTCGGTCGTAATGGTTAGCGTGTCTACCGTATCCTGAATCACCTGGCCGCCGTCTATAATCGTGCTACTAGTAAGTATGCAGCTCTTATTGAGCGGTCCGGCTCCAAAGAAGTCGAAATCGACGGAGGAACGGTGACCAAGCCGCAAGGCAATCGCCGTGCCGCCGTACATCGTGAATCCCATTCTTGCAGCGAATGCGAGTTCAGGCCGACGTTCATGATTTGCGCGATGAGGCGCTCCTCGCTATATTTCTCGGAGCCGGCATCGATCCACCATAAGTATTTGCTGCTCATCAAAGCGAGGGCACTCGATGGTGGAGAGTTGGATGGCGGCATAATAGTCGTGCTGTTCGCCCCCGCCGTTCGGCGCACTCGCGCGAACCGATGCATCTCGATGGGCGTGGAGCAGGCCTGACCTAGCGCCTTCAAATAGATTGCAGTACGGAGAGATGGCGGAGTGGTCGATCGCAGCGGTCTTGAAAACCGCAGACGGTGCTGAGCCGTCCGTGGGTTCGAATCCCACTCTCTCCTCGGACAAAGCTCTTTACTGACGGGCTTTTTTGGTGCCTAAAGGTTCGACGGTGGCCATTTGGTGGCCATCAGCTTTCACCGGGGCGGATTCTATGAGATAGCGATCGACGTGGGCGACGGCCGCAGCTTGTGCGCCCTTCACCTCGTGAGCATACGTGTTTAGCGTCGTCGACTCGGCGGAGTGTCGAAGGCCGACAGTTCGAATCTCGCCTTCGCGCGAAATCCGGGAAGCCGTCCGAGTGGCGCATCGCGTGAGTTCTGTGCACTTTCGTCCCGGCTCGCGCGGCGATCCGGGAACGCGTGGGAGATTACGCCAAAGAGAAGAAATGCCGCCGCCGAGTGCTGCGGAGACAAAGCCGCGTCGCCGAAGAACTCGTTTAGGAGGAGGCGTTCCTGCGCCCGCCGACCGCTGTCGTCGGCTCGATCATCGCAGCGCTTCCCGGGAACTGCGTAAAGGTCTCGCAATGGTAGCGGTTGCGCGGTCCAAACTTTGTCCGTCCACTGTAGTTCCGCAAGTTCACCGGCCTACTGTGGAACCGGGATCCTTGCCGGTTACCGCCGCTTCGGGTCGGGCTGACCTGCGTCGAGTACGATTTTCCAATCTCCGCCGCGCTGTCGCTTCCAAACGGTGACGTATTTTCCGCGCAAGACGAACGGCTTTGCGCCCGCGAACGCGAAGTTGAAAGCGCCGGTCTCGACCGCGTACTTTTCATCGCCCTGAAGCGAGCGCGTTCTGATCGTGCCTCTAGTAAGGCGCGCGACTTTGAAGAATGCGGCGTACTGCTTGCGAATCGCATCTCGGCCGACGACAGGCGGCGATCCCGTTCCCTGTTCGATCGCTTTTTCGTCGAAGAGCGCGGCGAAAGCCGCCGCGTCGCCACGCCGCATCGCGGCTATGTACGCTGCGTTACCTGCGTCGAGGATCGGCGGTGTGATCGTCGCGGCCTGACCGGCAGTGCTTTGAGTTAGGAGGCCGAGGATCAGCGCCGAGATAAAAACTGCGACAGTCGGTCGTTTCATCCGGTTAATTTCGTGACCCAGTCGATCTCATTCCCGCCCGCATTCCTGCGGCGGAACGATAGGTCCATCCGAGCTAATGATGTCGTCGAGTCGGCCGCACCCGTAGGACGAGACGTACGCCTAACGATGCGCCTCCGTGTAGCCGAAGAGGCCGCTAAGCTTTCAGCAGTCGGCCGACCGTCGTGGGAGGGGCGCCTACATGTTCGACAATAGACCGCATAAACAAACTTCAGCGCGCGGCGAAGCGATTTGCGGATAATTACCGCATGTTCAGCCCTCGCGCGCCGCCTGCGATCGCATTGCGCGCCGCCTTGGTCATGGAAGAACAAGGCGTTCGGACCGGTATTTGACCGAAGTTGCACCTCAGGTAAGCCCGGTCGTTATCGGTCACCGCCACGAAGCCTGCTCCGGACGTTACTCCGACTCATACGAGCAGCCCGCGTTCAGGGGGCCGCAAAAGAGAGTCACCCGGCAAATAATTGCGTAGTGCGCGCCGCTTCGTTCACGGGGACCACCCGATCGCCGATTAAGCTGACGAAAGCGACGTCGTTTTCGTCGAGAATATTTGCAATCCAGGATGTCTCGCGGTCGGGCGAACGTCCGAACGCGAGGACCAGTCTCGCGCCTTCGATCTCCGCTCGATAGCGGGTTCGGTAATCCAACAACTGTCCGAGTCCGTATCGCATGCGATGGACCGCATCGCGCAGGTCGTTCAAACTTTTCGCCTCGACGAGGAGCCGTTCGGCTCCGACCCTGGTCAACAGATCGATGTTGTTGTTGTACCAGCACGTTCCACCGCGGCCGATGACCTTGGTAACGATCTCGGCCAACACGCGCTGATGGTCGGCACGGGCACGCTCTTGGAGAGCGGCGGCTTCGTAGACGTTCGGAGGTCCGCTGGCTCTCGGAATGTAGCCGGCTCCCGGCGGCACCGCGTCGATCATGCGCAGGTCGTCCTTTGGCCAGGACAGCGGCGGATACGCGTACGGCTCGCGTTCGATTATCGCCGTGCTGGGCAGCGCAGAAAGGCCGGTAACGGCTACGTCGGCGGCTGCAAGAATTCGATGGTACGCGATCTCGGAGATCGACCGGACTGCCGATTGCGCTTGCGGGACGGCCGGCGTCCCCGTCTCGTAGTAGTTACCGAGCGGATCGCGTAGCGGAACGATCGTTCCAAAGGGCTGATATTGCACGACCGGCACGAAACGGAGGTACTCATCTCGAGCATCCGGCCACGGTTCGCCGAGAATGCCGTGGCCAAAGTAATGGCGAGAATCGTTTCGTACGGTGCCTCTCCCCAGCGGACGGTAATACACGAACGGCTCGAATGGTCTTACCCGTGAGAAATATTGACGCGGATAGTGATACAGAACCTCCTCGACATCTTCGTAGGCGCGTTCTGCAGATAGGAAATGCTGTTGGAGTACGACTGGCATTTAGAAGGCGGCTCCGTTCGTGTCTTGTGCGAACCGGGCACTGGCGGGCCCAGATGGGTGCATCGGCACGTGCCGTCCGCCGAATCGTTAACGGGCTAGCGGGTAAACGTATGCTGTAAGCTGTTGAGCGCACTTAGTATGAAAAACAAAGGCACGGAAATGACGAGACTGACCAGAGCCGATGCCAGCGCAATTTTAAAGACCAAGATGACGAGCGGCATAAAGTCCATGTCAACACCGGTGACCACGACGCTTTGTGGTGGCTGAGGTTCGAATTGTGATCGGTCGACGGTTATCATGGTGATCTCCTAGATACAGCATAAACGTATGGTAGGCGGTCGTTCAAAGGCAACGAGGCGTTCGGTTCTTATACGCTAAGAGCTTCGGATGCTCCCATCCGGTCGTTGCCGATGAAGGGACGTAATGCTGCCGGAACGACGACAGTGCCGTCGGTCGCTGCTAGTCTTCGAGAATAGCGACGAGGGTCGTGCCGACGGCGAGGCCCGAGCCGTTGAGCGTATGGACGAGTTCGTGCTTTCCCTTTGCTTCACGGCATAAGCGATCTGCGCGCGGCGTGCCTGGAAGCCCATGCAGTTGGAGCACGATGTTTTGGCCCGGCGGCCCGATCTCTAGATCGTACCTTTTTCAGCGTTGAATCCAAACGTCGCGGGCGGACGGAAGCATGACGCGATACGGCAGCTCGAGTTACGTGAGTCGGGCCTCGAGGTCGGCCGTCAAGCGCTCGATCGCCTCGAACGATAACTCCGGCCCGGTGAGCCAGACGGGCTCGACTTGTCGAACTGACGTCGCTGGATCGCTTATTCGAGACGGCTGTCGAGAGGGTTGCGCGCGGCTTGCCGGCGATCGAGCGATTCGGATGCGCGTTAAACTCGGTCATTACTGTGTGACGCGCCTCGAGAGTGGCGCCTGCCAGCTTCACGTGAACCATTGCCGGGAAGTGGGCATGACAATTGCGCTGCGGCGATGCGTCGTGTCATGCCACGTAAAAACTTGCACAGATACGCCGGCCATTTTGGAGCAGCCCAAATCGATCCGGGAACGCGGCAGTCCTTTAGCGTCTTAAAATGCCATTCATTAACGGTGATGGTCTCTTACGTGCGGCAGGCTGTGCGACGACGCGACAGCGAGCTTATCGAGCATGACGCAAACCGGCTTCGCGATCATGCTGCGCCGCGAGCGCCATGAACGACGGCCCGGCCGGGAGGACGCCTCGGCGCTTTGAAGCTACTGTCCGGCCAGCTGGGCGACGGCGGATCGCATGATGGCCGCGATCCGTGAATCGATCGCGAGCGCGTGACCAGTCGGTCGATCCGACGTTGACGACGCGACCGGCGCCGCGCGCGAAGGTTACCATTGCGGCGTGGCCGCTGGGCACGATGTCACCGCCGCCGTCCGTCACGTCCCAATGCGCAAGCGACGCGCGGGCGAGAATGGTAAGACCGGGCGGCGCATGCTTCGGGTCCACGCCGTCGCATTCGTAGCCGATAACGCGCACCGCCGCGCCGACGACGTCTCCGTCTTGCAGCCCAGCGTTAGCGAGCAGCGGATGAGCAGCATTTTCCACCGTGTAACCGGCCGGCGGACGGTCGCCCTTCCATTTGCCGCCGCCGCAGCGGAACGAGAGTCCCGTTAGCGCGTCCTCCGGATCGTCGTCGGACCACTTACCGTCGCGCGTCATGTTGCGCGACGCTTCATCGTAACGCACGCGAAACCAGCACGTGTTGCCGCCGAAGAAGCCGACGTTGCCGCCTTCCTCCAGAAAGGCTTCGACGTGCGCCCGCGTCTCTCGGGTCCAATACTCGTTATGACCGAAGCTACAGAGCAGGGCATACCGTTCGAGCGGGGCGTCCCCGCGATGAAGGTCGAGATCGGTGCAAACGTCGACGGCGATCCCTTCGCGTGCGAACCATGCAAGTGCGGGAAGATCCCAGTGTGCGAACGTCTGACGCGGCGAAGTCGCATCGTAGGCGTCGGCGTTCACTTCGTCCCAAGGATGACCGCCGGTACCGCCGCCCGGGCGATGAAGGCTTACGGATCTAAAGCCGCTGTACAAACATTCGCCTTCCTCCGCGCCGAGCGTGCCGTCGACGTGAGCGACGTTGTACGCGTGATAGGTGAACAACGGAAGGTTCACGAGCACCCGCGCCCGTGAAGGTGCGCGCACGACAAATAACGCCGTTCCCCAGCGCGCGTCCGGCGTCGTGTCCGTTGGGCCGCCGCGTGTGTTCGTCTTGCCGTCCGTGCGGAATCGCGCGACATATGCGCCGGCGGGCGCAGTTGCCGGCACGATGATGCGAACGTCATCGCCCTGGTACGGTCCGGCTTCGAGGATAACGTCACACACGTTATTCCAGCGTTCTAAGCGAACCCAATAGCGCGTCGCATCGGTGAGCACGTGAAGCCGCAGTTGGCCGCCGGCGTCGACGGTCGTTTCGTGCGGATAGGCCCGCAGCATTATGCCGGGAGTTCGCTTACGGCATCCAGCATGGCTTCGACGCGCCGGTCGATCGGCCGCCGCTCCCGCAGCACCCACGCGAGGCCGAAGACCGCTTCGCGCAATGCCGCACGCGCCGAAGCGTCGGTACGCGCTTTGCGCAGCAGTATGATGGTCTCGCGCAGCACGTCGCGTCGCGAGCGTCGCAGCCACGCGGTCCAGAGCCGGTTTCGCATCACCAGGCGACGCCGACGCTCCGGAACGCGTCCCGTAGTTGCCGGGTGATGATCGAGAACGAGATCGTCGACATAGATCATCTCCCAGCCGCGAGCGTGCAGGTCGAGGGCTAACAGCGATTCTTCCGCACCGATGTGGTAACGCTCGTGATAGCCTCCGGCTTCGAGAAACGCTTGACGGCGCATGATGCAAGCGCCGGCCATAAACATCGCGATGGCGCGGCCGGGGCAGTGCGACGTTTTGGGCACGGGACTGGCAGCCATAAGCGCGCAAGCGTCATCGGTTCGTGAGCCGCGCACGACGACACGGGCGTTGAGTAGGCCGACGTTGGGGTACGCATCCAGCAGCGCGACGGCGCGCTCCATCGCGCCGGGTCGCCACCAGCAATCGTCGTCGCAAAATGCGACGTATCGCGTCCGCGCCGCGCGCACGCCTTCGTTGCGACCGGCGGCGCCGCGGTTACCCGAAAGTTCGACGAGTCCGACGTCCGGGAAACGTTCGCGGACCATCGCTGCCGAACCATCGGTGGAACCGTTGACGACGACGATGATCGGCGGAAGCGGCACGAGTGCGGTGAGCTTGGTCAGCGTTTGGGCGAGCGGCGACCGGCGATTGTATGAGGTGGCGACGATCGTGCACGCTGTGGCGACTGGCCTATTATCGATGGGCGATACGCCGGTTCGGGCGCGCCCGCTTTCTTCGGCATGAGTAATCGGCTCGAAATGCGTCATCAAAATTCGCTTCCATCGGTGTCGGCCGTCGCCTCTAGCTGCTCGCGATCCCGTGAAAGCTTAATCACTTCAATGATCGTCGCCGAGCGCCTTCGCTCGGTAGCGCTTTGCTTCGCCGAGTTGCCGGCGTCGCTTAGACGCAAGGCTGATTAATCTGCCAATCTCCCACAGCGCGAGACTGCATATCGTCCCTGCAGTTAACGATGCCACGAGCAGCCTTGCGATGGGCGGTGCGGATAGACGCCAGTCATCGTCGAAACGGAGCTACCGCCTCACTCGCCGGTCGCCGAGCGGTGCACTCCTTTGAGGATCGCGGCCGCGACGAGGCAAATTGCGGCGTCCGCCCGAGGGCGAAGCGCCGGCTACACCGCGACCGTGACGCCGGACGCTTCGATGCGGTCGAAACCGGTGAACGGCTGCAGCGCCGCGGGTACGATGACGCTCCCGTCGGCTTGCTGGTAATTTTCGAGAATCGCTACGAGGGTCCGGCCGACGGCGAGGCCCGAGCCGTTGAGGGTGTGGACGAATTCCGGCTTGGCTTTGGGCTCTCGCCGGAAACGGATCTGCGCCCGGCGTGCTTGGAAGTCCGTGCAATTCGAGCACGAGCTAATCTCGCGATAGGTGTTCTGGCCGGGAAGCCAGACCTCGATATCGTACGTCTTGGCGGCATTGAAGCCGACGTCGCCCGCCGAGAGCAACATCACGCGATACGGTAATTCGAGTTCGGCAAGGAGCGCTTCGGCATCGGCCGTTAGCCGCTCGAGCGTATCGAACGAGCGCTCCGGCTCCGCGAGCCAGACGAGTTCGACCTTATCGAACTGATGTTGACGAATGAGTCCGCGCGTGTCTTTGCCGGCGGCTCCGGCTTCCTTGCGAAAGCACGGCGTGTAGGCGGTGTATTGCAAGGGCAGCGTACCCGGTGCCAGGATCTCGTCGCGGTGCAGCGCCGTTAGCGGAACTTCCGACGTCGGAATCATGAACAGCTCGCCGTCGACGTCGGCAAACATCGCGTCGGCGAATTTCGAGAGCTGGCCCGTCGACCACATCGTATCTCGCGTTACGAGGTACGGCGGCGCGATTTCCGTGTAGCCACGTTCCGCCGCACGCGAAAGAAAGAAGCTCGCGATCGCGCGCGACAGCGCGGCGCCGGGACCGCGAAGAACCGAGAAGCGGCTGCCCGATAGCTTCGCTGCGCGTTCGAAGTCGAGGATGCCGAGTGCTTCACCCACCTCCCAATGCGGTTTCGCTGCGAACGCAAACGCGGGCGGAGAACCGGAGTCTCGCACGGGGACGTTATCGGCTTCGCCTTCGCCGTCGGGTACCGAATCGTCGAGCAGGTTCGGCACCTCGGAAAGCATCGCGCCGACGCGCGCGTCCAGTGCCGGAATGGCCGCCGTCGCAGTCGCGATGCGATCGTCGAGCACGTCGATCTGCGGACGGAGTCGCGCCGCTTCGGCGGCCCGGTCGCCAGCACGCGAGATACCGGCCGATAGCGCGTTCTTTTCGGCCTGTAACGCCTCGGCCGAGGTACGCGCCGCGCGAAGGTCCGCGTCGGCGCCGAGCACCGCATCGACGAACGAGGCGTCGCCGGAACGCCGCGCGGCCGCACGACGAACGCGATCGGGATCGCGGCGTATGAGCGCGAGGTCGAGCATCGTTTCCAATCAACGGTATCGCGCGGCGAGGGGCGCGCTCGGCGCACGGGGAGAAGCGAAGCTCGGCCTTATGCAGGATTCCGCCGCGGTCCTACCCTCCGTCTCGGCCTTGAACGAAGCGCGCGGCGCCTTCGAGGGCGAGCGTCTGCTCGCGCCGGCGCAAGCGCTCGCGCGGTACTTCGGAACGGTCGCGTTGCCGAAACCGCGGCGCGAAACGGTGCCGCTCGACGCAGCGTATGGACGCATCGCGGCGAGCGACGTCGTGGCACGCGAAGATCATCCCGGTTTCGCGCGCTCGACGATGGACGGCTACGCCGTGGCCAGCGTCGCGGCCCGCGCTGGAGCGCGCTTGCGGGTGACCGGCGAGATTCGCATGGGCGCAGCACCGCCGCATGCGATCGCGCCGCACGAGACGCTGCGCATACCGACGGGCGGCGCCTTGCCGGGTGGCGCCGACGCCGTCGTGCCGCAAGAAGACGTCGCGCGCGATGGCGATGCGATCGTCCTCCGCGACGCGGTTGCGGCAAGGGCGTGCATCACGTCCCGCGGCGACGACATCGGTTGCGATGAGACGCTCTTTCCGGCCGGCCGGCGCATCGGTGCGCCGGAACTCGCAGTCCTCGCGACGCTCGGCTACGCGCGGGTCGAGGTGTACGCGCGACCGCGCGTAGCGATCGTCTCCACGGGCGACGAACTCGTCGATCCCGCCCGCACCCCCGGCATCGGTCAAGTACGCGACTCGAACCGCTATGCGCTCGGCGGAGCGTTGCTCGCGCTCGGCACCGAGCCCGTCCACGTCGCGGGGGTTGCGGATGACGAACGGGCGGTCGCCGTGGCGCTGCACGAAGCGCTCGAGAGTTGCGACGGCATTCTTCTCACCGGCGGCTCCTCCGTCGGCGCACACGACGTCGTGCCGCGCGCGATCGCGCGTCTCGGCGAACCCGGGATCGTGGTGCACGGCTTGCGCGTCAAACCCGGGAAGCCGACGCTGCTCGGTGCGGCACGGGGGAAGCCCGTGATCGGCTTGCCGGGCAATCCGGCATCCGCGCTGGCGATCTGCGAGGCGGTCGTGCGACCGATCCTGCAAATGTTGAGTGGTGAACGAATAACGCCTCCGATGGCGTACGAGGCGATCGCGGATGCAGCCTTCACCGGACGGCTAGGATGGACGTGGTACGTCCCGGCACGCATGACGTTACGCGGCACGCGCTTGCATGCCACGCCACTTCCGTTGCGCTCGGCGCACGCGAGCCTACTCGCGCGAGCCGGCGGTTACGCGATGCTTGGCGAGAACGACGCGCGCATCGAAGTCGGCGGCATGGTGCGCATCTTCCCGTTCCTCGCCGGTGGCGCTCCGGTGGAGGTCGCATGAATCTCCGGACCGTCGCAACGTTGGTGGCGGCGGCGCTCGTGGCGGGCTGTTCCCAGACGAGCGTACGCGAGGCGTCCAATTCGCTTGCCAGCAGCGTGCCGCAGTCGGTGAAGTCCGGCGCGCGCGATGCGGCGCTCACCGCGCAAATCGTCGCGCGCTTCGCAGCGATCGATCCCGTCTCGACGTTACACGTTCGCGTCGCCGCGCAAAACGGCGATGCGCGTTTTGCGGGCACGGTCGCAAGCGCCGCGACGCTCGGAAAATTCTCGCGCGCGGCGGCGGGCGTGGCGGGGATCCGACGCGTAACGCCGCAGGTCACGATTCGCCGGCTCGAAGACCCGGGGCGTTCGGTGCGCGACGCCGCGCTCGTCGCGACCGTGCAAGCGAGTCTCGCCGGGCAAGGCGGAATCGATGGCCTGCGCGTCCGGGCGCATGCGCACGACGGCATCGTGACGCTCGAAGGTCCCGTCCGCGATCGCGCGATGGACGAAACGCTGCTCGATGCGGCCCGGCGTACGTCGGGCGTGCGACGCGTGGTCGACCGGTTGCGCTTGGAGCGATGAACGTTCCGGAGCCGGTCGCCGCGATCGCAGCGCTTCCGCTCGTGCGGCCATTCGTGGCGCCGGAGGAACTGGCACGGCAGGCCGGCGTTACTTCGCTCGTGCGCCTCGGCGCGAACGAAAGCGCGTTCGGTCCGTCTCCGCTCGCGCTCTCGGCAATGCACGACGAAGTGGCGCGTTCGTCGTGGTACGGCGATCCGGAGTCGCTCGAATTGCGCGAAGCGCTCGCGGCGCGCCACGGGTGCGCCTTCACGAACGTATGCGTCGGCGCGGGCATCGACGATTTGATGGGCTTATTCGTCCGCGCGTATCTGGCGCCCGGGGACGTGACCGTGGCGGCGCGCGGCACCTATGCGACGTACGGATATCACGTCGGCGGTTACGGTGCGGACCTCGTCACCGTGCCGTACCATCCGGGCGGCACGGTTGCGCTCGACGAGCTGGCGCGACTGGCGCGAGAGCTCCGCGCGCGCGTCGTCTATCTGGCCAATCCCGACAATCCGAGCGGCAGCTTCGCATCGCGTGCCGACGTCGCGCAGCTGCGCGATGCGTTGCCCCCGGACTGCATGCTGCTGCTCGACGAAGCCTACGCCGACTTCGTCGCGACGCCAGACCGTTTGCCTGAAGACCTCGATCCGCGCGTCGCGCGGCTGCGTACGTTTTCGAAAGCATACGGCATGGCGGGTGCGCGCGTCGGTTACATCGTCGCGCCCGAGCGCGTTATCGAAAGCTTCGATAAGATCCGCTTGCAGTTCGGCACCGGCCGCGTCGCGCAAGCCGGCGCGCTTGCGTCGCTGCGCGACGATGCGTTCGTCGCGGGCGTCGTGGCGGAAACGGCGCGCGGACGTGACGAGTATGCGGCGCTGGCGCGAACGCTCGGTCTTGCGACGCTACCCTCGCACACCAACTTCGTATGTATCGAAATCGGCTCTCGCGCGCGCGCCGAAGCGCTGGTCGCGGATTTGTTGCGGCGCGGGGTGTTCGTCCGCAAGCCCGCCGCGGCGCCGCTCGACGGCTGCATTCGGGTCTCCGTCGGCAACGCGGCCGAACGCGCGACGTTCGCGGAACGGTTCGCAGCGGCGCTCGCCGTTTGAAGTACGCGCTCGTCTCGGACGTGCACGCGAACCTCGAGGCGCTCTGCGCCGTGTTCGCACGAATCGATGCGGACCGCGAGGTCCTTTGCTTGGGAGACATCGTCGGCTACGGCCCCGATCCCAACGACTGCGTCGCGCTCGTACGCGAGCGAGCGCACGCGACGGTGCTCGGCAATCACGACGTGGCGGCGATCGACGGCTTCGGGCTCGCCGACTTCAACGATGCCGCGCGGGATGCCGTGCTCTGGACGCAGCGCGTCATCACCCCCGAGCACGTCGCCTGGCTCGACGGGTTGCCCTACGAACTGCGCCGGTCCGAGTTCTTACTGGTCCACGGCGCGCCGCGCGACTATTTCCGATACGTCCTGGACGTCGCCGACGCGCGCGACGCCTTTGCCGCAACGGAGGCGCCGCTGATCTTCATCGGCCACACGCACGTGCCCGATTACTATGCGCTCGCGCCCGACGGACGGGTCGGGCATGCATACCGGCAACGCGGCGGGGAGCTCGAGCTCGAACCTGGCTTCCGGTATCTCGTCAACGTCGGCAGCGTCGGTCAGCCGCGCGACCTCAATCCCGACGCCTCTTACGTGCTGTACGACGCCGATCTGCGCCGCGTGCGATGGGCGCGTGTGCCGTACGACGTCGGCGCGGTGCAGCGAAAGATCGAGGCTGCGGGGTTGCCCGAGCTTTGCTCGCGGCGCTTGGCGCTGGGCCGCTAAGCCGGTTTCCGCGGGAACGCCGCCGCGGATGCGATAAACGACCGCGCATGATGCGTGCCCTCTTCGCCGCGCTCGCGCTCGCGAGCGTCGCTCCGGCTGCGGCGTCCTCCGCGCCGCCGGTGGAGCGCAACGACTACGCGAACGCCGGCTTCTCGGCCGCGGTGTCGTCGGGCTTGCGCGCGTTCTACCGTCGCGAATTCAAAGAAGCCGAGCGCGCTTTCGAGCGAGCGCTGACGGCCGTACCGGACAACACGTTCGCGCTTTCGTTTCTCACGGCGGCGCAGGCACAGCAACCCGGGCGTCTCGACGTCGCGACGAACCTCGCCGAAGACGCGGCGATCGGCGCTCCCAAGAATTACGTCGACCGCATTCGGCTCGGCTTCGCGTACCTGTTCCAATCCGTTACCGGACGCGACCGAACGCTCGATGCGCGCGACGAATTCAACGCGGCGGTTGCCTTGCAACCGGGTGCCCCGGCAGCTCACGTGGGGCTGGGCATCATGCGCTTCGAGGAACGCTCGGCGAATCGTGCCAAATCGGAGTTCCTCGCGGCGCTGCGCGCCGATCCCAACAACGTACTCGCGCGCGAATATCTCGGCCAATTGTATCAAACGGATTTGCGCGATCCGCAGCGCGGTCTGTCCTACGTCATCGACGTGCCGAATCTCGTGCCGCAGTACGCCGACATCGCGTTCCACATCGGATCGCTGCTGTGCGATCTGCACGAAAACGATGCGGCGCTGAAGTATTTGCAGCGCGGCATCGACCTCGACGTCGAACACGTCGGCGAGGCGGGGCAGCACGGTTATACGCTCATCGCGCGCATCGAGATCGAACGGCGGCAATTCGCAGAAGCCACCAAAACGCTCAACGTCGCGATCGCATCCGACGTCGATACCATCTACGCAAAGACGCTGTTGCAGCGCATCAAAGCGGGCGACGTCCCGACGCCGCTACCGCACGGCACGACGATTCCCGCAGAGGCGTCGCCGCTGGCACCCAGTTCTCCGCGATGAATGCCGCAGGGTTGGTGGACGACGAGCACTGCGTTGCGTGCGGTTCGCAGGCCGAAGCCGGACTGCACATGCACTTCGCGCCCGAAGGCGACGGCGTCATAAGTCGCCTGACGGTTTCGCGACGGTTCGCCGGCTGGCGCAGCATCGTGCACGGCGGCGCGGTAGCGATGATGCTCGACGAAGCGATGGCGTACGCCGCCGGCGCGCGCGGCTTCGTGGCCGTCACGGGCGAATTGACGATGCGCTTTCGCCGTCAGGTGCTCGTCGATGCGCCGCTCGCCGTGCGCGGCAACGTGGTGTGGCAGCGCGGCGACGTGCTCGGACTCGAGGCCAGCGTGCACGATGCCGACGGCACGCTGCTCGCGCGCGCAACCGGACGGTTCGTGCGCCGCGGCACGCTCGGGCCGGGCGAGCGCTTCGGAACGATGCACGTTGGCGGCTAAAGCGAAGCCGACGGCCAAAGCCGCCCCCGCCCCGAAAGTTGCAGCCCCGACCCCGACCCTCGATAACCGCCGGGCGCGCTTCGAATACGAGTTCCTCGAGAAAATCGAGGCCGGCATCGTGCTGACGGGCACCGAGATCAAGAGTCTGCGCGAAGGGCAAAGCAGCATTGCCGAAGCGTACGCCCGCATTCGCGACGGCGAACTCTGGCTGCTTTCGATGCACATTCCTCCGTACAAGCAAGGTAGTTTCTCGAACGTCGAGCCGAATCGTCCGCGCAAGCTGCTCGTGCAGCGCAAGGACATCGACCGTCTGGCAGGACGCGTATCGGAGAAAGGCCTGACGCTCGTGCCGACGCGCCTGTATTTCACCCGCGGCATGGCGAAGGTCGAGATTGCGCTGGCGCGCGGCAAGAAGCTGTGGGACAAGCGGCGCGAGGAGCGCGAGCGCGACGTTAAACGCGAGATCGCGCGCGCCGTGCGCGAGCGCTAGGCGTGCGCGGCGCGAAGCCGGAGCGGGCGCTAGAGGAAGCGGCAGCCGCCGCGTGTGCGCTGGCCCCGGGCGAGACGGTGCTGGTCGCGGCGTCCGGCGGGGCCGACAGCACGGCGCTTGCCGCGCTTGCAGCGGCGGCGGCCGAGGCTGTGGGCGCGACGGTCGTGCTCGGTCACGTCAACCACGCGCAGCGACCGTCGTCGTGGCAGGATGAAGGGGTCGTTCTGGCCGTCGGCACCGCGCTTCGCGTCCGCGTGCTTGCCGCGTCGTTGCCGCCGGGCGGCGCCGCGGAAAGCCGGCTGCGCGACGAACGGTACGCGGCGCTGGCCCGGCAGGCTCGGACGTGTAGCGCCACCCGTGTCTTCACCGCGCACCATGCGCGCGACCAGACGGAGACCGTCTTGCTCGCGCTTTTTCGGGGGACGGGTTGCGAAGGGCTGGCAGGCATCCCGCGCAGGCGGGAGCTGGCGCCCGAAGTGCACGTCGAACGCCCGCTGCTCGAGATCGAACCGGCAGCGTTGCGTGCCTATTGCACGTATCGTCACTTGCCGTACGCGATCGACCCGACGAACGACGATGCGACGTATCGGCGCAATGCCGTGCGCGCCGCGCTTGCCGAGCTGCGCTCGTCGTTTCCGCACCTCGATGCGGCCGTGGCACGGCATGCCCGTCTCGTCCGCGACCGTGACGACGGCACGTCGCGAGCCCGCCTGCGAGAAGGTCTGCACGAAGAGTTGCGGACGGCGGGCGTCGCTCGGGACGTGACGTTCGAGCGCCTGGATGCAGCCGCGCGGGCGATCGAGGAGGGACGGCGCGGACGCCACTTCCTGCGCCACGGCGTCGAACTCATCGTCGAATGAAAGCCATGACGCCCTCGTCTCCGCAGCGTCCCGCAGGGGTGGCGGAGATCGTTTTCGAGGCCGACACGATCGCCGCGGCCGTAGCCCGCGTCGCGGCCGAGATCGCGCGCGATGCCGCGGCTGAACCCGTTACGCTCGTCGGCGTGTTGAAGGGGGCGTTGTTCTTTTCGGCCGACCTCGCGCGGGCGCTCCCGCCGGAGTGCGACGCGCGCCTTGATTTTATCGTTGCTTCGAGCTACGGCGACTCGCATCGGTCTAGCGGCGAGGTGCGGCTGCTCAAGGACACGAGCGAAAGCGTCGAGGGAAAGAACGTGGTGATCCTCGAGGACGTCGTCGATAACGGGCTGACGCTACAGTACGTGCGCGGTCTGTTGGCGAGCCGTCGTCCCAGATCTCTGCGCTCGTGCGTTTTGCTGGACAAACCGTATCGACGCGTCGCTACGGTCGCGCTCGATTATGTGGGGCTCACGGCGCCCGACACCTTCATCGTAGGTTACGGCCTCGATTACCAAGAAAAATACCGAACTCTTCCCTATCTCGCGCGGCTCGACGACCGAGTCTTCGAGTAGGGCGGACGGATCTCCGGAGGCCAGGTTGGGCAAGCACGTCAGGTCGATTCTCCTCGTACTCTTCATCTTTATCGTCGTCATCTTCGTCGTCGATCGCATGGTGCTCAACCAGGCGCCCTCGACGAAGCTGTCCTATTCGCAATTCGTCGACGCGGTCAACGAAAACAACGTCGCCAAGGTGGTCATCTCCGGCCACGACGTCGCGGGCGAACTAAAGCATCCGGTTTCGACGATCGGGAGCGGCGACGTCAAGTTCACCACGACCGTCGGCGAGCCCGACCCGCTTGCCGTCGTCATGCAGAAGCACGGCGCCGAAGTCACGTACGACAATCCGCAATCGACGCCGTTCCTCGGGATGGTCGTGCAGATCATCCCCTTCGCGCTCATGGCGATGCTGTTGCTGTTCATCTTGCGGCAGGCGCAGAGCGGCGGCAGTCAGGCGCTTTCCTTCGGGCGCTCCCGTGCGAAGCTGCTCTCCGAGAACCGTCCGAAGGTGACGTTCAACGACGTCGCCGGCATCGAAGAAGCCAAAGAAGAGCTCGGCGAGGTCGTCGAATTCCTCAAGTTCCCGAAGAAATTTCAGGCGTTGGGCGCCCGCATTCCCAAGGGCGTGCTGCTGCTGGGACCGCCGGGATCCGGCAAGACGCTCTTGGCGCGCGCGATCGCCGGCGAAGCGGGCGTACCGTTCTTTTCCATCTCGGGCTCCGACTTCGTCGAGATGTTCGTCGGCGTCGGTGCGTCGCGCGTACGCGATCTGTTCGAGCAGGCCAAGAAAAGCGCGCCGTGCATCATTTTTATCGACGAGATCGACGCGGTCGGCCGTCAACGCGGCGCGGGCCTAGGCGGCGGTCACGACGAGCGCGAGCAGACGCTCAACCAGCTCCTCGTCGAGATGGACGGCTTCGATCAAAACACGGGCGTCATCTTAATCGCAGCGACAAACCGTCCGGACGTTCTAGACCCGGCGCTCTTGCGTCCGGGCCGCTTCGACCGGCAGATCGTCGTCGACCGCGCCGACGTCAAGGGTCGCGAAGCGATTCTCGGCGTGCATGCCAAAAATAAGCCGTTGTCCAAAGAGATTTCGCTCGGCACGCTCGCCAAGCGTACGCCCGGTTTCTCCGGCGCCGATCTCGAGAATCTCCTCAACGAGGCGGCTCTACTCGCGGCACGGCGCAATAAATCGATCATCGAGATGAGCGATTGCGAAGAAGCGATCGATCGCGTCGTCGCGGGTCCCGAGCGCAAGTCGCTCGTGATGTCGCAAAAAGAAAAAGAGAATACGGCCTATCACGAGTCGGGCCACGCGATCGTCGGCGGACTGCTGCCGATGGCGGATCCGGTTCATAAAGTAACGATCATTCCGCGCGGCATGGCGCTCGGCATCACGTGGTCGCTGCCCGACGAAGACCGGCACTCGCGTACCAAGAACGAGTTGCTCGCGCAGATCACGATGGCGCTATCCGGCCGCATCTCCGAAGAGATCAAGTTCGGCGACGTCACGACCGGCGCGTCGAACGACTTCGAGAAGGCAACCGAATTGGCGCGCCGGATGGTCACCCAATATGGCATGTCGGATGCGCTCGGACCGATTCAATACGGGCGTGGAAACCACCAGGTCTTTCTCGGACGTGATTTCGGTGAAGACCGTAATTACTCAGAAGAGATCGCGGGCAAGATCGACGGCGAAGTCCGCCAGATCATCGAGTCATGCTACGCCGATGCGAAGGCCTTGCTAAAGTCGAATTGGACGAAAGTCGAGCGGATGGTCGCATCGCTCCTGGAGCATGAGACCGTCGACACTGATGAAGTGGTCGCCATCCTGAACGACTTGCCGTATCCGCGCAAGACCGACGGCGGGACGCCGGAACTGCCGCGCGCCGCTGCGACGGCCGTGGAGCCCGAGATCGCGCGCACCGAGAAGCCGAAGCGACTGCCGCCGAATATCACGCCCGAGCCGGCTTAGGGCGCGCCGCGAGCACCTGCAGATGATTCGCTTGCGACGGCTCCGAGCGGGGATGCTCGGGGCCGTCCTCGTTCTTGGGCCGGCGGCGGCTCGCGGGGCCGCGCCGGCATTGCCCGACCTCGGCCCCGGCATCGTGGTATCGCGCCTGCCGGCGGGCGGAACGGCGATCGTAAGTCCGGCTGCCGGCGCGCCGGTCGCCGCAGTCGAGCTGTGGTTCCGCGCTCCGTCGACCGGCTTCGGCACGAAGCCCGTGCCTTCGCTTGCGCGGCTGGCGGCGCAAACGGTCGCCGGATCGAAGCCACTCGTCGGCGATCCGCTCGGCACGGTCGTAAGCAATCTCGGTGGCCGCCTCGCGGTCACCGTCTACACCGATTCGGTCGAAGTCGCGGCGGTCGTACCCGCTTCACAGGCCAGTGTGACGATTCGCGCGATGACCACGGCGTTTTTCGCGCCCGTGATCACCGAAGATGGATTTCGCGACGCGGGGCGCGACGTTGGACGCGAGGCGCTCTTCTCGGCGTTCGATCTCGAGACGGTCGTTCGCGACGCGCTCTTCGCGGAATTGTTCCGCGATGGGCCACAACACTATCCGGCGCTGGGCGATGCGAAGACCGTCGGATCGCTACGCTTCGACGACGTGCGCGCGTTCGCGGTCCGCGCATTCCGCGCGGGAAATGCGACGCTGGTCGTCTCCGGCGCCGTCGATCCGTCCGTCGTTGCCGCTGCCGTCGCCGGACGCAACGACGGCGTCTCGTCCGACGTCCCCGAACGTCATGCAGCGCCGGCAGTGAGCGCGACGCCCGGCAGCGTCAAGGGCCGGTTCGTGGAGGAGTCCGGCGGCTACGGCTGGGTCGGGCCGCCGATTGCGAGCGAGCGCGAAGCGACCGCCATGGATTTCATCGCCGATTATTTATTTCGGCCCGATTCGGGCATCGTAGCGCAACGCACGAGCGCCGCGTCACCTAGCGTCGTGCTGATCGGCCAATTCGTCACGCTGCACGATCCCGGCGTGCTGTTCGTCGCGTATGCGGGCAAGGATGCGCCGGCATTGCGTGCCGCGATCGAGGACGGGTTGGCCGCCGTTCGCGCGCCACTGGGACGCGCCGCGTTCGACGCTTCGCTCGCATCGTTCGAATACCACGTGCTGAGCGACGTAGCAACGCCGGCCGCACGGGCCGATAGCCTCGGCTGGTATAGCGTCGAGGGCGCCGCCGAATATGCTCCGGCGCTCGGCGGCGAGCGAGGCGCGTACTTTCGCGCCGCCGTCTCGCTAACGCCCGACTTCGTCGCCTCGGTCGCTCGTAAGTATTTGTCCAAAGCGCCGGCCGTCGTAACGCTCGGTCCCGAGCGTCAGGCTGCGGAGTCGCCGCGATGATTGCTTTACGACCGAAGCTTCTCTGCGCGCTCGGAGCGCTGACTGCTTTACTCGGGGCAGCGCCCGTCGCACCCGTTACTCCCGCGGCGCGCTATCCCGTCGCGCTCTCACGCACCGCCGGCGGGGCGCCGTTCGTGCAAGAGATCGACGCAGACGCGCCGCTTGCCGGCGTGCAGATCTTCGTTGCGGCAGGCTCGAGCCGCGAGCCCGCCGGACAGAGCGGCGTCGCGGCGCTGGTAGCGGAGTGCGTGCTGCGGACGCCCGTGTCGGGCATCGCGCTCAAAGACGCACTGGCGGCAAGCGGTGGCTCGATCACCTATGCGGTCGACGGCTTCTCGACCCATTATTACATCGAGAGCCGTCCCGCCGCTTTAGCGGGGCTCGTGACGACGTTCGGGCGCGCGCTGTCCGCGCCGGACTTCTCTGCCGCGACGCTCGCCGCCGCGCGCACGACGCTCGAAGGGCGGATCGCCGAAAGCGAGCGCAGCGCCCTGTCCGTAGGTATCGCGATGATCCGGCGCGCGTATTATTCGACGGGCAGCGGCTCCGCGCTCGGCTCGGCCACGACGCTCGCTGCGCTCGGCGAACGCGGCGCGTCGGCGTTCTACCGGTCGGGATACGTTCGCTCCGCGCTGCGCGTCAGTGCGGCAGGCGCCTCGGCTCCCGCCCTAGATGCTGCGCTGCAAAAAGTAGCGACCGCACTGCCCGAGCGCGCGCTCGGCCCCCCCGGCGAGCGCCTGCGGCCGGTCTCGGCCGACGGTAGGCGCATCGTCGCACATCGCGACGTCGGCGCGCCGTGGATCGCGGTCGGCTTCACGGCGCCGCCGCCGAACGATCCGGATTTCGGCGCAATGCTCGTATTGCAGATGCTGCTGGCCGACGCGTTCGAACGCAGCAGCACGACGACCCTCGGGTTCGTCGAACGCTCGGTCGGGGCGTTTTATTTCTATGACTCCACTCCCGCGACGGTGATCGTGTACGTTAACGGAACGCTGGTCGATCCGTCGACCGCCTTACAGGAAGTGCTCACGGTTTCCAAGTCGCTCGGCAGCAAGCCGCTGGGGCCGGGGCCCCTGGCGCACTTCAAGATGCGTGCCGAAGGACAATTTTTGAGCGACTCCGTGAGCTTAGGGGATCGTTCGTACCTCCTCGGTACGCTTTCGGAACAGGGTCTAGGCGCCGATCCACTCAACGCCGCGCTGAACGAACTGCGCGCGACGACGCCGGCCGATATCGAGCGCGCCGCGAAGCGCTATCTTCAGCGCTACGTCGTGGCGCTGGTTCTGCCGCGGCAGGGCCCACCCGCCCCGCGTTCGTAGCGACGGCGAACGCAACGAAGACGGCGCTCGTCCACGATTACCTCAATCAACGCGGCGGCGCGGAGCGTGTGTTTCGCCACGTCGCCGATCTCTATCCGCAAGCGCCCGTCTATACGTCGATCGCCGACTCGCGCGCGACGGGCGATTTGGTAGATCCGGCCCGCGTGCGCACGTCGGGTCTGCAACGCGTACCGTTTGCCGCCCGCTTCTTTCGCTTGCTCGCGCCGTTATATCCGCGCGCGTTCGAGTCGTTCGATCTTTCGAGCTACGATCTGATCGTCAGCACGACCACGGCGTGGGCGAAGGGCGTGCGCTTTCGCGACGACGCGGTGCATGTGTGTTACATCCACACGGTCAGCCGCTTCGCGTTCGACTACGAACGCTACGTCGGGGGCTTTGGATTCGGCGCGCTCGCGCGCCCCGTTATTGCCGAGCTGGTTGCGTGGGATCGCGAAGCCGCACGGCGACCGACGGCGTTCGTCGCAAATTCCCACAACGTCGCGGCGCGCGTCCTGAAATACTACGGTCGCGAAGCATCAGTCGTACACTGCCCGGTCGACGTCGAACGCTTCGCCGTCGGCAGCGGCAGCGGCGATTACTTTCTGGTCGTCTCTCGTCTGCTCGGCTATAAGCGCGTCGATCTCGCAATCGATGCGTGCCGTCTGGCTGGCGTGCGACTGCTGATCGCAGGCGAAGGGCCTGCGCGCGCGGCGCTCGAGCGCCGTGCCGTGGGTTCGCGCACGTCGTTTCTGGGCTACGTGGACGATGCAACGCTGCGCGCGCTCGTCGGCGACGCGCGCGCGGTCATTCTGCCGGGTGAAGAAGATTACGGGCTCGTACCGCTCGAGGCGAATGCGTCGGGACGGCCGGCGATCGCGTTCGCCCGCGGCGGGGCGCTCGAGACGATCCGGCCCGGCGTCACCGGCGAATATTTCGCGGATCCGACTTCCGAATCGCTGGCCAGCGTCGTGGCCGCTTTCGATGCACGACGCTACGATGGGGCCGCCTTGCGCGCGCACGCCGAAACGTTCTCACCGGCCGCCTTCAAGCGCCGCTTCGCCGCCGCCGTCGACGACGTCGTCCGCGCACATGCCGGCGGCCGCAGCTCGTAGGACCGCAAGCATCCCGGCTGCGAATCCGCCGCGGTCTCGCGCCGCGAAGTCGCATGCGTCCCGGCGCAAAGCTCCCTCCAGCACCGCGTCGTCGAACGTGCGACGCAGCGCACGCGCCCACGATGCGACGTCGCCTGGTTCGACGAGCAGCGCCGCGCCGGCGACTGCTTCGGGCAACGCGCTCGCGCTCGACGCGATGACCGGCGCCCCGCATGCCAGCGCCTCGATTGCGACTAGACCAAAGCCTTCGGCGAATGACGGAACGAGCACGGCAGCGGCGCTGCGATACAGTTCCCGCAGCAGTGCGTCGCCCGGCGACACCTGCACGGCCGGCGTTGCGCACCTCAGCGCGTAACGGCGATCGTCGTCCGACAGCGCGCCCGCGATGACCAGCAGTTCCGCCGGTGCCCGTAGCGCCTGCGCACAAGCCGCCAGCGCCGTTCGTGCGTTCTTACGGCGCTCGCCCACGCCAACGAGTAGCACGAAACGCTCGCACCCGAGCGTCGGCGGCAGCACCCGCGCGCCCGGCGAAAAGTACGCGTCGGCTTGGGGCCGCACGAGCGTAATGCGAGCCCGCGGGATCGCGAGTTCGCGTGCGATTTCGCCGGCGGCCCAGCGCGACGTCGTGACGATCGCGGCATCCCGTGCGGCGCGACGCATCGGCGCCCGTTCGCGCCGGCGCGCGACGGCGTCGCGTGCCGGCTCGGTGAAAGCGAACGCGTCGTGCATGAGTACGACTGCCGGAGCGCGCGCCGGGAAGCGCATGCCGTTAAACGGATACCAGACGACGTCGTAGGTGCCCGGCCGGGCGGCGCTGCGCGGATGAGCGACCGGCCCGCCGAATTCGTCGTGCAGGATGCGCGCGTCGCGGTCGCATGCGAGAAGCGTTAGCGTGACGTCGGGTTCCCGAGCGGCCGCTGCCAAGACGGTGCGTGCGAGACGCCCCATACCGCGCCGGTCGCGGACGAGGTTTGCCGCGTCGACCGCCAGCCGCATGGTGCTTATTTCGCGTGAAAAACGAGGACGGCGACGATCGAAACGGCGTTGAAGAGCGCGTGCGTCGTAACGTTGGCCCAAAAGCAGCGCGTCCGCGCGTATACGTAGGCCAACACCATGCCGCCGAGCGCGAGCGGTATCGAGATGGTCAATAACTGACTCGCCACGTCGTTGCCCTGCACGTGCGCCAGTCCGAAGAGCGCTCCGCTGCCGAGCGCCGCCCCTGCCGTGGTCGTATAACGCGTGAATGCGTTAAATAAGAAGACGCGAAACGTCAGTTCTTCCACGAGCGGCCCGATGGCGATGCCGATCGCCGCGAACAGCCATTTCTGCGCCGGCGTGCGCAGATCGCGCAACAGCGTGATCGCGGCTTCGTTCGCCGGGCGATGCGACAGCGCGACGATGAGGGACCCGACGCCGCTAACGACGATCCACATGACGACCGCTCCGCCGAGCGCGAGCAGTAGTTCGCCCGCAGTGGGCTTGCGGAAACCGAGCTCGGCGTACGATGCGTGGGCGAGGCGCGGCAACGCCCACAGCAGCAGCAGCGCCCAGGGAACGTACACGGCCAGCTGCAGCGGCAAGAGATTGATCGGCGACGCCGGATCGAACTTTCCCGTAACGCTCGCGACGACGATCGCGTACGCCGTACCGGAAACCAGGACCGAGACGATGACGCCGGCGACCGTGAGCAGTACGTACGGGATGCGCCAGGCGCTAGACGCCCAAACGATCGGAGAGAGCGCCGAAAGCTGCCAGGTCGAGTTGCTCCGCACGTATCTCCGTATCGACGTTTGCGGCGGCGAGCGCAGCTTGCGTGCGGCTACGATCGATGCCGAGGGCGAGCGACAGGCTGTTCGCCAGGGTCTTGCGGCGGTACGCGAAGGCGCCGCGCACGACCTTCAGCAGAAAGTCGCGGTCGCGCACGTCGACGGGCGGCTTTTGGTGGCGCTCCATGACGACCACGGCGCTATCGACGCCCGGCCTTGGATAGAAGGCACCCGGTCCGAGTACGAACGCCCGCCGCACGGCCATCTCGTACGATACCGCGACCGTCAAGCTGCCGTAGGGCGGCGTGCCCGGTGCGGCCGTCAGCCGATCGGCGACGTCGCGCTGCACCATAACGACGATGCGGGCCGGCGGATGGCGCAGGGCGAGCCATTGCGAGACGAGCGCGGTCGCGACGTTGTACGGCAGGTTGCCGGCCGCGCACCACGGCGTTTCTCCGGCCGCATCGTAGTCGTACGCTAGCGCGTCGCCTTCGACGATGGTTGCCGCCGCGAGATCGTCGCGTTCGCGTAAGACGCTCGCAAGCTCGGCATCGATTTCGATCGCGGTGACGTCCGCGCCGGCCGCGAGCAATGCGTATGTAAGTGCGCCGGTTCCGGCACCGATTTCGACGACCCGGTGCGCAGGCGGCGCCACACAAGCGGCGGCTATGCGTTTCGCCGCGCCGCCATCCATCAAGAAGTGCTGCCCGAGCCGTTTCTTGGGCCGAAGGCCGTGCGCGGAGAGCAGTTCGCGCGGGTGCGGCGAGCGCTCGGCTATTTTACGACGTACACCATGACGGGGCGCCGTCCGAAGTTGAGTGCCGCAGCGAGCGTATCGAAGCCGAGGTCGACCCGCCGGCCCACGATCGCGCCTCCGGTGTCGCCCGCAATCGCCCGGCCATATCCCGGCACGTAGACTTTCGTGCCGAGCGGAATAACGCGCGGATCGACCGCGATGATGCCCTGTCCGGCCCGGGCGCCGCTTGCCGTATACCCCGTACATCCGGCGCAGCCGGAGGTATAGGCGGTGGCGATGACGCGTAGCGCCGCCCCGGCGAAATGCAGCGCGCCGCTGAACCCGCGTAGCGCCAACCCGGCGAGTCCCGCATGAGGGGCCGTTCCACGCACGACGACGCGGGGCTCGGGCTGCCGCAGAATGCGGTAGCCGAGCACCATCTTGGTCTGACGGAGTCCGTCGAGGCGTTCGAAGCGGATCGTCCGCAGACCGACGCCGGCGCTTCCAGGCGAGACGGTCCGCAGCACCCCGTCGGGGAGGCTACCGTCGCTGCGAACTTTTGTCCGCGGCGCGATCCGCTCTCGGACGTCGCTGATCCAGACGGAGACGTTGGGCGGAACCAGCGCCGCATCGGGGATCAAGGACCGGTCGAGCGTCTGCATCAACGCGTCGCTCGAAATCGAAGTCGTAGGCGCGAGATCGGGGGTGGCGGCTCCTGCCGCAAGGGGCACGGCGAGGAAGCTTAGGCCGAGTAAACTGGAGGCGAGAACGTGCGCGCTAGATCGATCATTGAAGATCAACACGGCTCCTTTCTGGACTGCGGCGCAAACGGCCAACCTGTTCGCTCATGCGAACGAGACGCGGCGTTGCGCGAGTTTGCAAAGTAGCGGTTGACCCTTCCATATCCGGAAGGACACCACAGGGGGATGAATACGATCGCCTGCCGATCGGCACCGACCGAATGAACCCGGCCACGATAGCATAGCCCGCTCGCTACGTCAAATCGTTTTCGTGCAGGGTCGCAGGTGGTTAGCGAACAGCGGCAGCGTATGGTGCACCGTCCCAATAGTACGGTGCCGAAGGGGAATTGTTAGGCGGATTACTTGTTTGGCGACGATCTCAGGCCGGCCCGGTGCAAACGACGACTTTAAGCTAAGCGCCGCGTTCGGCGTTGCATTCAAGCGTATCGTGCGGCCAGGTGTCGCCGTCAACGGCTCGTGCCGAGAAGGAAAGCGCGCTCGAACGGTACGGAGATCCGCGCCGTCGCGCGGTGAGCTGAACCGACGATACGACGACCCGCCGGCCACCGACGGGTTCGTATCGCTAAGATCGCTAATGAAGCACATGGATTGTTCGCGCGGGCACGGGTGGTCGGCGGTTAACGCGTCGGCGAACGGCACGAGCCCTTTAACCGCTCGAGCCTACGCTATCGTCCCGAAGGCTACCCAAAGGGCAGCGCACGTGCATCGTGGCCGTCTCGTTGCCGCCCGAGCGGCGCGTAGGCTTCGCAGCCCGCTATCCGGTAGTGGTCGCGCGTGGCGCTGCGCATCGGACTGTTCACGGAATGCTACCGTCCGATCCAAAACGGTATCGTGTCGTCGGTCGACGCGCTCGCGCGAGCCGTGCGAGACCGCGGACACGAAGCCATAATCATCACTCCGCACATGCCGCATTACCGGGACGACGATCGCGCACAGGTGTTGCGCATCGCGTCGTTACCGCTGCCGACGCCGACCGCCTACCGGCTCACCGTTCCGTACGTTCCGGCAGCGCTCGGCGACCTATCGATCGTTCACGCGCATTCGCCTTTCGTAACGGGCGTGCTGGCCGCGGCGCACGCGCGGCGCGGGCGCCTCCCACTCGTCTTCACCTATCACACGCAACTAGAAGCGTACGCGCACTACGTACCGTTCGAGGCTCACGCGACGCGCGCGGCCGCGACGTTCCTCACCCGCGCGTTTTCGAACGCGGCCGACGCGGTCGTCGTGCCGACTGCGGCGATGGAGCGTCGCTTGCGGTCGCTCGGCGTGCGGTCGCACATCTCCGTGGTGCCGAGCGGCATCGACGTTGCCGCGTTCGCGGGCGGCCATCGCCGCACCGATCTGCGCAAGCGCTTCGGCGTCGACGAAACCCGCCGCCTGGTGCTGGTCGTCGGGCGACTGGGGCGAGAGAAAAATGTCGAGCACGTCTTAGCCGCCTTTGCTAGCCTGGGCGATCCGCAGGCGAACTTAGTCATTATTGGCGACGGTGCGCATCGCGCAACGCTGGAGCGGCACGCCGTTCGCCTGGGTATTGCGGCGCGCACGACCTTCGCTCGGGAGTTTGCCCGCGCCACCCTTCCCGACGCCTATGCGTCGGCCGACGTGCTCGCTTTCGCCAGTCGCAGTGAAACGCAGGGTCTGGTGCTGGCCGAGGCGCTCGCCGCCGGCACGCCGATCGTGGCGCTCGACACGCCGCAGACGCGAGACGTGTTAGCAGGTGCCGGAACTCTCGTGGCCTCGGAGGACCCGGCCGCCTTCGCCGCGGCCCTGCGGTCGACGCTCGCCGGCGAGCGCTCGTGCGGCAAGGGCTCCGCCTGGCGCTTCGATGGAGCGGCGCTCGGCGACCGCGTGATGGAACTTTACGAAGCGCTACTCGAACAGCCCGCGCCGTTGACATCGAACATATGTTCGAGGTAGAATGGGAACGAAAGGATTATGGCAATGCAACAGCGTGGAGCGGCTGAGCCGGTCGTCGTGAGCGTCGGGTTCGTCTCCGACGAGGCCGGCGAGGGGACCGCTTATGGAATTACGCGTCGCGGCTTTTTAGAGACGCCATTCTCGGTCACTTTCCAGGCGCCGATGCGGCCGGCGCTCGAAGGTCGCGATACCGGTTACGCGGCGCTTCTGGCGGTCGGTTCCTACGTTCGCCAGCGCGGCGTACGCAACGTGGTTTTCCATTTCCCCGACGCGCGAGTGGCGAACGATCTCAAACAACGTGCCGACGTCCCGGCTGCGCTTACTTTGCCGTATATCGAGCTGCGCTGTAGTTTGAACCGCTTCGAAGACGCGGAAGTCGTGCCGCTTTCAGCGGCGGATGCAGATGCCGTCGTAGCACGGGCGGCGGCCGCGACGCTTCGCACCGCCGCCTAATCGCCGCCGAGAGCTCGCTCCAACTCGGCCGGGCAATCGTACGAGCCGAACTGCCGGTCGATACGATTGCGTTAGCGCGATTCCTTATCGGCGTACGGCTCGTGCGCGCCGATGGCGAAGGCCTCCTATGCGCGCGGATCGTCGAGACGGAGGCGTATCTTCCGGACGATGCGGCATCTCACGCGTTTCGCGGGCGGACGTCGCGCAATACAACGATGTTCGGGCCGCCCGGCTTCGCCTACGTATACTTCATTTACGGCGTGTACTATTGCTTGAATGTTACGAGCGAAGTCGAGGGCATCGGGGGTGCGGTGCTCGTCCGTGCTGCCGAGCCGCTCGCCGGACTCGACGTCATGCGGGCCCGGCGTGCCGGTGCTCGCGAACTTTGCACGGGTCCAGGACGGCTGGCGCAAGCCTTCGGTCTGGGCCGGGAGCACGACGGCCTGGACTTGTGCTGCGGCGGCACGCTCCGGCTCGAAGCGCCGTACGAACCTGCGGGCGATATCGCTTCGAGCACACGGATCGGCATTACCAAGGAAACCGACCGAACGTTGCGCTTCTTCGAACGGGGCAGCGCGCATCTGAGCGGTCCACGATCGCTTAACCGATGAAGTAAACGGCGGCCGGCCGCCGGAGTGTATGCGTTCGCACTCGGCGAAAATCGGCAAATGCGGCTGCAGAAATTCCTCGCGAATGCCGGCGTGTCGTCCCGGCGCCGCGCCGAAGCGTTCATCGCCGCGGGGCACGTTCGGGTGAACGGAGCCGTCGTGCGAGAGCTGGGAACGACGGTTGCGCCGCACGATCGCGTCGAGCTGGCCGGTAAGCTCGTGCATCTGCCGGACGAGCGGCGCTATCTCGTATTGCACAAACCCGTCAAGGTGATGACGACGATGCGCGATCCGGCCGGACGAAAGACCGTCGCCTCGCTCGTGCCGCGCGAGCCGGGGCGCGTCGTTCCGGTCGGCCGGCTCGATTACGATACGTCGGGATTATTATTGATGACCGACGATGGCGACCTGGCGCACGTGTTGACGCATCCGCGATACGGCGTGGAAAAAACGTACCGGGCGCTCGTACGCGGGCGCCTGGCGGGCGACGACATGAAGAAGTTTTTGGCGGGCATCCGGCTGGACGACGGCCGCAGCGAGCCGGCCAAGGTTCGCGTGGTGCGTGCGGGTTCGGCCGTCTCGGAGGTCGACGTGACCATTCACGAAGGCCGCAACCGTCAAGTCCGGCGGATGTTCGAGGCGACCGATCATCCCGTGGTGTCGCTCGCCCGCTTGCGCTTCGGGCCGCTCACGCTCGGTGATCTGCGCCCGGGAACGTGGCGCAATGCCACCGATAAAGAAGTGGCAGCGCTGCTGGCGCTCGCAAGAAATGCGGCGGACGAGGCGGACGAACCCGCATGATGGTGCGCGGCATCCGCGGCGCCACGACCGTGGAGCGCGACGACGCGGAGGCCATCCTCGCGGCAACCGAAGAACTCGTGCGCGAGATCGTCGCCGCCAACGCCCTGCGCTCCGAAGACGTCGCATCGGCGCTGTTTACCGTGACCCCGGATCTGCATGCCGAATTTCCGGCCGCCGCCGCGCGGCGCATCGGCTGGACGCTCGTGCCGTTGCTCAACTTTACCGAAATCGGCGTGCCCGGGCGTCTGCCCCGTTGCATCCGCGTGCTGCTGCACGTGAATACCGAGCGTGGGCAACGGGAGATGGTGCACGTCTATTTGCGCGACGCCGTCAGCTTGCGGCCCGACTTGTTGCACCCGCAATGAACGATGGGCCGAGCGTCGTCGGCATTGCAGGCACGGGCTTGATCGGTGCGTCGATCGGCTTGCGCGCACGCGCGAACGGCGATCGCGTGCTGGGCTGGGATCCTTCGAGCGCGCATATCGCGACGGCGTGCGAGCGCGGCGCGATCGACCGGGCCGTCGCGTCGTTCGCGGCCCTGGCCGCCGCCGTCGACGTGCTCGTGCTAGCCGGGCCGCCGGGCGTTATTGTGGCCCAGCTTGCCCACCTCGTTGCGTCGCCGGGCCGCGCGCGGCTCGTCCTGGACGTCGGCTCCGTCAAAGCCGCCATCGCACGCGCGGGCCGCCCGCTGCCGGCTTTCGTTGCGACGCATCCGCTGGCCGGCTCCGAACGCAGCGGTCCGGCGTACGCGGACGCCGGCCTGTTCGCAGGCTGCGTGTGGACCTACGATCCATCGGCCGATGGGCGTAGCGTGGCGGGGGCGCGCGCCTTCATCGCCAGCATGGGCGCGCGCGCCCATGCCGTCGAGAGCTGGGAGCACGACCGCGTTATCGCAGCGACGTCGCACCTGCCGCAGGTCGCATCGGTCGCGCTCGGCGCCTGCGTCGCCCGCGACGGCGACGCGGCACAACATGCGGCGCTACGAGGGCCCGGGCTCGCGTCGATGCTTCGGCTCGCGCAATCCGACCCCGCGCTATGGACCGGCATCCTCTTTGCCAACGCCGCCAACGTAGCGCAGGAAGTCCGAGCGCTTGCGGCCATACTTTGCACTGCTGCGGACGCGATCGACGCGCGCGATCGTGCGTCGATCACCGCACTCTTCGCGCAAGCGAGCGGCGCCGCCGCGTACGTACCGGAGAACCAACCGGGCATCGCGTGCGTTACCGGACCCAGCACGAATTCCGACGAGAGGATATGACGTTGAAACGAGGCTTATCGCTCGGCTCCGCCGCACTTGCGCTCGCCGTTCCGTTGCCGGCGCTCGCGCAAAGCGCGCCCGTGTATTACGCGCCGCCGAAGCTGCTGACGCGCGGCAAGAGCACGACGCCCGTTGCCGGTAACGGCACCGTCGTCGTGCAGGTGCTCGTGAATAAGGACGGCTCGTTCAAGGTGCAGCGCGTCGTTCGTTCGACCAATCACGGCGACGACGCGGCGGCGCTCGAAATCGCGAAGACGTCGAAATATCAGCCGGCCTCGCGCGGTGCGGTGAAGCAGACCGCATTTTACGACTTTACGTTGAAGTTCGTCGGCGGCTCCGCTACGGCCGCGAGCGGAGATTCGCTTGGCGCGGGCGGCGGTTCGAGCGCCGGCGGCGAGATCCGCTTCGGGCGAATGATCCGGGCGGGCAACTATCAGGGTGCCAAGAGCGGGCTCGAAGCGTACCTGCAGCAGCATCCCGGCGATCAAAAGGCACAAGCGGATCTCGGCGTCGCGAACACCTTCCTGAGCGATTATCCGGCAGCGGCCGCCGCGTTCGATAAGGCGGGATCGCTCTCGCCGAGCGTCAAGGCGCTGGCCGGAAAAGCCTATGCCGAAACGGCCGCTGCGAAGATTAAGAGTAACGACACGGCGGCGGCCGTCGCCGCCGCCAAACGCGCCGTCGAGATCGCGCCCAGCTTCTACGGGTACAACACGCTCGGGCTCGCACAATCGCAGGGCGGAGATACCTCCGCTGCAATCGCCGCCTTCGAAAGTGCGCGGTCGCTCGGCGCCAAGGATTCGAAAATTAAACCGAAAGAGCGAGCGCTCGTAGACGCCAATCTCGTTTCCACCTATCTCGACGCAAATCGACCCGATCAGGCCAAGGCCGTCGCCGCCGAAGCACAGCAGCTCGACCCGACCCAACAGAGCGCGCAGAACGCGTATGCGAATTATTACCTCAAACAAGCGCAAGCCGCGTCCAAGGCCGGCAAAGACGTAGACGCAGCGTCGCTCTACGAACAAGCCGCCGTAGCGGTTCCGACCCAAGCCGCCGCGCTGTATGCGCAAGCCGCCGTGTCGTATCTCAATCTCAAGCCCAAGCCCGACAACGACAAAGCGAAAGCCGATGCCGACAAGGCGCTCGCCGTGGCGCCCGACAATGCGGTCGCGAATTATGCCGCCGGCATCGCGCTTGCAAACCAGGCCGGGAAGTCCAAAGATGCGCTGGTCTACCTCAATAAGGCCGATGCATCGGCGAAATCGGGGAACGACACGTCGCTCGCGACCGCCATCGAAAACGCGATCAAACAACTGAACGGAACGAAGTAAGCGTAACGCTAGGAATACCCCCGGAGCTAGACAAATACCGAGGCCTCGCGACTGGTCTTCGGTGTCACTTTGCGTGGCGTCGTCCGGCTCGAATTCGTGTATGCGCAGAACTCTTGGAGGCGCCGCAGCAGCGTGTTTAGTGGAATCGCAGAACTGATCAAACAGGGCGGGGTGGACATGATCGTCCTGATCCTGCTCTCGGTCCTCGTCGTCGCGGTCGTTATCGAGCGCGTCATCTTTTTCTCCCGCGAGCGGGGGGACACCAAAGGTCTTCTGCGCGCGCTCGGACAGCGGATCGCGGTCGACGACATCCCGGGCGCCATCAAACATTGCTCTCAAAGCCGCGGGATGCTCCCGCGCATCTTGGCCTTCGGGCTCCAGCGCGGAACGAAAAATCGCGCGGACATCACAGATGCGCTGTCCATAGCGTTAATGGAGAACCTGAACTTATTGGAGCGCTACTTGGGCATCATCGGCACGATCGCCGTCATCGCACCGTTCGTCGGTCTCTTCGGAACGGTTCTCGGGATCATCCACGCTTTCCAAGACATCGCCCTCAAGGGCAATTCGACGCCGGCAGTCGTCGCCGCGGGCGTCGGCGAGGCGCTCGTGACCACGGCCGCGGGTCTGCTCGTCGCGGTCGTCTCGGTCGTGTTCTTCAACTACTTCAAGACGCAGATCAAGGGCTTCAATCAGGATATGATCGTGGCCGCGAATCAACTTGCCGAGATGCTGCACTTCCACAACATCGGCGAGCCGATTCCGACCGAACTGTATCAGCCGGTAGGCGTCCGCACGACGAGCGCCGCGGCTCCCGCGAAATAACGGTCGCACGACATGTCGTTGCTCTCTGCACAGCAAGAAGACGAAGTCATGGCGGAGATCAACATCACGCCGTTTACCGACGTGCTGCTCGTGCTGCTGATCATCTTCATGATCCTCGCTGCGCTCGTTACGCCGCCGGGCTTTCAGAAAGAACTGCCCAACAACAACGATCCGAGTCAGTCGCAGAATCAAAAGAACCCTAAAGAGATCGACGTCGAGGTCAATAATCGCGGCGTGATCTTCGTCGACAACCAGCGCACCGACGAACAGGGCGTCTATTCCGCGATGAGTCAAGCCGTCGCTGCGAAAGGTCACATCCACGTGGCAATCACGGCGGATACCAAGGCCCCGTACGGCACCATCGTGCGCATCCTCGATGCGGCGAAGGAAGTCAACCTCGACGACGTCGGATTCGTGACCTCTTAACATGGCCGTCACTACGAGTTCCGACGACGACGTCATGTCGACGATCAACATCACGCCGTTCACGGACGTGCTGCTGGTCCTGCTGATCATCTTCATCATTTTGGCATCGGTCACCAAAGAGCCGAAACTGCCGCTCGCCAAAAACAAAGACAAGGTCAAGGAATCGCAGATCCTCGTGTACATCGACGATAAGAACCACATCCAAATCGGTTCGAACTCAGTCGACGTCGCGGGCGCTCCGCAGGCCTTTCACGATCTGCAAGATCAGACCAATAACGTCTACAAGAGCGTCATCATCAAGGCCGATCCGAAGTCGAGCTACGGCACCATCTTGCAAGTGATGGACGCCGCCAAGAAAGAGAACCTGACGAATTTCGGTCTGGCGAATAAGACCGTGGGAGCGCCGGGGCCGTAATGAGCGCGAATCCTCCGGTTAGCCAACCGCAGCAGCAGCAGTCGCTGCGACAGCGTGCGGGTTCGTTCTTAGGCTGGGCGTTCCTAATCTCGATCTTGCTGCACGCGGTCACGTTGCCGTTCGTGCACCTCAAGGCCGCCGCTCAAGATAAGCAGGAAACCGAGAAAGTCTCGGTCACGAAGAAAATCAAGGTCATTCCGCCATCGCCGCCGCCGACGCCCAAACCCACGCCCACGCCTCCGCCGAAAAAGCAAACGCCTCCGCCGGTAAAGCAGACCAATCCGCCGCCGGTAGAAAAGCTCAGGGTCAACCCGCCAAAGACGACGTCGAAGTCGAACACCGGTCCGAGCGTACCGAAGTACGTAGCCCCGAAGGTCGGTAGCGAGAATGGCGTCCCGCCAGGCAACTCGAACACCGGAGCCCCCGCGAAGGTGGCCTCTACCGCCGCTCCGGCTAAGGAAACGGCTCCGCCGGCGCCTACCGCAACGCCGAAGCCGGCCTGCGCGGTGCCCAATAAGGGAGCGGCGATCAAAGGCAGCGCAGTCGAAGCCGAGTATCCCGATTCTGCTCGTGAAGCAGGTGCGGTCGGCACGGCAATGGTCGCCGTGACGCTCAACGCTTCAGGTGACGTAAGCTCCGTCTCGATCAATAAAAGCGCGGGTAATATAGCCTTGGATAATGCGGCGAAGCAAGCTGCTCAGCAAACGAAGTATACGCCGGATACCGTGAACTGCGTCCCTACCGCCGGGACGTATCTTTTCCAAGTCGATTTCACCGGCCAGTAATTCTCGCTCGTGACCTGGCTGCAGGCGATGGTGCTCGCGGTGTTGCAGGGCGCGAGCGAACTCTTCCCGGTGTCGAGTCTCGGGCATACCGTGCTCGTGCCGGCTCTCTTGCACTGGAACGTCGATCGTAGCGATCCGACGTTCCTTGCGTTCGTGGTCGCACTGCATCTCGGCACCGCAATCGCGCTGATCGTTTTCTACGGTCGCGATTGGGCGCGCATCGTACGAGCGTTGCTGACGAGCATCGCGCGCGGCAAGCTGTCGAGCGATCCGGACGAGCGGCTCGGCTGGCTGCTCATCGTCGGGACGATTCCCGTCGCGATCGTCGGCCTATTTTTGGAGAAGCCGGTGCGGCAATTCTTCGGCTCGGTGCCGCTGGTCGCGACGTTTTTGATTCTCAACGCCTTCGTAATGTTTGCGGGCGAAGCGTTACGGCGGCGCGCGCTCCACCAGGCCGACGCATCGCAGCCGCTCGCGACGCTTTCATGGCGCGACGGCGGCATCATCGGCTTCTCGCAAGCGGCGGCGTTGTTACCCGGGATCTCGCGTTCGGGCTCGTCGATCGTGGCGGCGCTCGTGATGCGCTTGACGCACGAAGACGCCGCGCGCTTCTCATTCTTGCTCGCGACGCCGGTGATCTTTGCCGCATCGGTGCTTGAAATACCGCAGCTCTTCGCACCGGGCTCCGCGCGCATTCTGGCTCAGGCCGGTGTGGGCGGCGTGCTCGCCGCCGTGACGGCGTATGCGTCGGTCGCCTTTCTCACGCGCTGGTTCCACGCGCATGATTTACGGCCGTTCGGCTGGTATTGCTTGATCTTCGGCGCCGCTTGCCTCGCCCTCGCTCTCGCAAAGGTCATCGCTTGAAGCCACTCGCGCTCATCCTCGCCGTCGCATGTTTCATCATCGCCGTGCTATATGCGACCGGCGCGTTGCAAATCGGCGCCGGTCATCCGGGCCGCCACATCTCGCACGCGGCGCTCTTCGCCGTACTCGGCATCCTCGCGCTCGTGTGGTATCGCTTCCAATCGAATTCCGCGACGAACCTGCGTTAGCGAGACCCTCGCATATAGGCGCCGACGGGGCGGCGCGCATGGTCGACGTCGGGTCCAAAACCGACACCGACCGTTTCGCCCGGGCGCGTGCGGAGGTGCGTATGCCCGAGCGCGCCGGCGACGCGCTGCGCGCGGCGACGCTCGGCAAGGGCGACGCATATGCCGCCGCGCGCATCGCCGGCATCCTGGCAGCTAAAGGCACCGCGACGCTCGTGCCGCTCGCGCACACGCTCGCGCTCGCGAGCGTGACGGTCGACTTCGCCTGGCGCGAGCCGGGCCTGCTCGCGATCGACGCTACGGCGCACGCGGTCGGCCCGACCGGCGTCGAATTGGAAGCGATGGTAGCGGCGAGCGTTGCGGCGCTGACGATGTACGACATGACCAAGTCGCTCGATAAGGGCATTGCGATCGAGCGCGTGCGCTTGCTGGAAAAGCGCGGCGGTAAGAGTGGGACGTGGCGAGCGCCGGAAACGAGCGAATGACCTACGACGTGGCGGTGATCGTGCTCTCCGACCGGGCCGCGGCCGGCACGCGCGCCGACGCGTGCATTCCCGCCGTGCGCGAGTCGCTCGGTACGGATTACGCAATCGTACACGAACGAATTATCGCAGACGACCCTGCGGCGTTGCAGGCCGAGCTCATCGACCTCACCGACCGGCGGCAGATGCCGCTCGTGCTCACCAGCGGCGGAACAGGGCTCGGGCCGCGCGATCGCACACCGCAGGCGACTGCGGCCGTGCTCGACTACGAAGTCCCCGGCATCGGCGAAGCGATGCGGGCCGCCTCCGGCGCGATCGTTGCGACCGCAATGCTGTCGCGTGCGGTCGCGGGCGTGCGGGGGCGCTCGCTGCTCATCAATCTGCCCGGCAGTCCGAAGGCCGTACGCGAAACGCTCGCGGTCGTCTTGCCCGCCTTGCCGCATGCACTCGATTTGCTCGCCGGCCGCGTGACCGACGGCTGACGATGACCTACGAAGCGGCCACCTCGTATTTGCTCGGCACGATTAACGAAACGATGTCGCGGCGATCGCCCGGACGGCTCGACCGCATGGCCGCGTTGCTGCGGCATCTCGGCGAACCGCAGCACCGCTATCCCGTGGTGCACGTTGGCGGCACGAGCGGCAAGGGGTCGACTGCGACGATGATTGCGGCCGCCTTACAGGCGTCCGGCAAACGCACCGCGCTGCACGCCAAGCCCCATCTCACGTCGATGAACGAACGCGCGCGCATCGACGGCGCGCCGGTCGACGACCAAACCTTCGCCGACGTGCTCGGTGAGATGATGCCGGCACTCGAAGCGACGGCGCGCGAATACGAACGCCCGTCGTACTATGAAACGCTGCTGGCGCTGGCCTTCGTCTATTTCGCGCGCGAGCACGTCGACGTCGCGGTCATCGAGGTCGGCATCGGCGGCCGGCTCGACGGTACGAATCTCGTCGCGCCGGCGGTGTCGGTGATAACGAACGTCGGATTCGACCACGTCGAGATTCTCGGCAACACGCTCGAAGAAATCGCGTTCGATAAAGCCGGCATCGCGAAGCGCGGCGTCCCGCTCGTATCGGCGGCGCAGGGCGTCGCTCGCGATACGATCGAGGCCGTATGCGTGACGGCCGGCGCGCCGTTCGTCGAAGTCGAGCGGCATGCCTCGATCGTCGACCGCCGCAGCCAGACCTACGGACAATCGTTCGGCGTCGTGACGCAAGCCGGCAACTACGAATTATCGTTACCGGTGCTCGGCCGCTTTCAGCAACCCAACGCCGCGACGGCGATCGTGGCGCTGGAACGCTTACCGGCGTCGTTACGCCCAAAGATCGCCGAGGTGGAAAGCGGCTTTGCCGGACTGCAGATACCGGGCCGGATGGAGTTCTTCCCAGGCTATCCGAGCGTGGTGTTCGACGTAGCGCACAACGTCGACAAGGCATCGTCGCTGGCAGCCGCGCTGCTCGAGACCTTTCCTGGGCGGCGCTTCACCTTCGTAGTAGCGATCGCCGAGACCAAAGACGCTCCCGCCATCATGCGGCCGCTGCTTGCGTTGTCTGCGTCCTTCGTCTTCACGTCGTTTTCGACGCCGGGACGAACCGCCGAGCGGCCGCAACGTCTCGCCAACATCGCAGCGGTCGCCGGCGTTACGTCGCGGACGATCGAAGAGCCGATCGAAGCGCTCGGCGTGGCGCGGCGCGGCGGAGGCGGCGATCAGATCGTGGTCGTGACGGGCTCGACGTTCGTGACGGGCGTGCTGCGCGAATGGTGGCTGCAGCATGTCGTCGCCTCCCGTTCCTGACGCGACGGGCGCGCAGCGCACGCGACACGATCGCGGCGCGCTCGTGGTGCGCGGGCGCCGCCTGGCTTGGGGCGAGCGCACGTACGTCATGGGCATCGTCAACGCGACGCCGGATTCGTTTTCGGGCGACGGTCGCCCCGATGCCAGCGATGCCGTCGCTCACGCGCTCGCGCTCGCAGAGGCCGGCGCGGATTTGCTCGACGTCGGCGCGGCGTCGTCGCGGCCGGGAGCGCCCGCGGTCGCACGCGCCGAAGAGCTGCGGCGGCTTCTGCCCGTGGTGCGCGGCATTCGCGCTGCAACGACGCTGCCGCTCTCGGTCGACACCTTCGCGCCCGAAATATTCGCACGCGCGCACGACGCGGGCGCCGACATGCTCAACTCGATTTGGGGTCTCGACGACGCGCTGCTCGCGCTCGCTGCCGAGCGAGACGTGCCGGTCGTCGTCATGCATAACGCGCGCGAGGCGCACTACCCGCGCGGCGTCGTTGAAGACGTGCTAGCGAATCTCGAGGCGCAAGGCGCGCGGGCGCTACGGGCCGGACTTCCGGCCGAACGGGTGATGCTCGATCCCGGCATCGGCTTCGCAAAGACACCCGACGACAACCTCGCGTTGCTCGGCGCGCTCGACCGGCTGGTTGCGCTTGGCTTTCCGACGCTGCTCGGCACGTCGCGCAAATCGACGATCGGGCGTTTGACCGGACGCGCCGCCGCAGACCGCGCCTTCGGCACGGCGGCGACGGTCGCGCTCGCAGCAGCCGCGGGCATCGACGTCGTGCGCGTGCACGACGTCGCGGCGATGCGCGACGTCGTCAGCGTCTGCGACGCGGTCGCGCGCGGATGGCGTCCGGGCGGTTGGGACGCCACGTGAGCGACCGGATCGAGCTACGTCACATTCGCGCGTACGGGCGGCACGGCGCGAATCCGGGCGAACGCGATCGCGCCCAACCGTTCGACGTCGACGTGCGGCTCGAACTCGATCTGGCCGCGGCGCGCGCGAGCGACGAACTCTGCGACACGATGGATTATGCCGGGCTGTATCACCGCATCGTCGCGCTCGTCGCCGACCGGTCGTACCGACTACTCGAGCGGCTCGGCGAAGAGATCTTGCGCGAAGCGATGCGCGACGAGCGCGTGCGCGAGGCGCACGTGACGATCGCGAAGCCGCGCTTGCTCGGCGGCGCGACGCCAGCGGTCGGCGTATCGTCGCGTCGTGCTACGTAATGGCGCTCGCGCGCATCGGCGTCGGTTCGAACGTCGGCGATGCGGCAGGCAACGTCGAGCGCGCGCTCGCGGCGTTGCGCCGCTTCGGAGGCGTCGATGCGGTGTCGAGCCTGTATCGGACGGCGCCGTGGGGCGTCGCCGCGCAACCGTCCTTCGTCAACGCCGCGGCCTTACTCGAGACCGAGCTGTCGCCGGACGGCTTGCTGCGCGCGCTCAAGGCGCTCGAAGCGGAACTCGGACGGGTGGCAACCACGCGTTGGGGGCCGCGCGTGATCGATCTCGACATCCTCGCCTACGACGACGTCGTTTGCGACGCCGCGCATTTAACGCTGCCGCATCCGCGCCTTCACGAGCGCGCATTTGCGCTCGGCCCGCTGGCCGAAATCGACCCGGCGTACCGTCTTGCCTATGCGGCGCTGCCTGCCGCCGAGCGCGCAGACGTCCAGCGGATACGGCAGGCGAGCGCGCGAAACGCACGGGCTGTGCATTGGGACGAGACGCTCGAGCGCGTACGCGCCGCGGCGGCATTCTGCGCGAGCGAGGGGCTCGTGCGTTTGCGCGTCGAGGACCGGGGTCTCGAGATCGAACTGCGCCGTTCGGCCCGCTCGTCCGGCGCATTGCCGCCGCCGGCGACGGACGAGGCGCTCGCGACGGAATCGTCGTCGAACGGAACGACCGCTACGGCTTCGCGGCTGCGCGTCTTGCGGGCGGAGTTCGTCGGCATCGTCCGGCTCTCGCGTCCAGCGGTGACGCCCGGCAGCGTGCTCGGTGGCGACCGCGAAGTCGCCTACGTCGAATCGCTCGGGATTCGCAATCCCATTCGCTCGGGCGGCGCGGGTCGCGTTACCGAAGTGTTCGTCAGCGACGGGGAAGCCGTCGAGTATGGACAGCCGCTTTTCGCCGTCGAGCCAGGCGATGTTTAAGCGCTTGTTGATCGCCAATCGCGGCGAGATCGCGATGCGCGTCAACCGCGCGGCGCACGAACTCGGCATCGAGACGGTCGCTATTTTTTCGGAAGCAGATCGAGCGTCGTTGCACGTACGCAACGCCGACCGCAGCTTCTGCGTCGGGCCCGGCCCGGTCGCGCGCTCCTACCTGAACATTCCGAACATCATCTCGGCCGCGCTCGTGTCGGGCGCGGACGCGGTGCATCCGGGCTACGGGTTTCTCGCCGAGAACGCGCGCTTCGCGGAAATCTGCGCCGACCATGGCCTCACGTTCGTGGGACCCGCGCCCGCGACGATCGCCGAAATGGGCGATAAAGCGACAGCCAAAGCGATCATGCGCGACGCGGGCGTGCCGACGACGCCGGGTAGCGACATCTTAGCCTCCGTCGCGGACGCCCTCGTGGCGGCGCACGACCTCGGCTATCCGGTCATGCTCAAAGCGACCGCCGGCGGCGGCGGAAAAGGCATGCGCGCCGTGCGCACGCCAGGCGAACTCGAGCACGCCTTCGCGACCGCGCAAGCCGAGGCCGAAGCAAATTTCAAAGACGGCCGGCTGTACATGGAAAAGCTCATCGAGCGGCCGCGTCACGTCGAGGTGCAGATCGTCGGCGACGCGTTCGGCTCGGTCGTGCACGTGGGCGAACGCGATTGTTCGGTGCAAAAGCCGTCGCATCAGAAGCTCGTCGAAGAGGCGCCGGCGCCGGTGCTCGACGATACGGTGCGCGCGCGACTGCATCGCACGGCGGTCGATGCGGGCCGTGCGGTCGGCTACCGTGGCGCGGGGACGCTCGAATTTCTCGTAGCGGGCGCAGACGTGTTTTTCATGGAGATGAACACGCGCATTCAGGTCGAGCATCCCGTCACGGAGCTCCTGTACGGCGTGGATCTGGTGCGCGAGCAGATTCGCATTGCCGCGGGCGAACCGCTTTCGTTCGAACAGGAGCGGCTCACGCCGCGCGGACACGCGATCGAATGCCGCCTCAACGCCGAAGGCGTCGATTTCGCTCCGGCGGCCGGGACGCTCGGCGACGTCGCGTTGCCCGGCGGCACCGGCGTGCGCGTCGATTCGCACGCCTATGCGGGGCTCGCCGTCCCGCCGTTTTACGATTCGCTGCTCGCCAAGATTTGCGTCCACGGCGACTCGCGGGTGCAAGCGCTCGATCGCATGTCGGCCGCGCTCGCCGACACGCACGTCGGCGGGATCAACACGACGCTCGACGTCTGCCGCGCGGTCATGCGCGATCCGGCGTTCCGCGCGGGCGGCGTGAGCATCGATTACTTACCGGCCTTCTACGCCGGGTTGCACTGGGCGCACGCGTGACGCGTCGCTACGCGCGCGAACTCGCGCTGCAAACGCTCTACAGTATCGAGGTCGGCGGTCACGAACCGGCAGCCGCGCTATCCGACGTCCTCGGCGACGGGGCGGATGCCGCGACCCAGCGCGCGTTCGTGCGCGACCTCGTACTCGGCACGCTCGAACACGCCGAAGAAAGCGATGCGCTCGTCGCGCCGCTGCTGGAAGGCTGGACGATCGACCGCATCCCGACGATCGACCGGCTCGTGTTGCGCATGGCGTTGTTCGAGCTGCGCTTCGCCCCCGAGGTGCCACGTCCGGTCGTGCTCAACGAAGCGGTGGAACTCGCGAAGAAGTATTCGACCGACGATTCGGGACGGTACGTCAACGGCGTGCTCGCCTCGGCGAGCCGAATCGTCGCCGCGTGAGCCCGCGCACGCGCCGCAAACGGCGACTCTCGCTCTTCGGACGCATTCTGTACGGCACGCTCGCGATCGTATTCTTGCTCGCACTGTTCTCGGCCGGAACGTTCGCGGGGATCGTCTATGCGTATTCGCGTCATCTGCCGGACATCAATAAGATGGCCGATCTGCAGCCATCGCGGTCCACGCGCGTCTACGCACGCGACGGGACACCGCTCGCGAATCTCTTCACGCAGAACCGCATCTGGGTGCCGATCGCCCGCGTACCACCGCTCGTGCGGCACGCCTTCATCGCGAACGAAGATCACAACTTCTACGTGCACCACGGCGTCGACTTTGCCGGCATCGCACGCGCCGCGCTCGCCGATTATCGCCACGAGCGCTTCCAAGGTGCGTCGACGATCACGCAGCAGCTCGCGCGCGCGCTCTTCCTTTCCAACGAGCCGTCGCTTTCGCGCAAGATTCAGGAAGCGCTGCTCGCCATGGAAATCGAACGGTACTATACCAAAGACGAGATCCTCGAGCGATATCTCAATTTGATTTACTTCGGCTCCGGCGCGTACGGCGTGCAGGCCGCCGCGCACACGTACTTCGGCACGGACGTCGCCAATCTGTCGCTCGCGCAGGCGGCGATGCTCGCGGGTTTGCCGGCGGCGCCGTCCGATTACTCGCCGTACGTCGACATCCGGCGGGCTCGCGACCGCCAGGCGCACGTGCTCGAACGGATGCATGCGAGCGGCTACATCACGGCGGCCCAAGCCGCCGGCGCACGCCGCGCGTCGCTCGCGCTCATCGGCGAGCGCACGACCGGGCTGCGCTCGTTCGCTTATCCGTACTTCACGACGTACGTCAATCATGTGCTCGTGCAGACCTTCGGCGAACGCGCGGTTTTCGAAGGCGGGCTCGACGTCGATACGTCGCTCGATCCCAAGTTGCAGAAGCTCGCGCAAGCGAGCGTCGATTGGGGCATCGGTCGCGCCCGCGTCGAGGGCATCGGCGCGAGCCAAGCGGCGCTCGTTGCGATCCGGCCGGCGACGGGCGAGATCGTCGCGATGGTCGGCGGCGCCGGCGGCTTCACGCTCAAGAATCAATTCAATCGCGCGTGGCAGGCGCTGCGCCAGCCGGGTTCGTCGTTCAAGGCCTACGTCTACACGGCTGCCATCGACTCGGGCATGCCGGCGACGAGCGAAGTAGAAGATTCGCCCGTGTCGTACCCGATGGGCGACGGCACGCAGTGGCGCCCGATGGACGACGATTTTCGCTTTTACGGACCGATGACGTTGCGCTACGCGCTCGCTCAGTCGCGCAACGTCGTGGCGGTCAAGCTCGCGCAGCAGGTCGGCGTCGACCGCGTCATCGCCTACGCACACCGCATGGGCGTGCGCGCGCCACTCGAAGCGAATCTCTCGCTCGCGCTCGGTAGTTCCGTCGTCACGCCGCTCGACCAGGCCGCGGGCTATGCGACGCTCGCGAACGCGGGCATCCACATCGACCCGTCGCCGTTGCGGCTGGTGCGCGATCCGTACGGCTCGGCGATCCTCGACAATCGCGTGCCGGCGGAAACCGAAGTGTTCGGCGCCGGCACGGCATACGTGGTCACCTCGATGCTCGAAAGCGTCATCAAGGAGGGCACCGGGTATCCCAACGCCGAGATCGGGCGACCGGCCGCCGGGAAGACCGGCACCACTTCAGATTTTCGCGATGCGTGGTTCGTCGGTTACACGCCCGATCTCGTAACGGCGGTATGGATCGGCAACGACGATTATCACCGGATGAACGAGTCGTACGGTGGCAACGTGCCCGCGCGCACCTGGGCGCGTTTCATGATCGCCGCGCACGCCAAAATTCCCAAACACGATTTCGTCTATCCGTCGGCCGAGGTGCGTAAGGACGCCTTTTGCGGGGAGTCGCACAAGTTCGAGTACTTCCTGGTCGGCACGCAACCCGCGAGCGGTTGCGCATACGCCGGTTGGGCAGGGCGCGGCGCGACGGCGTATACAGCGCCGGCGGACGTGATCGCGGGCCGCCCGGGAACCACGCCTCGGAGCCGGCACTACTCTGACACACAACCCAAACGCAGGAAGCTTCGCTGCACGGTAAGATGTGCAGCTTTACAATGCGGTTTGTAAGTAAGTGGAGGATCGGCGCATATAAGCGTTTACCCGTAATGGGTGTGACCGATATGACCGTGGCGCGGGAAGTGAATGCCCTTGACTTGTTGGCATTCACTCTGCTGGCCGCATCGCGCCATGGATTACTTGCGCTTCGGAATGAGGACTCGCTTCTACGGGGCGATGCTTGCACATCGTGGACTTTCGTCGGCCGTGGACCTACTCCGATGCAGCAATCAGCCGCTTCACCAGCCAAAAGAGCTTATGCGGCCCAGCGTAGGCTTCGACCGTGCGCATCCGAAGCAGCTAATTACTAGGTAATTTTTGAGCGGTGGCGCCGGATTTGCAGAAAATATCGCAGCTTGTTCGGCTCTCCGCGGTCGCCGGCGTCCTGTTGTCGTTATCTGCCTGCTCAGCCAGGAACGGTTCAGACGACTTGTATGTCAAATACGTTGGTGATTCCCGCGAAATAATAGCCGCTGACCGACTCACTCGCTTCCTCGCTTCACCAGTTATCGTAGTTGGCGACGGCATTCGACGGGTGGCGGTGGTGAACGCCGCGACGAGGCATCTTGATGTATACTCGGTGCATATCGCGAAGGCACTTAGAGATGTTGACCGAATACTGCGGCTTCATCAGAATCCGATTCTGGTTGTTGCGTCGACTACCGTAGCGGCTGATGAAGATGGAACCGTGACAGCTCTTCTATATTGGACGAAGAACACTCGACCTGAACTAAGCGGACGCGCGTTGTTGTATTTGAAGCTGGACCACAACTTAGACACCTTTGTCCCTGTTGAGGTTCGGGCCGTCTGGTCGATTGAGTCGATCGGCTCGACAGCAAATCTCGAAACGTTTAGTCATAACGCGGAAAAAGAGGTCTCTCCTGGCGCTGGGCACCTGTCCGATGAACGTATATTTGCCGCGCGGTACGGCTCGAGTGCGCGAGCATATGCCAATTATCGTCGATCGCTCGCAGTATGCCCTGAACGAGTTTTTGGTGAATTATTTCGCAGTCAAACGGATCTTCGGCAACGTAAAGTGTTCGAAACGACGCAAGGTTTGTGCGAACGGCCGAGAGGGCCGTTAAGCTTTTGACAGGAACGACTGTCGCGACGTTTCGCTACGCCGCCCTCGCGTCAGCACTTGTTGCGTCAACCTTATGGCTGAGCGGCCCGTAATGCTGCCGTCGAGCGCGCCGGCGCGCGTCGTCGGCGTCAAGCGCTTAGCGGATTACTTGCGGCGCAAAGTCGACGGCGATGCGAATCTGCGCGATCTCGCCGTGCGTGGCGAGATTTCGAACTTCAAGCTCGTGCGCGGGAACGCGTACTTCGCGCTGAAGGAAGGCGATGCGTTACTCGCCTGCTTCGCGTATGCGAGCGACTTGGCGCGCTTTCCACCGCTCGAGAACGGCGCGGCGATCGTCGCCGGCGGCAGCCTCTCGACCTACGTCGCGCGCAGCTCGTATCAATTAGTCGTGCGCGCCGTGGAGCGCGACGGCTTCGGACGGCTGCACGTTTTATTCGAAGACCGCAAGCGGCGTTTGAGCGCCGAAGGATTATTCGAAGGCGACCGCAAGCGGCCGTTGCCGCGGTACCCGTTTCGCGTCGCGCTCGTATCCTCGCGCGGAGCCAACGGCGCGCAAGACTTTACGACGCTGCTGGCGCGCCGCGCGCCGCACGTCGCCGTCGTCTGGTGCGAGACGCCGGTGCAGGGGCCAAACGCCGGACCCGAAATCGCTGCCGCGCTCGACCGCGCCTCGCGCGCGGCCGTCGACGCGATCGTCGTCACGCGCGGCGGCGGCTCGTTCGAAGATCTCTTCGTCTTTAGCGATGAGGCCGTCGTGCGCGCGATCGTTCGCGCGCAACATCCGGTGATCTCGGCCATCGGCCACACCGCGGACCAGCAACTGGCGGACTTTGCGGCCGACGCGCACGCGGAGACGCCATCGAAAGCGGCGGAGATGCTGGGGCCGGCGACGGCGGACCTGCGCGCACGCGTCGACGAACACGTGCGCCGCGCGCGCGCTGCGGCAGCGCTACGCGTCGAGCGGATGGATTCGCACCTGCACAAAACGATCGCGCGCAGCGGGCTCGGCGACGCGCGCCGCGTGCTGGTAGCGTTCTCCCAGCGCGCCGATACGCTCGAGCGGCGGCTCGACCGCCAAGCGCCGACCGTGCGGCTCGCCGAGCGCGAACGGCGTCTGGCGGCCGCGTCGAATCGCCTCCTCACGGCGGCGTCGAGCCGCGTGGCTGCGCGTGGTCGCGCGCTCGAAGCCGCATCGCGCGAACTCGCTGCCGCGCAGCGCGCGCGCCTCGCCGCGGCGGCGCGACGGCTGGAACTCGCTCTGGCACGCTGTACCGGTAACGATCCCGAAGCGATTCTGCAACGCGGCTATGCGATCGTGACGTGCGGCGACGCGATCGTGCGCGACGCTGCGGCCATCCCTCGGGGCGCGCACATCCGCGCGCGTGTGGCGCGCGGAACGCTCGACGCGCGGGTCGATGCGGCGGGGGACCGAACGGGGGAGAACGATGGCGACGACCGGAGCGGGTGAATTCGAAGAGAAACTCAAGCGGCTCGAGGAAATCGTGCAGCGCCTGGAGCGCGACGGGGTCGGTCTCGACGAATCGGTCGAGCTCTTTCGTGAGGGCAAGGCGCTTTCGGCGCGCTGCGAGACGCTGTTGCGCGGCGCGCAGCAATCGATCGAAGCCGCCGCGCGCGGGGAAGCGCAGCCTCCGGCTGCCGCCGGTGTCGGCGTCGCAACGCCGCTCTTCGGTCGCGACGTGGACGATGCCGACCCCGACCTCTGACCCCCGGCGGCTCGACGAGGTGGTCGCGCGGGCAGCCGGCGTGTCGCGCTCGCGGGCACGTTCGCTCATTATCGCAGGCCGCGTTCGCGTCGATGGGCACCCGGCAACGAAGCCCGGCACGACCGTGCGCGCGGAAGCCGCGCTCGACGTGGAGCGCCCGCGGCCGTACGTCAGCCGTGGCGGCGAAAAGCTCGAAGCGGCGCTCGATGCGTTCGCGTGGCCCGTGACCGGAGCTCGCGCGCTCGACGTCGGCGCTTCCACCGGCGGCTTCACGGATTGTTTGCTCGCGCGCGGCGCCGCGCACGTCACGGCACTCGATGTCGGCTATGGGCAACTTGCCGTCGCGTTACGCGACGATCCGCGCGTCCGAGTCGTCGAGCGAACGAATTTCCGGCTCGCCGCGCCGGGAACGCTCGGCGATCCCTTCGACGTCGTTACGATCGACGCGTCGTTCATCTCGGTCGTCGCGCTGCTCGACCGCGCGCGCGGGTTCTTGCGCGACCAGGGGGCGATCGTGGCGCTCATCAAGCCGCAATTCGAAGCCGGCCGCGAACGGGTGGGATCCGGCGTGGTGCGCGATCCAGCAGTGCACGGCGCGATCTTGCGGGAGACGCGCGAGGCGACGCTCGCGCTCGGGCTCGTGCCGGTCGCGCTCGTCGCAAGCCCGCTGCGCGGTCCGGCCGGCAACGTCGAATTCTTTGCGCTCGTCCGGCACCGCGGTGAAGCCTACGACGATGTTGCGATCGCGTCCGCACTCGCGAACGTTCCGCCCGCATGAAAGCGCCGCCGCAAACCGAGACGATCGCGCTTTACGTCGATTTGTTTCGCGATCATGCCCGCGCCGCCGCACGATCGCTCTCGCATACGCTCGTCGCCGAAGGGTTCGCCGTGGCGATGTGCGACGATCAGGATCGCGAACTCGATTTGGCGACCGCCGGTGCCGACATCGAGGCGGCGCGCTTGCTCGTGACGATCGGCGGCGACGGGACGCTGCTGCGCGCGGCGCAGATCGCCGTGCCGTACGGCATTCCACTGTTCGGCATCAACACCGGCCGTCTCGGTTTCCTCACCGAGATCGACGGCGACGATCTGGCGACCGATACCGTGCCGCGCATCCTGCGCGATGGATTTACGGTCGACGAACGGACGGCGCTGCGCGTGGAAGCGAACGGCGTCGTGCGCTTCGCGCTCAACGACGTCGTGGTCACGCGTACGAAGCCGCACATGACGCCGTTCGGCCTGTTCGTCGACGGAAAGGAAGCGGCGCACGTTCCCGCCGACGGCATCGTGGTCGCGACGCCGACGGGGTCGACCGCCTATTCGTTGTCGGCCGGTGGGCCGATTCTCGCGCCGAACGTCGACGCGTTCATCATTGCGGCGCTCCTACCACACACGCTGTTTGCGCGACCGCTGGTCGTGCCGACCGGCTCGATGATTACGATCGTGTGCGATGACGAGACCTCGGGCGTAGCGCTCGAAGCCGATGGGGTGGTGGTCGCGGAACTCGGACCGCTCGACCGCGTCACCGTGACCCGCTACGAGAAACCCGTGCGTTTCGCGCGCCGCGGGCCGCTCGATTTCTTCGCCGTGCTCGAAGGAAAATTACGTTGGAATGCGCCGGTCAAAGACCGCTGAGACGTCGCGGCTGGAACGTCTGGAGATCGAGGACTTCGCGCTGATCGAACGCGCCGACGTGCACTTCTCGGTCGGTTTGACGGCGTTCACGGGCGAGACGGGCTCCGGCAAAACGATGCTGCTCGGGGCGCTCGGGGTCGCACTCGGCGAGCGCGCCACGGACGTGGTACGCGAGGGAGCGCCGCGCGCGCGGGTGACGCTCACCTTCGAACCGGGCGCCGTCTTGCGCGAGCTGCTCGAAGCCGACGGATTCGGCCTCGATGCAAGCGAGCCGGCGACCTTCGCACGCGAGATGGTTGCCTCCGGCAAGACGACCGCGCGCATTAATGGGCGCGCTGCGACTGCGGCGCAACTTCGCGCGTACGGCGAGTACGTCGTCGATCGCATCGGCCAACACGAGCAGCAGCGACTGCTTTCCCCCGCCTACCAGCTCGCTGCCGTCGATGCGTTCGCGGGCGAGGCGGCGCGGGGGCCGCTGGCCGCCGTGGCCCAAGCCTTCGACCGTTTGCGCGGGCTCGACGAGCAGATGCGCGATGCCGAGAGTCGCTACGGACGCGCCGTGGCCGAAAGCGAGTTCGCTCGCTTTGCACTTGGCGAGATCGATGTCGTCGCGCCGGTCGCTGGCGAAGACGAGGCGTTGCGCGAGCGGCGCGATTACTTGAGCAACGTCGAGCGCATCGGGCTCGCGCTCGGCCGAGCGCACGAAGCGCTCGCACTAGCGGACGGAAACGCCGGCGAATCGCTCGGCATCGCCGCTGCAGCGATGCGGCCCATTGCGCGGTACGCAACCGCGTTGCAGGAGTTCGCCGAGCGTTTGGGCGCCCTGCACGACGAGGCGAACGACGTGGCGGCGGCGCTCGCTCGCGAACGTGACGCCGCCGAGTTCGACCGAGGGGAGCTCGAGCGCGTGAGCGAGCGGCTCGACCGGCTCGATCGTCTCAAGAAGAAGTACGGCGCGACGCTCGACGAGGTGCTTGCCGCGCGTGAGGGCTTCGCCGAGCGCATCGAGGCGGAAGCGACCCAAGACGAACGCGAAGCACGGACGCGCGTCGCGCGCGATGAAGCGCAGGCGGACCTGGAGCGCGCAGCAGCCGCGCTCGGCGCCGCGCGTGCGAGCGCCGCCACGTCGCTCGAGACGCGCATCGCGGGCGAACTCGCCGGACTCGCGATGCCGAACGCGCGGTTCGCAGTCGTGCTCGAACCGCTCGGTCACATCGCGCGCACGGGCGCCGAGTACGCAGCGTTCGCACTCGCGCCGCATGCCGGCGAAGCGCTGCGCCCGCTCGGCCGCGCCGCGTCGGGCGGCGAACTCTCGCGCGTCTTGCTCGCGCTCGCGGTCGTGCTCGCCGACCGGCGCGAACGCACGGCCCTCGTGTTCGACGAGATCGATGCCGGTATCGGCGGCGCGACCGCGACGGCGGTCGGCGAACGTCTCGGCAAGCTCTCGCGGGGCGCGCAAGTGGTGTGCGTGACGCATCTCGCGCAACTTGCATCCTGGGCCGATCGTCATTATGCCTTGCGCAAGAACGAACGGCGCGGCGCCGCGCGCATCGACGCCGTGCTGCTCGACGCGGCACGCGACGTGCCGGCAGAGATCGCGCGCATGTTGTCGGGAGCGACGGACGGCGTCGCGCTCGATCACGCCAGCGCCCTGGTGGGCGACGTCGCCGGCGCTAAAGCACGCAGCGCGGGGCGTCCGGTGCGCGGATGAAGCGCCGCTTATTGGTACTCGTCTCCCCGCTCGGCGAGGCGATGGCGCGCGAGGCGGCAGAAATCTGCGCGGCCTTCGCCCGCGACTTCGAGATCCGCACGCTCGCCGTGCGTTCGGAACGTAGCCGCTTCGAGCGCGCGGGATCGGCGTTTACGCCGTTTCGGCCGTCGGGAATTATCGGCATGGGCCGCGCGGTCGCAACGTTACGGCGAACCGTCCAACGCTTCGATCCCGACGTCGTGCACGTGCACGGTTTTGCGGCGGCTTCCGTTGCGCTCGGAACGTTCCCCGAAGCGCTCGCCCGCCGCACGATCGCGACGTTTCACGACCCCTTGCGCGATAAGGAGTTACCCGAGAAGCTGGTCGACCGCCGGTTTCCGGCATACTTAGCGCGTGCGTCCGCGGTTAGCGCGACGTACCCGTCGCTTCAAGACATGCTGGAACGGCGCTTCGCATTACCGGCAGGGTCCGTCGCCGTAATTCCACACGGCGTCGACGACGCGCTCGGCGCAACGGCCCTCGCACGGCCGGGCGGCCGTCTGGGACCGGTAATCGGCTGGTCCGGTACGCTCGCAGCCGACCGATCGTGGGAAACCGCAATCGATGGTCTTGCTGCCGTACGCGTCGAATTATTCGAAGCGCGGCTCGTCATTGCCGGAAGCGGCCCCGCACGCCAATTCGTCGCTGCGCAGGTCCGCCGTCAAAAACTCAGCAACATGGTGCGCTTTGCAGGCGAGGTCCCGCATGCCGAATTATTCGCGGCAATCGATATGCTCGTCGTGCCGATTTCGCGCGACGCCCAGCCACACGTGCTGCTCGAAGCGCTTGCCGCCGGCATCCCGGTCGTTGCCAGCGCCGGCGGTGCGCTCGCAGATGCGGTACAGGACTACGAAACGGGTTGGCTCGTGGACGATGATGCGGCCGGCATCGCGCTCGGCGTACGCGACGCGTGGTCGCAGATCGACCGCGCATGGGAAGGCGCCGCCGAGCAACGCGGCGCGGCTCGCGTGCGCTATGGCCGGTCGTCCGTGGTTGCCGCATACCGGCGGCTTTACGACGCGGCGCTCGCCGCCCGTGACGCTTAACGGCGATACGATGTTCATGACCGTAGTACGCTGCGACCCGCAGATGCGAATTCAGCGAGGCTCATGAAGTCTTGTCGCGCACCGCGCAAATCGTTATGCGCGCTGGTTTGCGTCTCGTTCATACGCTGAGATCAGACTAGTATTCAAGCATGAAGCCGACGTGCTCCCCGTGGCGTGGCTCTCGGACGACCGCCGATGAAGGCGCGAGACGTGATCGCGTACGCTGAGAGCCACGGGTGGAAGTTCCTTCGGCACCCGAACCGGCCTGGGGCTTTGACCTGGCGCAGTTCGGGCTCAAACCCACAAAGCGGGTTTGGCGCCGGCGCCGCCGCCTTGTTTAGTTGAGTGCAAACTTATGGCCCCGTGCCAATTAACACCGATTATTGGGCGGACTTCGATCTTCTACAAGAAAAAGCGGTTCGACCGTAGGGCGAAAATCACGTTGATGACCGAACGATCCGTCGTTGTAAGAGACAACGCTGGCAATTAATAGCTAACGCTCTCTATCGCGCGACCGAAGCAAGCCCGTCTACGGCAACGCGTGAACCTTAAGTACGTTCGTGCCGCCTTCGCCGACGGGCATGCCGGAGGTGATGACGATGGTTTCGCCGCTGCTGGCGAGATTCTCGCGCAACATGCGCGTTTCGATCAGCGTGATGAGCGACTCGAAATATTTGTACGGCTCGACGACGAGTGCATCGACGCCCCAGACGAGCGCGAGCCGCCGCGCGACTTGCGGAACGTGCGTCATCGCGATCACGCGGGCCCGCGGACGGAAGGAGGCGATGTAGCGAGCCGTATTGCCGGTCGACGTGCCGGTGACGATCGAGTCGACGCCGAGTTCTTCGGCCATCTGCGCGGCGGACTCGGCAATCGACGTTTCGGCGTTGCGGTTCGTCGTTTCCATTCGCCGCGCGCGTAAGAACGTGTGCGGATAATAGCCGCGCTCGACCTGACGTGCGATCGTCGCCATGACGCGTACGGCTTCGACGGGATAGGCGCCGCGCGCCGTTTCGCCGGAGAGCATCACGGCATCGGTGCCGTCGATGATGGCGTTCGCAACGTCGGTTGCTTCGGCTCGCGTCGGTCGCGGCGACGCGATCATCGATTCCAACATCTGCGTCGCGGTGATGACCGGTTTCGAGGCACGATTCGCGCGCGCGATGAGGTCTTTTTGCACTAGCGGCACGCGTTCGAGGGGAATCTCGATGCCGAGATCGCCGCGCGCGACCATGATGCCGTCGGCGACGACGAGGATATCGTCGATGGCGCCCAGCGCTTCGTGTTTTTCGATTTTCGCGATCACCGGCACGTTGAAGCCGCGTCCGGCGATGAAGCGCTTCACGCGCACGACGTCCTCGGCGGTTTTCACGAACGAGACGGCGATCCAGTCGACGCCGGCGTCGAGCGCGAAGGTGAGGTGCTCGAAGTCGCGGTCGGTCACCGCCTCGATCGCGAGCGTCCCGTCGGGATAATTAATGCCCTGCTGCGCCCGCAGATCGCCGCCGGTGACGACACGCGTTTCGATTCGGTCGGCGCTCGTCGTCTCGATCCGGAGCGCGATGGCGCCGTCGGCGAGATAGAGTGCTTTGCCCGGCTCCACGTCGTGCGGCAGGCCCGCATAATTGATCCATACGCCGCGGTCGGAGCCTTCCGTCTGCGTCGTCGAGAGCGTGAAGGCGTGCCCGGCCTCCAGTCGCACCGTATCGAGGCCGGGCGGCAAGGTGCCGGTTCGTACTTTGGGTCCCGGCAGATCGGCGAGCACGGCGAGTTGCCGCCCCGTGGCGGCCGACAATCGCGCAAGTCCGCAATCGTTGCGCCGTGCGACTCATGAGTTCCGTGCGAGAAGTTCAGGCGCGCGACGTTGACGCCGGCTTCCACGATCTGCCGTAACGTTTGCGGCCGCTGCGTCGCCGGTCCGATCGTCGCGACGATCTTGGTACGTTTATATAACGGATCGAGCATGCATCGCGCGGCGTTCCGCCGGACCGACGCGCCTCCCTGGCAGCCGCGGCAGCGCTTAGCGGAAGCGGCGTATCGAGCGAGGAATCTCGACGTTATCGCATTTTTCTCGGAAAGGAATTCTCCGTGAATCGTTTTCTCGCTATCCTCGCGTTCGGATCGCTCACCGCATTCGCTCCGGGCCTCGCCGCCGCACAGACCACGTCGTCCACCATGGCTCCCATGTCGTCGGGCTCCGGCATGGGCATGGGCATGAAGAAGCACCATCGCCGTCACCACAAGATGTGCCGCGATGCCAGCGGCAAGTTCATGAAGTGTCCCAAGAGCGCCATGTCCGGCATGAAGATGTAGCCGGTTCGCCCGGGGCGCCGGCAACGGTTGCCCCGGGCGCCCGAAATTGGTATAATGACGCAAGTACAGTACATGAAGCGTGGGCCGGTCCCGCGCTTCGTCGTTGTAAGGGACGTCCGACCATCGCATCTTCGCACCACGCCGGGCCGCTCGGGCCGGAACTCGATCCCGCTTCGCGCGAGGCCGGCATCGCCGGGGCCTTCGAGCAGGCGGTTTCGGCGCTTGCGAACGAGGTGGATTTCGCCGGACTTGAGATCGTGACGCATCGCGTTCGCCGGCAGGGGCGTACGGTCGAACTCGGCCTCGTGGTCGACCGGCCGGAGAGCGGCGTCGATTTGGCCGCCTGTGAGCGGATTGCGAGGCGGCTCAACGCGGCGCTCGAGACGTACTCCGAACCGTACACGCTCGCGGTCGAGTCGGCCGGGCTCGATCGACCGCTCGTGCGCCCGAGCGACTACGAACGCTTCCGCGACCGCAACGTTAAGATCGTCACCACGGTCGCGATCGACGGTCGCAAAACGCACCGCGGCCGGTTGACCGGCGTGCGCGGTTCGAGTGCCGCCGTCACGGTCGACGGGCGCGACGTGCTGCTGCCGCTGGACGCAATCAAGAGCGCTAACATCGACTTCGACATTCGTGCAGACCTCACGCGCGCCAAACGAGAGAGACATGCCCGCAAAAACCGTTAAAGCCGCTGCCGACGAACCGACGCTGCGCGATTCGTTACGCCTCTTGCAAGGCGAGCGCGCGATTCCATTCGACATGCTGCTCGAAGCGCTGGAAGCGGCGCTGATCTCGGCATACAAGCGAAACTTCGGTGGTGAAGCGAATGCGATCGTCTCGATCGATCGCGATACGGGCGAATACAAGGTCTATCACCGGCGTGCCGTGGTCGATGAGGTTGCGGACCCGAAGCTCGAGATCTCGCGTAAGGAAGCCGGCGCCAAGTACGAGCCGGGCGATTACTACGACGAAGAAGTGACGCCCAAGACGTTCGGGCGCATCGCCGCTCAGACGGCGAAGCAAGTCATCGTGCAGCGCATCCGCGAAGCCGAGCGCGACACCATCTTCAACGAATACAGCCGAAAGCTCCACGATCTGGTCGGCGGCACGGTGCAACGTTACGAGCAGCGCAATATGTTCGTGGACCTCGGCAAGACCGAAGCGCTGCTGCCCCTCTCCGAACAAGTGCCGCGCGAAAATTTCCGCATCAACGATCGCTTGCTCGGGTTCGTGCTCGACGTGCGCAAAACCAACAAGGGACCGCAAATCGTCCTCTCGCGCGCGGCGGAAGGTCTCGTGCAGCGACTGCTCGAGCGCGACGTTCCCGAGATCGAGAATAACATCGTCGAGATCATGGCTATCGCCCGCGAGCCGGGCAATCGCTCGAAGGTTGCGGTGCACTCGCACCGGCCCGACGTCGATCCCGTGGGCGCGTGTCTCGGTCCGAAGTCGACGCGTATCGCGAGCGTTTCCGACGAATTGCGCGGCGAAAAGATCGACATCATTCGCTGGTCGAGCGACCCAGTCGGCTTCATCGCCAACGCGCTCGCCCCAGCGAAGGTCATTTCGGTCGAACTCTTCGACGACGAGGGCGTGGGGCTGGTCGTCGTTCCGGATTACCAACTGTCGCTTGCAATCGGCCGCGAGGGACAGAACGTTCGGCTCGCCGCGCGTCTCACCGGCTGGCGCTTGGACATCACGAGCGAAGCGGAGGCTGAGGAGGCGCGTCAACGCTATTTCATCGAACGCGAGGAGCGTACGGCCGTCGCCCCCGATGCCGAGGTGGCTACGGACGAGGCCGAGAGCGGCGATGGCGAGGCGGCTCAGATCGACCCCGAATTGATCCGCAAGCTCGAAGAGTTCAAGCGGCAGATGCTCGATCCGGCCGCTCGCGACGAAGGGACTCCGCAATAGCGCATCTCGACGGGGAGCCGCAGCGCTCGTGCATCGGCTGCCGCGGGAGTAGTGCACAGCGTCGGCTCGTGCGCTTCACGCGCGACGCAAATGGTTGGCGTGCCGACGTGCCGGATCGCGCCCGAGCGCCCGGGCGTGGCGCATACGTTTGTTCGCCTGCATGCGCGCGGCGCGCGTTACGCAATAAGCGCTACCCCGGGCTCGGCGAAGCGGCGCTCGCCCGGAAGTGGAATGGCGGCGACGCCCTTTTCGAGAGCCCGGGCGGCGTGTATGATAGGCAGGCTCGGGCGACGGCATGAGTCGAGCGCGCGGCTTCGGAGCGAAACGAACATGAAGTAGGCGGATGTCCCGCGTGCAGCCGGTGAGGCCGCAAGCGGGTTGTGAAAAGGACGATATGGCAACCGGTAAAGTACGTATTTTCGAACTGGCCAAAGAACTCGGTCTTTCTTCCAAAGAATTGATCGGCTTGTTCGAGCGTCTCGGGCTCGAGGCGAAGAATCAACTGGCCGTCATCGACGATCCGATCGCGGAACTCGTGCGCGGGGTCCTCGGCGGCGCGAAGGGCGCCGCGAAGGCTTCATCGTCGGCAACGGCCGTTGCGCCGCCGCCCGCTCCGCCGGCGAAGGCCGCGGCATCGGCAGCTTCAGCGCCCACACCGCCCGCCTCGAATGGCGCAGCAGGTGCCGGCGTATCGAACGGTAGCTGGCCGCCCGCCCCCATGGCGGAGGCGCCCGCACCGACGCTGCGACCGGCGACCACTCCCAGGCGCGCCAAGAGCACGGCTGCTACGGCTGCCGAAGCGCCGGCTGAATCGCCGGCACCGGCAGCATCTGCGAACGTTGCGGCCACCTCCGAGGCTCCGGTGGCCGAGACGGCTCCGGAGCCGTCGCAATCCGCTGTGCCAGCTCCGAGCGCCCCGGCCGTCGAATCGGCTGCGCCTTCGAACGTCGCCGACGGCGGGGCTTCCGCGCCGGCGCCGTCCACCACCGCGCCGTCGCCGCCGAGCGCTCCAGCTCCGCGCGCCCCCGGCAGTCCCGCGCCGCGCATCGTCAGCGGCCCTGCGCCACGCGTCGTTGGCGGCCCGGCACCACGCATCGTCGGCAGCCCGGCTCCTCGGCTCGCGCCCGGGGGGGCTCGTCCGGCAGCTGGCGACGGTACTTCGATTCCAACCTTGCGCCCCGTTCCGGCGGGACGCTCGTCCATCGTCGAACCGCAGGCTCCAGGCGACGCCGCGGCCGCCTCCGCCTCACCAGGCGCCCAGCCGAGCGCTCCCGGCCGTCCCGGCATTGCGCCCCGTCCCGGGCAAGCCGGTCCAATTCCGCCGCGTCCCGGAGCGCCGGGTGCGCCGCCGGCGCCGACGCGGCGTCCGGCTGGAAACGGTCCCTTCCGTCCACTGACCCCACCCGCCGGTGGTGCTCCCGGCGGCCCGCGTCCCTTCGTTCCTCGTCCGCCCGGTGCCGGCGGCGTGCCGATGCAGCAGCCGGGCGGCGGTCCGTCTCCGAGTTCCGGCGGTCCGCGCGGACCGCAGCAGCGTGGACGCGGCGGCGCCGACCGTTCCGGTGCGAAGAAGGACCGCGAGACGGAGATGCTGCTCGAAAAAGAGCGGCGGCGGAAGAAGAACCAGGGCGACGACCGCGCGCTCAATCCGTCTTCTACGCTCGAGACGATCGAAATTCCGGACGTGCTTACGGTTCAGGAACTCGCCACGTCGATGATCGTTCCCGCTAAAGACGTCATCAAGGAGCTCATCAAGATGGGCACCATGGCGACGATCAATCAGAACATTCCGGCGCAGACGGCGCAAAACGTCGCGAAGAAGTTCGGCTTCAACGCGGTTATTAAGGAAGCCGGCGAAGAAGTCGTCGTCGAGCAGGAAGAAGACCGACCCGAACTGCTGACGTCGCGTCCGCCGGTCGTCACCGTGCTCGGCCACGTCGACCATGGGAAAACGTCGTTACTCGATAAAATTCGTTTCGCGAACGTCGCCGCTGGCGAAGCCGGCGGCATCACGCAGCGCATCGGCGCGTATACGGTCGAGAAGAACGATCAGAAAGTTACGTTTATCGACACGCCCGGTCACGAGGCGTTCACCGCCATGCGGGCGCGCGGCGCCAAAGTTACCGACGTCGCGATTCTCGTCGTTGCGGCGGACGACGGCGTCATGCCGCAAACGATCGAGGCGATCTCGCACATCAAGGCGGCGAACGTGCCGATCGTCGTTGCGATCAATAAGATGGACCGTGAAGACGCACAACCCGATCGCGTCAAGTCGCAGCTCGCCGAACACGCGTTGCAACCTGTCGAGTGGGGCGGCAAGACCGAAATGGTGCCGGTCTCCGCACGCACGGGCGACGGAATCGATCAACTGCTCGAGACGGTGTTACTCGAAGCCGAGTTACGCGACCTCAAAGCCAACAAGACGCGTCGAGCCACGGGCGTGGTGATCGAGTCGGCGCTCGACAAGGGCCGGGGCGCGGTCGCGACCGTGCTCGTGCAGAACGGCACGTTACGCGTCGGCGACGTGGTCGTCGTCGGATCGGCGTTCGGTAAGATCCGCGCCCTCGTCGACGACAAAGGCAAGCAGGTCAAAAAGGCCGGGCCTTCGATCCCGGTCGAGATCATGGGGCTCTCGGAAGTGCCGAGCGCGGGCGATACGCTCTTGGTCGTCTCCGACGAACGCGTCGCGCGCGAAGCGGCGGCCAAACGCTCGACGCGTCGTAAAGACGTGGCGATCGCCGCAACGTCGGGGCCCCGCGTCTCGCTGGAAAGCTTCATGGCGACGCCGGCGGACGGCGGCAACAAAACGCTCAATCTCATCCTCAAGGCAGACGGACAAGGCGCGGTCGAGGCGCTGCGCGGACGCGTCGAGTCGCTGTCGACCGTGGAAGTCGACATCCGCGTGATCTACGCCGGCGTCGGCGCGATCACGCCGAACGACGTCAACTTGGCGAGTGCTTCCAACGCGGTGCTCATCGGGTTCAACATTCGTCCGGACGAGACGGTCAAACGGCTTGCGGAGAACGAGCAGGTCGACATCCGCTTCTATCAGGTCATCTACGACGTGGAGAACGACCTGAAGAAGGCGATGGTCGGGATGTTGGCGCCGAAATTCCGCGAGATCATCGTGGGGCGTGCGGAAGTTCGCGAAGTGTTCAAGGTTTCCAAGGTTGGAACGATCGCCGGATGTTACGTGCAGAACGGCAAGCTTACGCGTAACGCGAAGGTTCGGATTTTGCGGGATTCGGCGGTTATCTTCGAGTCGGAGCTCGAGTCGCTGCGGCGCTTCAAGGACGACGTGCGGGAAGTCGCTGAGAATTACGAGTGCGGCGTGCAGATCGCTAAGTTCTCGGACCTTAAGGCGGGGGATGTGATCGAGGCGTTTACGTCGGAGCTGGTGGCGCCGGAGCCGATTCCGGCTTGATCTCTGGGGCGGCGCCGGGGCTACGGTGGTGGTGCTCCCGGGAACCGGACGCCGATTTCCCATCCGGGGAAATCGGCGTCCTGCGCCGCTCCTCGCTCTCGCGCTTCCAGCGCTCCGCTCGTCGCGGAGCTTCCCGGGAGCACCACCACCGTAGCCCCGGCTCGACGGTCGGTCAAGCGTGATTCTTCGGATACGGAATTTCTATCGGCGTAGCTACGCCGAGGGGTCGCCGCCGACGGCTAAGCGGGCGCTAGTTTTCGCGTGGGTGTTTGGCATTACCGGAGTCGGGACGCTTGCTATGGCCTTGAGTGATCTGACTTCCAAAAGTTTTCTGGGCGCGCTGGCCGGCGCATCTCTGTCGTTTTCGAATAGTTACGGTCAACTTCGAATATATCGCGAACTGTCGCGCGGCGGGGTGATTAACGACATACACGGAAAGCCATCTAAGGACCCATTTGATGCGTCGGGCGTTCCGATTGAGGCGAGAGATAAGCTTGTTCACGCGGTCGCTTTGGCTTGCTATGCCGCTATACTAGCGGCAAAGCTTCGTACAGATTGGAACGAGCCGTCGCTCTGGACGTATGGGATCGCAATATTTGCGTTATTCAGCCTTATCGCTGCGGTGGGTCGGTTTCGCGATTATCGGGCGTTGTCGCGGAATGAGCGAGCGAATCGGCCAGTCGTCTTCAAGCGATGGTCGGCGGGTGGGCGCTGAATGCGCGCACTGTCGCTACCGTTTCAAAAGACGGCTACGCGAATCGCCGTGCCGGCGCAACCGTCGTCAAAGCGGATGCTACTTCTCCTATGGCTATATGGCGCGCTGATCGTCGTCGTTGCGGCCGTAGCGATCCTGGAATGGCCTTGGTCTCGGGGCGTTTTCTATCTCACCTTATTCGTTCTGAATTTCATGCTGCAGGTGTACCAGTATCGATGTCACCGGCGATCCGTCAACGCGCCGACGCGAGCACGCGGATCGTGGGCGTAGAATGAGCCGGCCTACGACGCGGTCGCAGCGGGAGCGGACGGTGATTCGTACGGCTCGGGCGGCGCAGCGGCGCAAGCGCAAGGCGGACGGGACGGCGACGGGTGGGATGGAGTCGCGGGAGCAGGTGGTCGAGGCGGTAGATCGAGGGGCACGGCGCGATGCTCCGTGGTTTCGGGTTCTGCTGATCGTTGGGGGCGTCGTGACGGCACTTTTGTTGACGCGTCAGGCCTACGATTATTTCGTCGATGCCGGGCGGCCGGGGTTGCAGTCGAACGATTTGTCGAGTGCGGCCGCATCGGTCGTCATGCTTGGCATCATTGCCTTCGCTTGGGTGTTTTTGGCGCGGCGCGGCGCCGGCCGGCGTCTGTGAGGCCGCTTGAGGGCGGGCGTCGAAGAACGGCCCCATGAAACGGGAACGGATGGGGCGGATCGATCACGAGTTGCAGCGCGAGTTGGCTACGGTGATCGCGACCGAACTCAAAGATCCGCGGATGGGATTCGTAACGGTAACGCGGGTCGAGATTACGAGCGATTTGCAGACGGCAAAAGTCTACGTCTCCATTATTGGGGACCGGCATGTCGCTAAGCAGAGCATGCTCGCGCTCGAATCGGCGAAGGGCTTTTTGCGGGGAGCGCTGGGCAGCGGGGTGGCGCTGCGTCACACGCCGGAGCTGACGTTCGTCGAAGATCGTACGACCGAAAAGGCCATTGCACTGAGTCGTATGCTCGCGGCGAGCGCGACGGCGGGAGGAACCGATGATTCAAAGTGACGTGCGGGGGGCGACGACGGGCGACGTCGTTGCCGAACTGCGGCGACGATCGAGCTTCGCGTTCGTGAGCCATGTGAAGCCCGACGGCGATACGCTCGGGGCGGGTCTCGCGCTCGGGCTCGCACTGCGCGCCGAAGGAAAGCGGGTCGCGTACTTCCAGCAGGATCCGGTGCCGCGCAATTTGCGCTTCCTGCCCGACTCGGACCGCGTCTCGCGCGAGCTGCCGCCCGACTTGCCGCCGGATACGCTTTGGGTCTTCTGCGACATGAGCGACACGTCGCGGGCAGGCGAATTCTTGCCCGACATCGACCGCGACAACGTGCTCGATATCGATCACCATCTCGCTAATTCGCGCTTCGGCAAATATAATTACGTCCTCGAGAAAGAATGCTCGACCGGTACGTGCGTGCTCAAATTGCTCGACGCGATGGGGGCGACGATCACGCCCGAGATCGCGACGTGCCTGTTGACAACGATCATGACCGACACGGGCGGATACATGCACTCCAATACGACGGCCGAGGTATTGCGGACGTCGGCCCGGCTCGTCGATCTTGGCGCCGATCAGGAGCGCATCACCGAAGAGATCTTCGCCAATAAGCGCTTTGCGGCGATCGGCTTGCTCGGGGAAGCGCTCGCGACGGCGCGGCTCGAACAAGGCGGCCGTTATTGTTGGTCGCTCGTGGACGACGCGATGCTCGCGCGTCACGGCGCCGATGGCGAAGACACCGAAGAAATCGTGCAGCATCTTCGGTCGGTGGAAGGGGTAGACGTCGCGGCGTTGTTCAAGGCGTACGATGGCGACGTGCGGGGCAGCTTGCGAAGTAACGGACGCGTCAACGTGCAATCGGCGGCCGGGCGCCTCGGCGGCGGCGGCCATTTTCGCGCATCGGGATTCACCTACGAGGGCACGGTCGACGACGCGGTCGTCGCCGTTCGCGACGCACTGATCTCCGAGGGCTTATAACTCGAGCGCTACCGCCTTCGCGCAACGCTCCATGCTCGGTTTCGTAAACGTGTTCAAGCCGGCGGGGCCGACGTCGACGCAGGTTGGTGCGCGGGTGCGCAAGATCTTCGGGCGCTTCGGCGATCGGCGGCTGCCCGTCGGCCATCTCGGCACGCTCGACCCGATGGCGGCGGGCGTGTTGCCGCTTGCGCTCGGTAAGGCGACGCGACTCATTCCACTCATCGAAGATCGCCGTAAATCGTACGTCTTCACGCTCGCGCTCGGGCGCGCGACGTCGACTGGCGACGCAACAGGAGCGACGGTGCGAGCGATGCCCGTCCCGGCGGGTGCCGAGGCGGCTTTGCGGGCGGCGGTGCCGCGGTTCGTCGGTGCGATCGATCAAATACCGCCGATGACGAGCGCGCTTCACCACGACGGCGAGCGGCTCTACGATATCGCACGGCGGGGCGAGACGGTCGAGCGCGCGCCGCGACGCATTACCGTGTACGGCTTGGCGTTACTTGGCTACGAGAACGGCGTCGCCCGATTGTCCGTCGCGTGTTCTGAAGGTACGTACGTTCGCACGCTAGCTGAAGATCTGGGCACGGCGATCGGCTGCCCGGCACACATGGGCGCGCTGCTACGCGATGCGTCGGGGCCGTTCGTCTTGTACGACGCACGCACGCTCGACGAGGTCGAGATGGACCCCGATGCGGCGCTCATCGCCCCCGAACGCGTCATTCCATTCCCGACCATCGTGCTCGACGGGCGTGGGTCGGCCGACTTTTGCGCCGGCCGGCTCGTCCCGCTGCCAGCGGGTTCCGCGGCAAAGCACGTGTTCGTCCGCGATTCGCTGCGCGTACTCGTCGGCATCGGGGAACCGGTCGGTGCGCTGCTCGCGCCGCGCAAGGTCTTCGTATGAAAATCCATCATGCGATCGAGGTGCCCGCAACGGAGCGTCCGCTCGTGCTCGCTATAGGCTTTTTCGACGGTCTGCACCGTGGACACCGCGAAATCGTGCGCTCGTTGCTGCGCTTGCGCCGGCCCGGCTATCGTGCCGCGGTGCTGACCTTTCGCAATCATCCCGCGACGCATTTGCGCCCCGACCGCATTCCGCCGCTCATTACGACCGTCGAAGAGCGCGTCGGGCTGCTGGCGTCGACCGGGATCGATGAGTTGTTTCTCGTCCCGTTCGACGACGGCATTGCACGCACGGACGCTCGTTCGTTTCTGGTCGACGTGTTGAGCGGCACGCTCGGCGTACGCGGTCTCGTGACGGGCGAGAACTTTCGCTTCGGCCGCGATCGGCAGGGCGACGCCGCACTCGCGCGCGAGACGCTCGGCGAGCGCGGCGTTCCGGTTATCGCGGTGCCGCCGCTGATCGATAACGACGAACGCATTTCGAGCACGCGCATTCGCGCGGCCCTCGTACGCGGTGACGTGGAGACGGCGAATCGCCTGCTCGGCGAGCCGTACACGATCCGCGGTCGCGTGCACCTAGGCTTCGGACGCGGACACGATCTTGGATTTCCAACCGCCAATCTTTCCGTCCCCGCTGAAAAGACGCTGCCGGCCGATGGTGTGTATGCGGCGACGGCCCGTTACGACGGACAGGATTATCGCTGCTTGATGTCGATCGGTTCCAACCCGACGTTTGCCGGCGCGACGCGCTCGGTGGAAGTGTGGTTGCGCGATTTTCGCCGCACGATTTACGGCGAGGAACTGGCCGTCCGCGACCTATCGTTTTTACGCGAGCAGCGAACGTTCGCCGACGCCGGCGCGTTGCTCGAGCAGATGCACGAAGATGCGCTGCACGTGCGCTTTCCGGCGTTCGGCACGTGAGCGGAAGAACTATCAGCTTGGCAACCCTGGTCAGGTCGGCAGCGGGCGCTGCGGCCTTCGTTATTGGCACGGCCGTTGCTGCGGCCGCCGCACCGCATGCGGGCGACGTCGCGCCGGCCTTCGCGGTGCCGCGCACGAACGGCGGGACGTTCTCTTCGATCAGCTTGCGCGGGAAGGCGGCGTACCTGAACTTCTTTGCATCGTGGTGCGGGCCGTGCAACGAAGAAGCGCCCGACGTCGCGCGGTTGTATGCGAAATACCGCTCGCGTAAACTCTCGATGGTCGGCATCGACGAGCAAGAGGATGCATCCAAAGCGAAAGGCTTTGCGGCGAAATACCGTTGGCCGTTTCCGATCGTCGTGGATGGCGGCGACATGGCGCGCGATTACGGCGCTGTCGGTCTCCCGGTGCACGTCTTCATCGGCCGGGACGGTAAGGTGAGCACCTATCGGCTCGGCGAGATGTCGACGCCCGACATCGAAGCCGCACTTCGCAAGATCCTACAATAGCCGCCTAGCGACGCAGTGCGCCGTCGAGCGCCTAGGAAGCGAGGACTTCGAGCGACTTCGCGTCGCGCATGCCTACGCGGGCCGCGCCGCCTTCGCGCACGTCTCCGCGCAAGATCGCACTCGAGAGCGGGTTCGTGACGAGGCGCGCGATGGTCCGTGCGACGTAGCGTGCGCCGCTGCCCGCAGCGATGCTCTCGCGCGCGAGAAACCGTCGCGCGGCGTCGTCGAGTACGATCGTAATTCGTAGCGCGCTCAAGCGGTCGCTGACGAGATGCATCTGCAAATCGACGATGCGCTCGATGTCGCGCTCCCCCAGCCCGTTGAAGCGCACCACGTCGTCGATCCGATCGAGAAGTTCCGGGCGCAGGTAGACGTCGAGTTCGTCCGGGTCGGCGTTACTCGTGAGGATAACGACCGCGTGGCGAAAATCGATCGTGCGCCCTTTGGCGTCGGTGATTCGGCCGTCGTCGAGAATTTGCAGGAGGATCGCCGCGACGTCGGCGTGGGCTTTCTCGAATTCGTCGAAGAGCACGACGCTATAGGGCCGGCGGCGCACGGGTTCGGTCAGTTGCCCGGGCTCGTCGTGGCCGGCGTAGCCTGGCGGGGCGCCCAGCAGGCGCGAGACGGTGTGTGCCTCGGTGTATTCGGTTAGATCGATGCGCAGCAGCGCGTCGTCCGTGCCGAAGATTTCGCTTGCGAGGGCACGCGCGAGTTCGGTCTTGCCGACTCCGCTCGGACCGACGAACAGAAACCCACCGACCGGTTTGCGCGGATCTTTGAGCCCGGCACGACCGCGGCGTACCGCTTGCGCGACGACGGCGATCGCGGCGTCTTGTCCGACGACGCGCCGCGCCAAATGCTCCTCGAGCGCGAGCAGGCCGCGCGATTGTTCCTCGCTTAGCGTGCCTTGCGGGATGCCGGTCCATTTTGCAACGACGCTCGCGACGTCGGCAACGTCGACGGTTTTTCGGCCGGCTAGCGCGACCGACGCCGAGGCCTCGTCGACCAAGTCGATCGCCTTATCGGGTAAGAAACGGTCGACGATGTATCGCGCCGAGAGCGACGCTGCGGCGTCGACTGCCGCATCGGTAATCGTGACGCCGTGATGCGTCGCGTACGTGCCGCGCAGTCCGCGCAGAATTGCCGCGGTCTGCTCGATCGTCGGTTCGGCGACGGTCACGGGCTGAAAGCGTCGCTCGAGCGCCGCATCGGCTTCGATATGTTTGCGATATTCGTCGAACGTGGTCGCGCCGATGCATTGCATTTCTCCACGCGCCAACTCCGGTTTGATCATCGATGAGAGGTCGAGCGAGCCCTCCGCGGCGCCGGCACCGACCAAGGCGTGCAACTCGTCGATAAACACGATAATCTCGCGCGAAGCCTTCTTGATTTCATCGACGATGCGCTTAACGCGTCCCTCAAATTCGCCGCGGTATTTGGTGCCGGCGACGAGTGGGCCGAGCGCGAGTGCGAGCACGCGTTTGTCTTTGAGTACGGCCGGCACGTCGCCGGATGCGATGCGTTGAGCCAGTCCTTCGACGACGGCGGTTTTGCCGACGCCAGGTTCGCCGACGAGCACCGGATTGTTCTTCGAACGCCGCGCCAAAATCGCGATGACCCGTTCGATTTCGACATCGCGTCCGATGACGGGATCGAGTTCCCCGGCACGAGCCGCGGCGGTGAGATCGCGCGAATAAGAGGCAAGCGTCGGCGATCCGCCACGCAAGCGTTTAGCCCAGTCGCGCGGATCGGCGGCCGAGTCGGCGCGCGGCTGGGCGCCGCGCGAGAAGCGGTCGATCGCGAACGTCGCTCCAACTGCCAGTGCGACGGCCGCGACGGCCGTTCCGACGAGCGGGACGATGGCGGCCCGCCGGTTGCGCGCGCACTGCGGGCAGACGTCCGCTTGGACCCACGCGCCGCCGCGCAACGCGTAGTCTCGAACGGTCGCGGGCCGCGTACCGCACGTTTCGCAGACCGGTGTCATCGTTTCGAAGCTACTCGCCGTCATGAGGTGTAGTTTCACGAGAAGAGTCGCAAGGACCGCCCGGACGGCGCCCGCAATACGCTACCGATCATGGCCTATATCATCACGGAACCGTGCATTGGCACAAAGGACAAATCGTGCGTCGACGTTTGCCCGGTCGATTGCATCCACGGTAAGGAAGACGATAAGCAGCTGTTCATCGATCCCGAGGTCTGTATCGATTGCGGCGCCTGCGTGTCTGCCTGCCCCGTGGAAGCGATCTATGCCGATTCCGACGTTCCCGACAAGTGGAACAATTACATCGCCGTCAACGCCGAGTATTTTAAGGCGTCTTAGGTTCATTGCCCGCCGTACGCGCCATCGATGCGAGCAAAACGTACGGCGATTCAGGGGGCGAACCCGTCCGCGCGCTGGACCGCGTTTCGCTCTCGGTTCAGGCCGGCGAGATCGTCGCTCTCGTCGGCCCGAGCGGCTGTGGAAAAAGTACACTACTTAACCTTATCGGTTGCGTCGATCTTCCGTCAGACGGGACGATCGAAATCGAGGGGCGCGCGACGGGTGCGCTCAAAGACGACGCGCTAACGGAATTGCGCCGCACTAAGATCGGCACCGTTTTCCAATTTTTTAATTTGCTACCGGCTATGACGATCGGCGAGAACGTAGCACTGCCACTCGTCCTCGGGCGACGGCCGCGCGCCGAGATCACCGAACGCGTGCGAGCCGCACTGGAGCGCGTCGGCATCGCCGAAAAGATCGACGCGTACCCATCGCAAGTGTCGGGCGGGCAGATGCAGCGTGCCGCCGTAGCTCGTGCGACCGTTCACGAGCCTGCGATCGTACTTGCCGACGAACCGACCGGAAATCTCGATTCGCAGAGCGGCCGGGACGTGCTCGAACTGCTGCGACGGGCCGCATCGGCCGGACGCGCGGTCGTCATGGCGACGCATTCAGGCGAAGCGGCCGGCATCTGCGACCGAATCGTCCGCATGCGCGATGGAAGAATCGTTAGCGGGTAGGCATTCCGTCATCGTTTCCGATGGGGACTTTTGCCGGTAGTAATCTCGTCCATTAGGTCGTCTGACGCTCTTCGCTGATGTTTGAAGACGATCGAACGTAATTCTTACACAACAATACCAATTTCGTACGTCGATCCCGCATTGTGCGTCGTAATATCGCGGGCGTACAATACGTTCAAGATGCGTCGCCGCTTATAAAGCGCGCGATGCGTTGCATCGCTCCACTAGGGAAGCACCGAACACCATGTTTCGCGGGATTCTGCGTTGGCGCAAGGCTTTAAGTCTTGCGGCGATCGCTTGTACGTCGTTCCAGTCCCTCGTTTTGGTCGCGGCTACCGCCGGTCGCGCCGAAGGAGGCTCGTTCGATGCGTACGCACAGGCCGTGCTCGCGAGCGCGCCGTTCGCGTATTACCGGTTGAGCGAGACTGCCGGTACCGTTGCGGTCGACGATTCGGGAAGTAATCTCAACGGCGCCATCGGCTCTAAGGTCACGCTCGGCGCTCCCAGTCTTCTTGCGTGTTGCACGAGCACCGCCGAAACGTTCACGAGCTCGACCGTCTCGCCGGTCGACACCATTTCCGTGCCGGCGAGCGCCGCATTTCAAGCGTCGGCGGCGCTGTCGTTGGAAGCGGCGGTCGCTTTCGGCAGCGCACCGGTAACGTATTCGGTACTTTTCGGCTACGGCACCGACGCGTCGTTCGCACCGTACATGCTCTACGTCGAGTCGGGCGGGCATCTAGCCGCTCAGATGTATTTAACGGGCGGTAAAGTTTCCGTAAGCTCGCCATCGATCGTCGCGACCGGCGTTACGTATCACGTCGCGGCGACGTACGACGGAAAGGCCTTGCGCCTCTTCGTCGACGGCGCGCAAGTCGCTAGCCGCGCCGCATCGGGGACGCTAACCGGCTACGACTCGACGCACGGGTTTGCGATCGCGGAAGACGGCGGGTACACGTCTCCGCACTTTAACGGAACGTTGCAGCACGTGGCGCTCTTCGCTCGCGCGCTGCCTGCCTCCGAAATCGCCACGCACTATTCGACGAGCACCTTCGTCGCGCCGAAGCCCACGCCCACCGCCACGCCCGCCGCGACGGCGACCCCCACGTCCCAGCCGACCGCAGCGCCGACGCCGACGCTAACGCCGACTCCGGTAGCCACGGATACGCCGACGCCGACGGCTGCGCCGACCGCGACCCCTACGGCTGTACCGACCGCGACGCCGACGGCCGCGCCGACCGCGACCCCTACGGCTGCGCCGACCGTGACGCCGACGGCCGCCCCGACCGCGACGGCTACGGCTGCTCCAACCGGGACGGCTACGGCTGCTCCGACCGCGACGCCGACGGCTGCTCCGACTGCGACGCCGACGCCGACGGCCGCACCGACAGCGGCGCCTACGGCCACACCGACGGCGACGCCGGGCGCGTTCGATGCATATGCATCGGCGGTAACGGCGAGTGGGCCGTTTGCGTATTATCGCCTCGGCGAAACAACGGGCGGCGTGGCCGCCGACGCGTCCGGCAATGCATTGAGCGGGTCGCTCGGCACTGCGGTTACCAAGGGCGTTACGGGTCTCTTGCCGTGCTGCGCGAGCACGGCGATGTCGTTCGGCGGGTCGCAAGCCAATAAGGCGACGACCGTGTACGTCGCGCCGAATGCGACCTTCCAGGCGACGAGCGCCCTGTCGTTGGAAGGCGTCGCTTCGTTTGCAACGGCGCCGACCTCGTACTCGACATTCTTCGGTTATGGCAGCGACGTGTCGTTTGCGCCGTACTTACTCTACGTTAGCGCTTCCCATCAAATCGCGGTACAGATCTATCTCTCCGGCGGGAAGTCGACGCTCGTAGCGCCGGCGGCGCTCGTGACGGGCAAGACGTATCACATCGCGGCGACCTACGACGGCGCCACGGTCCGCCTGTACGTCAATGGCGCCCAAGTCGCGATGCGTGCGGCTTCGGGTACGATTCTCGGCTTCGATTCGACACACGGCTTCGCGATCGGTGAGGACGGCGGTTACGTGTCGCCGATGTTCAACGGTACGCTGCAGCACGTCGCGTTATACGGACGCGCACTGTCTGCGGCGGAAGTGAGCAAACACGTGGCCGCTAGCGGAATCGCTACGCAGCCAACGCCGACGGCCGCACCGACCGCAGCTCCGTCGGCGACGCCGACGGCCGCACCGACTGCGACGCCGACCACTGGTCCAACGTCGACGCCGACGGCCGTACCGAGTGCGACGCCGCTCCCGACGCCTGCCGGTCCGGCCCTGGCCGATCCGCCGCAGTTGGTTAGCAGCGGCGGCAGCCTGACCTTTAACGTAACGGCGCAAGTCGATTCCGCGACGGGCAATCCGACGTTCTGGTACAACGGCGCCAGAGTTCCGCCGACGTTGCATCTGGTGCCGGGCGATACGCTGT
>JAABUQ010000349.1_pt1 | contig 107137 bp, 102 predicted proteins | sample 5560001 | NCBI WGS metagenome assembly JAABUQ01 (sample SAMN10711888, study PRJNA513371) | rock metagenome | isolation source: Antarctica rocks | place: Antarctica: Victoria Land, Finger Mt nord | collected 2015-12-18
TGGAAACAGTGCGTATCTGACGACCCCAATAAAAACCATCAAAACGTGGCAGGTTAATATCGAGCAAAACAAGATCAGGCTGTATGCGTATGAATTCATCGAGCACATGCGCAAAATCGGTGACCGTAGCGACACCATAGCTATATTTTTCAAGGTGGGATTGCAACAACTGCACAATTTTGGGATCGTCTTCGATGATGAGAATGGTGGACATAAAGAACCAGAGTGAAGCTCCTTTCCGTTATCAATGTGAGAAGTATACCACGTAAGCAAACATATCCAGTCCGTCTGAGACCACCTCATAACATACTTGCCGTAGGGAGGAGGCGCCTTTGAGGGCGTTTGGTCTCTCGTTGTAGGGGGGCTTGGCGTGAAATCCAGTTTGACATGATTGTCCAAACAGACGCTTTGTGCCACTATGGGAATCAGGTGCTCACCCCTCTCTCATCATTTTTTTACCGCTGGGATCAGAGAGGCCAGAGAGGAGCGAGTCATCACGTTTCTGGTACATCCTCGATACAGTTTTCATGGGCATGTCTCAAGAAGCATGTGTTATAATACACATATATCAACTCTGAGTTGATATATGTGTATTTGGATGTTCGTTACTATCCAGATGTTCGTAGCGTTAATATAGAGAGAGAGAACCTCGTGGACGTGTGTGCAGCATATTTTACATTAATTTAGAGCTTGGTAAACAATGTTTTTACACATGTATATGTATAGTAATATAATTATGTTAATATAACGTATGTAGTATAGGTAGTGTGTTTGTGCCTTCTGATGAGATAATTTCTTACATTGTTTTATAATTTGTACATTTGTAGAGAGTAAGGAAAATTTTTATAGTTTTCCTGACCATCTTTGCTCTTAATTATGACCACTATAGGGTGTGAGCGGGGACAAGAGAATGCCAATACACGTTGCTTGTTCAGAAAGAGGCGGAAAATATGCAAACTGACCAGCAGCCGACGGAACCATTACAACCAGGGCAATCATCTTCAAATCTTCAAATGTCTTCTCAAAGCAGTAATGGAAGTAGTGGCGGGCAAACGGCATCACGCCAGGTTGCCCAACTACCTGTGCATAGTCGCGCGGCGGCAGCACAAAGACTCAACGCACTTCCCCAACCTCCTGAGCGCGGGACATACTATGCTGTACCGCACAAACAACCCAATCCTACTGGATGGCGTACTAAGCGTCATATCAAGCGAAAAAACTTACGTAACAGCAATTTGCGCTATGCTGCTGTTGACAACATGGGGACGAAGTGGGCGATGTTACCTCTCGCACTTGGCTCACTTATTGTGATTGTCGTGTTCGCTTCTGTGCTGGTAACAGTTACAGCTGTTGTAGGAGCGACGCAACAACGGTATGATCAGCAAGTTACAACGCTGTACGACGTGCTACCAAAAGATAGCTTAAAGCTATATGACTCACATGGTACTTTGCTCTATCAAGCTATCGATCAGGGTTTACAGACGACTGTGCCACTTGCTCATGTTTCGCCAAATCTAGCACATGCTGAAATTGCTATTGAGGACCAATACTTTTACACAAATCCAGGCTACGATATAACAGGAATTGTGCGCGCGGCTCTATCTAACCTCACACGTGGACGTGTCGTATCAGGTGGAAGTACTATTACACAACAACTTATCAAGAATGCCATTGTAGGTAATCAAGAGACGATTGTGCGTAAGTTACAAGAAATTATCCTGGCCCCTGCCATCACGCGTCAGTATACAAAAGAGCAGATACTTTCGATGTATCTCAACACCACATACTATGGTCATCAAGCGTATGGAGCAGAAGCAGCCGCGTTTACCTACTTCAACTTGAAGGATACGCCTACTGCAACGGCGGCCGCGCAACTTGACATTGCACAGGCAGCAATGCTTGCAGGTATTCCTAGTGCGCCAGTTGGACGCGATCCATTCTTATATCCTAAAGCGGCTCAGCAGCGTGTACAGGAAGTGTTACAGCAGATGAACGTGCAAGGGTACATTACACGTGATGAGGAAAAGGCTGCGCTCCTCGAAACACAACAGCCAAATTTTCTGCATCATGGCGTTATTCAGAATGCACTTGCACCACATTTCGTGCGCTATGCTGTTAGTGAATTAGCGCAAGAGTTACACGTAAAAGTTCCCGATCTCTCACGTGCAGGCTTGGTCGTTTCTACCACGCTCGACCTACCACTACAGAATAAGGTGTTGAAGATCGCGCAACAGCATATTGCCGCACTTGCACAGACTCATAACATGTCGAACGCGGCAGAGGTGCTCATCGACTTTCATAATGGCGACATTCGCGTCATGCTGGGCAATATCAATCCGAACGACCCGCGTACAGGTGCCTTTGACGTGGCCTCACAGGGATACCGTCAACCTGGCTCTTCGTTCAAACCCTTCATCTATGCTACCGCTTTCGCAAACGGTGTGAGTCCTGGTGAAGCAGTGGTGGATGGACCGTTAACGGTACCGATGTGCTGTGGCTTGCCAGCATATGTGCCGAAAAATTATGATCAGCGCTATCACGGCTTGATTAGCTATCGCTATGCACTACAAAACTCGTTTAACATTCCCGCCGTCAAACTCGTCATGAGGACAGGGGTGGACGAGTCGCTACACACCGCACAAGTCATGGGTATCAACGACTATCAAGGAACGCCAAATTATACAATTGTGCTTGGAAGTCTTGGGGTGCATCTGCTTGACGAAACCTCCGCCTATGGTGTTTTTGCAAGTGGTGGTGTGCGTGTTGCACCTCATACTATCGATACTGTAACGGATGTGCAAGGCCACGTTATTCTGCATGTACAACCTGCAGGGAAGCGTGTTCTCTCAAAGCAGACAGCATTCATGGTGACAAACGTGTTGAGCGACAATACTTCCCGAACCTTCGAGTTTGGTAAGTGTAGTGCGCTCGACCTGCACAGCAGTACAGAGACCGAATGCTACCTCGGCAATCCTGGCACTATTCGACCGTCTGCCGCGAAGACAGGTACCTCTACCGATTTCCGTGACAACTGGACCGTTGGCTATACCAGTGATTTTGTTATGGGTGTGTGGGCAGGCAACAATGACAACTCTGCAATGGTAAATGTAACAGGTGTCGATGGTGCAGCTCCTATCTGGCATGATAGTCTCTTGCTAGCGGAGCAGGGCAAGCCCATTACAGGCTTCTCTAACCCTGGTGGCGTGGTGAAAAAGACTGTCAGCTATGGCGGCCTCACCACAACCGATTGGTATCTCTCGAATTAACGAAATAATACTGCTGTAGGGGCGTCATAAATGCATTGAGTCCAACGAATTGTTATACTGGCTTGTAGAGCTAGTTTGGGAGTGAGTTGGAGTCAATGATCATAAATAAGGCCCCTACGGGACGTTACTCAACCCTTGTTAGATTGTTATCTCTGACAACAACCTGGCGCAGGTAAGGGTATCCTCACTTAGTTGACCGCTATCCTCAATCCCCCACCATGCTGATAGTACCGCTTGTGATAGGCCCCAACCGCGCACACGAGCACGATCAAAGCCAAGTTCCTCGGCGAATTGGTCTACGCGCCGTGCGAGTATTCGCTTTGGATCAGGCAACTCAAGCAAGTCTGGTAGGAAATTGCGTAGTATTGCTCCTGTCTCATATGCTGGCTCACCAATTAACCCTTTGGGGTCGATTGCTAGCCATCCATTCCGCTCTGATGACAGAATGTTATCCTGATGTAAGTCGCCATGTAAGAGCATCGGTTCAGCCATAGATGCACTCAACTCGGCATAGAGCGTTTCTGCTTCTTCGAGTAAGGCTTTAGGGAAAGGACCGTTACCACCGTTGTAACGTTCTCGTAATCGGGCAAAACCTTGGCTCCACTTCTCAACTGTAGCAAAGGGATGCGTGAGTGGTGCTGGACGCCACAATTGCTTCATTACCGTTGTAGCAATAGAAATCGCCTTTTCATCATCCTCCATTTTTCTGAGTGCTGTGCCGGGACGTAGACGTTCAAGCAGCATCACTTCATCATTACTATCATAGGCGAGTAACTGCGCCATGCCGTGACCATCGAAGAGGCGCAGTGCCTCTAGTTCCTCTGTAAACTCGCCTGTCGGTGATTGTGCCTTCACGACAACAGGCGTACCATCATCACGTATCGCGGGAATGACATAATGAAAGGAAATGTTGGCAAATGGCATACCAAGTGTAATATGCCAGCGTTGCTCGCATGCTGTAAGTATTGTAGGCAAGCGTCCGAGCCACAAACGCCCTTCCTCACCGTGAAGTTCAAGCATAAAACGCGCAAAATCGTTGGGAATACTAACCATGTCGTATCTCCTCTATGTGTGAAATTTTTCTTTGATATGATGAATGTTGAGTGGTGGAGCACGAATGGAGGGAGAGGCAATAAAATATATGTGATGAGGAGCAAGGTAACAGAATAGTAACTCATCTGCTTGAACACAAATGAAGTCAAATAAAATGTTTTTGTTGTACGAAACGTGTCAGCGTCAATACTTGTTGTACATATTTGCTCTCTAATTTATAGAGCAGGGAGGTCTTTGTAATCTCCCTCCCTCCCTATTCCTATAATGGTTATCTACGTTCTGCAGTAGTTGGAGGTTGTACGATGAACAGGGGCAAACGAGTACTGTGAAGTACACGTTCGGTAATGCTGCCTAATGTCCAACGCTGCGGACCATTGTTACCGTAGGCGGTCATCGCAATGATATTTGCATTCCCCGTTGCGCTACTCGAATTCTGCTCAGCTTCCTGAACGATTGCATGTGCCACATCGCTATCGGACGTAACCAGCGAGGTAACAGTGAGTTTGCTGACAGCAAGAGCAGTATCTTCGGAAGTATTACGGAAGTTTCCTACCGTCGAATCGAGATACTGTTTTGCCATGCGAATACTAGCCGGAGACTCCTGAGCATCGCTTGTCATTCCTGTTACTACTTGTGTATTGGAGGCAGGTTTAACGATGTGTAGCAGGTGCAATGCTCCCTTTTCAGGGGTAGAAAGGGCAGATGCAAGTTGTGCAGCAGGCGCAAGTGCTGCTTCAGATTGGGAAGAGCCATCTAATGGTACAAGAACACGAACGGACGTTGCCTTGTCAAGCGTGGGACCGCCTTCGCGAAGGACAAGCGTAGGGATAGTGCCATAGCGTGCGATCTTTTCAGCAACTGAGCCAAGTGTCCAGCGTGAAACTCCAGTAAGTCCATGGCTACATAGGATAATCATATCAACCTGCTGCGACACCGCCTCTAACAGGATCGTGGAAGAGACTAGACCGGCAACGGCGCGTGCTTCAACGTGGATATGGGTGAACATAGGGGATGTTGCTATACCGTCAAGGTAACTTTTTGCGAGACGTATGTCTGTCTCACTCACAGTTTGAATCAGAATAGGCTTCGCACCTGCCGAGGGAAAAGATGCGGGCGAGGTATCGACTACACGTAACAGCGTAATCGCTGCACTGGAGGCATGGGCCAAGCGTGCTGCAACTGGAAGAGCCTGCTCTGCACGTCCAGAGCCATCTAACGGCACGAGAATATGTTTGAACACGTAGGGACTCCTTTCGTTCTACGTTCTTGTTTCCAGGGACATCGTTATTCGACAACGAACAAAAATACATCCTTTAAGAGAGTACGAAAAAAGGTGTTCGAGGAGAGACAAATGGTCTTGTTTCACCTACGCAACCGAAGTGAATTGCTGACCACAGTAACCGAGGAGAGAGCCATTGCAGCAGCGGCAAAAATCGGAGCGTTCTCGCGTAGCACAGGAATTAAGGGTGAGAGGATAGCTATTGGTACCAAAACGACATTGTAGGCAAAAGCCCAGAAGAGGTTTTGCTTGATAGTACGTAATGTTGCCCGTGAAAGCGCGAGTGCAGTTGCAATACTCTTTAAGTTGCCCTTCACCAATGTAATATCTGACGCCTCCATTGCTACATCGGTTCCAGTCCCCATTGCAATACCTGCATCAGCCTGAACTAGCGCTGGCGCATCGTTGATACCATCACCGGCAAATGCCACTACAAGCCCTTGCTCCTGTAAACGCTTGACCTGGTTCGCTTTGTCTTCTGGCAACACCTCTGCCAGCACATGCTCTGGCGCAATGCCTACTTGAGCTGCAATAGCCCGCGCAGTATGTCGATTGTCACCAGTAATCATCCACACACTTAAACCTTGTGCGTGCAGGTTCTTGATTGTTTCTGCTGACCCGACCTTGACCGTATCGGCGATGGCGACGACTCCTGCCAGCTTTCCATTCAGCGTGACCAGCATTGCCGTCTTGCCTTGCTCTTCCAACGCTTTCAGTTGCTCTTCTAAAGCTATGAAATCTATGGCATGCTCACGCAGCAGTGTTCGCGTCCCAATCAGCAGAGTATGGCCTTCTACCGTCGCTTCCAAACCACGTCCGGTAAGCGCGGTAAAGCGTTCGGGATACGCGTTTACCCTCAATCCTCGCCCTTTCGCCCCTTGGACAATGGCAGTCGCTAATGGATGTTCAGACCCTTGCTCGGCTTCTGCCGTTAGACGCAGCATTTCGTCAGCCTCTACACCAGCAAGAGCAATCACGTCCGTCAGTTCGGGCTTGCCTTGAGTGATGGTGCCAGTTTTGTCGAGCAGGACCGCCCGAACCGCCTGCATACGCTCTAAGCTTTCGCCGCCTTTAATCAGAATTCCTTGCTCGGCACCTTTGCCCGTACCAACCATAATAGCGGTAGGCGTGGCAAGACCGAGGGCACATGGACAGGCCACGACAAGGACAGCAACTGCAGCCACAATCGCCATAATCCACGGATTACTCGCGCTCATCATACTTGCTGTCTGTACACCAACTCCAAAGACGTTACCAAGAATGGCCCATGCAGCGAACGTTAGTGCAGCAATGACCAGCACTATTGGCACAAAAATGCTAGAAATGGTGTCGGCAAGACGCTGAATAGGTGCTTTAGAGCCTTGCGCTTGTTCAACCATCCGCACGATGCTTGCCAGAACCGTGTCTGCTCCTACCTTCGTTGCCTGCATATGCAGCAAGCCATGCTGGTTGACAGTTGCACCGATGAGCACATCGCCCTCAGCTTTATCAACAGGAATGCTTTCACCTGTAATCATTGACTCATCAACCGAGGAGTGACCAGAACGGACCTTGCCATCGACAGGAATTTTTTCACCTGGGCGCACAATCAATTCATCACCAACCTGCACCTGTTCAATCGGCAGTTCGATTTCTTGCCCAACTCGTATGACATGAGCGGTATGAGCTTGCAGACCAACCAGTTTCTTGATCGCGTCGTTAGCCTGTCCTTTGGCACGCGCTTCAAGGTACTTGCCCAGGAAGATCAGTGTCACGATTAACGCTGTCGTATCGTAAAAGGTGATGCCTCCAACGACCCTCGGAAAGAAGGTTGCCATAACACTTAGAATATATGCCGCCGTCGAGCCAAGCGAAACCAGCGTATCCATATTTGCACTGGCATGACGCAGTGTCTTGATCGCACCTCTGTGAAACTCCCATCCCACCACAGCCCATATTGGCGTTGTTAAGACAAGTAGAAGGACGTTTTCACCTGTGAAGCGGTTCATGAAGAACATCCCTAAAATCACGACAGGAATTGAGAGTGCGATAGCTAGCATCAAAAGATTGCGCTTCCGAACAATTTCCGCTGCCTTGCGTGAGTTCCACTCGTCCTCTTGCTGCGTACTCAGCGACACTACAGAAGCGGTGCTGGACGCACTACTTTCTGAGGGCGATGATGTATGTTGCGGCGCAGGTCGCTCTATTGGCGTTGCCTTGTAACCAACCGCTTCAACCTTCTGTACTATCGGCTCTAGTCCCGTCTGTTCGGGATTGTACGTGACAGTTCCGCGTTCAGTGGCAAGGTTGACTTGAGCATCTATAACTCCTGGTACCTTTTTGAGGCCCTTCTCAATCCGCGTGGCACAGGAAGCACATGTCATGCCTTCGAGGGCGAAGGTCGCCTGGCTATCCATATGTGCCTGTTCTTGAGGAACATCTGTATGTTGTTCTATAGAATGGTTGGCTTTTGTTGCCATCTAAGTTACCTTTCATTTTCACGCCTGTACATTACCCATTCCCCCCAGGGGCGGGTATATAGAAAGTATACCGTATGTTGCCCACATTTGTCAAAGGAGAGGATGCAAGCACTATTTTCATCTCCATCTCATATTTTATAGATAGAATAGCCGAGAAAAACTTAGCTTAAAGAGTAGGAGAAAGTGGCGGTGTTCAGTATTTTAATGCAAATCAACTATAGCATCTTTCAAGAGATTAACGCTTCTGCTGGGGTGTATCCCTGGTTAGATATACTTATGGTTTTCTGTGCAAATTCGCTTATCTTCCTTTTTCCTCTTGTCCTTGTGATGACGTGGGGAAGACCTTTGAACTGGCGGAAGCGTCCGATCAATCAAGAGGAGGAGAAACTCCTTCGGGAACGTCGAGCCGTGGTGATATGGGTTGGTCTCGCATGTCTTGTAGCTTATGGCATAAATCTGCTGATTGAGCAATTTGTCTTCGAGCCGCGCCCATTTGTCAGCCATCATATTCACCTGCTGGTGACACATGCAGCAGACTCCTCGTTTCCTAGCGATCACACTGCATGGGGATTTGCAGTCGTAGGAATGCTTTTGTTTCAGCTTATTCCCTTGCTCCCACGTACATTCCATCAACGAGGTGAAGTGCAAATACGGAGTTTATTGCGACCCTTTCTTACGTCAGGCCTCTTACTTGCACTTACTGTTGTGCTAGCAAGTAGTATTGGCATCGCCCGTATCTTTGTTGGCGTGCATTATCCAGGTGACATCCTCGGTGGAGCAATAGATGGCCTGCTGGCGGCACTACTTGTTACACTTCTTCGTCACAGGCTCTCTCAACCGACAAATGCAGTTCTCCGACTTGCCCAGAGGTTGCACATCGCATAATCAGTAATATATATAGCATGATGCTTTTTGTTCCCATCATTCCATCCAGTGCATTTTCTGATACGTTCGTAGCAGAACAAGAGGAAACCTGCTATGATACATAGCACTTTCTAGGAATAAGAAACGAGGAAAGAAGAAGATGAATATGGCTAGTACACCACCTCCCGGATATAAGATGCTTTCTGGCAGCGAACGAGAGCCTCTGGCGAATGCACGCCTTGTCGGACCCGTGGACCCTCATGAACATGTTGAGGTGACGGTCTACATGAGAGCCCCCGCCTCAAGCAATTTGACGAACACCATTAGTGAACAAATTCAGCAGAAGCGGCCATTTCTCAGCAGAGAAGAGTATCGTGCAACTCAGAGTGTTTCTGCCGAAGACCTGGCAAAAATCGAGCAGTTCGCACAAGAGCATAATCTCACGTTTGTGACGATGGACCCTGTTGGGCGAAGGTGCGTTCTTGCTGGGACAGCAGCCTCAATGAGTACCGCCTTCGGGACCGACCTTCAACAGTATGACCACCCGAATGGCTCCTATCGGGGTCGGACTGGCCCTCTCTACATTCCAGAACAACTTGATCAGATTGTTGTCGGTGTTTTCGGCCTGGATACTCGTCCTCAAGCCCGATCACACGTCCAACGCTATGATCCGACGACACGTCATGTTCGGGCAAGTGCCACCGCTGTTGCCTACACCCCCGTCCAACTTGGTCACCTCTACGACTTTCCTGCCGGAACGACTGGAAGTGGTCAGTGTATTGCTCTCATCGAACTGGGTGGAGGCTACACCAACAGTGATCTCCAGACGTACTTTCAACAGGTAGGCGTTCCTCTCCCGAACGTGATAAGTGTGTCTGTGGACGGTGGACAAAATACGCCGACAGGCTCCCCGAATGGTGCTGATGGCGAAGTCGAACTGGATATTGAAGTCGCTGGGAGCCTCGCTCCGGGCGCGAAGATCGCGGTCTACTTCGCTCCCAATACCGATCAGGGCTTCCTCGATGCCATCATCCAAGCGACACACGATACCACCAATACCCCCTCAGTGATCTCAATAAGTTGGGGCTCTGCTGAGGCGAGTTGGACCTCTCAGGCGATGCGAGCAATGGATCAGGCATTTCAGGCCGCAGTAGCACTGGGCATCACAGTTTGTTGCGCTGCTGGTGACGCGGGTTCATCAGATGGGGTCACTGATGGCAAGGCCCATGTTGACTTCCCCTCAAGTAGTCCGTATGCCCTGGGGTGCGGGGGGACGCGACTAGAAGCGACGAACAACGTAATAACCAGCGAAGTGGTGTGGAATGAGAGTGCGACTTCAGCGACAGGCGGCGGAATCAGCGATGTCTTCCCCTTACCAACGTGGCAAGCAACTGCACACGTCCCTGCATCGATCAATGACCAGCATAGCGGACGAGGTGTTCCTGATGTTGCAGGGGATGCCGATCCTCAAACAGGGTATAAGATTCACGTTGATGGACAAGACGTTGTGTTTGGCGGGACGAGTGCAGTTGCACCTTTATGGGCAGGCTTGATCGCCCTGATTAATCAGCAACGTGGAAAACCTGTTGGCTATCTCAATCCGCTTCTCTATCAGAATTATGCCCGCCTTGCCCAAGCCAATGCCTTGCACGATGTGACCAGCGGCACGAACGGTGGATATTCCGCAGGACCTGGATGGGACGCCCGATGGAGCGAAACTGCTCGCGGTGCTCTCGACAGTATAATGGAAAAAGGAGATCAATCCATTACATGGCCCTTCGCCACTATGTCCTGGTAGGGTTTGAAGAGAGTAAAAAAGCCAAGTCACTTTCCTGCAAGGAAAGTGACTTGGCTTTACGCAGAGGCCTAGAGACACGCTCTAAAATAGAGCGTGTTGAGTGGCTTTCCACTTGTCCGTGGAGTTGGAGCAGGTTCTTTAGCGACGGTATAACCTGCATCATCAAGTGTTGTCTCGATCTGCTCCATCGAAAGTTGGCTTGCGTCATAGAGCAGGTGAACGCTTTTGGTTGGGATATCCGTCGAGACTGCCTCCACGCCTGGAAGAGTACTTAAGGCTCCATTCACGGTCTTTACACAATGCTCACAGCTTACGTCAGGTACTGAAAGTGTAACTTCTTGTAGATTTGGCATATTATGCTCCCTTTCGCTCAATTGTACTAGCGATTCCCTGCCAGATTATACAGTTGCACGAGTTCCTCGATCACTGCTTCCCCTCTTCCCTCTGAGATACCTTCAGGTACACAGGTATGCAGGTGGTTCTCTACAAGAAGGCCTTCTAGCTTCTCGATAGCCTTACGCACTGCATATGTCTGATGGAGGATATCGACACAATATTTGTCCTCTTCGATCATCTTACGAATGCCATTGAGGTGTCCCTCGATGTATTTTAAACGTTTCAGCACGTCTTGCTTATCAGCCTGCATATGCATTGATCCTTCCTTCCTTGTATAACCCCCTGGGTAGGGGTATAGGAAAACTATATCACATCCTGCTCTAATGTGCAATAACAGACTACTACACAATGCCGTGCATCACGTCGTCGAACCAGCCTGCACCAAATTTCCAGGTGCCGTAGAGAATGAGCGCGGCCTCTCCTGTGGGCGAGATGTTGCCATGATGCGTGAGGATGCTCTCTTTCAGCGTGGCGGCGGTCACACGTAGCATACGTAACTCTTTGACTTCGTTGTCCTCTGGCTTGCGCTTCGAGAGCGTGGTGAGTGGAATATTCAGACGCGTGACAAAGCACAATTCAGGATGTGGCACAAGCGTATCGTACACCATGCCGAGACAGTATTGTTCGCGAATATCCTGCTCTAGTATACCCGTCTCTTCGTGCATCTCGCGGTTCATCGCTCCAAATGCATCGGGCGTATGTCCTTCGTCATCTTTGCCGCGCTCCATAAAGCCACCGATGACGTGGAAACGTCCATTGTGCGCGTCGGTGCCTTCGCGCTTCTCCAACAAGATATAGCCATCAAGCGTTTCAATAACCGAACACACGGAGAGGGGATTGCTCAACTCCTCACGCGTCAACTGCTGTGAAAACTCAGGCGTTCGTGTTGCGACATACTCTTTATAGCTGGTATCCCCTAGCTTGACGCGTAGAGTCCGGTCATTCCGCTCCTCAACATATATCCAGCGGAACAGCTTTCCATCAAAGAGGAGAAAGGCTTGTTTCTCTGCCAGTGCCAGTTTCTCGTGCCAGAGACGCTCCAATTCAGTCTGCATCTCTGTTGTCAGCGACACACGATACACTGGATTATAGTCAAGAACAAGTTGCTCCGGTGTATAACAACCACGCGCCAGGAACTCGAATTCAAGCATAGAATATTATTCCCATTCAATAGTGGCGGGTGGCTTAGAGGTAATGTCGTACACAATACGATTCACTCCAGGCACCTCGTTGACAATGCGATTAGCCATGCGTCCCAACAAATCAGGCGAGAGACGCGCCCAATCTGCCGTCATAAAATCGCCGGTCGTTACGGCACGTATCGCGACAACATTGGCATACGTGCGATTATCGCCCATCACACCAACACTTTGTAGCGGCGTCAGGACGGCGAACGCTTGCCCCAACTCGCGGTAGATGCCAGCGCGTCGTATCTCTTCGATCACGATAGTGTCAGCCGCACGCAGAATAGCTAGCCGCATTTCATCAACGGCCCCGATGATACGAATTGCCAGTCCTGGTCCTGGGAAGGGATGCCGCCAGACCCATTCTTCGGGCAAGCCGAGTGCAAGTCCTATTTCACGTACCTCATCCTTGAACAGTACACGCAATGGCTCCACCAGTTGCAGTGACATCTCTTCAGGCAGACCCCCAACATTATGATGCGTCTTGATACGGGTCGCGGTAGAGGCAGTGTCATGGCTGGTACTCTCGATCACATCGGGATAGAGCGTTCCTTGTGCTAGAAAGGAAATTGGCCCGTGTTGCTCTTCCAGGTGTTCCGCCTCGGCCTCGAAGACACGGATAAACTCTTCGCCGATAATCTTTCGCTTCAACTCAGGGTCAATCACATCGGCAAGACGGGCAAGAAAGCGTTTTTGTGCATTCACCACGACAAGTGGGATATGCATATGCGTCTCAAAAGTGTCGATCACCTGCTCGCGTTCCCCCGCTCGCAAGCAGCCCGTATCAACAAAGACACATGTCAGTTGCTTACCAATGGCACGATGCACCAGTAGCGCAGCCACCGCCGAATCAACACCGCCGGAGAGTCCACAGAGCACACGCTCATTGCCGACACGCGTGCGAATTTGCTCAACTGCCTCTTCAATTACCGAATTCGCCGTCCACGTCCCGTCACAGCCACAAATGCGGAACAGGAAATTGCGGATAAGCTCCTTACCCTGTGGTGTATGTGATACCTCTGGATGAAATTGCAAACCAACCATACCCTCTGCATTGGCAATTGCGGCAACTGGATTACTCTCCGTTGTCGCAACCACGCGAAAACCTTGTGGCAACACATCAACGCTATCACCATGACTCATCCAGACAGGCAAGCGCAACGCGGTTTCAATCGGTGCGAGATGTTCAGTCTGTGCCGGTGAGGCATTGATACCCTCAAAAATGCGAAAGGCAGAATCATGGGGTGCACTAGCAAGCACTTCAATGGTAGCTGGCCCATACTCACGCTGCTCATGCGTCAATTCGACGTGTCCACCAAGTTGCGTTGCCAGCAAATGCATGCCATAGCAAATGCCGAGTACGGGAATGCCGCTTGTGAGAATTGCGGGATCGCAGGAAGGTGCATTCGTATCATAGACGCTCGCTGGTCCGCCTGATAGGATAAAGCCCTTAATATCAAGGTGCTCCTGTCGTTGTAGAGACGCTAGTGTCGTTGTCGCTGGCAGCAACTCGCTGTAGACGGAACACTCGCGCACACGACGGGTAATCAGCCGACTATACTGCGAACCAAAATCGAGAACAATAATCGCCTGTCGGCGTTCCTGGGGATGCATGAGTGTCCTTTCCTCTATTTCAAAAACTTGCAAACAGCATAGGCAGCATGACAGGGGCAAGCCCTGTCACTACGATACACGAAGTCACGTGGCTTGCCACGTAGTGGCATAAGCGTGATATAGTAGTGACAGGGCTCGCCCCTGTCATGTCTCTCCACACGACGGTTACCACATCACACGTGCGGGCCACCCGCGACGTAGATAATTTGACCACTGACAAAGCCTGCCTCTTCGGACGCGAGGAAGCAGATAACGTTAGCAACGTCGCGTGGTTGCCCGACGCGCCCAATGGGAATCATTTTTGCGCCCGCCTCGATTTGCGCCTGTGGGTCGAGACCCTGACGGCGTGCGGTGGCACGGGTCATCTCCGTATCAATAAAGCCAGGGGCGACAGCGTTGGCGGTAATGCCGAACTTGCCCAACTCAATCGAGAGGGTACGTGTCAAGCCTTGTAGACCAGCCTTGGCCGCAGAATAGTTCGTCTGTCCACGATTGCCCAGCGCCGAGGTCGAGGAGAGCGAGACAATGCGCCCATACTTCTGCTTCACCATCTGCGCCTGAGCTGCACGGCTACACAAAAATGCACCCTTGAGATGCACATTCATAACCGTATCCCAATCTTCCTCGGACATCTTAAATAAAAGATTGTCGCGCAAGACGCCAGCGTTATTGACAAGGATATCGAGGCGTCCAAAGTGCGTAATCGTCTCCTCGATTGCTGCCGTGACCATCGCGTTATCCGTGACATTGCAGTGCACCACAAGGCCCTCGGAACCCGCATGGTCGATTTCGGTGGCAACCTGCTTGCAACCCTCCTCGTCGATATCAGCTAGGGCGACACGCGCCCCTTCTTCTGCCATGCGCAGCGCAGTTGCAGCCCCAATGCCGCGGCCCGCGCCAGTCACAAACGCCACTCGTCCATCGAGTCGTCCCATGAATTGCTCTCCTTGTTGCTCTTAGAAATATAACAATGCGATGTTTGAGTATACCACATGCAACAGCTTGCCTTAACATGAGGAGATAACACTTGACAAACTCACCTCCACAACATAAGATATAAACAGAAATTTATGAAAGAAATATTTATATTAAGAAGAACATATCGACGAGGGGGTCGCTTCGATGGACGACTGGCGTGAACTCAAGCTTATGACAAAGGCATTAGCTGATGTAGCACGTCTCACGCTTGTCTACCACCTGGCACGACAGCATGAGACGACAGTAACAGCCCTTACCGATCTGTTACACTTGAGTCAGCCACTTGTCTCCTGGCACCTACGCAAACTGCGTCGTGCTGGACTTATCTCTATGCGACGCTCCGGTCGGCAAGTGTACTGCTCTCTTGACCGTCAAAAATATCAACTGTGTCTACAACGTTTGGAAGGATTGGTTGACCCAACACTCCTTATGGATGCACCTCCTAGAGGCGAGGCACTTGTTGAGACCGACCTACAAAGAGAGAGCGAAGACACAATTGTGTGAAAGAACGTGGCTGACAACCTTTGTGGTTGCCCGTTTAGTCCTTCTTTAACATTACATAATACTCGTTTAAGCCTAATTCTTAACGCGCCTATGGTAGGCTAGATATAAAGGCTATATGTGGAGACTGATGATGCTGTTTCACAAAAGAACATGAGAGAACAACTCAGGGCACCCGCAAGGGGATGCCCTCCCATACGACGACGCATCACAGGCCCATTTAATTATGGGAGGGGCATCCCCTTGCGGGTGCCCTGGTCCCAATTACAAAACAGAAATTATTCATTATCAGCACAACAAATGCACATAAAGGAGCCGCATGAGGACGAGCAAACATATGACCAATCTCTCTGAGAAAATGGTTACAGGAACCGCGATGCTGAAGAAGTCACGTCAGATGACTCCTCAGCAGGCATATGTCGCAGGGAAATTGGGCAAAGCAGATTTGCACATGCACAGTACGTATAGCGACGGTATAGGCACTCTTGAACAAATTCTTGACCATGTTCAACATAAAACTGATCTTGACGTGATCGCGCTTACCGATCATGACGTCATCGAAGGTTCGTTGAGAATGCGTGATCTTTGGGAAAAGGGAAACTATGGTTTTGACTTCATTGCTGGTGAAGAGGTCAGCACAAAAGAGGGGCATCTGCTCGGACTCTTTATTGAGAAGCTTGTGCCACAAGGCCTGAGCATGGAGCACAGCGTTGACCTTATTCATGAGCAAGGTGGCTTAGCGATTATTGCACACCCACTGCATCCACTGTTCAAACATAGTTGTTCGCGCGAAACGATGGACCGTATTCACCATCACAAAGACGTATGGTTTGACGGTGTCGAGACCTGGAATGCGAGTTTTTGTGGTATCTACGCTAATCAACAGGCCATGCGTGCTAATCGCCTTGTCTACGGTCTTCCCGAACTTGGCAACAGTGACGCTCATACGTTGAATGCTGTCGGGCGTGGGCGCACATGGTTTGAGGGCAAAAACGCGCAGGATGTACGTGCCAGCATCGAAGCAGGACTTAGTGCACCCGGCGGTAGCCTCTGGGATGTACAGGACTACCTGCATTGGGCAAAATACCGTGTTAGCAAAGAAGGTCGTGAGATGAGTCGCCGTCGCGCAGCCCTTGCTATAGCATAATCTTTAAAAGAAAGAACTGGTATGTACGCGTTGCTCTGAAAGTCACCAGTTCTTATTTTATGCGGCCCTTCCAAAAAGAAACTAGTATCCTCTATGCAAAGTATGGTACAATAGAAATATGTTTAGCAGACGCATCCAGCAGTGGGGTAGACATCTGGTCATGCAACTCATACGACCGATGGCTCGCTTAGGCGTTACCCCAAATATGTTAACCGGAATAGGGTTACTGCTGAGCCTACTGACAGCAGTGGTCATTGCTCAAGGGTTCTTGTTTACTGGTGGCTTGCTGGTGCTACTTGCTGGTGTGTTTGATATGTTTGATGGGGCGATGGCTCGTGTGCAACATACTGCCACCACCTTTGGGGCCTTCTTCGACTCGACGTTAGACCGCTATTCGGAAGGTATTATTCTGTTCGGGTTGCTCTGGTACACATTGCAGCGGCCCGCGAACTTCCGAGATGTGTTATGGCCTACGTCGCATGAGCAAACGTGGATGATTTCTTTCATCTATATCGCCATTGTCGGCTCCTTGATGGTCAGCTATACCAAAGCTCGCGCCGAAGGGTTGGGGATTGAGTGCAAAGTTGGCTTGCTCGCTCGCCCAGAACGTGTCGTTCTTCTCGCTATTGGTCTTTTATCCGGATGCAGTATCTGGATACTGGCAGTGCTCGCGGTCTTCTCAAACGTGACCGCCGTGGAGCGAATTGTCGCTGTGTGGCGCGCAGTACCGAAGACGCAGCACACGAATGGAATGCATTCTAAACTAGGTCAGCCTATCGGAACGCACGAGAACACTATACGTGCTACCGATACTCATGCTGTACCTCTCGTGGTAGAGACGGAAGATTAGTAAATCCGTCCTGTACATACTCCGTTCCGCCGTTCGGTAGTGCGTATAGTACCTGATTCTAATGAAAATAACGGCGTAGATAAAGACAAGATCGGACCGACTTCCATATAGAGCGTAGTGTAAGACTACTGGAGAAAATCTAGTCCATTGTTGGGTAAAAAAGTCAAAGAGCATAATTAGACTCATATAGAACGTATACTACAATGCGCTCCGGTCCGTACTAACTGAGACTGGAGATCTTAGTGACAACACAGCATACAGAGCACGAACACAATGAGGCATACAACACGCATAGCGTTGAGGAAGCCATTGTGGAGCAGCAATATATTCCCGAAACATCCGTAATAGACACTCCCTCTTCTAATGAAGATGGGGCAATGTCTGACACATCTGTTTCACACGACGACACCGCTTCGGCAGTCGTTGCACATAGTGATGAGGCAGCTTCTACAGAGGACGTAGAACCCGAGACAGTTGCTTTTGCCGAAGAGACAGGTAATACCATACCAGAACTCTCAACATTTGTAAGCGTTGAGGAAACGCCCTCGGCAACAACAGAGGACGTACAGACTTCCATTGCGCAAGAAGAGGTCCCTGCCTCAGAAACAACATCGGAAGTACAAACTCCTGCTACACAAGAGGAAGTTCTTTCTGAGAGAATAGAACCAGTAGAGGAGTCAATAGCGCTCTTAGTACAGGCAGAGCAGATTGCTCCTGAAACGCTTGATGCAGTCGCGGCCCCAGTGTTTGTAGAGGAGAGCGAGACTGTTACCTCCGAGATCGCACCTTTGACGGAGGCGAACAAGGAGGAAGTACGTCCTTTCACCTCCTTTATCGAAGAATTTCATCAAGCCCAGGCCGAAGCCGAAGCCCAGGCCGAAGCACACTTGACAGCCTCACTACAAGGGTCACAGGCCGAAGAGTTCGCCGAATTCGCCACACCTGAAGCTGATGTAACAGCAGTAGACCAGCCTATCTCACTGGAAGAGGCCCTACCTCCTGTTGACTTTGGTGAAGGCTCAGCATTTGTGCCAGAGAGCGACAACACGACAACCGTAAACGTTGCGGAAGTGAATCCACAATTCCTCACTGAAGCTGCTATAAATGAGGAAAACCAGCGGATAGAAGCTGCTGCAGAGATGAGTCAAGAAGAGGATGCGGCACCAGTAGTACAACGCACAGAGCGTCCTATCTCGCCTTTACTCCGTCCTGCCCTGCGTCCGCGACCAGCACGGCATACGGCAATACGCCATCGTGACGAGCCTGCTGCACCGACTGCTTCTCCCACTTCTGCGGCAACTACCACAGAAACTACAGAGGCGGAAACAGTAGCAACACAAGCAAAGCAAGAAACTCCTGTTGCTCCTGAGCAGCCCTCGGAGACGAAACCACCACGGCGCTATCGCTTTGACCGTCGAGGGCCACAAGTAGCACAGACGGCATCGAGCAGTAAACCAGTGCAAGCAGCCCCCGCGACAGCAAACAACAGCGTTGTATTGACACCGCCGCCAGCGACGCAACCAACACCAACATTTGCGCGCGTGGAAGAAAGCCAAACGCCATCGGCTAAGACTCCTACCATAAGTGCCCCTTCAACGAGTACTGTAGGAACTCCAGATCAGCAAAGTGGGGAGCCCACAAGCACGGAAAGTACCACCACCGTCTCTTCTCCAATAGAGCAGGGGAGACGGCGTCATGGCTCAGAGCGTCAAGAGCGTCAAGAGCGCCAACAGCGAGAAAAAGAGCAGGTTGCAGCGTCTCCTGTGGTAGCTCCTGCATCGGTAGCGGATATCGCAACAGCGCTTGTAAGCGAGAGCAAAGCGGAAGAAGTCGCGCCAGAGGACATGCCCCCATTGGAGTATGCAGACCTGCAAAAGGCGAACTCTTCGCGTCGTCGTCGTCGCCATCGCACTTCCACTCCTAGCGCACCAGCGGCAAAGGAGAATGTGGTAAATACGAATGGATCGCAAACAGTTGCACCAGTGCAGTCGGTAGCACCACTCGCGCAGAATGTTGCACCTATCAAGCCTGCTGCATCAACTGCATCGGCGACAAGTCCATATAATTCGTCGAATGGTACACCTCCTGCATCGGCGGCAAACCCATACACAATTGTGTCTGGCTATACTGTAGGGCAGATGAATCAGGGCAACGAAGAGAGCGGCCCATTCATGGGACCAGAGCCATCGCCAGCACGTGGTAGCGTCGTCACAACGCGTGATGGACGTACTGCTCGTGCCGAGTCGCAGCCACAGCGTACATCCGCATCATATCAGGCACGCTCCTCTGAGGGTGGGCTTCCAGCAGTTTCAATGAACCATTTCGCCAATATTGTGTCACAGGCCATTCAGACACAAACGGACCGTATGGTATCTGAGTTACGACGTGCGAACCAAGCACCAACGAATGTCTCGGTCTCGCTGCCACCGTTTCCTTCAACGGAACGTGTTGGTGTCTTCGTTGACGTTGCCAACTTGCTCTATTCCGCGCGTACACAGCGTATCGCCATTGACTTTGGCAAATTGCTTGACTTCTTACGTGGCAACCGTCGTTTGGTACGAGCGCATGCCTATTGTCCAACCAGCCCACAACCTGGTGATGAGCAGATGTTCTTGACCGCGGTCAAAGGGCTTGGCTATCGTATTACCACGAAGAACTACAAGACATTTGCCAGTGGTGCAAAAAAGGCTGACCTCGACCTCGACCTGTGCATGGATGTTGTGCGCATCGTCGATGGAGGTGCTGTTGACTGCATCGTCCTGGTCAGTGGCGATAGTGACTTCATGCCTATGCTCGACTACTGTTCCGATCATGGTGTGCGCGTCGAAGTGGCGGCCTTTGATGAGGCAATGTCCATAACGTTGCGCCAAAGCTGTGATCTGTTCGTAAATCTATCTATGCTCGAAGAGATTCGGGCCTAGCAATTCTCACAAAAAAGAGTGGGCTAAGATGTAAACGTCATTTACATCTTAGCCCACTCTTTTTTGTGAGAATTGCTAACCTGTTAACGTATGTCTTGGTAGAAGGAAGGTATTTCACTACATCTTGCCAAAGAAGAAAGGACCTATCTCTTATTATGCGCAATCTTGCGAAAATCGCGTCACTCCTCACACTATTTTCCCTCCTGCTTATGGCTTGTGGTAGCAGTAACACTGGTACAACAGGTGGTAACGGTGGGAGTGGAACGACACCAACGCCAAATTTAAAGGTAGCTCTTGTCACAGACATTGGTGGCTTGAATGATAACGGATTTAACCATCTCGCCTATACAGGTTACAAGAAGGCCGAGTCGCAGTATGGCTTTAAAGAAAAGGTTATTCAAACTACCTCCCAAAACGACTACGTCACAAATCTGACGCAAGCGGCTCAGGTTGCTGATCTTGTATTGGCGGTCGGGTTCTTAATGCAGCAGCCACTCGATAAGGTTGCGAAGCAGTTTCCAAGTAAGAAGTTTGGTATCATTGATGGATGCGCTACCGATGCCAAGGGTAACTGCGATACACTGCCCAATGTCGCACCACTCCTCTTTAAGGAACAAGAAGCTGGGTGTCTCGTCGGTGCCATTGCGGGACAAATGGAGGCTGACGGTAAAGCGAAGATTTCGAAGTTGCTTGGCGCGAAAACAATTCTCGCCGTTGGTGGTCTGGACATTCCACCAGTTGACCACTATATTGCGGGCTACAAGTACTGTGCGCAAAAGGTTAACCCTTCAGTAAGGGTCCTGGTAAACTTCTCACAGAGCTTTACTGATACCGCGAAATGTAAGGACATCGCTAACAGTCGTATCAACGGCGACAAAGCCGATATTGTCTTCCAGGTTGCTGGTGGCTGTGGCGTTGGCTCGCTTGATGCCGCCAACTCGAAGGGTGTGTACGGTATCGGTGTTGACGCCGACCAAAGCTCGCTCTACCCAAGTGTAGTGACGAGTGCGCTTAAACGCGTTGATATCTCCGTCTACGACACCATTAAGAATACTGAGGATGGAAAGTATTCCAACAACCCTGCTCCATTTGACCTGGCACACGATGGTGTTGGCTACGCACCACTCGTCAGCGGTCTACCTGATGACGTTAAGGCCAAAGCCGAGGATTTCGCCAACCAGATCAAGTCTGGCTCACTCACGGTGCCAGACAAAATTTCATAATTCTATGTAGGGGCCCTCATTCATGACACCCTCGTACAGCCTGTGATGCCGTACGAGGGTGTCATGAATGAGGGCCCCTACATTTTTTCTTTCGTCACACGATGGAGATCAATTTTTTCATAATGGCACACCGTAGAGCATGCACTTCTTGTATGTCGGCAAATTCACGACCGCAACGTTGTATGATTTCATTTGGGGTAAGACCACAATGAAAGAGGAGATAGGCGACACGTTGCTCTCGCGCATTTGTCAATACACGTTCAATGCGCTGCCACAACATATATGCTTCATGGCGGGCTTGCTCATTGGTGCTTGTGGTAGTCTGCGTGCTAGAGGTATTATGCGAATGCTCTCCAGTTAGAGGTGTTGAGGGCATATGGTGACTCCTTTCACAAAAAAGACATAATATATGTATGCATCTTTCATTTTCAATACATCTCTAAGTCTACTCGCTTAAGGCACAAACTACATCGTTAAAAAGGAGTAATTGTTAAGGCCAAAAGACATTGGAAACTAGTTAGAATGAACTATACGCCGCTGATAGGATGTGTTACACTGCAAAAGTATGCTACTATAGAAGAAAGAAGGAGTATGCAAAAACATGGCACAACTGCTCGCTGTCGGCATTATTGCGCTAGGTCTACTCATCATCGCATCCGCTATTTTTATCGCGTCCCGAGAGAAGAAAGCACAGGTATTAACTACTACCGTACCAGAATCAGAAGCACACACAACGACTACCACACCTGAGGCACAAGCAACTCCCGTTTCTATGTCGCAACAACTCGAACCAGTAAAGACTATTGTGGCAGGAGATGAATTATCGGTTCCTGAGGAAAACAAGCCTGTACTCCTGTTGCATAGAGAAGAGCAGTTGCCAGAATGGTGGCATGAGCAATTCGACTCTCTGACAACACAACTACAGTATCTTCGTGAACATGCCCAAGATGTCGAACGGCAAATAGTGATCCTCGGTGAAATTGCTACGCTTGTAACAGAACTAGAAACACTTCAAAGAAAACACAACGTTTTGCCGGAAGGAAAGATTTCGCTCTTTCCCCTCAAAGTACATCGCCAACCAACCGACACATCATACGCGACAGACAAACGCCCAGCCGTACGCAAATACACCATCAAGGCGATGTGATATTCTCAATAGGGGAAAAAGAGGATAACATCTACACAAAGAACTTGCTTGTACCTATCTTCAGCCCGCCCTACCTCCTAGATGACAATAAGGGAACTGACCTTTGGAGCGGATTACAGCTATAAAAGGGCACATGATAGGGGCAAGCCGCTCACCCCCTACTCTACGCCTGACGGTTTCCAATGTGCAGCACGACCAGCAGTACCACAAGAATAATCAACGCGACTAATGCACTCGCCGCGATGATATCAGCCGTTGTGAGAGAATGCTCACGTAACACGGTACGCTCGGATTTTGAGCCAAAGGCACGCGCATCGGCGACCATCGCCATGACAGAGGTTGAACGTAGCGAGTCAATCAGCAACGGAACCGTCACTATCGGAACACATGCAACCACACGCCCGATATAGCCAGGCCAGTCGCGAATTTCCCACCAGTGCGGCACCGTCAAATCATAGCCACGCACCTGCATGGCCTGCAACAATACAGTCATACGCTCCGCTAGCTGCGGCACAAAACGCAAGGCCGCGGTAAAGGCAAGTCCAACGGCTGCTGGCATGCGAAATTTGTAGAAGGCCCAGATGATCTCGGATGTCTTTGTTGTAAACAACAACAAGAAGGTAGTTGAAGCCGCCACAACGATACGTCCCGCCTGCTCTACACCATAAAGCAAACCTGTTGACGAGAGACCAGGAGAGCCGAACCAACTGATCGTTCCAGGAAAGGGAAAGAGCAAATGATGGAATACATCTCCTTGCGTATAAAAAAGTCCTTGCGACCAGATAAGGGTAACCACAGGCGTCAATATCATCGTCAGCACCACACGTAAGCGTTGTGCTGACGTTCGTAACAGTATCCAGGGAACGATGGTGAAAATCAGTAAGAGGAACACGTAATTCCAGTTGAGAAACACGCTCAGCGTACTGACGATGAATGGATAAAGGATTTTCAAGCGTGGGTCCAGACGGTGAATGACCGACACTCTTGGCTCATAGGAGAACAGGTGACGCAAGCCTCGAATGCCGACAAGCCGAATAAACACCGCCGGTAAACTAAGCGGCACGACGAACATCAGCAGATAGCCGAGGATAGTGCGCCCTACAATGTTCTGTAGAAAGAACTGCTGTATTGCAATCAACGTGACACCTCCACAACAGGCTCTAACGCACGTAAAAAGCTGGGAATATCTAACGCCACGCGTGTTGCCTCTCCATTACACAAACGTGCATGAAGTAGCGCGATGGGGGGCGGCAGAATATTGCTAGCGGCTAACTGGTCAACATACGCGAAGACCTGTTCTGGTTGCCCATCCAGGGCAACATGTCCTTCATGCAACACGACAACACGACTCGCGTACTGCGCTACCGCTTGCATATCATGCGAAATCATGATATACGTGAATTTCTGGTGTTGGCGCAGGTTCTCAAGAAATTGCAGGAAGGCGTGTGCATGTCCCTCGTCCTGGCCCGTTGTCGGCTCATCGAGGATAAGCACCTCTGGATAACGTGCCAGCAGTACACCAATCGCTAAACGCTTGCGCTGTCCATGACTTAACTGAAACGGATTGTCCTGGCGATGCGCTTCCAGGTCTACCATCTTTATAAGTTCATCGACTGTATACAGCCGGGCGTCCTTGCGCTTGCGTCTATTATTAGCGCCAAACAGAAACTCGCGCTCAACTGTCGAGCAAAACAACATTGTGTCAGCGGCCTGGAAGAGATGGGCCATCTTCTCGGCCTGACGTGAAATGTTGCCGACTTCTACAGGTCTGCCCCTATGATGTACTGTCCCACTCGTTGGTGCCTGAAAGCCCATTGCCAGTGATGCCATTGACGTTTTACCCGATCCGTTAGGGCCGATGATAGCAACCCACTCTTCAGGAGCCACCTTAACGTTGATATCCTTGAGTACCTGCTTCGTACCAAATGATAGGCCAACATTTTCCCAGGATAGAGCATATTGGAATGGTTCATGAGCAGAAAAACTTAATGTAAGTTCGTCCATTTGTTGTATCGCACTATTACGCTGACGCAAAGACTGTGCTAGAGGTGTATCAGAAAGTGCGTTATAGGCTTCGTCAACAGAAAGTGGCGTCTCACCCTGAAACACGTCAGGGATAGCTCTGGCAAGCCGTACTATCTGTGGAACCGAAACACCTAAATTGTCCCATAGCGGAATATCATGAAATGCGTTTCGCGGTGGAGCGTCTACAACAACGCTTCCTGCATCCATTAGGAGCACACGATCAACCCAGGGAATTACCTCGTCAATCTTATGCTCTATCAGCACAATCGTCATACCATACTGCTTGTTGAGTGTGCGCAATACGCTTAATACTTCTTGCGTTCCCACAGGGTCCAGATCTGATGTAGGTTCGTCAAGCACCAGAACCTTAGGACGCATGGCAAGCGTGGCAGAGATAGCTACACGCTGCTTTTGCCCGCCTGAGAGCGCGAAGATTTCTTGTTGCGCCAGCTTCTCCATGTGTGTATATTCAAGCGATTGCTGCACACGATGCTCGATCTCTGTACGTGGGAGCGCAAGGTTTTCTGGGCCGAACGCGACTTCAGACTCAACGTCGATTTGAATTAACTGGTTATCTGGATTTTGAAAGACCATACCGACATACTGCGAGACCTCGTTGATCTCCATGCCGCCTATACGTTTCTCGTCCAGATAGATATCGCCTTCCATATCGCCTGCAATACGGGTGGGGATGAGTCCAGCGAGGGCGAGGGCGAGAGTTGATTTCCCGCACCCCGATGGCCCAACCAGCAGCACAAATTGCCCTTTAGGAATTGTCAGGTTGATATCCTTAAGCACAGAGCCAGAGGTATCTTGATATGCGAAGGACAGATGATCTATGCGTAGATCTGGCATGCTATCCCTCAGTACGTTGTACATCAGACGTTGTGTCTACTTCTGGTGCTACAGGAGTCGGTACAATTCCCGCGGCATTCGCACGAGCAGACATGACAAACGCGATAATCGTTACGACGAGCAGAATGCCCGCTGCGATAAGCACCGTTGCGCCGTCTGGCAGATGGAAGTTCTGCGTTTCATTGTCATGGTAGCGGCTCACCAGCATATAGATGCCATCGGCTGCTAACAAGACGGTCAAAACTGCTCCAATAATGCCGAGTAGTCTCAGGTTCATGAAACCCTCCCTTCATTTGCAGGTTGAGGAACAATCGGTACTCCTGTGGCAGTCGCTTCCCGTCGCGAGACAGGAGCAGTTCGACGTGCTGAAGGATTCACCGATTGTGCAATACGAATGGCGAGTGGTGCTGAAATCGCAGCCTCGACACCATTGCCAATTAAATTGAAAAGTGAGTAGAAGAAAATGTAGCCCAGTGTCCTCGTCTCACCCGAAAGCAAGGGAGTCATAATAGCGGACTGAAACGTATCCGCGGGAAAGGCACGTAACGCGCCCATGATAAAGCCGTCGATAATGACCTGTGGACCGCCATGCGCAAAGACACGATTACCACGCAGGACGAAGTAGAGGTCAACAAACACGCCTTGCATAATGCCATAAGGCCACGCCAGCACGTTGACACCTTGTCCATTGTAGAACAGTTGCATCAATAGGAAATTGAGAAATACCATTGCCGTTGCCACTCCAGGCTTGCGTACCATCGCGATACCAACCATGAGCAGGAACATATAGGGCAGGTCATTAAGCGCAAAGGCATGCCCAAAAGGAATGAGGTTGATGAGTGGCGTAATAAATTGGTCGCCGATCAGGTTGTCGTAGACCTCAAGCAACACGCCTAGCATCGCGACAATCAGGATATCTTGTGTCGTCCAGTGCACAAAACCGAGCACTCGCCCACGTCGCCAGATAAAAAAGAGTGCAGCAAGAACAACAATCCAGGCAATAACATACACTGAGACGTTCACCCCAAACGGCAATTGAACCGTCGTCGTCCCAACCCAGGACTTTGGAAACATATTGGCACCTCCGTAATACCATGAAAATACACAGAAAGTTTGTGTACTACAAGAAAAATTATAGCAATTCTATATGAAATTTCGTTTAAGAAGTATTAAATAGTGTAATATTTATGTTAAGTGGAAGTTAGTTATCATAAAGATCTGCAGGGCGAGAAAAGCTATGGCTTCTTCGGCTCTAACGCTTATGCACAAGCAAAGCTGGCAAATGTCATGTTTACCTATGAATTAGCACGGTGACTAGAGGGAACAGGCGTTGCCGTAAACGCTGTCGGCCCAGGTTCTGCCGCGACCAACATTGGGACCAACAATGGCGGCATTTTTAGCGCACTCGCGTCGTCCATAGCACGTTTTGCCAAGTCGCCTGCTGATGCTGTAAGAACCGCTATTCGCCTTGTATCAGCGATTGCATGCGAAAAAGCAGGAAGACCACGTGGTCTTCCTGCTTTTTCGCATGCAATGTATTTTATAACCGCTCTTTGCCTCTTCTCATAACGTCCTGGGCGGTCTCTTGCTGGTCGGTGCCTGCTGGTCCTTTTGACTCATCGGGGAAGGCACGGCGTGGGTCCTGGGTACTTGGCTCACCTGTAACCTGATTATAGCCGACCTCAACGACCTGCTCGGCACGAATGGCATTGATTGGATGCTGTCCCGGAGGAGGTGGTGTTACTTTGGGACCTGGTTTGGAGACGGGCCATTGTGGGTAGTTTGGCTTCATCCCCTGCTGCACCTCGCGGGTCACGTTGGGCGTCCCTTCCTGTATGGCTCGCTGCTCATCCTGATTCATACCTTGTTTTAAAAGTGCCTCTTCGTTGGGTGTTAAGTCTGATGGTGTACTCATACCAAATTATTCCTCCTCATATGTAATTACGTCCTATGATAGCAAAATGTGTACCAATACTACAAAGTGTCCGATAGATAAATATGTCGGAGCAGAGCCGAATATTCCAAGTCTCCGGTATTTCAGGGTCATGGAACTCTGCAAAGCAATACTCATTCGTTGCGGCCAACGAGAAATGTAGACCTTAATGTCTATTGTACACGGATATATCCACATGGTGTATTGAATACTAGAGGAGCTTATGAAAGTACTAATAACAGGTGCGACCGGCTTGCTGGGTAGTCACCTGATAAAACAATTACAAGAACGTAGTGAGCAGATTCGGGCGCTGGTATTACCTGTCGAAAATGCAAGTAAATTAACAGCGCAAGGCGTTGAGGTTGTACGCGGCGACATCACTGATGCCAGTACACTTCAACCTGCGGTACAAGGCGTAGATTTAATTTTCCACCTGGCGGGTATGATGGGTGTGCATCGCCCAATGTCGGATTATCGTCTTGTCAATGTCACTGGTTCCGAGAATCTCTATAAAGCAGCACAGAGGGCCGATGTGCAGCGCTTTGTGCATACCAGTTCGCATACCGTCTACGGTCTGGGCTATGGGCGTTTTATGACCGAAAACGATCCTCTGCGCCCGAATGCCGATCCCTATCCACAGACGAAGGCCGAGGGAGACCGCTTGATTCGTCGTCTCATGCTTACGAGCGAGATGGAGACAGTTATCTTGCGCCCAGGTACCTTCTTTGGTCCCTATGACCGCCTGCACTTCGGACGCATGGCACAGAAGACAAAGGATGGCAAAGCGCTACTAGTCGGACGCGGCGCTAATGCACTTCCCTTCTGCTACGTAACCGATGTCGTCGATGGCTTTATGCTGGGCGCATATCACAAGAATGCGCCAGGCAATGTCTATAACATCACCAATGATCGTCCCTTGACACAGCAAGAAATGTACAACGCTATTGCCGACGCCGTTGGTGGCAAGCGTCCAGTACTGCATTTGCCCTATCTGCCCATCTACTACGGCAGTATTGTAGCAGAACGCATCGTTGCGCCGCTCACGCACACAAAGCCAGTCGTAACCGAGCTTGGTGCGCTGATATTCGGCTCTGACAACAGACACAGTGTCGAGAAGGCGCGTCGTGAACTTGGCTTCGAGCCAAGGGTACCACTGCGTGAAGGCATCAAGTTGGCGGCAGAATGGTTCAACGCTGGCGGCATGGACCAACCCTCTGTCACACAGGCTAGCCAGAACGCACCACTTGCAGGCGCACTAAGATAATATATAGCAGACTAAGCAAAAGAAGTCCCCACTGCAATTGCAGTGGGGACTTCTTTTGCTTAGTCTGCTATTGTAGAGACCTTTTTGCCTGCATCTTTGAAGCCAAATTTCCTGATGGTGGTGCGTAACCAACCAACCGTAGGACCGTCATCGATCTTCTTGCTGGTTTCGACGAGGAACGAGGCCGAGTTGGGGCGAGGTGGAAGTTCGTTTTCCTTGCGCAACTTCGCAAGCTCGTCATAGTGCTGGTATGCCCAGTACAAATTAACACGACATCCCTTACAATTTTTGGTATCACTGTCATTCATCGTGCCACATTGTGGACATTCTGTCATAGTTGAACCTCCTCTGTTAAATCAGGCCCATGCGCATGGACTCTGCTACCGCTTGTGCCCTGTCAGTTACATGAAGCTTGCGGTAAATATCTTGCATTTTCCGTTTGACTGTCACTTCACTCCAAAATTTGCGTGCCGCGATTTCTTTATTGCTACACCCTTGTGCCGCAAGGCGTACCAAGTCGATTTCAGCCTCATTGAGACCCGATCTTGTCTGTTCTTGCTCTTTGTTCAGACGGCTGAACTCGTTTAACACTTGCGTGACTGCATGAGCCTCACCTAGCACACGCTCGCCTCGGTAAATAGCTCGTAGTGCCGCGAGTAACTCACTAAGTGGTGTTGACTTTTGTAAGTAGCCATGCACGCCGATACGCATTGCACGGAAGAGCTGTTCATCATCGAGCATCCCTGTGAAGATTGCAACGCGTGTCGTTGGGCATGCACGTAGCAATTGTTGTGCGATGTCTAAACCATTGGTTGTGCCGAGAAAGATATCAAGTAAAACAATATCTGGTTGCAGGTTGACAGCTAAGGTAATAGCAGTCGTGCCTGTATTAGCCTGTCCGACCACGATAAAATCTTCTGATTCGTCGATCACTGAGGAGATGCCTTTGCGCACCACTTCATGATCGTCCACAACGAGCACGCGAATAGGCGTCGCTAGTGTACTAGATTGTTGTAAGTTATGGGTCTGCTCCACCATATGCTCCTATGTGCATTTGGCTCAACAGCGAGCATGACAGGGCAAGCTACGTCGTAGCGTTCGTCGTATAGTAGTGACAGGGCTTGCCCCTGTCAAGCGTTAACTTCACACGAAAACCCGTCTTGCGTCGAGCCAGGCAGCCACGGCCTTCACCATTGCCCGAATGCGGCTCGGGGATGCCCCTGCCACATCCGAACCCGCTCCCCATGCATCACCGTCCTCTGGGAGGGGCATCGCCTTGTGGGTGCCCTGGTTCTCTTCGACATCGATCCCCTATTATGCCTTTGCCTCTACCTTTTCCTGCCCGTACATACGAGCCTCGTCGGAGGCGTTGATGACGGGAAGGCTACGCAACTTGGAAGATTTGCCCTTATCTCCCGCGACAACTTCGGCGGCTGTCTTACGTGCCACTTCGACACCGACGCTGGTAAGTGTTGGTGTGTGACAGAGCATGTTGGTGTAGGACACATTCGCCAGTGGGCAATAGCACTCGCCAGCTTTGATGCTGCGACGCAGTTCGTCGGCCTTTGGTGTGCTCCATGTTTCACGGAAGTTGTAGTTGTGGTCACGCAGGTTGCCAACCGATTCTGCACGAATGCAGCAGGTCCATACATCTCCGTTAGGCGCGATCTGAGCTGAGGCAAGACCCGCGAGACATGGAATAATCTGACGCTTCTCAACAAGTGTCTGCTTTACAATGTCATAGTAGCGGTCACGGAACGACTGTGTGATACGTGAGACACCCTTAAAATTTGCCTGACGGTTCTCCTGTTGCAGTCTGTTGATGACTGGCTCGTACTTGTGAATGGGCGGTGTAATACCCATACCAACGGTGTCAAGCTCGACACGCTCTTCCGCGATCTCACTGATGAAAGAGTCGGGCTTCAGTTCGTTGGTAACGAATGAATGGATGTTATCGAACTCGTCGATGTTGAAGTTCGAGATAACGGTGTGAACGCCCAGCGTGAAGTTCTTGTAGCGCCCCTTAAGAGCCTTGAGACCAGCATAGGTACGCATGGAACGCTCAAAGTTCCCCTTGACACCGCGCACGATATCATGCTTTTCACCCACGCCATCGAGCGAAAGGTTGATAATCACTTCAGAGGTCGGAGCCGCCTGTAACACACGCTCGATACGACCTGGGATAATTTTGTCTTGAATGCCATTGGTAGGAATATTGATGATACCAGGGCGACAATGATTATATGCAGCGGCAACCATATCGGGCAGGTCTTTACGCAGTGTTGGTTCGCCGCCACTAAAGGTAAACCAGAAAGCATCTCGGCCTATTGATTCAAAGGTTTTATTATACTCTTCTATTGTAAAATCATCATTGGGACGTTGCCACACGTTACAAGTTTTACAACGGGAGTTACAGCGATAGCTTACGCTAATCGTTAAGTTGAGCGGGTTTGCAAGTGGCTTCCCCAGCACATAGGCCGCCTGCATTTTCGCAACATTTGGTAAGATCTCAAGCACTCTGTTTTCCTCCCCTACAACCGGACAATACAGGTACGTAGGCTATATAGACTTTTCTTTATCTTTCATCGGTCAACAATTAAAAAACTTGAGAGTAGAGTTGACCGTTCATACCTCAGTTCCCCCAATACACAACACTATACATGCATACTTTAGTGTAGCGGAATCCGCCAAATGCAACCAGAGAAAACGTATCTACTGTTACAGCCATTCGTATCTCTCTATAGAGATTTCACATTCTCTCAATACCCATGTGTATGGATTTCCGCTTTTTTTATGTTGTAAAGAATAGAGTTAGTAGAAGCCACTGCGAACTTACTACTGCATCACCACATGTGTTGTGTTATCTATTGTAACGATGCAGTACGAAAAACATGGAGCATATAGCCAATATTACTAATTTTGATGTGGCTTGCCTCTTCTCAGTGAAACGGGGTAAGCTGAGAAGAGGGAAAAAAATATTCATAAAGTGAGGGGAATTCATGATCGATCTGAGTAACCCTACCAATCCTGTACTACATGAGCAACTTCGGCGCAGGACTGCCGAGGGCCGATATGAGATAAACGAGATTGAGCTTGTGAAGGCTATCCGTGCGTTATATGCCAGAGGTGATAGCACAGGCACGAAAGTTTTCTCTGAAATACTGCTGTACCGCTGTATACCAGCGTTTCAGAAGCATTCACAGGGACTGCGGCATAGGCCAGAGTTACGCGAAGAGGCCATCGCCAATATGAGCGAGCATCTGTTACGCGAGGCGCTCAATCCAAAAGAAGTGTTTATGACACAAAATTTTGTGCATTATCTACGCTGTCTTTGTGCTGATGAATTTAATCGTGTGCTGCGTCAAGAGGGCCTGTACTATCGACGTGATGATGAAGGTCGTCCATCGGGCCGCCCTCAGCATGTACCGCGGGCATTAATTGATCCTTTACGACCTGTGTCACCCGATGATGAGAGCTTCTCGAATGCCGATGTTGCCGACCCAAACGACGAGTACGAGCGATTGCACGCGGACGACGAGAGCCAGCGTATTCTGACGTATTTGCAAGACCCACTTGACCGCACGATTATGGTGTTACGCGCCATCGAGGGTATGAAGTGGGACGATATTGCTGTCGTGTGCAAGCGAACCGAGCGCACCGTACGGTCTCGTTATGAACGCGCACGCAGTTATCTGCGCGAATGTATGGTAAAAGAACAACAAACCGTCTATGCTCCGGCAGCGCAAGCGCAATCATAAGGAGTTGGGGCTACGGTGAGACTAGAAAGGCGTTATCGTATTATGAGTACATCTGAATTGCAATCCCTAAAAATGGCATGGCTGGCTGCCAAAGAAGCTGGCGACATCCAGGCACAGATACGCCTGTTACGCGATCACCCAACCGAACAGGCAGAACTCATCACCTTCATTGCTGCCTATGCTGCAACCGAGGGGCAAGACGAGGAACGACCATTAGCCCTCACACAACGCGCGATGCAAACCGCGCTAGAGCGTGTGTTTGAGGTACCACATGCCGTTCCAGCAACGCTGATCGAGTTGCGCCAACAACATAAGCTTACGAAGAGTGCAGTAGCAAAAGCATTACGCTTAAGTATCGACGTGTGGCAACTCTTCGAGGATGGCACTATCGAATTGGTTAGTGTGAGCCAGAAACAACTTGACCGCCTCGCGCAATTCTTTCAAGTAAGTGGTGAGCAGTTCAGTACTTTGCTCACTCACAGTCAGCCCTCACTTGGCATGAACCGGCGGCAAACCAAAGCTGGCGCACAACAAGAGACAAAAAAGGTGAGCCTCAAACAGGCCATCGCCCGCAGCAGCATGACAAAAGAAGACAAAAAATTCTGGAATGAATAAGAGTATGTACAGAACAAGGCGTGGTGGGAAAGCTAACTTTCCCACCACGCCTTGTTCTGTACATACTCTTATTTTATTGCATATCCTATATATGAGACGCTCATGAACCAGCTTGTTCCCATTATCACACGACCATCTTTGAAGCCTCTTGGCATAAAACCTGTCATTTCACCTACGATGAGACCATTCTTGACTAGCTCGTTGCGTAACTCTTTCGGTTTGATGAATTTTTGATAGCTATGAATGCCAGGAGTCAGGCCATTGGCAGGAATACGCTCACCAACCCATATAAGCGCGAGACGCGAGGCAAAGGTACGGTTGATGGTGTCAAAAATAAAAATGCCACCAGGGGCAAGCACACGCGCAATCTCTCGAATTGTTGCCGACAGGTCGCGCACATGTTCCAATGTATCAAGACATACAATAACGGAAAAACTTCCATCAGCGTAGGGCAATGACTCTGCGTAACTCCGTTCAAAGTACGCATTTTGTCCCAAGCCGCTTTGCCGCACCTTTTCACGTGCCACTTCCAACGCATTTTGCGAGGGGTCAATGCCAACAATCAATGCCTCGCGTTGTGCTAACTCATAAGCAATGAGACCACCACCACAGCCAACCTCTAACACCTCTTGCTGCCGTAACGCATTCTTGCCAAAGACACGATTGACACGCGACTCTATATAATCACAGCGTTCTTTCGTAATCTGGAAGAGCAAGCAACCCTTGTCCCACCAATTATACTGCTGAAAAATCTCTTCCTCTGAACGCTTGGATACTTGTAGTTTCACCATACATGTTGCCTCACTTCATAACAAAGTTTGTACTTCCCATGATGATATCATATCAAATAATAGCGCTGTTTTTTACGTGCCAATGTTCGTAAGGAAGTCAAGTAAACGCTCTCGATCAGCGTTGTTCTTGACGAGAAATACTTTTTCCTTATACCTTTCAAGATACCTCCGTACAAACTCTTCTGTAGGCGGTGCAGCAATCCCTCGATAGGTTTCAAAGTACATCTGTACGAACTCTTCTGTAGGTGGTGCAGCAATCTCTCGACAGGTATCTTGAAACATATAGAGAGATTCTATAGAAGGTCTATTGACATGATCCTGGTTTAAGTAGTAGCGCCGTGTACCTTTCAGGAGCTTGAAGAGCAGCTTTACACCATTAATGCCAGGATAAAGCTGCGTTCTGTGCAGGCTGTTCGAGATGTGACGGTGAATAATGCGCCATGCAGCCACAGGCCAGAAGGTCGTAAGCAAAACAATGCAATCGGCATGATAGAGCATCGGTTCTGTCGAAATGAGATAGATACCTTCTGTGATCCATGCTGGTTGCTCAGCAATAGTAATGGCGCTTTCCTGTTCCAAGTTTATCTTATCCAGGTCATAATGAGGAATATGAAATCTGGAAGAAATGATCTGTGCTAAGGTCGTCTTCCCGCTGCCGGGTCCCCCAAGAATATGAATTTTTACCATGATTTTCCCTTTTCATCGCAATGTTTCTTCTTGTCGCAAATTCTTTTGTTATTCCTCTTTTTACAGCAAAGCTGAAAGAAAAGTAAATACAAGTTTGCCCAACACCATTACTAGTTGCGTCATAGACCAAGAGATTAGATAGGCGGGGTAACTATACTATGGATTTCAAAGATAAAGTAGTACTTAAGCTTTATCGAAAGAAGTCAGAAGATATGGTGTGCAGGTCTACACCGTCTGCCCGCACGGCATCAACACCAACCTCTATAAAACGCTGTTTGGAGTCACAGACCCCTCCAAGATTTTGTCACCTGAGCGGGTCGCGCAAGATATGCTAAAAGTCGCGGCTGACGAGGGTGGTATTCGTAGTGGACAGACACTTGAGATATCCGTTGAGACCGTAAAACAATAAGAGCTTAGCCTATAGAAAACGAGCAGAAGAGCGTCCAGACGAACGCTCTTCTGCTCGTTTTCTATAGTTAAGAAATTCTTCCCTCTATCTGCTATACTGATACATGAGATACACGGCAAGAAACCGAAATACAACTGGGAGATACGCATATGAGGGTAACGGTTCGCAATCTAGGTGTGCTGAAAGAAGCAACTATTGATCTCAAACCACTCACGATTTTTATTGGGCCAAACAATTCTGGGAAGACCTGGCTAGCTTATACGTTAGCAGGTATCTTCGGTCCAGAGGGTCTGGGGAAATATGTAGATGCATATATAGAGGAGCAAGTTCCCAATATTTTTGAACAAGTAAAACGAGCTGTCGAGCAAGTTTTGGCAGAAGGAAACGCTACCGTTGATTTGAAGAAATTGGCAGAAGATTACGGCGACGTATATTTTAATGAAGTCGCAAATCTTGCTCGTAGTTGGCTAAATGAGTTTTTCAATACCCAATATACTCATTTTAACGACTTAAATGTATCAATTAGTTTAGCAGAAAATAAAGGACACTTTCTACAACAAGTTCGCCGTCTTTCACAGAGAAGCAGGATTGCAAACGGGTTGCTGACAATCCAAAAAAAACGTAATGAAAGCAAAATATATGCCTACACAACTATCGAGGAACAAAATATCGAGGTGCAAGAAGAAGAGATAGGAGAAAGTATTCCTGTCGAAGCAGTTAAGAGGAGTCTAGTTAGTTTTGTCTTAACAGCACTTCACAGGTCATTATATCCCCATGTACGTGTATTTCCTACCGAAAGAACTACATTTGTAGCAAGTCGCTTTAATGAAAGAATAATAGATAGAGAACAGATACAAAACATTGCTAAACTGAGAGATGCGCTTACCAATTTGGTAAAAGAACTTAACATAACAGAGTTACCTTTGGACGATTCTGTTTCAGGAGACGTAACAGGACCAATACATGCTTTCCTTGGTATGCTTCGGACTACTTTTAGAGTTGACACAAAAGCACGAACTGCAAGATTGAAAAATGCAGAGGGTAACCCCAACATTAAGCAGTACATTGATCTTGCTGACGTATTGGAAAAAGAGATACTCGCAGGAAATGTCGAATTTTCGACGTCTGAGCCTGAATCAAGGAGAGAAGTTCTTTTTCACCCACTATCAGATATACCGCTGGATATGACTATTGTGTCCTCAATGGTGAAAGAGCTTTCACCACTAGTACTTTATTTGCGCCATCTTGCTCAACCAGGAGAGTTGCTGATCATAGACGAGCCGGAGATGAATTTACATCCCGAAGCACAAGCGAAGATGATTGAGTTTCTAGCGATGCTTGTCAACGCAGGGCTGAATGTTCTTTTCACCACTCACAGCCCCTACATCACAGACCATCTTACAAATTTAATCAAGGCGAACGAAGGCGAGGATAAGGAAACTATTAGTAGTAGCTTTTTCCTAAAAAGAGCAAACGCATTTATCTCTAAGGAAAAGGTTGCTGTCTATGGATTTGGCGAAGGCACTGTCAAGGATGTGTTAGACGAAGACGGTTTCATCAACTTGAATACCTTTGGCAAAGTTTCGGAGCATATTTCTGATATTTATTTTACATTGTAGTGAGGAGAGTTTTTGTGGCTCCAAAACCCTTGCTTGCATTGCTCAAGCAAAGGCTCTCATCGTGTCTAATGACAGGTACCAGTATCACAGAGTCTGGCCTTACCATAAGTACGAACAGACTTTCAGATGAAATCATATATTTTTATCGTGTAGATAGTGAAGAAGGACGCCGTGACCTTGATATGGTTGATGCAAAGGTCTGCGATTGCCTTATTCTTTACATAAAAGAGATTGAACCGGATGAGACGCTCTGCTTTTTAGAGTTAAAAGGTGCACGGCTCGATGATGCAAAAGAACAAATTATCAGCACTCATCGCAAGCTAAAACAGATGGTAGAAACAGAGTATATTCAACAGAATATTATCTTGAAGGCTTGTGTCTGTATGCGTCAACAGGCTCCTTCAGGTTCTATGCGCCATGAGGCAGAGTTAAAACGCGTCTTTGGAAAAGATAATGTTCACCTGAAATACGGTCTTAATAAGCACTACACAAAGCTAGGTGATGATTTTCTCCGTAAGCGAAACAAATAATGCAAAGTATACAAGACGAGTATAGGAGACACACGCATGGTAGCGGTCGGCGTTATAGGCAGTGGAGCGTGGGGTACTACGCTTGCCCTGCTTTTGGCACGGAAAGGCATTGCGACAACACTGTGGGAGCATCATCCAGAGCGCATTGCGGAGATGCGTCAGCACAACGAAAACACGTTTTTTCTCCCTGACTTTCCTTTCCCCGCGTTGCTCACTGTCACCTCGAATATCACTGAAGCTGCACAGCATAAAGATATGCTGATTCTTGTCACTCCTTCTCAACGCATGCGCGAAAATGTACGTCTCCTCGCTCCACATGTCGCACAAAACACGATTCTAGTCAGTGCCAGCAAGGGTATCGAAATTAGCACACTCAAACGTATGACACAGGTTATAGGTGAAGAGATGCCAACAACACACACCGCTATAGCTGCATTAAGCGGCCCTAATATTGCACGCGAGGTTGCCGAGGAGAAACCCACTGCCGCCGTCGTTGCGGCACAGGATCAGGATACTGCGGCACAGGTGCAAAAACTGCTTAGCACCAGCCACCTTCGTGTCTATACTGCACATGATGTTGTCGGCGTCGAGTTGGGCGGCGCGTTGAAAAATATTATCGCTATCGGTGCTGGCTTCAATGATGGTATGGACTATGGCGACAATGCGAAAGCAGCTTTTATCACACGCGGCTTAGCGGAAATATCGCGACTCGGTATCGCGGCAGGAGCGCATCCACTTACCTTCGCAGGACTCGCAGGCATTGGTGATCTTATCGCCACCTGTGCCAGCCCTTTGAGCCGCAATCAACAATTAGGGCGTCGTCTTGCCGCAGGAGAGAAATTGGAGAATATTCTGAAATCAACGCGTACTGTAGCTGAGGGCGTCACTACGACGAAAGCTGCACTACAACTAGCAAAGCAGTATAACGTTGATATGCCTATCGCTACACAACTGAGTCTCGTGCTCTTCGAGGGACTCGACCCTCATCAAGCCGTACCAGAATTGATGATGCGCGGTCCCAAAGGGGAGTTAGAATAAAACAAGGTGGAAAGGCAAAGCGCCTTTCCACCTTGTTTTGTATTAGGGCACATGACATGCCTTTATCAGACCAACTTCGTATATGCTTTGTTTGCAATAAGACGATGCATTATTTAGAAGGAGTCTTATACTAAGGCTATACTTACTTGAGCAGAGTTCCCAGTAGCGTCTCGCGGCGTTCTCTTAGGAAGAGGGCAATTTTTTCGGGCGTGTCCTCGTCGAGGGCCATGCGTTTGAGATCGCCTAGTACGGTACTCCATTGCTCTTTGGCGGGCAGATAACGGTTGTCGCGTGCCACGAGTTCCTCGAAGATGCGGCGTTCGAGTTCGTGCCATGCGGAACGGTCACGTCCATCAATCTCGTTGTCATCGGGTACATAGTCCTGGTCGTTGGTATTGTTGTCAATACGTACATAAAGAGGTTGAAATGCGTTGCGCACCATTTCTTCCATGCGCGGTGAATCGAGTGAGCCCGCATCAAAGCTCAGTGTTCCGACAAGATGTATCTGTACAACCGGTTGTCGTTTGCCGCTAGCATAGTGAATTCCCTCACGTCGGCAGTAGTCTTCGAGTCGTGTATACACTGCAACGGGTTCGTTCAAACCATCGACACGCAAATCATAGCGTACAAAGGGACGGCGATTGCTCCTGAGATGTTCGGCATGATGCACGCGCTCTTTGCGACTGAGATCGATGATACGCTCCGGTTCGTCAGTATCGACCTGGACATAGTAGTAGCCACGTGAGTCCCATTGTGACTCCTCGGCTCCGCACGTCTCAGTAGAGCCAGGATTGTACATCCAGCCATCGAACTCGTAGGGTTTGTGGACGTGACCAAGCGCAAGATAATCAACACACTCACGTAAGGGCTGGAAGCTTGCCATTGTGGGAAGACCCTGAATACGTGCGACAATACCTTCAACACCCGTATGCATCATCAGCAGACGATACTCGACTCCCTCAGCGTTTTCCTCCTCACGCACCTCCGTCATTGCCTGCGCCATACCCTCAAGACTCCGTGCAGTTGCCGCACCTTGCCAGGGTAGACCATATACACGCAAGTGTCCCCCTGCCAGATCGATATGTGAGCCCAACATGGTATCTGGCTGCCATTTTGCTAGCAAGGGAGCACCATTCTGCATCACAGGCGCAAGCAGGACAATATAGCCCTGATAGCAAAGAAATTGCAGCCACGAGGTTCCATCACGATAATAACTGCGGTCGTGGTTGCCCTCAATCGCAATCACCGGAATATTTCTGTCTTTCAGCTTCCTCAATCCTTCAATGGCGTGAATTAGCGTCATAGCGTCAATAGCGCGTTTGTTAAACAGGTCGCCTGCGATCACCACAAAATCAACTTCGCGCGCTATCGCATCGTTCACAATATCCCAGAACGCATAGCTAAAATCGTTGAAGCGTTCGCGCACACCGTACTGCTCATAACCAAGATGCGTATCAGCGACATGAATAAAAGAAGCTCGCATGTATGTCTCCACTTGAGAAAATATGTCTGACGGAAGGTTCGTCTGTAGGGGCCTCATTCATTAACACAATCAATGTAAGGGTGCAGGACCTGTCACAAAGCCGCGCACACTGGCTGCGGCAAGTACTAGCACAGCGATGCTGTAGATCAGGATATCAAAACGCTTGTTTTTGCCATTTGTTGTGTAGGTAAGGGCGACGGGAAGTGCGAAGACCACGATACCGCCGTATACATAGTGTAGCCAGTAGAGACCTTGACCGCCTCCTGGTTTCTGCCCTAATAGCACAAGACTCACGCCCAGCAAACCCTGAATTCCGCCCAGAATTGCTGCAACAAAGAGCGAGATATACCATGGCCGATTTGCAGCCAGCTTTCTAAAGTACAGGATGAGTCCCCAGACACCTGCAACAACCGCCGCTGTAAAAATTAAAAAGAAATTGTAATAATGAATAGTAACAACAGCGTCTAACACATCTGTACTCCCTCGCTCATACTCACATACGTGAATATTCTTTTGTAGAACGTAAATACGGAAAGAAACTCTTATGAATGTTGACAACCAACTATAGCAATGAAAAGAAAACCGCTGTACAGGTCTGATTTTATCACACCCTGCTAGCAATACACCATGTCAGAGGATATTGAAATGCTTTCCCACGTCCTCCAAGAGTATCTGTTACCAGCAGGGTGGAATAAAATCAAACCCGTACAGCAGTTTATGTCGTAATCGATTGTCAAAATCCGTTATATTCCTACAAACAATACCCTTTACTTTGCATCTAACAACTGTCGCATGTACTCGCGCAATGTGGAAGCCATTTCTGGTCGTTTGAGGGCGTAGGCGATGTTTGTTGTCAGCAGACCAAATGGCGTGCCTGTATCGTACCTTTCACCAGCAAAACGGAGACCGAAACAGCGTCCCTCTTCCGCCTGCATTGCTAGCGCGTCGGTGATCTCGATCTCGCCACGTTTGCTGGGCTGGGTGCGCTCTAGCTTCTCGAAGATATCGGGTGTGAGTAGGTAACGACCAGCAACGGCCTGATCGGACGGTGCTTTCTCTAGTGATGGCTTTTCAACAAGGTGTGTAACCTTTACAACCTCTGGTGTGAGTTCCTGATATGCAACAATACCATACGCAGATATTTGATCGCGTGGCGGGGTGAAAAGGGAGAGGATGGAGCCATTGTATTGCTCATACATCTGAATCATATGTGGAAAGCAGGGTGTTTCCGGCGCAACCAGTTCATCACCAAGCATCACGAGAAATGGCTCATCCCCCACAAGGTCTTTTGCGCAAAGAATTGCATGACCAAGGCCGAGCGGTGCAGTCTGGCGTACAGATACATATGAGGCCATTGTCTGTGTACGACGCAACTCTTCGAGTTCTTTGTGCTTGCCCTTACGCTCAAGAATATGCTCTAATTCGGGAAAGCTATCAAAGTGGTCTTCAATACTACCTTTACTACGACTGACCACAAGAATAATTTCTTCAATACCCGCAGCAACGGCCTCTTCAACCAAATATTGTACCACCGGCTTATCGACTAAGGGAAGCATTTCTTTAGGAGTAACCTTACTGGCTGGTAGCACGCGTGTTCCTAAGCCAGCAATAGGCAACACAGCTTTACGAATATGCATCTATCCTCCTGGAATATAGAATCAATATCTTTATAGTAATTATAAGAGTTAACCATAAGAATAGTATTGATTAACCACCTCTATTGTAGTGGATAGTATGTTGTAGGTCAAACTGTATGCCTACAATGAAATCAGACCCACGCAAGTATTCCTCTTGTAATATACGTATACGTATATTATACTCTGTTCAAACAACGTTAAACGTGAAGATGTTGACATTCTCAACCTTGTTAGGAAGGAGAAACACATGCTCTATCGGGAGGTAACTTCGGCAATGCCAAACAAAACGATTTATGTTGCAGACGCAGATATGCCAGTTTTTGAACGCGCACAACAACTCGCGGGCGGCAACCTCTCCGCAACTATTGCACAGGCGCTTCGGCGTTTTGTTGAAATGGAAGAAGCCAAAGAAAGTGGTTTCAGAGAAATTACAGTCAAAGTGGGCACCATTGCTCCTACACGTAAACGTTTCCTTGGTCGCGTCATAGCCAAAGGACAGACACGCGAACACAACGGGGCCACAACCGTCACCTACAAAGTGTTTTTGACAATGCGAGGCAAGTTTGCTCTTTATATCGTAGATGCTGCCGATGTGTCTGGTTCGGAGTGGTGGGAGTATAAGATGCAATATTCTCGACCAGAAGAGGTGTTTCGTTTTGAAGTGTTCGATACAGCAGAAGACTTCAAAGGCGTAGTACCAGAAGAATTGTACATAGCTGTGTTGCAAGCCATCAACAACCCCGATGGTGTCGAAGTGCTTGATATATAAGTCTCACGTGCAATGGATGTTTAGCAATTTGTCTTTGAACATCCATTGCATAGAACGTATTTCTTACCCTTTATGAGACGAAGCAGTATCTCTAAAAGAGAACATACTCCTTTGCCTATCCTAGACTTGACAACAATACGACATATCGTTATCCTGTAATTAACGATATGTCGCACTACATCGAAAGAAAAAGGGAAACAATACTTATGTTTTGTAGAATGAATAGAGTATTTGCATATTGTCTCTAACATATGGAAGTGAGGATCAGCATGGCAATACAGAACACTTCTACGTATGCTATCGAGGTGGAGCACCTCGTAAAACGGTATCCAGCCTCCAAGGTGAATGCGGTTGATGACATATCCTTTGCGGTCAAGCGTGGCGAGATATTTGGTCTGCTAGGGCCAAACGGTGCAGGTAAGACAACAACTATTGGCGTGCTGACAACAAGCGTTGTGCCATCGCATGGCAAAGTACGCATCACGGATATTGACGTGGTGGCAGACCCAATGAGCGTCAAGCAGCGCATCGCGGTTGTACCGCAGCAGAGCAATCTGGACCGTAGTCTACGAGCACGTGAGATTTTGACATTTCATGCGATGTATCATGGCGTACCCAAGGTGGAACGAGAGGCACGCGCCGATGAGTTGTTGAATGAGCTGGGCTTGGGCAATCGTGGCAAAGATGTTGTGCGCCGCTACTCTGGTGGTATGGCGCAACGCTTGATGCTCGCCCGTGCCTTGATGCATTCACCAGATGTGCTAGTGCTGGACGAACCAACAAACAGTCTTGATCCACAATCACGCCTTTTTCTATGGGATCGCATTCGTTCGCTCAATGCACAAGGCGTTACCATTTTACTGACAACTCATGATATGGATGAGGCCGATCAGTTGTGCGAACGCATCGCCATCATGGATCATGGACGTGTGCTTGTGTTAGATACGCCATCAGAGTTAAAGAAAATTGTTCCTGGCGGTACACGACTCGAATTGCGTGTGCGTGTCCCCGAGCGCGTTACCTCTGACGGTTCTACACAAAGCGATGGACAATCAAAAAGCTACATTCTGAAAGCGTTACGTGAAATGACCGATGCCACAAACGTTGAAGAGATTGCAGGCAAAGGAGACGGGGTCGAGCACGGGGTCGATCTCTATCGACTCTATGCCGAGGACGCGAATGAACTTGTAGTGAGCGCGACACAAGCGATTAGTCATGTGGGTGGCGAATTGCGTGACTTGCGCGTCGTCAAACCAAGCCTGGAGGACGTGTTCATTCATCTCACTGGAAGGAACCTACGCTAATTATGAGTACAACAACACCAGTACAAACAACACCTTCACCAGTACCTGTAGCCCAAGTGAAACGCCGCGAAGGACGTTTCTCGATAGCCGCCGCCGCATTTTGGGCAATACTATGCCGTGATATCTCCGTAACCTTGCGTGATTTTATTCCTTTCTTGCTACAGGTGCTCCTACAGCCATTGTTTTTTCTGTTCATCTTCGGCACTGTGCTGCCTGCAATCGGTATTGCACGGCAGGGGTTTGGCGCATTGCTACTGCCTGGCATTGTCGCGTTGACGGTAATTACTACTGCTATTCAGGGTGTTGCTTTACCACTTGTGCTTGACCTCGGTTTTGCGCGTGAGATTGATGACCGTTTGTTAGCACCACTACCTGTTAGCCTTGTTGCCCTGGAAAAGGTCATTTTTGCCGCTATGCGTGGCTTGGTAGCAGGCGCGGTCATCTTTCCACTTGCCTACCTTATTCTGGGCAGCGAATTCCAGGTACGAGCCGACGCCATAGGGGTTATCATGCTCGTCATGATTCTTGCAGCGTTTGCTGGTGCCTCGCTTGGCATGACTATTGGAACACTGGTACGACCTGAGCAGATCGGTCTGATGTTCGCGCTAATTCTGACACCACTGCTGTTTACAGGATGTGTGCAATATCCGTGGGGGTCGCTCGGCGTCCTACAGTGGTTCCAGATCGTCACGCTGTTCAATCCACTCACCTATGCCTCTGAGGGTCTACGGTACGCAATGGTGCCACATTTTCATGGACAAGTTCTGCCCACACTCTGGCTCGGTTGGGTTTTTCTTGGCCTTGTTGCAACCATCATCGTCTTCTCCGCTATCGGCATACAAACATTCCGTCGCCGTGTCGTGAACTAAACACAATATTAAAGAAACACGATGTACATCGTGTTTCTTTAATATGATATACTTTTGCTAACGAGGAGGTGCGACTTGGAAGGCTTGAGTGTTTTTAGCGGGAATGCGAATCGGCAATTAGCTATAGCTATTTGTAAGCATCTGCATATTCCACTGGGAAATGCAGACGTTTTTCAATTTAGCAACGAAAACATATTTGTAAAAATCAATGAAAATGTTCGTGAACGCGACGTTTTTGTCATTCAGTCCTTCAGTACTCCCGTCAACCGCTCGATCATGGAACTGCTTATCATGATTGACGCACTCAAGCGTGCCTCTGCATCGCGCATCACCGCTGTCATTCCCTATTATGCCTATGGTCGTACCGATAAAAAGGATCAGCCGCGCGTTCCCATTACAGCGCGTCTCATTGCTGATTGTATCACCGTCGCTGGTGCGCATCGTGTGCTGACAATGGACATGCATGCAGGTCAGATTCAAGGCTTCTTCAATATTCCAGTCGATGAACTGACGGCGCAACTGCTCCTCTCGCGCTACTTCGTGGAGAAAGAACTAGACGATTTCACCGTTGTTTCAGCCGACGAAGGTTTCGCCAAAAAAGCACGTCAGATGGCTGATAGGCTGCAATCCCCACTTGCCATCGTAGAGAAACGTCGTCTGGGCAATAAGGGGCATTCCGAAGTCATGGGCATCATTGGTAATGTGCAGGGGCGTCATGCCATCATCGTTGACGACGAAATAGATACGGCTGGTTCGATAACGCAAGCGGTGCGTGTTGTGCATGAGCAAGGGGCACGCGACATCTATATTTGTGCTACGCATGGCGTCTTCTCTGGGCCAGCTATCGAGCGACTAGGCAACGCACTCATCAAAGAAATCGTCGTCACCGACTCAAATCCGCTCCCGGAAGACAAAAAACTGCCCAACATGACCGTTCTCTCCGTCGCAGAACTCTTCGCCGGAGCCATCAGCAGAATCCACGACGGACGCTCGGTGACGGAATTGTTCCGGTAGGGGCCTCATTCATGACGCCTCATTCATGACGCCCCTACAGACGTTGAACACCTGGCTCCCATGCACATAACACCTTAAACCTTGTGCTCCCGCCAACCTCCTCGACCTGCTTGAAATTGGCTTTGAGGGTTGGCTCATATTTCAGGAAGCGGTTGGCTACGAGATAAAAGCGTCCTTGTGGCCGCAGTACCTGAGCGGCTCCACGAATAAAGCTTTCAGCGATTGCTGTTGTTTGGAGGCCGCCTTGATGAAATGGTGGATTTGTCGCGACGAGATCGAAGCGTTGCGTTTGTACCGCTTGCACACCGTCGCTTGGCAAAACCCGCACGTTGCTCAGGCCGCTTTCAGCAATAGCCTGTTGCGAGGCTGCGAGAGCCGCAAGGCTTGCGTCAACCATCGTGACATGTCCCTCGCTTGTACGTTGTGCAATATGCAGCCCAACAAATCCTGCACCGCAGCCAATATCCAACGCCTCGTCGGTGACACGCACCTCCATCGCCTCCAACAAAAGACGCGTCCCCTCATCGAGCTTGCTATCCGCAAACACCGTAGGGGCCTGATGTATCATGCCCTCGGTGGTGCTGGGGGATATGCTTGGACGCGATACATCGGTTCCTACGGAACGTAGCACGCGATGACCTTTACCGATTAAGAGCGTCTCGACATTGCCAAATTGTTCTTGCATATGTTTCCCGATAGAAAGGATGCCTCGGTCTTTAGCACCTGTAACATACAGTTTTCCACCATTTTTTAGCACGTGGCCGGTGACCTGTAGCCCATAGAGTACCCATGCCTTGCTGGGTTGATAGAGCAAATTCATGATAGCAACATCTACGGAAGCCGCAGAAGAGTGTAAGATATAGTCATGAAAAGCTGCATGATGCACGTTCGCGGCTTGCTTGTAGGCGTTGAGCGTGGTGATGTTGTCTTCAGCAAGAAGCACCATGCCCTTGCGCAGTTGTTGTTGCGCGACTGCTACAAATGGATCAGCCGCAGAATTCAGGACAAGCACTGTATCGGTGGTGACAAGTTGTACTGTTTCACAGAGTAAACAAGATTGGAGCATTATACATGGCCCTTTACATTGATTGCGCATTTCTTAGTGACATTATACCAGTTGTACAGACGATTCCTTTAGCGGGCGTCACAACAAATCCTAGCATTCTCTTAGCGGCACAAGAGTGTGGTCAAAAGCTCGATATGCTGAGCTTGCTATGCGAGTTACAACATATAGTAGAGGGATTTATCATTGCTGCACAATCAGCAACTCTCGTCGCGTATTCTAGCAGCAAGCATCAAAACACCTGGTGAAGCAGAAAGCGCGTTACTGGCAGGAGCGCACGACCTCACCATAACCCCACAAGTGCTGATGAACATGGTACAAGACCCGCAAAGCGAGCAGGCGATAGAGAAGTTTGGGCAAGATTGGCAGAAGATGAAAAATCTGTAATAAAGTTCATCTGCATTCTGTACCCAAGAATGAATTCTTTTTCATAAAATTCAAGTATCGATTCACATCATCTTCATGAGTTGATGATATAGTATTCTCAGTAAAGAAAAAGACAAATAAATCAATACACCTCTTGCGGTGCTGGTAATGTAGTAGATGAGGAGAGAAAGCGAGAGAAAGCGTTATCGGTAAGTAGTGGTTATGTGGAAGTGAGGAACGATGACGCATCAGAGATTGTGGAACGTGAGCGGAGTGGTGAGGTGGAAGGCGCGGTACAGCAAGGGTTATGTGGAAGTGATGAGGTGGAGGTAGCTCTAGTTATTTAAACGTGGTGGTGGTTATGTAGAAGATGCGGGGCATGCGACTATACATAGATGTGGACAAGTGGCAAGGGGGATGTGGCACGTATCGAGGAGAGCGGTTATGTGGGAGTGGGGGGAATGCAGGTTCTAGGTAAGCCAGAGTTATGTGGTAGAGGTGGGAAAGAACCTGTAACACGATAGGCTACCAAAGAAGGGTGAGTTCTGGTCTCCGGTGGAAATGTGGCAAGGGTAGGAAGGAACTCACTGTAGGTATGTTTTAGGGAAACAATGACATTAACGGGCGACCACAAGAGTCGCCCCTACTATACACGATGTGTTTGATGTACAATCATATAGTAGGGTAGCCCCTTGTGGGCGTCCGTTCGTCTTGTGGTCGTCCGTTGGGAAACCTGCCAAGAGATGGCTCTTCTGTGAACCGTCTTGCCCCTTGTGGTCGCCCGTTGTCAAATTAAGTAGTTGTCCTTCATTGAATTTGAAATGTTAGCGCAATGCGACTTGCCATTCTTTCAGCCAACGCCTTGTGAAATGTTCACGCACACGAATGATGGCTTTATCTTGGTAGACGCGTACGGCAAATGTTGGAATAACGTTGGGTGTGTCAGGGATATATATCGCTCCTGTATTATCCTCGCTTAGACGTAACCCGGTTTTTGTACCTGTGTACCAGGGAGACATCAGGTTAACGAACGTCATAGGATGGCCTCCAAGTTGCTCTGTTACCACAAGTTGTGGTGCCTCCCAACCAGAATGCGTATGTCCACTAAAGTATAGGAACGTGTTTTTGTGACGCGCTAATATTTCTCGTACCTCTTGCGAGTTTTCTGGTGAAAAGAATTTTTCCTGCGAACTGAAGTCGCGATGTGCCACAACATCACGCTCTAACACTGTGTTGCGCAGAGGACAATGCAGAAAGATAATTGTAGGACTTGTAGTGTTTTGTGCTAGCGTCTCATCTAAGAACGTGAGTGTCTCTGCTGAGACATACACATAATCAGGGTTTTCCAAGGTATGCGGGTCAGGATAATCCAGCATGATACAGGTAACACCGTTGACTGTCCATATATAACGCAATGGCTTTCGCCATAGCTTACTAAATGTTTCAGCCATGTGAGCGGGGTCTTCGCCATCGGGACCATAGTACTCATGATTGCCAACACCTGGATAAAAAGGGATATCAGCCAGTTTTTCAGCAAGGGCCTTCGTAACCGTCGTATAGTTTTCGAGGGCACACGTCTCTATCAGGTCCCCAGGCGAGACACAAAACGCAGGTCTGCCTTCTTCTTGCCAAAGCGCGCATAGGTCCTCAAACATAGGTGCAAGACGCTGTGTATGTGCAACGTTCCATGCTGGTATAGCGCGATAATGAAGATCACCGATGGCCCAGAAATACAGTAGTTCATTCCCAGTTGCAGTATGAGAAGCTTGTGTCATCATTCCCTCTTTCTACGTTTTGCATTTTTATAGAGTATACGCTGAGATTGTTAAGGGATAGTTAGGGCAAGTGAACATGAGCCTGTAGAGTGGGCTAAATCAACGATCTCACTGAACTTTTATCGTTTTTCTTTTCCTCTTTTTGGCAGGAGTTCCTCGGTACTGACGTTTTACAATGGGCGGTTCATATTCTTTGTAGACGCGTTTACCAATACGCCATCCGAAGTAACCACCTGCGATGGTGCCAGCGATAATAACGGGAATGGTTGCGAAATTAAGGATGCCACCATTAGAAAGCAGAATAGAAACACCAAGTAAGAGCAGAGCGGTAAGCAGGAGTCCTACGACGGTGCCGAGGCAGCAGCCTAAAGGTCCGCCGTTGGTCTCACCTTGCGCCTCTGGTGGCAGTGATGCCCCGGCAGTGGGCAGTGCTGGTTGTCCCTCTACGATTGGTAGAGCGGCGCCCTCATCTACGATAGGTGTTGTAGCTATGAGCGTCTCATCTTCTTGCTGTGGAAGCGGTTGTATCTCTTCCTCCTCAGGCGAGGAATCAGGTTCAGTTGGAAACATGGTTTGTTCTCTCTGTTGTCAAAACGTTCCGAATTGGCGGTCTCCGGCATCACCTAGCCCAGGCACAATGTAGCCCACATCGTTCAGGCGCTCGTCGATGGCCGCGATGTAGATGTCGATATCTGGATGCTCTTGTGAGAGCTTCTGCACACCATAAGGGGCAGCGAGAATACCTATATACGAGATACGCGGTATCTTGCGTTGCTTAAGAATGTTGATAGCGTCAATCGCAGAGCCACCTGTAGCGAGCATGGGATCAACTGCGTAACATACTTGTAAGTCAACTCTAGGTGGTAAGCGGTTATAATACTCCATCGCTTGCAGCGTACGTTCATCGCGTCGTAGTCCCAGGTGCCAGATTTGCGCATCGGGAATGACTTCGCGAAAACCTTCCGCAAGACCAAGACCAGCACGTAAAATGGGCGTAATACCGATACCACCCGCGAGGCACTGGCCTTCGGTTGGCATGAGAGGCGTTTCGATGACGCACGTCTCAAGTGCTAAGCTAGAGGTAGCTTCGTAAGCGAGGAGCGCACCGATCTCCTTGACCAGACGATAAAAATCCGGTGGCTGTGTATTTTTGTTGCGCAGGGATGTAACCTTGTGTGCTATAACAGGGTGCGTTGAAATACGTACGCGTGGCAGGTCGCGTACCTCGTCGCGTGTTGGCTGCGTGACATACTGCATTGGTTTCGTGTTGTCGGGCATGATGATCGTGTCTCCTTATTCGTTATCTCAACATGAGATTGTACCAGAGTTGGGAAGATGACGCCACTAGTGTAGAATGATATTCATATGCAAATAACGAAAACTACTCAACTAACTTCTTTCTTAAAATGGGCTGGTGGAAAAGAGCAAGAGTTAAAATACATCTTGCCCTTGCTTCCTCCATTCGAGCGTTACTATGAACCATTTGTTGGTGGAGGGGCTGTGTTCTTTGCGACAGAGGCAAAAGAAAAATTCATCAATGATAGGTCTCAAGAATTATTTAATCTTTATACAATGATTGCACAACAAAACTCCGATTTCTTTCATGCGTTAGACGTCTTATTGTATAGTTGGCAATGTATAAGCAATATTGTTGATGCTAAAGCTACACATCTCATCGAACTCTATAAAGCATACGCTACAGAAGCGTATTCACGTGAGGAAACACAGGGTAAACTATTTGAATTCATTGCATGTCATAAAGAGGAGTTTGATGTAATGTTCTCGACCTTTTTCGACAAGGAAATCGAGAATTTCGTGCGGGAGGTACAACGCAATCTGGTCAATAAAATAAAGCGGATGAAAGTATTGGAGGGGAAAAAGTGGAAGCTGCCCAATAGTGACATTCTGGCGAATATAGAGAGTGCTTTAAAAAGCGCTTTTTATATGCATCTTCGGTATCTTTCTAATCATAGACAGGATTTCGATATTCCGCCGAGTGTATCGGCTGCAATATTCTTCTTTGTCAGAGAAAATGCTTACGCATCTATGTTTAGGTATAATAGCCGAGGGAAGTTTAATGTACCTTACGGAGGTATTTCATATAATCGCAAGGATGTTGCACGAAAAATTGCGTATATGCAACATCCTGCATTACAACATCATCTTGCTAACACAGTTATTGAGAACATGGATTTCGAGGAGTTTCTGTTGAAATACTCTCCTAAGCCAAACGACTTTATTTTCTTAGACCCGCCCTATGACAGCGAATTTAGCACCTATGCTCAAAACATCTTCGATATGAGAGATCAGGAGCGTTTAGCATCCTATCTACTAGAAAATTGCCAGGCTAAATTCATGCTCGTCATCAAAAATACACAAGCTATTTTTAGCTTATATGGTCAGAAGGGCCTCACCATCAAGACCTTCAATAAAAAATACCTTGTAAGTTTCCAGGATAGAAATAACAGAGATGCAGAGCATTTGCTGATAACCAACTTTTAAGGTAGGTGTTATAATTCCTTCTGTCAATCCTTAGCAACTACTTATTACACATTAAGGAATAGTTATAGAGAAAAGAGTTCTCAGCAATCAACTGTTCAACAAGAATATACAAAACCTCATAAAGGTATGTTATACTCTCCCCATGATTATAGGTGCATGTGAAATAACACTGCACCTGCCGGAATGTCATTCTCTCAAGGACAAAAGGCAGGTGATTAAATCGGTGATGGCACGGGTACGCAACCAGTTTGAGGTGGCGATTGCCGAGGTTGCAGATCAGGACCTTTGGCAGATCGCGAAACTTGGTGCAAGCTGTGTCAGTAATAGCAAACAGCACGCAAACGAGATACTTGAGCGCGTGCAACATTATATAGAAGAGACACGTCCAGACGTGATTATCTCAAATGTTGAAATAGAATTAATAAGTTGGTAATTATATATGTCAATAAAAATACTATCTATGCCTCAACTATCTGAACCAGCATGGCTTCTAGGCGTACGCGTTGATCGCATCTCACAACAGCAGGCCGTAGAGCAGATCGACCAGCTTGTGATGCGCCATTCCGAAAACCCTAGTACGCTTCTCTGTCAACAAGTTGTGACGGTCAATACCGAGTTTGTGATGATGGCACAATATGATACCGTCTTTCGCAACGTTATTAATCATGCCGCACTCGTTGTTGCCGATGGCGTTGGGATTGTATGGGGAACACGCTACATTGGCAAACCAACGCCCGAACGCGTTACGGGAACTGATACACTTGTGGAACTTGCGAAACACTGTGCAAGTAAAGGCTATCGGCTCTATCTGCTTGGTGCCGCACCTGGCATAGCGAAAGAGGCAGCTACACGCCTACAAGTGTTGGCCCCAGGCTTGCAGATAGCTGGCACCTACGCTGGTTCGCCCTCACCCTTGGAAGAAGATGCGATCATTGAGCGCGTGCGTGCTGCACAGGTCGATATTCTGTGTGTCGCCTATGGCGCGCCAGCACAGGAATTGTGGATCGCGCGGAACCTCTCGCGCTTGCCCGTTGCGGTTGCGATGGGGGTTGGCGGCGCGTATGATTTTCTATCTGGCCGACAACCGCGGGCACCACATGTCATGCAGTATCTGGGCCTGGAATGGCTCTATCGCCTGTACCGCGAACCCTGGCGCTGGCGTCGTATGCTTGCGATACCACGCTTTCTGCTCCTGCTTGTGCTCAAGGGACGGAAGGGATAGGGAACAGTATGATTTTAGAAACACCACGTCCTCCGACGATGACAGTCTCACGCCTGCGCTTCCTCATTGAGGCGTTCAAGGGCAGACGTGTGCTGGTTATTGGTGATATGGTTGCGGACCAATACCTGATTGGACGCCCAACGCGCATCTCGCGTGAAGCTCCTGTCCTCATTCTCGAATTGGATGAGGAGCGTACAATTCCAGGTGGTGCTACCAATGTCGCGGTCAACGCTCGGTCCTTAGCAGCCGAGGTATTTCTGGCAGGTGTTGTGGGAAGCGATGTGCCTGGGGAAAATTTGCGCCGTGCAATACATGAATTAGGCATGCATTCCGAAGGCTTGTTTACAGACCCAACGCGTCCAACTTCCACGAAGACACGCATTATGGCGGGTAGTCCACAGATTGTACAACAGCATATTGTGCGTATTGACCGCGTTGATACGTCTGATATAGCGAAGCCATGCAAAGCACATATACTTGATTACATCAAAATGATGCTGCCCACAATTGACGCAGTGGTACTTTCGGATTATGAGAACGGCGTGATTAGTCCTGACATTATCGAAGCCTGTATTCCTGTCGCGCGTGGCTTAGACAAGGTAATTGTGGTTGATTCGCATGGCTCACTCTTCCGCTTTCAAGGTGTGACGGCATTGACACCAAACCAACCAGAGGCCGAATTAACACTCGGCATGACGATTACAACACAGGAGCAGTTAGATGAAGCGGGGCAACGTTTGTTGAGTGGTAGCAATGCTCAAAGTGTCCTGGTGACGCGGGGCAGTGAGGGCATGAGTCTGTTTGAAGCGAGCAAAGCACCTACGCATTTTCCTATTTACTCGCTGCCAGGTGCCAGTGAAATCGTTGATACAAATGGAGCGGGTGATACTGTTGCCGCCACCTTCACATTAGCGCTAACGACTGGAGCAACGATGGTCGAGGCAGCCTATCTTGCGAATGCGGCGGCAGCCCTTGTTGTGCGGCGTCTCGGCGCGGCAAGCAATACGCCTGAAGAATTGATGCGCATATTAACGGATAATGTATAGAAGCGACTTGGTGGGGGGAAAGCGTAACAGGGTTTGGCGGGGAGCATGACAGGGCTTGCCCCTGTCATGTGCTCCCAATCCGCTCTATATCTTAAATCTAAAAGAAGAATATATCAATGAAGAACACACCAACAAAATATTATATGCGCGATGAACTCGCTACAGAAGTCCACCGTAGGCAACAAGCTGGAGAGCGCGGCGTCTTTACCAATGGCTGCTTTGATTTACTACACCTGGGACATGTGCGCTATTTGCAGGAAGCACACATGCACGGTGATTTTCTGGTACTTGGTTTGAATAGCGATGCGAGTACACGTCACCTCAAAGGGCCTGGACGCCCTTATGTACCAGAGTTGGAGCGAGCCGAAATTCTGGCTGCGCTATCTTGTATTGATTATGTGACAATTTTTGATGAGCTAACGGCAAGTTTCCTTGTGTCGCTGCTACAACCCACAATCTACATCAAGGGCGGTGACTATGCGAGTATCCAGAGCGGAACGCCAGATATGAGCCGTTTGCCGGAAGCAAAGGTAGTGCAGGAATACGGTGGCAGTGTACAATTGATTCCATATCTGCCTGGGCATTCGACAACGGCACTCATTGCAAAGATACGCGGAGAATAATTTATAATGGCAAAAGATGCAATAGAAAAACCTGAACATAATATTATACCTGTTGTGACATCAGATGTTACCACATCTGAACAAACAGCGATACCTGAGCCTATGGTCGAGATAACTCCTGTACAATCCCAACCAAGTGAACGACGCGAGATCGTGAAGTCGGCTGGCTTTGTGATGCTGGGCAACCTCGGTAGTAGCGTGATGGGCATGGTACGCCAGATAGTAATCACCGCAATTGGCTCACAGGTTGCTGGCCCGTTCAATTCAGCTCTTTTACCTGCACAGACATTTAATGACTTTCTAGTTAATGGCGCAGTGTCCGGTGCGCTCATTCCCACGTTCAACGATTATTCCGCACCAGAAAAGCGCGACGAGTTGCGCCGTTTAGTATTTACGCTGGTGAATCTCATCGGTATAATTATGCTCGTCGCTTCACTCTGCTTTCTCTTTTTTGTCTCGCCCCTGTTCGTCAAAATAATTTTGGCAAAATACACACCAACAGGACAGGCATTGACGCTCCAATTGTCGCAGATCATTTTCTTCTCGCTGGTCGCGCTTGGACCATTCGCGGTATTGCTTGCTGCCCTGTACTCGCTGAAAGAGTTTGGCTGGCCTGCCTTTGCAACCGCCTCGTATCACGTTGGTATTATTATTGGTGCTTTTGTAGGGTATCTAATAGGTGAGCGCTACGGGCATCTCGGAATTGCCTTTGGTGTGATTCTTGGGGCAGTTGGCGAAATCGCGCTACTGATTCCAGGGTTGCGTCGGCAACGCTTTGGCTATATGTTTGTGCTTGACCTCAAGCATCCCGCTATACGCCGTATTCTTAGATTGTATGGACCGGTAGCGTTGAGTTTTCTTGTGAGCACAGCATTTATTTACTTTGACCAGTATCTTGCCGCAAGCACACGATGTTTAGCGTTCGCAACACATGTTGGTGGATGTGGTGAGGCAAACAACACAGCATTGCGTGCTGCAACGACGCTGATACAATTTCCTATTGGACTGGTTGCCGCAGCTCTCTCGTTCGCCGTTTTGCCTACGCTATCGCAGCATGTTCGCGATGGGAACAATGAGCGCTTCAAAGAGACACTCCTGCTCGGCCTTCGACTCGGCTTGTTGCTAATGATCCCTGCCGCCGCGGGACTGATCGTGCTTCAAAATCCTATTGTTGACGTGGTGTTTCGCCATCACAACTATAACCCGCAGAACGCTCGGTTGACCGCTATTGCGTTGCAAAACTATGCCTACCAGTTGCCTTTTGTAGCAATGGATCAGTTGTTGATTGCGGCGTTTTATGCACGCAAGAACACAATTATTCCTGTTGTAGTATTGTTCGTAAGCGTTCTGGGTTATCTCGCCGTTGCGCTTCCCTTTAGCAATACAGTTTTAGGTATGCCTATGTTGGCACTTGCCAATACGGTACAGAACTCGATGCATGGTATAATTTTGTTGATTCTGTTACGTTTTGTCATCGGCTCAATTCGGATACGCGAAACAGTACCTACGGTACTCAAAATTCTTGTTGTAACAGCGGCAATGGTTGCCGTAGCGTGGATCGTGCAGGTATGGCTTTCGCATATACATCTGTTCTCACTGGATACACTGTTAGGATCGTTGCTCACGGTGATTGTGGCAGGTGGTCTGGCGGTGGTAGTGTTCTTCGGTGGTGTGTTGCTGCTCAAGGTTGAGGAAATTGGAATGTTGAAGGGCGCTATACTGGCGAAATTGGGGCGGAAATAATGGTTCTGTAGAGGCTTCATGTATGTCGGAAGAGAACGAAAAAACAATACAAGAACTCCACAAAAACCTCATAGATCGAATAAAAGGCTACATTCACTCGTATGACGTTGAAGTGGCCTTCCGCACTGTGCCACGTCACCTGTTCTTGCCCTACCTACCGCTCCAAGAGGTTTATCAGGACAAGGCGATTATCACCAAACTGGTGGATGGACGCTTTGTAAGTTCTTCGTCGCAACCGACTATGATGGCGATTATGCTGGAGCAACTCGATCTGCACAAGGGGCAGCGTGTGCTTGAAATTGGTGCGGGTACGGGCTATAACGCGGCACTGATGGCGCATATTGTGGGTGAAAACGGACATGTTGTCACTATTGATATCGACGAAGACCTTGTAGAGAATGCGCGCAAAAATCTCGTGGCGGCAGGTTTTGAGCGTGTGCAGGTCGTGTGTGCAGACGGTGGACTCGGTTTTCCTGATGGCGCACCATATGACCGTATCATTTTGACAGTCAACGCAGGCGATATTACTCCTGCGTGGCATGAGCAACTCGCGCCAGAGGGACGGATTCTACTGCCCTTAAGCGTGCGCGGCCCACAGATATCGGTTGCGTTTAAGCGCGTGGAGCATCACTTCGAGAGTGTCTCAGTACAGCCTTGCGGCTTTGTAGGGCTGCGGGGAGCCTTTGCGGAACAAGGTTTACAAGTACAACTCGCTCCCGAGCCAGGAATGCTCTATCTTACACTGGGCGAACCTCACCCTATTGATGCCCAAGCCGTTACACAATGGCTTACCGCGCCAACACGGAATGCGCAAACACATGTCAAGCTTAGCATTCAGGAGTTGTTTTACAACCTACACTTCTGGCTTGCCCTGCATGAACCGCGTTTTTGTAGCCTCACCGCGCAACATTCAGCGGTAGAGCGCGACCTTGTTCCTCAGCTCTTTCCCTTACTCGGCAATATTCCCACCTATAGTACAGTAGGTGTTCTCAGTCAACATGGGTTAAGCGTGTTAAAATATACAGTAGATGAGAAGATAAAGCTTCCTCCTATGACAGCAGGAACATTCCCATCATTGCCACCTGGACGCTTGATCGTACTCACCTTTGGGAATGACGATGAGCTAACACAAGCACTCGTCTCATCGGTTGAAACATGGGATACATTAGGTCGTCCCAGTGAACAAAAGCTACATATACGTGCATATAGAAATGAACAAGCGATTATGCCTGCTACACAGGATGTTGTGCTAAAAAAACAGTGGACACAATTTGTATTTAGCTGGTAGCATTGTATGAAGAGAAAGAGGTGGATGATGCAATATAGAACGGGACAAGCAGCCGATAAACAATTTTTACGAACTATTGCCGAAAATGACTATGAACTGCCTCATGGTATCGACAGCTACGACTTTGCCAAAGCCTTGCTCACCAATCTTGGCTCCCCTGATGGCGAGCTACGTGATGAATTAAGTTACATGACTCTCGCAAGCGGTATTATCGACAAGGGCCTGCTGACAGCAGAGCAGATGGAAGCATTGCTTACCACTGTCCTGGATAATAACCACATGTTTTATAGGATGGGAGAGGTGAACACCGACTCAGTGTTTATGCGCAGTTTTTCTAACCTGATCGTCGCAGCCATTTTGTATACCGATGCAAGAAATCCTACGTTATCGGAAAAAGTATTACAAAACACAAAGATCACGTTGCAACGCTACGCCGAAGTGGAAAAGGATTGGCGTGGTTACGTTGAAGGAAAAGGTTGGGCGCATGCTATGGCCCATCTTGCTGACGCACTTGACGAGTGTGCGCAAAATCAGTTTATGACACCCGAAGACCGCCAGGATATTCTTCAAACCATTAGAAATCTCGCACAACTACCGGAACCGCTCTATCATGAGGAAGATATGCGCCTCGCCACTAGCGCCCAGCATATCATTATTGGTCGTGAAGTTGATGATATTTTTCTCAATAGTTGGCTAGCATCGTGTTTTGTGCAGCGTGACTCAGATGTTACCAACTGGATGAGAGCGACAAACGTCAAAAACTTCTTACGCAGCCTCTACTTTCTCCTGATATGGGACAACATGTTGCCCCCCGTTTCCGCGCAAATCTCTGACATCCTAAAACAACTCGACGATGTATACATCCAAATCGCCGACGGTCGGTAATAGAAAACGTCAAAGCGCGTGATCCCCGCCGCATCGAGGTATGCCCCCGATGCGGCGCTGACTTTTTATCACAAGTTTAATCGACATCGTACAAAGCGTGGTAGCAGGCCAATGAAAGCGAGGTACCCCTTTCTTGGTTGAGCTAGAATTCGCTCGAACTGAGCTGCATGAGCGAGCTTCTCGAGTGGCTCAAGCAGATCGATTATACTTGTGATAAAAAGTCAGGATGCGGCGGGGGTCACGCGCTTTGCCATTTTAGGCAAAACTCGGAGAGGCTCTTCTCTGAATGGCGAGATAACGGGAGAAAAATACGAAGGCTGTTTTTTATATCGCATCGCAGAGTTTTTTTTGGTGGCATCAATTTGCTTTTTTTTGTTTGCGAGGAGGGCGTCCGTTTTTTTTGTTTTTGTAGAGCCTGAGAAAATAAAAATTGTTTTTTTTGGTGCGTTCGATGTTCATTCCAACATGCCACAAGGTTAAAGTCCGCAAGTCTCGTAAATGAGAGGTCTGTCACCTCTGCATTGTAAATACGCGAGACACGAAAGACGTGTCGTTCATCAGCAAGCATGCAAACGAGATGCCATGTACCTGTCTTTACCACAAGCCCATACGGTTCTATAAGATATTGTTGTTGCGTCCCATCATCACAGTGGTAGTCAATGGAGAGTTTCTGATCACGCCATATAGCTGCTTGAATCGTCTGTAGGCAAGAGAGAACACGTTCATCGGAATGCCACCATGTGGTGTCAACATAAATTCGTTGGCGTGCATGCTCTACATTGTAGCGGAAGGACTCTGGTAAAGCAGCGAAGACTTTCAGTAATGCATCCTCAAGTGCTCTCCCCATGCCAAGATCAGCCGAAGGTGCAGAAATTGTTGAAAGGAAGAGGGCACGTACCTCTGTCTCGGTCAACCCGGTCAATCGCGTCTGATACCCATCCACGAGTGAGCAACCACCACCTGGGCCTCGTTCAGTGTATAGTGGGATACCAGCTATGCTTAACGCATCAAAGTCCCGATAAATTGTTCGTTCAGAAACTTCCAGATGCTCGGCTAACTCGTGCGCAGTCATGCGTCCACGTGTCTGTAGCAGCATCAAAATTGAGAGGAGTCGGTCTGCACGCATAGTATTTGACCTCCATGAAACTAGGGGTCGTTTCCAGCCATGTAAGTATACCACACCTTTATATTTTTGTAACCCTTTGCGCCCCTCCATAGCTTGACGTATAATAGAAGTACATTATCAACTACGCTGGCAAGGAAGGCACGATGGGGTGCTATGTGTACGCCATATTTTTATACCCCATCCCCCCTCTCCCAGAATTGAGGAAAAGATGTACAAAGGTCAATCAGGTATGTGGTCCTGGCTCCTACATCGCGTGACAGGACTTGGTATTCTACTGTTCCTACTTATTCACATCGTCGATATATCACTGCTGGGTTTTGGCCCACTGGTTTACAATGAGGGTATTGTGCTTTTTGACCAAATCGTTGTACGCCTGCTCTCCCTGGCATTGATTGGGGCGGTGTTGTTTCACGCCTTCAACGGTGTACGCATCATGTTTATCGACTTCTGGCGCAAAGGCGTACGTTATCAGCGAGCCATGTTTATCGGCGTACTGGTATTAACTGTCCTCGTGTTTCTACCCATGTCCTACTACGTCATTGTGCCTGGACTATACTGGTTTACTCATGTCCCCACAGCAAGTCATGCACCTGGACATTGATACATCCTGTAGGGACCGATTGATCGCGTCCTCGTTAGCAATTGTTCTCATAAAGGACGCGATCAATCGGTCTCTACACAAAGTTACAAGAGGGGCTTTATCATGTTGAATATATCGACCGGTCGTGGTCCACGTCCAGCAAGCGGCGGCTTTGAAACCTTTTCCTGGTATTTTTTTCGCGTCTCTGGCGTCGTTCTTATCTTTCTCGCAATCATACACCTGTTCATCATGCATGTGACCAATGATGTTCATTGCACAACGTACCAGTTTGTGGCAATGCGGTATGATAACCCACTATGGCGTCTCTTCGATTGGTTGCTACTGACGTTAGCACTCACTCATGGTATGAATGGATTGCGCGTGGTCATTGACGACTATGTACGCTCACGCGGGCCACGTCTCGCGCTACTCTCTACCGCAGGCGTCTTGTTATTAGTCTTTTTTATGTTGGGAACAATTACACTCATTACCTTCCAGCACACAGGCGCACTCGGCCCAGCGTGCACAGTAAGGTAAATACGTTTGTGGGAACACGGGCACCCGCAAGGGGTCGCCGTAGGAGTTTATGTAAGAGAAGATGAGTTTGTACAAGTGCATGAGAGGAGTAGGGAAGGGCAGGGAGACCGCAAAGGTCTCCCCTACACATTCTGACCTCTCTATGTGGGGGAGACTCTTGCGGTCTCCCTGATAAGGCTAACAAGGAATACTACTATGTACCACAAATTTGATGTTGTCATCGTCGGGTCCGGCGGTGCTGGCTTAATGGCTGCGATGCAACTGCCTCAGGCCAGTGTCGCGGTCCTGACAAAGGTCTACCCCACGCGTTCACATACAGGAGCGGCACAAGGCGGTGTGGCTGCTGCACTCGGCAACCAGGAAGAGGACCACTGGAAGTGGCATATGTATGATACCGTGAAGGGCGGTGACTATCTTGTAGATCAGCCTGCGGCAGAAGTCCTGACGCGTGAAGCTATCGACGCCGTATACGAGCTTGAGCATCGCGGCCTTCCCTTCAACCGCACAGAGGATGGACGCATTGACCAGCGCCGCTTTGGTGGACACACGCGTAATTATGGTGAGGGCCCTGTTCGTCGCTCCTGCTATGCCGCCGACCGCACCGGACATATGATTCTCCAGACAATGTATCAAAGCGCCATCAAGAATCAGGTGCGCTTCTTCAACGAGTATCTCATGCTCGACCTGCTGATGAACGACGGGCAAGCGTGCGGCGTTGTCGCGCTCGAAATTCGCACGGGCGAAATTCACACCTTCCATGCCAAAGCTGTGCTGTTTGCGACAGGTGGCTATGGGCGTGCATGGCGCGTCACGAGCAATGCCTTTGCCTGCATGGGTGATGGCATGTCGGTAGCCTACCGGCGCGGCATCCCCTTGCAGGACATGGAGATGTACCAATTCCATCCTACAGGTATCTATAAGGTAGGCGTCTTGCTCAGTGAAGCGGCACGCGGTGAAGGTGGCAAACTGCTCAATGGCAAGGGCGAATACTTCATGGAACGCTATATGCCGACGCTGAAAGACCTTGCACCACGCGATATCGTGTCGCGCTGCATTGTGCAAGAGGTGAAAGACGGTAATGGTGTTGATGGTAAGGATTATGTCTTTCTCGACGTGCGACACCTCGGCGCGAAAAAGATTGCAGAGAAGTTACCGGATATCACCGACTTTGCCCGTAATTATCTTGGCGTTGAACCGATCACAGAGCCGGTGCCGATTCAGCCAACCGCGCACTACGCAATGGGCGGTATTCCAACCGATGTTGATGCACGCGTTGTCATTGATCCACAGTGGACTGTTTCACCGGGCTTCTATGCTGCTGGTGAGGTCGCCTGCGTCTCTGTACACGGTGCGAACCGTCTTGGCACAAACTCACTGGTAGACCTGATTGTGTTTGGGCGACGAGCAGGCAAACATATGGCTCAGTTCATCAAAGAGAACGATCATGCACCATTGCCTCCTGAGCCAGAGGCCTACTCGCGTGAACTCGTTGACCGCATCTATAGCTCAACTGGTGGCGAGTCCGCCGCGCGTATCCGCAGTGAGATGCAGAACGAGATGGACGAAAAGGTGATGGTAGAACGCACCGATCGTGGCTTACGTCATGCGCTCGACACACTTGACGGACTGCAAGACGCGTATAGTAAAGTTCAGACGCAGGATAAAGGCAAGCGTTTCAATACCGAACTGGTTGAAACGATTGAACTCGGCTTTCTACTCGATTGTGCCGAAGCCACGACACATGGAGCATTAGCGCGTACCGAGAGCCGTGGTGCTCACTTCCGCCTCGACTATCAGAAGCGTGACGATGTGAACTGGCTTAAGCACACTCTCGCCTATAAAGGCGCAAAGACACACGACGTTCGATTGGACTACAAAGACGTACTGATGGTCGAAGACCCGATATTCAAGCCCAAGGAACGCAAATACTAAGGAGATAAATACATGAACGTACTGGTGCGCATTAAGCGCTATGATCCTGAACAGGACAGTAAGCCGTACTGGGCAGAATACCGCGTCGAGGCAGACCCGATTGACCGCCTGTTAGACACACTGAATACTATTAAATGGAATATGGATGGCACGCTGACATATCGCCGTTCATGCGCACATGGCGTGTGTGGCTCTGATGCCATGCGTATCAATGGACGCAACCGCCTTGCGTGTAAAGTACTGATGCGCGACGTTGGCAACAAGGTCACAATTGAGCCGATGCTGGGCTTTCCTGTTATTCGCGACCTCGTGGTAGATATGGATCTGTTCTTCGACAAGTATAAGTCAGTCAAGCCATACCTGATTACATATGATAACGAGCCGGGTACGGAGCGATTGCAAACTGCCGAGGAACGCGCACGCTTTGACGAGGGCACCAAGTGTATCCTGTGTGGAGCCTGCACCGGCTCATGCCCTTCCGTGTGGGGCAATCCTGATTGGGTTGGGCCAGCCTCGATTGTCAACGCCCACCGCTTTATCTTCGATAGCCGCGATCAGGGTGGCGCGGAACGCCTGGGCATTCTGGGTCAGCGCGATGGTGTATGGCGCTGCCGTACCATCTTTAACTGTGCTGATGCCTGTCCACGTGGTATTCCTGTCACGGACCTCATTGAGCAGGTAAAGCGCGCAATTGTGTATAACGACGCATCGTAAGGGAGCATGACAGGGGCAAGCCCTGTCACTACCATACACGGATGCGTGGCAAGCCACGTCGTGGCCTATTGAGTAGAGGAGTGACAGGGCTTGCCCCTGTCATGCCGCCTTTATCCATGTATGTAAAAGGACGTTTTGTATGGCGACAACAACGGAGACGTGGCAGCATCGCGATATCATCACCAACGGAATACGGATGCATTATGTCATTCAGGGTGAAGAGAACAATGGACCACTGGTTGTACTACTCCATGGCTTTCCAGAGTTCTGGTACTCTTGGCGGCATCAAATCCTCTTTCTCGCGGAGCAAGGGTATACTGTTGTTGCACCTGATATGCGTGGCTACAACGATACCGACAAACCGCGTACAGGCTACGATATATCAACGTTATTGCGCGATATCGAAGGACTCATTACAGGGCTGGGACAGAAAAAAGCGATTATTGTTGGGCATGACTGGGGTGGCGTACTGGCTTGGGGATTTGCTATGCACTTTCCACAGATGACGCAGCGCCTGATCGTATTAAACGCGCCGCACCCCTGGGCCTTTCAGAGGGAAATTCGCACGCTGAAACAACTCAGCAAAAGCTGGTACGCCTTCTTTTTTCAAATCTCCTGGCTTCCCGAAGCAATCTTGAGTGCGAATCATGCACAAGCAATTGGCAAAGCTATATATGAGAGCGCGACGCAAAAATCAGCGTTTCCACCTGCTGTCCTGTTGCGCTATCGGGTTGCGATAAGCAAGCCAGGTGCGTTAACGGCTAGCCTAAACTATTACCGTCAGGTCGCGCGTCGTGGTTATGGCATCAAGGAAGGAACGCTTATTCAAGCTCCAACACTGCTCATATGGGGTGAGCAAGATGTCGCCCTCGACATCGCGTTGACACGAGGTCTTGAACAATGGGTTCCCAAGATACAGGTACGACGCATTCCTAACAGCGGTCACTGGGTGCAACAAGAACAGCCTGACGAGGTAAACAACCTCATACAACAGTTTCTCCACACGTAAGAAATATTGTAGTTGCCTAATTTATTTACGCCCTCTCAAACGTACAGAAGGACCGAACCCGTGTTAGCTCATGGGGGGAGGAGCTACTACGCACTCACAAGAGTGAGCAATGTTCGGTCCTTCTGGCGACGACGCGCTGCATAGGCGCGCCTTCATGCAAAAAGAGAGGAGGTCTATTTGGTTGTACTACAGATTCGCTGACTCATACCTACTGTTGTATCGCGTCCTGTAAAGGCACGTGTCGCACTTTTAAGCACTCTTGAGCGCAACTGGATAGATACTTCAGTTATGTCCTGTGAACCCATTGCTTGCTCCATCCACCTCGTTCCACAAACACCACATATCCCATGCGTTGCGTCGTAGAGTTTAGGCAGTGGTGCTGGTGAAAGATGTTCTCCTGCGTTATTCATGAGCCGTAAACACCATGCACACTGTCGCTTCATTGTGCTATATCCTTCCCTGGTGAGAGCAGTGAAGTAGGGCTCTCTGTAATGTATATTTTTCTAATTTCCAAAAACCTGGCATGTTCCAAATTGGATATTTTTTTCTATCTGTACTGTCTCAGACGGATTTGTCGTACTTTGTACATAGATAGCGGTAGGCACATCTCTACATTCACGAATAGAGAGCGTATCAGTAAACGTGCCAGCAGCACTAATTTGCGCAACGTGTTTTTTGTGCTTTGTACCTATTTGATAATGAATCGACACAGTAGTACCAGGCGTAAAGTTAGTACCACAGACATGTAAAGAGCCTTGAATAACATCAATCTCCGTTGTACAAGGTGCGTTTGTCTCGATATGAGCTCCACCTTGTGGCGTTGATGTCACTGTTGGACTAGAGACACCTGTTGCAATAGGTCCCGCTGGTACTGGCGTGATGATTGGCTCTACTGGTGTAGCCGTTGGCTTGTTCTGAATAGCCGTTGGATTAGGCAATACTACTTTTGGCGTTGGCTGTGCCTTACTAGACTGTGCCACGTTCCCCGCGATATTTATTCCCAGTCCAGCAAGAAGTACAAAACACAGTACAACTAACATAACTGCAATAGGCATACCAAGTCTCGATCGTGAGATGTCTGGCCTACTATTTGACAGAAATGGCTCCGGTTCATACAGCTTACGCATAACCCGGTTCGAGACTGTCGCATATGCGGTATCGTCGGCAGGTGACTGTGCCCATGTCTCTATAGTATTGCTGACACTTCTAAACTCAGCACAGCGCGCACTACATATTGGACAGAGAGCGACGTGCTCTTGTATACCCTGAGGCCAAAGATGACGCTGCTGCTGACGAACATATGCAAGCAGTATGTCATCAGTTGGATGTTTCATACTGCCCTCATCCTTTCCAGCAACATAATTTTGGGAAATGCATTTTTATATATTTTCTGCTTTGTATCAAGAGAGTTACCCATAAATATAGCATTCATCTGTTGTTATACTAATGTTTCTTGTTCATAGACCACGCGAAGGCCTCAACGCTGAAGCTCTTTTCATTCGTACTTTTGTCGTGTCTTGAGCGTACACCTTACGAAATTTCTCAACTCCGCGCGCGACACGTTTCCGCACCGCCTCTGGCGAAATATTGACAATCGACCCAATTTGCTCATAGGTGAAGCCAGACACATAATGCAGTTGTACACACGCTGCATCAATAGGAGCCAGCATATTGAACGCTTCCTGAATCAGCATGCTTGTCTCTGTTCGCTCTTCAAACGACGACTCCACCATCGAACGTTCTATCATGTCTTCATGACTAATACCCGAACCCTCGTCACTGGAGTTATCAGATCCAAAAGAGAAAGGAATGAAAAGGCGCAAACGTTTTCTGTTAAGATAACGTAGTCCATAGTTTGTGGCGATACGATATATCCACGCTTCTAACTCAAGATGCGAGGATGTTTTGCCGATTTCCTTATACACTTGTAGGAATGTGTCCTGTGCAAGGTCTAATGCTACCTCGCGCTCCCCCACAAGACGATGCAAGTACCCCGTAATTGGATACTGTAGCCGTTCCATCAGTGAACGAAAAGCTTGAGCATCTCCTGCACGCAGACGCGCTACCTCATCCCCCTGAACATCCGTCACCATAATGGCCTTATCTACATCCTATAACCAACGATTGACACAACGAAGATGCGTAACAGCGTTTCACAATGGCGATACTATTACAACTTTTACCATGTAATCGTTCCCCCTACATACTACAATCAATGAAGAAGCCAAAAACGGACAACATTTGTCACATCTTTTTGGCGTTTCGCAAACATCAACGAAACTCGACATAAATAGTTGCATCTATCTATGTACTTGTGCGTTTTGGGCATACTACACGATGCTCTTTTATTTCAAATGTTATTTTACGGTTATTTGGATGCTATGGTAGCCCGATGAACCATCTGGAAGGGGAGGTGCAATGCTGGGGTCTTGCACATTACCTTGCATGTCGATAGCACGCACAATAACGGTGTATGTGCCTACTTTTGGTTGCCAGGGAAGCTCCCATAGCACCCATGTGAGAGCCGATAGCGGACGCTTCAGCGTGGCCTTGTTCCACGTCTGCCCCTGGTCAAAGCTGACATCGACCTGACTAATACCTTTGTTTCCAGAAAAGGCAACACCTGCTATGTATGTGAGTTTATTCGCCTGAATTGTTGCACCAGTCAGTGGCACATCAATACGTGAGGTCATATGTAGTGGCGCGGAGTCGCTCCACCCACGCTGTTGCCAGTAGCCTTGAAAGTCTGTGTTGACAACCTGGATACGATTAATCCATTTGACGTGCTTCATACCATAAATGCCTGGCACAAGTAGACGAAGCGGAAAACCATGCCCTTGCGGAAGCGTGGCGCCATTCATACGGAACGCGAGCAGTGTTGTCGGTTCTAAAGCCTTTGAGAGATGAATACTGTCGCTGTAATCATCTACAGCGTACAGCACAACCTTTGTTGCCCCTGGCTTTATCGCTCCACCGCGTGCAAGCAGGTCAGCGAGCGAAATACCTTCCCACAGCGCACTACTCATATATTGCCCACCAACCTCGTTACTGATACACATCATCGACTCGTACTGCTGTTTTGTGGGGAGCGCGAGCAGGTCTTTGTAATTCAGCGAGAAGGGATGCTCAATTTCACCTGATACAGATAGATGCCATGTATCGCCATTGACCGTGGGGTCGGAGAAGAGATTTTTTGAGACGATATAATACTGGTCGTTGGGTGTTATCTCTTTAGACAGTAGCGGCATCGGCTGTACATTCCCATAATTGGGTGTTGGGACTGGCACAATCTTCTTTTGATAGCGTTGCAGCAGTCCTGGTGCAGTTGTGGCACCCGTTGTTCCTCCACTGCCACTTGTAAGGCCTTGCGCACCAGTAATAAAACGCCATGCCAGGACGCCCAACGCGCCTAACCCAACAAGCTGAATGCCACGTATCACAACCTCGCGCCGTGCAACCCCCTTTTCTTGCACCTCTACTGGTGCATTCAACAGGCGCACTCTATGCTCGACGAGCTGGTTCTGCAACAGCACAAACGAGCCCGCAAATATCACTCCTACCACCGCAAGGCTTACTATCGTGTTCACCGCGCCAATGACGAGACGCGCCCCAAAGAAACCAACGCCCGTTATTGGCAACAAAACCAAACCTGTTAACAGCAAGAGCAGCAATGTAAGCACAATTCCTGCGGTCCAACGGAGCACTTCCTGTCCTGTTTTTTCTGCTTTGACTCTCCCCACAATAAGTGTGCAAAGGCCGCCACTTACAGCAAAAACAAGACATTGACCTACAAGAATGCAGTAAAAAAAGTAATGCTTGGCATCACCACCAATAAGTTCGTGCAGCGTGTTAAACGTTGCAGGCGACATCAACTGTGTCAGAGCAGAGCCAAAAACCTCCGGTAGAGAGATACCGTTAAAGGCTGCACTCAGCAGTAACATGAGTACCGTCGCGATTATGCCCGCCCCAAGACCAGCGAGAAAGCCATTCCAGAAGCGTTGTCGGCGCGTGAAGAATAATTTTTGCATATTTTCGTCTCATCAATATCTCTAATTAGAACCATACATATCATAACAGACACGAACACAACGAGTAAAATTGACAATAATACAAATTGACCGATCCACCTGGTACTCCCCATTAGTCCGCTAACCTTCATACAAATGGTGGTAAAGACCACGTTTACGGCTCCAAACGGTTGATATCTCTTGGAAAGGTTGTTGCCAGTTTGATGTTTGGCACACCAGTCAACTGCATCAAGAGGCGTTCTAAGCCAATAGCAAAACCACCATGTGGCGGCATACCATATGTAAACGCCTCAAGGTAGAATGCGAACGGCTCTAGTGGCAGCCCAGCTTTTTCCAGGGCCACTCGATAGTCTGCATAGCGGTGCAGACGTTGCCCCCCTGTGACCAGTTCGGTACCGCGAAAGAGTAGATCAAATGAGTTAGTGAACAGAGGCCGCTCTGGATCAGGATAGGTATAGAATGGGCGTTTGCTGGTTGGATAGCCCGTGACGAATAAGAAATCACTACCAAATTCTTGCTTTGCCCATTCGCCAAGCCAACGCTCGTCCTGTGGCGACAGGTCAGGCTCACCGCGTACATCCGTTTTGTGTAGTGTAAAGATTAACTCTTGTGCGTCCGAGAAATGGATGTGCGGTATTTCTCGCGGCACCTCTGGCATCTGTACATTGAGCAACTCTAGTTCTGTCAGATACTGTTCATTGAAGTTTGCCAGTATACCTGCAAGCACATCGCGCAGCAATGCCATGACAGTAAAGTGATTTTCGATGAACCCAAATTCGGCGTCGAGGCTCACATATTCGTTGAGGTGACGCGTTGTGTCGTGTGGCTCCGCGCGAAAGACCGGTCCGACCTCAAAAACACGCTCGAAGACGCCCACCATAATTTGCTTGTAGAACTGTGGGCTTTGCGCGAGATACGCATCTCGTCCAAAGTAGTTCAGTTTATAGACATTAGCTCCGCTCTCCGTGGCTGAAGCAACAATCTTCGGTGTTTGTATCTCAGTAAAGTCGCGTGCAGTCAACATGCTACGAAAGCCCGCCATTGCACCTGCACTCAAACGCAGAATAGCACGTCGTGCAGGATGACGGTTTGTGACAACCGCGGAATCGAGCACCGTATTTACATGGGCATTAATTTTACGTTTATTGAGTGCTATCGGTGGAATTTCTGTCACGAGCGTAAGTACCTCGACCCGCAGATCATGCAGTTCAACTCCACCTGGTGCCTGTGCCTCACGCACAACAGTTCCTTCGACCGCTATCACACTTTCAACACCAACCTCACGCAGGGCCGCAATTTCTTCCTCTCGTTCAGTAACGCATTGTAGCAGACTCCATCCGTCGCGTACAACGAGGAAATTGACGCCACCCAGTTGTCGCAGTGAATGAAACCAACCCTGTACGAGGACACGCTCTCCAACATGTGCCTGTACCTCTTTCGTGAGTAAGCGTTCCATGAAAACAATCCTTTCGTTACTATGATTGATGGTCAAATAGGCAACAAAAAACCCTCATCCTCTCTTTTGGAGGACGAGGGCGTATTTTTCTCAATATGCCTATCGTGGTACCACCACCATTTATCTCTTGCTAACAAGAGACCTCAATCAGTTCTGCCTCTTCATCAAGAGGAAAAAACTGTCACGCTCTAACGGACGTGTCCCGAAAACCAGCTACTTGTTTCCTACACGAGAAAAGTTCACTGTTTGGCTCAGGGATGTCATTGAGGAGAACCGACTCCGATGCTTGCAGCAAATACATCGTTCTCTGCAGTTTCGGTACAACAACACAATATGTTCCCTATCATCGCCTGTCTGTTTTTATTATCCTCAACTATACAGAAGGACTTGCGAAAAGTCAAGCGAAAAATTGTTTCACCTGAACGGGAAACTCCGGTACTACAAGCGAAGGAAGAAATTGTTCTCCACTGAATACACCTAATGATCGATATGCATCAGCTTCCAGCACGAGTACTTCAACGCTCTGTACAGAAGGGTCAACAATCCAGTACTCACGGATTTCTGCCCTTGCATACGCATTCCACTTCACAAGTCGATCATAACTTTCAGTGCTGGGAGATGCTATTTCAATGGCAAGATCAGGACCACCAACAATACCTTTGCGTGTGATCTTGTGCAGATTTTCGTTAAGAATGACAATGACATCAGGTTGTACTACGGTATTGAGGCTTAAACGTACATCGAATGGAGCAGCATAGACGCGTCCAAGTCCTTTAAATTGCACATGTATCGTAAGGTAAGTAGCGAAAAGGTTACTTGCACCCTGGTGAAAATCATTGGGCGAGGGAGGGGCCATATAAAGTACTCCATCCACAATTTCGTACCGTCTCCCATCGTCTGGTAATGCTGCATAATGGCTATACGTCCACTGTCCCTGTTTCGGTCCTGCAACATCGTCAGCAGGTCTGACATTTGTAAATGCTCTTTCAAACGTTGCCATGTGTTCCACCTGCCTTTCTTTCGTGCTGAGAGTACGCTCATTTAGAGTCTAGCACGTTTTTTATGGATATTCAATTGTTGATCTTTGCCGTCCAGGGCAACTTAAAAGTCGAACTAGGAAACGCGCAATCAGGACCATATATTTGTTTACCCCAACAACGGCGGCCTGAAATATGCGAACACGAAGTAGCCCCATACATTCATCAACACGGAAAGCACAATAAGCGTTTTCTCGCTCCACCGGAGACGTTCTGCCATACCAAGCGCAGCCAGTAGAAACAGGAATGGTAAGAAATCGAGCGCGAAGCGGTAGCCGAACTGGTACCAGCCTGTATTGAAATACAGCGATACTGCTGCGATAGGCAACACACATCCAGCAAGTAGTGAGGCTGCCAACCAGTGTTGCTCTCGCCTGCGAAATCCTAGAAAGGCAAACAAGAGTCCAGGCATTGTCAAAAAGATACTAGTCCCAAATGGATTGAAGGTGACATAGGGAAATACCTTGATAAATTTGGGAGGCTCTAACAGCATGAATCGTGTGTTAATAGGCAGGAAATGAGTACTGAACTGTCCATAATTGCGCAACAAGTCGCTTACCACTGGACTGACATTCATACCATTATAGCCAAAATCGAGCAGCGACCCGAAACGCGCATAATTGTAGAGCAGCATCCCCGCGAGAATAACACCTAACACTCCCCCAAAAATGCTCCATTGCCGTAGCTGTATCAACGGTCTCCTCCGCTCCTGTGCAAAAGTCCATACAAGGAAAAAAGGAAAGGCAAAGAGTGTTGTACTACGCGACAGCGCGGCCAGACCTAGAAAGAGTGCAGCTAACCATGCCCGTTGCTTACCCAGCATCTCATAAATGTAGAGCAGCAAAAAGGTTGTCGCAACCACATGAGCCACAAACCACACACTGCCCTTCATAGTGGTATAGAGCAACTCCGTTCCAAGCGCGAAAAACACAAGCAGCCATGCAGTCGTTGCAAAGTGTTCGCTCAATACACCCCTGCGAACGAGACGTAACAACACCTGTTGCATCAGCCAGATATTGAGTATACCCATGCCAACGGAGAAGGAGAGTGTAATAATTGATTGATAAGAGAGGTGAAAAATGGCGACAAACGGAAGCATCAAAATAGCAGGTAATGGGGGAAACGCGACGTACCAATGTCCCTTATAGTGTGTGAAGTCTGCTAAATTCGCTGGTGTTCCCTCCACGTAAAGATGCCCATGTAACCAACCGTCCGCAAGTAGAATAAAGTGTGAGCCACCTCCCACGCCTGGCGGATGAATTGTAACCTGCGAGATAAACACTAGTAAGTAAATTGCAGCTAGCGTAACAAAAAGGGCAACGTGCGACATGACGGGGGCAAGCCCTGTCGTCACTACTATACTACTTACCGCATCACGCCGTTCGGGTATCGTAGTGACAGGGCTTGTCCCTATCATGCCTTCACTGGATGTATTTGAATTTGGTTTCTTAGAGATGTGTTTTGTCACGTTAGCCTGCCTCTTACTAGGAATTCATTCTCCTCATCATTGTAAAACGAATACGTGTGCAAAACCAGAGCGTGTGGGACAAATAGCTGTTTCTTGTGTGTGGTAATATAGCAGAGAAGTATATAGATTTCTATCTCAAAGTATATCAAAGGAGCCTATCTTGACTCATCCAGTCTCTTCCAATACTGCATCAATTACACCCGATGCCTCTGTTGATTTACATATGCACACAACGTATAGCGACGGACGTTGGCCTGCCCAACAACTCATCGACTTTCTTGTAACCGAGGGCTTTCAACTCGTCGCAGTAACCGACCATGATCGTGTCGATAAGATTGCAGAGATACAAGCATTAGCTGCCGAGAAACGCCTACCTGTTCTTGCGGGCGTAGAGATGAGTACAGACTGGAACGGTAAGATGGGTCACATGCTCTGCTATGGCTTTGACCCTCAACAGAACGAGCTACGCCCACTGACCGAGAAAGTGGTACGCTTGCAATTAGAAAATACACAGGCCGTCAATGAGGAGTTACAGCGTAAAGGCTATCTCTTTCCACATCAGGAAGACCTTTTAAAAGAAAATGGCGGCAAACTACGCCGCCCTTCCGATAACGCCTATCTCTTGCGCGAGCACGGTTACGCTCCTAGTTGGCAAAACGCTATGCAGATGATTACCGAGGCTGGATTCACCTCCATCAAGGCAGATATGGCAGAAACCGTTGACGCTGTGCATAAAAGTGCTGGTGTGTGTCTTCTCGCACATCCTGGACGCCGCGAAAGTGGCTTCACCTTCTATGGTGCTCCCTTGCTTGACCAGTTACGTAGCGAAATTCCTATTGACGGCATTGAAATCTATCATCCCTATCACAACAAAGACATCATCGCAACCTACCTTGCTTATGTAGAGAAGAACAACTTGCTTTTCAGCACAGGCTCCGACTCGCACTGCATCCCTGGTCGTATGCCAATTAAACACCGAGCGGAAGTGAGCCGCAAACTGCTAGAACGCCTTGGTGTCACCGTTGCTTAAACGTCCTTTGAGTATTGGTGCAGGTGCGGTGGTGATGCATAATGAATGTGTCCTTCTGGTACGCAACATTTATGGTGTAACGCAGGGACGCTACCTCTTGCCTGCGGGCCGTGTCAATCAGGGTGAGCTACCGGATCATGCAGCAGCACGTGAGACCCTTGAAGAGACAAATCTGCGGGTCGAGATCGAAGGCTTGCTGGGTGTACGCCTCTGGGTTTTAGAGAGCGGCGAACATAATTACTTCTTCATGTTTCGCGCAAAACTGCTTTCTCCTATAAGTGATCTGCGCCACAATCCCACCGAACTAGACGATGCACGTTTCTTTTCGCGTACAGAGATGGACGCCCTCGGTCTTGATAAAACGTGGGCTGGAGCTATTGCCATTGCCTATAAGGCACTTGATTTCCATGTGACACTCTGGCCCAATCACCCTGAACTACAAGATGACTCAGTAGATGCTCCTGACCACTGGCGCATGTGGCTTTGACAACAATATCTGTAGGAGCCTCATTCATGACGCCCTCGTTCGGCGTATAATGAGGGACGAGGGCGTCATGAATTACGGCCCCTTGTTCTCTGCCCAAGTCTGTAGTATGATGCAAAACAAAAATGGAATATGTTTATGCAACTACAACATCTTCGCACACGTGTCCTTACACTTCTTGGGCAAAGACGTGGCCCCTCGCTCTTACAAATCGTATTGAGAGCAATGGGAGCCTTGTTTGGATTGCAAGTTATCACTATCGCTATTCTACAATTTGTCTCAAAACTCCGCCGTAAGCAGCGGCAGAATGGTGGCTTCCCCCATCCTACCCTTCCTGAAGTGCATGTTGGTGATAACATTTTGCAACTCTACGACTATGGACAGCATTTGTATGATGCAATGCTGACCGCCATTGATAGCGCGATGGAAAGTATCTATCTGGAGACGTTCATCTGGAAAGATGATGCTATTGGGCAGGCATTCAAGTATCACCTTGCCAAAAAAGCGGCACAAGGTGTAGAGGTCTATGTTGTCTTTGATGGTTTTGGTAATACCGTCGTCCCCCGACGCTTCAAAGAATTCGCCCCGCCCGTTCACGCGCTAAATTATCAGGCAATTCGGCGTCCCTGGCAAATATTCGATCCACGTCGTTATGCATTGGATCACCGCAAGTTGCTCATCGTCGATGGGCATACAAGTTTTATTGGTGGTTACAATATCGGCAGTCTCTATGCAGATACATGGCGCGACACACACTTACGTATTGAGGGACCGACCGCTGCTGATCTCGCGCACTCGTTCGTCGAGTTCTGGAATCAGCATAATCCTAACCGTGCTCCCATCACACGCCACTATCCGCGCCGTTTCGACTCGCTCATCAATATTAGTGGCACAAATGCGTTGCAACTCATGTTTCCAATTCGTGATATGTACATTCGTGCTATAGACCGTGCAGAACACACAGTACGTCTGACCGATGCCTACTTTGTGCCGGATGGTGTATTGTTTGATGCGCTTATCGCTGCGGCACGGCGCGGTGTCAATGTCCAAATACTTGTTCCTTGGGTATCCAATCATATCGTTGTCGATTGGCTTGCACGTGGCTATTTCACGCAATGTCTTAAAGCAGGCATCAAAGTCTTTGGCTACCGTCACATGCTGCACGCCAAAACGTGTACCATCGATGGACAATGGTCAACCATTGGTACCGCAAACTTAGACCGTCTTAGCTCTGTGGGTAATTACGAAATCAACGTTGAGATCTATGACGAGACATTAGCACACCAGATGGAACAACTCTTTCTGAGTGATACAACTGATGCGATCAAACTGCACCTTGCTGAGTGGCTGGAACGTCCCTGGTATGCCATGCTAGGTGAACGCATTCTTGCGCCACTGCGCGTCCTTTTATAATGCCTACAGCATAACAAAAATTGTGTGCTGAGTTGGGTCATCTGACCCAACTCAGCACACAATTTTTTGTCATGCTGTTTAACCGCCAGCAGGTCCACCTTCCAAGCCTGGCTTTGTCATGCTTGCGGGATCAAGGATACGATCAAGTTCGCCATCGCTGAGTTGCGTCTTCTCGCGTGCGACCTCACGCACGGTTTTTCCTGTTTTGTAGGCCACCTTCGAGATATCAGCAGCAGCATCATAGCCGATAACGGGGGCAAGTGAGGTACAGATTGCCAGGCCCCGTTCAACCATCTCTGGCCCCTTTGTTGTTGCCTGTATACCTACAACACATTGCTCCATAAAATTGCGCGAGACAGCAGCAAGCAAGCTGATCGATTGCAATACATTATACGCGCTCACCGGCATCATGACGTTGATCTCAAAGTTTCCCGACTGTCCCGCGATAGTGATCGTTGTATGATTGCCCATGACCTGCGCACACGCCATACACACCGACTCGGCAATAACTGGATTCACCTTACCAGGCATAATTGAACTCCCCGGTTGTACGGCGGGAAGGTCGATTTCACCGATACCAGCACGTGGGCCGGAGCCAAGCCAGCGAATATCATTAGCAATTTTCATCAGGCTGACCGCTAACGTGTTGAGCGTACCACTTGTTTCAACAATGTTATCAAGCGTACTTTGCGCCTGAAAGTGGTTGCTTGTCTCATGTATTGGAATGCCATTCAGTTCTGAAAGACGTTGACACACGCGGGCAGCGAATTCTGGATGTGTATTGACGCCTGTCCCCACAGCCGTACCACCAAGCGCGACTTCGGAGAGCTCACTTTGTGCGTGCCGCATACGTGCGATGCCGCGCTCAATCTGTCCCACGTAGCCTAGAAATTCTTGTCCTAGACGAATGGGCGTGGCATCTTGTAGATGTGTGCGTCCTGTTTTGATAACGGACATGAATGCCTCGGCCTTTTCCTCTAACGCTTTTTGTAAACCTTGCAGTGCAGGAAGAAGGTCTTGCTCAATACTAAGTAGCGCTGAGAGATGCATTGCGGTGGGAATGACATCGTTCGATGATTGTCCGAAATTTACATGATCGTTAGGATGTACCTTACGAGAGCCAAGCGAACCACCAAGCAACTCGCTCGCACGGTTTGCAATGACCTCGTTGGCGTTCATATTCGTCGAGGTACCTGAACCAGTTTGAAAAATATCGAGAACAAAGGCGGAGTCGAGCTTGCCGTCGATGACCTCTTGCGCGGCACGCACAATGGCCTCAGCAATCTGTGGGTTAACGGTTCCCAAGCCCTCATTGACCTGTGCCGCCGCCTGTTTGATTTGTCCCAGTGCGCGAATAAATTGACGTGGAAAGCGCAGGTCGCTAATCGGGAAATTGAGTACGGCACGTTGTGTGCTCGCGCCATAATAGGCATCTATCGGAACCTGCATCTCGCCCATTGAGTCACGCTCCAGGCGAGTCTTTTCTGTACTGCTGGTCATACATCCTCCTCATTGTGGTTATGTACAAAAATTATTATATCACTTAAGAATTTTAGCAACTCATGAATTCCATAATTCCTTGTCCTACCCATTGACTAACACCTAAGTTCCACGTACAATAGTAGTACAGTAGGCCCACCAAATACACTTTGTATTATATGGATTGGGATGCTAGAAAGTAACAATCTATCAGCGCGAAACGTGCTTAATAGAGAAGGATAATCAAGTAATTGTCCCCTTCTCTTGTACCGTGTAGTTCGTTTGCTACAAGGGCTTTATGCACAAGCATAGGTGCCTCTACCTGTATTCGTTGAAAAAGCTATTCCTGTCGAATAGTTAAACCACGAAGGAGAAACGACTGTGGGAATGTTACGTGTGATGTCACGACGTGGCGATGATCGCTTGAGTTGGGACGGACAAAAGGTTTTAGTAGGCGATTCCGAAGCAATTGCCGCAGTTCGTGAAGCCGAGCGAATTTTCGCACAAGAGCGTGCCAAGGGCGCAACCGCCTTCCGTGTCGAGCCTGGTAAACCAATAGAACGTATCGAACACTTCGACGCCACCGCCGAACAGATTGTGATGGTTCCACGAGTTGTTGGAGGATGCATCTGATTCCTCAGGTGCTTTCTGCCCTGGGTTGGATCGTTATCGCTCTCGCCATATCTCCAATGCTCTGGCTCATCTTCCAGCCATACCTTAAGGGATGGTCTCGCGCTGAGCGGAAAGCGGCAGACCTCCTGCGTGATATATTGACGCCTGAACAGGTTCGTCAACTACTCTGGCATGGCTATCTGGAAGTACCTAGCCCGACAGAACCACAGCGCGTCTATCGGGTGCCACGTGCAAAGGGATACGTTCAGGTTGTGGAAAATGGGCGAGCGATCATGCGATTGTGCCTACAACCAGTGGAATGTTTGCCAGACGCTGATGTCGTGGTGTTGCATAAACTCATGATTGAGGCCAATGAAGAAATGTATCTTCAAAAGGCAAATAAGTACCTTTGCATTGACTAGCTCTAGTCAATCGCAAACACTGGATTTTCTGTTTCCGTCTACATAGGTTTCATGCCCAGGATTGCTATAACAGAGGGCAATGTGGGGCCTAATTTATTACGCCCCACATTCCTCTACTCATCTTCATCGTCCTCTGCGATCTGCACAATCTCACGATGCCCATTCTGCTTGATGCATGCATGGGGGCCACCATCAAGTGGTGTACGACAAAGTGGACATACTGGACGACCTGATGTGACAACTTGTGCAATAGTGCTTGACAAATATTGAGCCTGGCGGTGCGTAAAAAGAAACGAGACCGCTTGATTCTCATCCATAAACACCTGAGCTTCATCGCGCTCCATCACAATTTGCAATGGAATGGCACTGAGTAAAAATTGTGTTGATTGCTCATCATAGTTAATCTTTATCTGCCCCACCTGAAACTCATACGTTGGTTGCACAGGAAAATCTGTAGGCATACCCGACGCTATAGGATGACTGCCTGATTGCGCCTCTGTTCGTAATACTTGCCCCTCAGTAATTTGGGCGAGAAAGCGATCAAGTGCCAGTGAAAGACTGTTCAACTGCTCTTTCTCCATCCACATTACTGCCGAGTTCCGGTGCGCCTGCACATAAATGCGGAAGCGGCGTTGCCCCGGTTGCCCAACAGCCTCAGCGCCTAAAACTTCGACAATACCAAAGTCTCTGCTCATATTGCTCCTCTCTGTTCTCTCTTCTATAATTAAGAACAAATTCTGCCCTCTATTCTATTCACTGTACGTGTCTGATTCTATCACACCCTCTCAGCGAGAGGGTGTGATAGAATCAGACACGTACAAAGTTTCTTTAATATCCTCGCTCGTTTTCATAACGATTGCGTAATGCCTCACCATTACGGAAGCGGCGCAAGTTGTCGGCAAAGAGATCGGTAAGCCGTTCGTCATACTTGACGCTTGTACCTGAAATATGAGGTGTCAGTATCACATTCGGCATCGTGTATAAAGGACTCTCTGCCGACAATGGTTCCTCTTCTGTCACATCAAGGCCCGCACCAGCAATCCACCCTTCTTTAAGCGCTCGAATCAACACTTGCTCGTCGATAACACGCCCCCGCGCAACATTTACGAGATATGTGTGTGGTTGCATGGCACGCAATTCGGCCTCGCCGATAAAGTGTTCAGTTTCCTGTGTAAGAGGCACCGAAATTACAACATAATCGCTCTTATCTAGCATCTCGTGCAATTGTGCAATTCTATAGAGTTGATCGACATCAGGGTCCTGCACACCCTCTTGCACGGTACGACGAGTCGCCAAAGTACGCATACCGAAAGCTCGTCCCAATTGTGCGACACGCCGACCAATACTGCCCAATCCAATAATACCCAGCGTATGCCCTGCTAGCTCACGGCCACCTAGCTTGTACCAGGTCACACTGCGCGGCCATACATGCCGGTCTTGCAGACGCACCATTTCGGGCCATGTGCGATTGAACATCAGCATGCTGCCGAACACATACTCACCAATGGGCGTGGTATTAATGCCAACCGCGGTTGTCACCACAATGCCGCTCTCCGCATTCAGAATACCTGTTGGTAACAGACTATCGACACCAGCCGCTGAGCATTGTAACCAGCGCAGCCGCTTCGTCAATGCACGCCAATTATCAGGAACCCAATACGAGCAGAGCACATTAGCCTCCTGTAGTCGCGCCAAAAACTCATCGTTGTTCGTGATACACAGGACCTCGGCATCGGCGGCCTCGCGCAACTTCTTCATCGAAGCAGGCGAAAACTGAAATGTGCTGATTATGTTCAAACTCTCGGTCATGAGGACAAGTCTCTCCTTCATCTGTAGAACAACCAGGGCACCCACAAGGGGATGCCCCTGCCAGATCACGACGCTTCACAGGCACACTCGAGTCTGGGAGGGGCATCCCCCTTGCGGGTGCCCTGGTCCCAGCCAATTGAAGATTGTCAGAGCTACCTTTATGTATGTATGTGTTGTTTATCAGTCTATCCGAATAGCACATATATGGCAAGTTTCTTACGTGATACTTTCGTCTGCTCAAAATGATACCATTGGAACTTACCTGTAACTCCATACTCGACTACGCTTACTTGTACCACATAAGATAGTGCAACGATGCACCCCTACGTAGTTAGTCAGTAGGGGTGTTTTCTGCGTCTTCTGTACAATTTCGTATTGCTAAAAGCGTTCAGTATAGCAGAGCGTCCCTATAGACTCTAGCAACTCTTGTCGATAGTAAAAAAGTAGACAAATGTCCCAGTAGAGTGTCAATAGTGTAGTAGATACGTCTAAAAACGTAGATATATAGGATATTAAAAGCAGCTTAAACAGCTACAGAAGTTACATATACACTGTGTTTTAGGACTGTGGTAACGATAGAGGAAGGGTTGTATGGCATTCAACAACAGCGCAAATCGCGTGGGGGCTAACGGATCACTTGCGCAGATGCAACAAAACAAGAGTCTTGGCTGGAAGGATCTCGCCCCAAAGCGCGTTCCCCCAAGTCGAGGAAGGCGTCGTAACATTCTTGCACTCCTGAGCGTACTGTTCCTTGTTGCGCTCATATTCGCCGCACTACGTGTAAGTGCGATTGCTAGTGGCACCGACGATGAACTACAACTTCACATTGGTAGCCAACAAGGTGCAACACTTGACCTGCGGCAGGTATCAGGAACACCGATCAGCCCATATCTGCTAGGAACCAACGTCTTCCCTTTAGCGAATACCAACTCAATAGATAAAGTTAGCAGTGGTTTCATGAACTATACTCCGTTTATGAGCACTAGCTTACGAGATATGCACGTCAAGCTATTACGTTATCCCGGTGGTAGATGGGGCGAGGAGCATGTTTTATCGACTGCACAGCTTAATGATTTTAGCAATATATTGAATCAGACAGGCAGCGAGGGGATGCTGCAAGCACACATTACTGGCCCTATTGCCGGGAATCCACAGGGTATGCAGGACGTGGCGGCAGCCGCAAACTATGCTGGTTCTATCGTCGATTATATGAACAATAAACGTAGTAATCAGCGTACCGACCCGAACGCTCCATTTCATCCTGTAAATTTTTGGACAGTTGGTAATGAGCCAGATTTGACAAAGAATCCAAATACAGGGCAAAAATTTACTGTCGCTGAGTACCTCAACGTATTCATACAATATTCCATCAGAATGCATCAAAATGACCCGGGTATCAAGGTCTTTGGTCCTGAAATCAGTCAATTCTATGGAGTGGGAGCGGGACCCTTTGATGCGCAAGGGCATCCGTGGATGGATGATTTCCTCAAAGGTATTGGGAACTATGAGAAAGCTCACCCTGAATTACCGTTTCATATTCTTGATGGTGTTTCCTTTCATCGCTATCAGTTCAATAATGCAAATCAAGCATCGGCTATGCTTATGAGTAGCACCGATGAATGGAGTTACTTGTTACCCCCCTTACGCACCCTTGTCAGGCAAGACATTGGACGAGATAAGCCAAACAGTGGACTGGATGTTCCTCCTATCGCTGTAACAGAGATCAATACAAATCCTAGCCAGTATACGCCACCATCTACCGGCCAAGCAGCTATCTGGTGGGCTGATACACTAGGTACATTGATGAACCAGCAGGTGGATTATGTAGGCTTCTTCTCAACTGAGGGTGTGACGCAGCCCTATCCGCTCTTCACAGAAAACGGCACGAAGCTCACCGCGATGGGACGCGTGATGCAGATGTTCACGCACCTACAAAAAAATCTGTTGCCGCTTTCAGTGCAACGCGAGCCGATCAGTGTCTATGTGACGGAAGATGATGCGCGTCAAACTCTAAGTTTAATGTTTATCAATAAATCGTATGACTCACAGGTGGCACAAATTAGTCCAATCGATCGGTTTGCATCGTTTAGCTCCTGGCCTTCGCAAGCTGTACAGATCGCAGGCAATAGTGTAGTTGTCCTCACCCTTCACAATGGACAATCCTCTAGCTCTGAGGCATACAACTTTGTCGCGCCAACCAGTATAGACCCACAAGTAAAAGCCGTAAAATATACCGTGTGCGGACATAGTACTGATCAATTATCGCCGTACATTCCTTGTTAGTTAGAGAGAAGGAAAAACAGTGATTTTGACCATTCTCGGAAGTACCTTTGAATCGCTGTACCTGTTGCTAGTTCTTTTTATGACCGTTCAGGCCATTTTTAATATACGCTTGCGTCTCTTCATTTGGGAGTCACCGGAGCATGCATGGCTCAATCATGCTCCGACAATCTACCGCGATCCCTGCTTGACCTTTACGATCATGCTACCGGCTCGTCACGAAGAGGACGTGTACCGCGAAACCATTCAAAAGGTGTATGATCTCAATTATCCAAAAGAATTGATGCAGATCATCGCCATTTGTAGTGACGATGACACTGGCACAATTGCCGAGGCACAGGCCAAGATTGATGAGTTGGGCGACCCAAATGTACAACTGCTCATCTATAACAATAAACCAACAAGTAAGCCACGTGGCTTAAACCATGCGTTACAAGTCTCGCGTGGTGACATCGTGACCATCTTTGATGCCGAAGACGAGCCGCATCCCGACATTCTCAATATCATTAATACGACGATGCTTGATGAAGACGTGGATGTGGTGCAGAGTGGCGTGCAGTTGATGAATCATAACACCAAGTGGTTCTGCTTCCTGAATGTGCTTGAATACTTCTTCTGGTTCAAATCGTCGATGCACTTCTTTGCACGTACAGGCATCACGCCCCTCGGTGGCAATACCGTCTTTGTGCGGCGCGAACTGATGGAGCAACTCGGTGGTTGGGATGAGACCTGTCTCACCGAGGATGCTGATCTGGGTATTCGCCTGAGCCTTTCACATGCACGTATTCGCATCATCTACGATGATGAGTATGTGACGCGTGAGGAGACACCAAATACTATAGAGCAGTTCATCAAACAGCGTACCCGTTGGAATCAGGGCTTTATCCAAATTCTGTTTAAGAAAGAATGGATGAAACTAGAGACACCGGCACGACGCATACTCGCACTCTATGTGTTGATCTTGCCAGAAGTACAGGCGCTCCTGGCACTGATGATACCAGTATCCATTATTATGTTTTTCTTTGTCTCACTACCACTCTGGTTAGCGATGTTTACCTACTTACCGCTCTACTGCTTTATTCTAGCGGCGTTCATCGACGTTGCCGGCTTGCATACGTTTTTGAAGGCACATCACCGTAAGTGGAGTTGGCGTGAGGCTGGAATTCTGCTCATCGCTTTTTTCCCCTATCAATTTCTCCTGGGCTTGGGTGCTATTCGCGCGGTCTACCGCTACGTGAAGGGATCCACGAACTGGGAGAAAACGGCTCACATTGGACAGCATCGCGGCAAGGTTGCTGCATAAGGATCGAGTGATATATGACATCTTATAAAAAAACTCAGGGACTAGACGGCCAGCCGCAGCGAGCACAGCAGGGGGAAAACCAATTCTCTCCTACTCCTGAACAGATGCGACAGATGCAAAGTGCTCGATCATTGGCTCCTGCGACTCCAACTAATCAGGCTGGACCACGAACGCCACAATCACCACAGGTGCCATTAACGCCCAATCCTGCTCGACAAAATCATGGTGGAAGTCAAAGTCCGGGCCTTCCCCCTACTACTAGTGGGCTAGGCTTGTTGCAACGTTCTAAGCAAACAGTGCGCACACAACCAGCACCTGAGATTGAGGGCAACAATCTTATTCTGCATCGCACACAACATTTCTTTTTACGCACAGCATATCGTCCGGGACAAAGTGTTGCTCCATTTCGCCGACCAACAGGTCACACAACCACAATGCCCAAGGTCATGCCAGAGCAGGGGGACCGTGTAGCGTTGAGCGAAACGCACATGATGCCCTCGGTATCGCCCATCAACCCTATTAATAAGAAGGGGCGTATTCCTGTTCCAACATGGCTTGAAGCTATTGTTGTCGTGCTTGGCCTCATCATCGCAGGCATAGTTCACACGTTCAATATGTTCAACTTCCCACGTTATGCGTTGGATGAAGGCACATATATGTCAAGTGCATCGGCGATTACTCGTGGACAACTCTGGCCTTATGCCTATGGGTATGGGCATCCTCCCGTAGCCTGGATGCAGATCGCTGCGTGGGCACAACTTACCGGTGGCTTCTTTACCTTCGGCAACTCCATCAATAGTGGACGTGTGCTGATGCTCTTGTATTCGTTAGGTAGCGCGCTTCTGGTCTACCTGATTGTACGTCGCTTCGGTGCAAGTCGCAGCGCAGGTCTACTAGCGATGCTGATTTTTGCGCTCTCGCCATTGAGTATTACCTATCAACGTCAGGTGCTGCTCGACAACATCGCAACATTCTGGTTTCTTGTCTCGCTCTACCTGCTGGTGATTGGGAACAGTCGCCTGCTCTACATTGTGCTGTCCGCAGTCGCGCTTGGTATCTCAATTCTCTCGAAAGAGGTTATGATACTCTTCATACCAGGCATGATTTACGCGCTCTGGTTACATACAACACAATTTCAGCGCAAGTTTGCCATCGTTGCCTTCACCTACAGTATTCTCGCTGTTGCCTCGGCCTTTGTTCTCCTGGCAGTGCTGAAAGGTGAGCTATTCCCACCAGGCTGGCTTCCCTGGGATCATAACAGCCATCACTTGAGTCTGTTTGACACCTATATTAGTCAGACGAAGCGCACACAGACCGAGGGAAGTTTTGCACAGAGCTTTGCTAACTGGTGGTATGGTGACAGACTGCTTATGGCTGGCAGTATTCTCGCTACCGCGTTCAACTTACTTATGGGATGGTGGAATCGCAAACAATTGCTGCTTGCCTTGCTCGCCATCAGTTTCTGGATACTACTCATACGCGGTGGTGTTGTGCTCTCGTTTTACCTCATTCCGCTCATTCCGCTTATCGCTATCAATGTAGCAATGGCTGTCCATAGCATTATGAGTTGGATTGCCAGGCTTGTACGCTTCGATGTTGTGCGTGTCGTGCTGATCTTAGGAGTAGTCGCGGCGCTTGTTCCTTACGATTTAGCGCATATGGGCGTGCTCTATACACAGCATCCTACATCTGCTCAGCAACAGGCCATTACCTGGGTACGCCAGCACGTCCCGCACAATGACTTCATTGTTATTAACAGCTACCTGTTTATGGAATTGCGTGAGCCTGGAGGTACAGGTGTAGGCGATGGTGCAACTTATCCCTATGCTCATGTCTATCAGAACGTCGCTAGCGACCCTGCGATAAGTAGTAACTTGTTAGGTGGCAACTCGGACCGTATCGACTATATCATCGCGGACTCTGGTATGCTTACTGACATCAATCATGATAAGGTGATGTACGGCATCCTCGACAAGGCTCTACAATCTTCCATCGTACGAGCAACATTTAGCACACCAGACGAGAATAATAATATTGTGATTACGGTCTACGAGGTAAAACACTCATTTACTCCACCTGTTGTACATACATCGCCAAGCAACAGCGGAACTAGTACTAATGTTGCCATAGCCGCGAGAGGTACTATGCCAATAGATAGGCGTTTGCATATTGAGTAAAATAAAGGTAGGGGCAAACCAGCAAATATAAATACAATAATCAATGAACACAATTCGTTATAGACATAATAGAGGAACACAATAAAAAATGTTAGCAACACAACCAGGCATAGATACAATAGCAATTACGCGTACCTTTGATGGTATTGAAGAGGCTGCGCATCGGGTGATCGCGCAAGTGGGTGGAATGGAATCCATTATACGTGGTGCAAAGATTGCAATTCTCAAGCCTAATTTTGTTGCAGGACGCAATGCAGAGTCGGGCTCTACCACCAGCTTTGCGTTATTGAAAGCTGTCGCAGAGGAGGTTCGTGCTTGTGGTGCCGAGCCTGTACTCTGCGAAACTCCTGGTACTGAGTTTGATCGTGACGCAACCTATACTATTCTTGGCGCCGAGAAGTTTTGTGCGGAAAATGGTATTCGCATTCTGCGCCTTGACCCAGAAGGGGGCGAAGGTTGGATGGAGCTACAGCCAGATGGTGCAAAGATACTTCGCCGCTACCACACGCTGAGCATTCTGAAAGAGGCGCGCCTCATCAATATGCCAGTACTCAAGACGCATGTTGTCTCAACCATGACTTTGAGTATGAAGAATCTTATGGGCATTCTACCAAAACCTGATCGCCGCGCTATGCACTCCTTTGGTATCGACCAGAGCATTGTGGATATAAACCTCGGGATTAAACCTGACCTCAATATCGTCGATGGCAGTGTAGGCCAGGATGGTGAGGGTCCACTTTATGGCGACAAAGCTGACTTACAGGTCCTGGTCGCGGGCCGCGATAGCCTCGCCGTTGATCTTGCTTGCTGCCAGATCGTTGACGTGAAGCCTCGTGACATTCCACATCTCAAACTCGCTCTTGAGCAAATGGGCAAGCCCTCATGGGAACTCGCTGGCGAGGATGTTGGTGTCATCAAGAAATTCCGCCTGCCCTCCCAAAAAGGACTCTATAAATTTGTCTTCTGGATGATGTTCCCGCTTGACTATCCTTTTAGCTGGATCGCAAAACGTGGTCAGCACCTTTGCACAACACTCTACGGAAGTGGGCTGGTAGGGACGCGTCCCAAAATTCACGAAGACAAATGTACACGCTGTGGCGTTTGTGTTGATACATGCCCATTACCCAATGTTATTGATTTAAAAACACTCAAGGTGAATTACCGCACCTGCGAACGCTGTCTCCTCTGCTATGAAGCCTGCCCCGAAGACGCAATCAGCGTAAAGGGTTACTCAGGAGCAAAGAAATAATGACGATACTGGTTACAGGGGCAACGGGCTTTCTCGGCTCGGCGCTCACAATGGAACTTATTAAACAAAAACAAGATGTGCGTATCCTGGTACGCGATGAGCAGAAAGCACGGCAGCAATTTGGCAATGCCGCTACTATTGTGCGTGGTGAGATCACCGACACAGCGCAGGTACAAGAGGCGGTCGATGGCGTAACTGTAGTCTATCACCTTGTTGGGCGACTGTATCATCCTAGCGTACCCACCGAACTCTACCGTGAAACGCACGTCGAGGGTACCCGTATTCTGCTTAACGCATGCAAGGGACAGAGCCAGCTACAGCGCGTGGTACATTGTAGTACTACCGGTGTACTTGGTGTCACAGGCAATCGAAAACCAGCTGGAGAGGATGCTCCCTTTGCTCCAACAAACCCTTACGAAGCCACCAAGCTAGAGGGTGAGTTGCTCGCACTGAGCGCATACAAAGAGTATGGACTTCCTGTAAGCGTGATCCGTCCAGGCTTAGTCTATGGTCCTGGCGATTTGCACTTGTTAGGGTTCTTTTCATCTATCAATAAAGGACGACCTTGTTTGATAGATGGTGGAAGAGCACTCATTCACCCTGTCTATATTAAGGACATGACAGACGCGTTTTTACTTAGCGCCGAGCGAAAAGAGGCGGTTGGTCGTAGTTACAATATTGCAGGAGACCATCCTGTAAGTTTTAAAACGCTTTCGACTGCTATCGCACAGGCGCTTGGGAAACAACTGCCAAAAGGTGACATTCCGCTCCCGCTTGCGAATCTCGCCTCCGACATCTTTTCTGTTATTCCAGGCCTCCAAGGTGAACGCGCACCATTGACACGTAGCCGTGTTAAGTTTCTCACGAACAGCCGCGTTTATTCTATTGAACGAGCGCAAAAAGAACTCGGCTATGCCCCAAAGGTTGGATTAGACGAGGGTATGAAGATGACAGCCGCTTGGTATCAGAAGTACGGTTATCTGTAAGCAGGGGTTCATGAAGCAACTACCCCTTACAGTTTTTGACAACCAAATATGATAATACACGTTGGATGTAGGGCCATAGTTTACTACGCTCTGTCCCCTACATACCAATGCTAAAGAACGTAGAAAATTGACACTATATTGGAAGACAGGGCGTAGTGAACTATGGCCCTACAGATTTTTTTGATCTATGTATCGTTATAATCACATATGTAGAAACGTTACTAGAAAAAGATTATTGTTTTCGAGAGGTTCGCATGCAACGACGAGATCAACAGGCTCCACTAACACATGTTCGTCCGACACGACTAATAAAGCATCCTTATCAGCTTCTACCAACAGATAAGTCGAAGAAGATTGAGCGCCAGGGCGATATGGACATTGCGGCACAGCCTACACATAGACTTTATGGAGATAACATGGACGTTGCAGAGCAGCCTCCTCCAACGAGGGTGGCGCAACCACTGCTACAACACGACATGGCGCTACCTGGAACACCACAACAGCTTGATGAGGATTTCGATAACGAACTGCCTGAAGAGGCGTTCGATGTCAGTCTCATAAGTACATCACATCTGATGAAACTTAGTGGCATGGTGCAAGCAATCAAAGTGCAGCATCAGACGGGAGCATATCCTGCCGTCAATTTCTACCGCGATACACCTACATTAGAAACACCTTTTCTCAAGACGACGATTGCACAGCAGGGTCAGGCGAAGCCACAATCAAAATGGAAGACCGCGCTCAAATCGCCTACTGCTCGTATCGTTATCAGCCTTGTGATTGGTATCGTGCTTCTGTATCTGACGATAAAATCCATCAATCTGCAAGCTACTCTTCATACCATCACAAAATACCTTTTGACGCCGCTGGGTATCACATATGCCCTTATCTCGGGAATGATTTTTATCGCGTCATTTAGCATACGTGGTATTCGTTGGAAGTTGTTCCTGGATCCAGTAGGCAAGGTGAGTACCCTACGTGTTATCCAACTTTTCTGGATCGGCGTCTTTATCAACTTCCTGTTACCAGTACGTGGTGGTGAACTCGCGAAGAGCCTTATGCTGAAAAGAATCGCTGGAATGCCTATCAGTCGAACTCTGCCCACTGTTGCGATGGACAAAGCACTTGACCTGATGCCTGCTCTCGTCGTTATGGCAATTGCGCCATTGCTACCAGGTGTCCATATGACATTTCAACTCTGGTTTGTCCTGATTGTCGTTGCGAGTGTACTTGTCGGTCTCGTTTTCTTTACTGCGCTAGCTGCCTGGAAACGTACTGCCGCTATCAACTTTATGAAGCTCTTCACCCGCTTCTTACCCGAGAAAATTAGTAGTGGGATTGAGGGCTTTGCGACAGGCTTTGTAGACTCACTCCTGGCAGGTGCAAGCCAACCAAAAATCTTTGTGCCTGCTATGTTGCTCACCATTGCCGCCGTCCTCTGTGATGGTCTTTTCGCCATGTTTGCATTCTGGGCTGTTGGTCTCTACATGCCCTTTGGCATGGCAATTTTCGGCTACACTGTTTTCAACATGTTCTGCATATTGCCTAATGCTCCTGCTGGTATTGGTTCTAATGAGGTTACTGGTGCTATTGCCTTCACAGGTCTCCTGGGTTATGATGCGAGTCACGTTCAGGCTATGTTTGTCTTTGCCCATCCCTGGACAACCATTATTATGGCAATCATCGCCATTATCTCGCTCAGTTCACTTGGTCTAACCTTCTCAAGCGCCATGAAGATGCGTGACCCCTCCGAAGAGAAAGCTCCTTCCCAGCAGGAACAGCATGAACGTGTCCACGCGCACCCCATGGGTATGTAAAAGAACTTTACTAACCACATAGAGATACACGCCAATGTCGCCCGCCAACACAACATCATATGCTACATAGCATCCAAGGATAAAAGATCCATGGTCAAGATGAGCCTCGCTCATCTTGACCATGGATCTTGGATGGAACTATGGATAACAATGCTCTTCAGACCATATCTTTGTGATACGTTCGCGTGGTGTCAGGGCTGTTGCATTCAATTTGTTCTCTGTGCTATAATCCTATAGGTATAATGAGAGAGAAAAGACAAGTGGGGTTACAAGGATGGACAAAAAACCCTATCCCACTGTTTGGGGATCACTGGCATTGATGGGACAGCTAGGCTTCACTATCGCCATCCCAATAGCTCTAGGTGCCATTTTAGGAAATTATCTCGATGGCACACTTCATACCAGCCATTTTATTTTATTGTTCGGGCTACTGCTTGGCCTGATATCGGGAATATATGGAGCGTACCGTTTATTTACACGCGCTATGAGCTAATAAATAATAGACTAAAGATGAACGGAAGAGACGAGACCATCTAATAACGATCAGGTCCAGTGGAGGTCGGTACTCAAGGAGGATACCGCGTGCAACTCTGGAAACTTCCAACCATATCAATCGCACCGGACAAAATCTTCAACGTATTTGGATTCCCCGTTACCAATACACTGCTAGGCAGCATAATCGCAGGTATCATCTTGATACTTGTTTTTGTGCTCGGTACGAGAAAACAGGAACTTATCCCAAAAGGTATGCAGAATGCTATTGAAGCGCTCGTTGAGTTTCTGCTCGGCCTTATCGGCGGTGTTGTTGGTGGTGACAAAGTGCGGGCGAGAAGGTTTTTTCCTCTGGTAGCGTCATTCTTTTTCTTCATTCTCGTTGCAAACTTGATCGACGTTCTCCCTGGCGTAGATACTGTCGGACAGATTGATACCAAAGCAATTGCTGAAGCGCATGCTACTAGTCAACCAGTCCTGGGTTTCTTGTTGTTTGGTGATATTTCAAACAAAATCATTCCCTGGATACGCCCGGCAACAACCGATCTCAATCTGAATCTTGCCATGGCATTGATTGCAATTGTAACGGCCCAGATATTTGGTTTCGCTTCTCTAGGACCTAAACAGCATCTCAGCAAATACTTTAACTTCAGAGGACCCATCGATTTCTTCGTAGGTATTCTGGAGCTTGTTGGTGAGTTTACCCGTGTCATCTCGTTGGCCTTCCGTCTCTTCGGAAACGTCTTCGCGGGTAGCGCAATTCTTGCCGTCTTTGCCTTTCTCTTGCCGGTGGTTGTTGACCTCATCTTCGTCCCGTTCGAGATATTTGTGGCGGGCGTCCAAGCACTTATCTTCGCCCTGCTTACACTCATCTTCTTACAGATCACAAGCGTGAGTCACGAAGAGCATGGACACGTGGAAGAGCAAGGGACGGCTGATACGAGACAGGGGCAAGAAGAGCTTGCAGCCATGCATTAGTCACCTAAATGAGGTGTTCAATGTGTGGCTGCCGTTAACATAATTGCTACTCGCGGAAATTATTTGCCGCGATTGCATAAATTACTAAAAATATCATCTATTCGTTCTACCCTTAAAGGAGGATTTTATCATGAATCTTAAACCACTCGCAGTAGCATTAGCCATTGGATTAGGAGCTATCGGACCTGGCATTGGTATTGGTATCGCCGCAGCACAAGCTATGGCTGCAATTGGGCGTAATCCAGAAGCCACACCTCTTATCCAAACAAATATGATTCTTGGTCTGGCATTTGCTGAAGCAATCGCTATTTACGCACTTGTTATCGCCTTCCTGATCCAATTCCTCGGATAATAATGTCCTTATGCTAACAGTGAGGCGTAGCATGCTTGCTCTTTCAAAAAAGCTTTATTACCTTATGAAGAGAAAGGAAGAAAACATGCTGCGTTTCTACTTTACGGATGCAGGTACACTATTACTCTGACGAAAGGAAGCATACCATGCAACTAGCTATACTACATACGTTTGTCCTTGCCGACTCTGGTCCTGGTGCTATTTCTAGTGGACTGGGTATTAATGCTGGCGCCTTCCTCTCGCAACTTGTCACCTTTGGCATTGTCTTCTTTATTCTTTGGCGCTATGCATTTCCTCTTGTCATTCGCACCCTTGAAAGGCGCGAAACTGTGATTCGTGAGGGCATTGAGAACGCGGAGAAAGCCAGGCGTGATCTCGCTGAGGCTAGAGGAGAACGGGAACGCATTCTGACTGATGCGCGTCGAGAGGCGCAAGCAGCTATTGAGCGTGCTCAAAGGACTGCTCAGCAGGAAGCAAACCGTATCATCGAGGATGCTCATGCGAAAGCACAGCAGATCGGTGAGCAGCAGGCCGCGCGTATTCAGCAAGAGGCAACGAGAGCACGCAATGAGCTAAGCCGCCTGGTGGTCAATCTCTCAATAGACGCATCAGAACGGGTTATCGGTAGATCAGTAGACAACAATGACAACCGTCGCCTGGTACAAGAGTTTGTTACTGCTAGCAACACCACGAGGGAACAGTAATGTTACAGGGAGCGGTGGCACGCCGCTACGCAGCAGCCATCTTCGACCTTGCTCGCAAGCAGAACACGCTTGACCGTACTCTTGAAGATGTGCAGGGAATAGCAGAACTTTATTCCAACCGTAAGCTATCGTTTCTTTTGCGCGAACCAAAGGTTCCAGCGCAACGCAAAGAGAAAGCGGTCCGTGCAGCAATGCAATCCAGGGTGCTTCCCATGTCGCTCAATCTTGCGCTGCTACTTATTCAACGCGAATTGGTAGAATATGCACCTCGTATCGCGACCGAACTTGAGCAAATGGTACGCGATTATCGCAATGAAGCCGTGGCAGAGGTGACGACGGCAACACAGATAGATAATAAGCAGATGCGCACCATTCAGCAGGCGTTAGAACAACGCACAGGGAAAAAGATTATTGTGCATCCGCACGTTGATCCATCTGTCCTGGGTGGTGTTATTGCTCGTGTGGGCGATCAAGTCATTGATGGTAGTATACGTTATCGCTTGAGCGTGCTTGAACAGCATATGCTGTCAAGTGTGGCTGGCTCTCATGCCAACTTTTTCTCGCAGGAAGAACTCGCTGAAACCGTGCGCGAGATAGGTGCTGTAGATACTGACGGTACACAAGAGGCTGCTAGCACCTACGGTTCTGTTCCATCGGTCCCATCCACCAATGCGAGTACGGATGGGCAAACAAACTATAATACTGTTCCAACCAACCGCTAATTGTTCATAAATTTTGTAGCTACACTTGTAGTAGGTATATATCTGTATACAGTTTTATTGCTCCATGAAGGAGAAAAGACATGGCATCATGGGCTGATGAAATCAGTGAAATCATAGAGAGTAACATCGTAGGCTTTGGCACCAACGAGGCTTCCACAGCAAGCGTCGGAACCGTGATCTCGGTTCAGGACGGTGTGGCCCGTGTCTATGGCCTGCAAGATGTGAAGTATCTAGAGTTGGTAGAATTTCCCCGTAGCGGACTGTTTGGTCTTGCCTTCAACCTTGAAGAAGAGACGGTCAGTTGTCCGATTATGGGTGACTTTACACAAATTCGAGAAGACGACGAAGTACGCACTACGGGACGTATCGTGCAGGTGCCCGTTGGTGATGCCCTACTGGGGCGCGTCGTCAATCCGTTGGGCCAGCCAATTGATGACAAAGGCCCAATCAATACCGATAAGTTTCGTCCTGTCGAGCGTGTTGCCCCTGGCGTTATTACACGCCAGAGCGTGAACGTCCCTGTGCAGACAGGTATCAAAGCCATTGACAGTATGATTCCGATTGGGCGCGGTCAGCGCGAACTTCTCATTGGCGACCGCCAAACGGGTAAGACCGCTATCGCTATCGACACCATCATCAACCAGAAGGGCCAGAACCTGTTCTGTATCTACGTGGCAATCGGACAGAAAAACTCGACAATTGCACGTACACAGTCGATTCTAGAACAGAATGGCGCGATGGACTACACCATCATCGTTGCTAGTAGTGCCTCTGATCCGGCACCGTTGAAATATCTCGCACCTTATTCCGGTTGTGCTATGGGTGAGGAGTTCATGGAGACAGGGCGTGACGCACTGATCATCTATGACGACCTGACGAAGCATGCCGATGCATACCGTAACATCTCGCTGATTATTCGTCGCCCTCCAGGACGCGAAGCGTATCCTGGCGATGTGTTCTATCTGCACTCCCGTTTACTGGAACGTGCGGCACGTTTGAACAAAGATTACGGTGGTGGCTCACTCACAGCTCTACCACTCATTGAGACAAAGGCAAATGATATCTCGGCCTACATTCCGACAAACGTGATCTCGATCACCGATGGACAGATATTCCTGGAAACAGACCTGTTCAACGCCGGTATCCGCCCTGCTATCAACGTCGGTAACTCTGTTTCCCGCGTGGGTACGAGCGCACAGGCGGCAGCTATGAAGCAGGTTGGTGGTACGCTCCGTCTTGACCTGGCACAGTTCCGTGAGCTTGCGGCCTTTGCCCAGTTCTCTTCAGATCTGGACAAGGCCACAAAGAGTCGTATTGACCGAGGTCAGCGTCTCACCGAGGTACTCAAACAGGGTCAGTACCGACCAATGGCTGTTGAGCAACAGGTTATCATCATCTATGCAGCAACAAAAGGTTATCTTGATGATGTTCCACTCGACAAAGTGGCGGAATGGGAAGATGGCTATCATCGCTATATGTCAGCGAACCATCCCGAAATTATTGATGAGATCGTTGAGAAGTCGGTTAAGCAGAAAAACAAGATGTCCAACGACCTGTTGAATAAGCTGAATGCAGCTATCGATGAGTATAAGCAAACTGTGGCACCGCGTAGCGACGACAATGCGCAACAGGTTGCGGAGGCCGCGCAAAAAGCTGCTGGTAATACACAACCAGAGGCAAATGCGGGTACTCCTGCTATGGCTGGTGGCATGAACCAAACGAATGAAGCGCGTTAGTTAGGAGAAACTTTATGCCATCACTCCGAGATATTCGGCGGCGTATCGGCTCCGTCAAAAACACCGCGCAGATCACCAAAGCTATGCAGATGGTGGCAAGTAGCAAGATGCGTCGAGCACAGGAGCGTGTCCAACAGGCACGCCCCTTCTCGGAGCAAATACGCGAACTCGTGTCGCGTCTCGCCGAAGCCTCGGGCGAGGACATCGGCGAAGGTGTGGCGTTGCTTACAAAGCGTCCTGTTCACAATGTCGGCTTCATCGTACTCACACCTGATCGCGGATTAGCCGGTGCATTGCCGAGCAACATCAATCGCAAGGCAGTAACAACAGCACAAGAGGTACAGAACGATACCGCTACCAATGGTGGTGAGCGTCCGAAGGTCGAGTATATCGCGGTTGGACGTAAAGGCCGAGACTTTGTAGTGCGTTCGCAACTGCCGCTGATCGCTGAGTTCACCAACTATGGTGATAGACCTTCGCTAGCCGATGCCAGAGCCATTGCGCAGGTTGCAACTGATGCCTTCTTAAAAGGTGAGGTAGATGCTGTCTATCTCATCTATGCTCAATACGTAAACACTGTCACGCAGCGACCTGTAACCATGCCACTTCTGCCCGTGACGCCTCCTACGAACGAGGAACAACAGGAGCAGAGGCATACTACTGACTACATTTATGAGCCAGATGCCAGGACACTGTTCCAAGCCTTGTTACCGCGCTATGTGGATGTATTAGTGTATCAGGCATTGCTCGAAACCATCGCCAGCTTCTACTCAGCCCAAATGGTAGCCATGAAAAACGCTACCGATAGTGCGCAGGAACTGGTCGGGGACCTTACCCTGGCATACAACAAAGCACGTCAGGCAGCAATCACTACCCAGATTCTTGAGGTGGTCGCTGGTTCAACACAATAACGCTTTCATTCTTAATCCATGCAGTAGAGATGTTGTTACGTTTCTGCTGCATGAAAGGGAAAAATATAATGGCAGTAAGCTCAATGACAAAAGGGACTGTCGTAGAGGTATTGGGAGCCGTCGTAGACGTTGAGTTCCCACCCGATCAACTCCCTGAAATATATAACGCAATTCTCACACGCCCTTCCGGTGCTGAGCAAGACCTGACACTTGAGGTCGAGCAACTGCTGGGCAATAACTGGGTCCGTTGTGTCGCAATGGGACCAACCGACGGTTTACAGCGTGGCACAACCGCCTACGATACAGGCAGTTCGATCTCAGTGCCTGTTGGCGATGAGACGCTTGGTCGTATCTTCAACGTCCTCGGTCAACCCGTTGACAACAAGCCCGATATCCCTAATGCACCTCGTCGCCCCATCCACAGGCCAGCTCCTACGCTGGAAGAGCAGTCCGGTACCATCGAGCCATTTGAGACAGGCATGAAGGTTATCGACTTGTTCTGCCCCTTCCAAAGAGGTGGTAAGGTCGGAACCTTTGGTGGTGCAGGAGTCGGCAAGACCGTTATCATTCAGGAACTGATTAACAATATCGCGAAAGCACACGGTGGCTATAGCGTTTTCGCAGGTGTCGGTGAGCGCACTCGTGAAGGCAATGACCTGTATCATGAGATGCAGGAAGCGGGTGTTATTGACCGTCTGGCAATGGTGTTCGGACAGATGAACGAACCTCCTGGCTCACGTCTCCGTGTTGCCTTGAGCGGCCTGACAATCGCGGAATACTTCCGTGATGAAGGGGGCATGGATGTGTTGCTCTTCATCGACAACATCTTCCGTTTCACACAGGCTGGCTCTGAAGTATCCGCACTACTTGGTCGTATGCCTTCCGCAGTAGGCTATCAGCCAAACCTTGCAGAAGAGATGGGCGACTTGCAGGAGCGCATCACGTCAACCAAGAAGGGTTCGATCACGTCGATGCAGGCCGTCTATGTCCCTGCTGACGACTACACCGATCCCGCACCAGCCACAACCTTTGCGCATCTTGACTCGACTATCGTGTTGGAGCGTTCGATTTCACAGCAGGGCATCTTCCCCGCTGTCGATCCGTTGGCTTCAACCAGCCGTATTCTCGATCCACAGATCGTTGGCGAGACGCACTATAATACAGCTCGTGCCGTCCAGCGTGTCTTACAGCGTTACAAAGACTTGCAAGATATTATTGCAATTCTTGGTGTCGATGAGCTTTCTGACGAAGACAAATTGACTGTCGCACGCGCTCGTAAGATACAGCGTTTCTGCTCACAGCCAATGACAGTCGCTGAGGCGTTTACAGGCGTCGAAGGCAAGTACGTGACATTGAAGGAGACGATCCAGGGCTTCCAGGACATCATGGAGGGCAAGCTCGATCATGTACGCGAAGACCTCTTCTTCCTCGCAGGTAACATCGACGACGTGAAACGCAAGTACGACGAAGATCAGAAGCTGCAAAAGGGGTAAGCCATGGCGACACGCGACACACTCCATGTCGAGGTTGTGACCGCCGAGCGCGAACTCTACAGTGGTGAAGCAACGCTCGTTAGCGCTCCTGGCTCCGAGGGACGGCTTGGTATCCTGCCTCGTCACGCTGCTATGTTAGCACTGTTGAAAGAAGGTGAACTTCGTATCGAGTTGAACGATGCGGAGGAGCCAATCTTTGTCTCTGGCGGCTTCCTCGAAGTCTCGGACAACAGAGTTATCATTCTCGCGGATACAGCCGAACATGCCGAGGAGATCGACGAGGCACGTGCGCAAGAGGCACGGCGCCGCGCCGAAGAGAGTCTGGCTCAGGCGTCGTCGAACGAGGATCGCGCTCAGTTACAGGCCGCACTCGGGCGCGCAATTCAGCGTCTTCGTGTTGCTGAGGTAGTTAGGCGTACCAGCAGACGCCGTATCACGCCACCATCTCAGGAAGAATAAGCTAGTACATAGCAAGAGCTCTGGTACCTGTATAGATACCAGAGCTCTTGCTATGTACTAGCTTTATTCTTTTAGAAGCTACCACTAGCTCCACCACCAGAATCTCCACCGCCAAAACCGCCGCCTCCAAAGTCGCCGCCGCCGCCGCCGCCAAAATCTCCGCTAGCTCCACCGCCAAAGTCGCTACCACTGTTATCACCAAAGGTGCCACTAGCCCCACCACCGAAGTTATTATCTCCATTATTGAAGTTGTTATCGTTACCGTAGTTGTTGTCGTCCCGGTGCCCCTCGTTCTCACCTTGTTGCTTACCTAGCTCGTAGCCGAGCAAGCCACCACCTACAGCACCAAGACCACCAGCTGCCAACGGATTTATGCCACCACCCTGATTGTAGCCCTGACCATAACCGGGGCCGTAGTTTGGGGGATAACCCTGATTTGGATAGTTCTGATTATAATTTGGTGGATACATCGGAGCTTGGGGCTGATTGATAGGCCCACGTGGCCCAAAACCTGCTCTGCGTCGGCGCGCAAACACAAACGCGGCAATACCGCCAAGCACAAGTAGCCCGATACAGCACAATGCAAGGGAACTCAAACCGCCGAATAAACCATTGTTCCTCACCGGAGTAGGATTACTTGAGCCTGCCCCACTCCTGCTTGATGAGAGGGCTGTTTGCAATGTCTGCAATGAGGCTACCGTCGCGCTTGTATAATCTCCATTGCCATAGTTCGTTTTGAACGATTGCACTGCATCATTGTACTGACTACTACCCAACGGCACGCTTTTACCACCATCTATAGCGATAAAGTGATTGTTTGTATCAATTGCCATCACAATCATATTCGAGTTGGTAATTTTGCTTGCAGTACGTTGTGCGAAAGCAGAATTCGAGCCACTAAAATTGTTTGTCGTATAGATGCTTATCGGATAGCCAAGGCCAGATGCCTGGCTTTGAACTTGCGACTTATTTAGTACATTGGCAGCATCTGAGATATTTACAGTGCTGGCAAATGTATTCACAGTGGCAAGTAAAAGGAGACAGCAGGCTGCTACGGTTGCCAGTATACTCTTAGTACGCCAGCTTACAATAGCAGAAACAGATGTATTTTGCATAAAAAAATCCTTTTCTTAACATACGCTCTTCAAGATAACAGACGTAGATACCATCCATATATCAAACGTCCATCTGTGCAAGCTTTCTATGTTCTTGCGTTCCTAATTGGTGTCTTGCTTATCGTCAACAGTACGACTAAAGTTGCCAGTGGAATCTTCAACATTATCAGCACGTCGGCTCACGGTGGAGTCACGTGGAATACTTCCTTTGCCAGCAATTGTATCGGTCTGCCGACGCTGGTTTGAGCGACGTGTCAATCCTACAATAAAGAAACCTACAATGATAACGGCAAGTATAATTAACAGTCCGCCAAAGATCAAAACTCCTGTTGATTGAGAAACCAAGGTATACCTCTTCTTACTGTCTCTACGTTTCATACTGACTAGTTGTTGTAATGCTACACATTGGAACACGCTACACTGGGCATGTTGGATACATTGCTTAACCTTTTCGCGTGCTACAATGATGGAGAACATTCAAATACTACAAGAGAGGACCAGACATATGAGTACACCCTCTTCTGGACGACCACGCCCATTTGTTTTAATTGTTATGGATGGCTGGGGCATTAATCCTCGTAAAGATGGTAACGCAATTGCACTTGCTCATACTCCGAACATTGATGCCCTTGCTCAAAAATGGCCTCATACTGCTGTGCGAACCTCTGGCGGGGCTGTTGGGTTGCCGGACGGTCAAATGGGCAATTCCGAGGTAGGACACCAGAACATTGGCGCGGGCAAACGCGTTCTACAAGACTATACACGCGTCAACGAGTCGATTCAGGATGGTTCCTTCTTCCAAAATCCTGCTCTGCTCAAAGCGATAGCGCATGTCAAGCAGTATCAATCACAACTCCATATTTGCGGTCTGCTCGGCAACGGTGGAGTGCATGCGCATGAGCTACACCTTGAAGCACTATTGTGCTTGGCAAAGACACATGATGTCGAGCGTGTTTATATTCATGCCTTTACCGATGGTCGCGATAGCTCACCTACAGGTGGTCTCGACTTTATGCGTCATTTAGAGGGACGCGCACAGGAAATTGGTAGCGAACATGCAGCGAGAGTTGCGACGGTTAGTGGACGCTATTATGCGATGGATCGCGACAATCGCTGGGATCGTACTGGCTTGACCTACAACGCCATGACCCATGCTGAGGGAGAATATGCTACCTCAGCACAGGCCGCTATTCAGCAAGCCTACGATAAAAAAGTGACGGACGAATTTATTCTTCCAACGGTCATTATGGAGGACGACCAACCTGTTGCCGTGGTCAAAGCAGGTGATGCCCTTATCCACTATAACTTCCGCCCTGATCGCGCACGACAACTCACCAAAGCTTTCGTCTTGCCAGAACTACCGCCACAAGCGGAGGGGAAATTTCAGAGAGGGCCGCGCCTTGCAGACCTGCTCTATGTAATGATGACGGAGTATGAAGAGGGACTCGACGCCGAAACTGCGTACCGTGCGGATGAAGTAGAGATGCCCCTGGCACGAGTTATTGCAGATGTTGGCATGCGCCAATTTCATACCGCCGAAACCGAGAAGTACGCACATGTCACCTATTTTATCAATGGTCGTCGTGAAACTCCTTTCTCTGGTGAAGACCGTTTTCTTGTGCCATCGCCAAAGGTTCCTACCTACGACCTACAACCAGAGATGAGTGCAGCAGGTATCACCGATACCGCCGTTGAGCGTATTCGCAGCGGTGCTTATGATCTCATCATTATGAACTACGCCAATGCAGACATGGTCGGGCATACAGGCGTGATGGAGGCAACTATCAAGGGTGTTGAGGCAGTAGATACGGGTGTTGGGCGCGTTGTAGAGGCTACGCTTGCTGTAGGTGGTGGCTTGCTTGTCACGGCAGATCATGGCAATGCAGAGCAACTCATCGAGTACGATACTGGCAAACCATTTACAGCACATACCACCAACCCTGTACCGCTTTATCTTGTGGTACCACAGTTGACGCTAGCTAAACTACGTAACGATGGTATCCTTGCCGACGTTGCTCCCACAATTTTGCAAATATTGGGTATCCCACAACCAAAGGATATGACGGGGCATTCGTTATTGACCTCCTGAGAGATCAATACAGCAATATGAGGTAGGGACAGCAATATATCCGTCATCTCTTCAATGGACTTTTAGATAGCTCTGCCCAGGTCCAGGGCTACATTGTTACGCACGAAAAAATCTGGTATAGTGAAACCATGAATCAAACAGCATTCTTAAATAGGACACAATGGAGTGTGTATACATGACAACACACGATCAGGGCATCAAGCTGAAACGCACCCCGCTCTATGAGCAACACCTGAAATTGGGTGCAAGAATTGTAGATTTTAGTGGCTGGGAGATGCCTGTACAATACAGCAGTATTTTAGCAGAGCATGAGGCAGTCCGCACACACGCTGGCCTCTTCGACGTGAGCCATATGGGCGAGTTTAAGGTTGAGGGAGCAGGCGCACTAGCTTTCCTGCAATCGCTTGTCCCCAATGATGTCGCGCGTCTCGCTCTACATCAAGCACTCTATACACAATTCTGTAAGCCTGATGGCAACGTGATTGACGATCTGTTGATCTATCGCTTGGCAGAAGAGCAGTATATGCTGGTCGTCAACGCGAGCAACATCGACAAAGACCTGGCTTGGGTCAAAGAGCACGGGAAGCCTCTCCAAGATGTAACTATCACCAACCAATCAGATTTTACAGCGTTACTTGCTCTACAGGGACCTGAGGCGCAGGCCATTCTACAGTCGTTGACAGAGGTTGACCTTGCTAGCATTCGCTATTATCGTTGCGAGGCGGGTCTGGTGGATGGTATCAACTGCCTTATTTCACGTACAGGATATACTGGCGAGGACGGATTTGAACTCTACTGCGCACCCGTCGATGTTGTTGAACTTTGGCAAAATCTGCTTACTATAGGCAAGCCTCATGGACTTTTGCCCGCAGGTTTGGGCGCGCGCGACACGCTGCGCTTAGAGGCGGCCCTGTGTCTCTATGGGCATGAACTCGATGAGCAGACAAATCCATTGGAGGCAAGCCTTGATTGGACAGTCAAGTTGAATAAGGCTGATTCGTTCATTGGACGCGATGCTCTGCAGCAGGTCAAGGAGCATAGCCCGCAGAAACGACTTGTTGGCATTGAGATGGTAGATCGCGGCATTGCACGCGGTGGCTATGCGCTCTATGACAACGAACAGCCCATTGGTATCGTAACCAGTGGCGCTCCTGGCCCAACGGTACACAAGAATATTGCGCTGGGCTACGTCGATGCAGCCCATGCCACTGTGGGAAGCACTCTCCAGGTAGACATTCGTGGTAAACGTCTCGCGGCACAGGTTGTGCCACTACCATTTTATAAACGTCAAAAGTAGATAAACAAAGGGAGAACGACATATGGCGAAGTTGAATTATCCAGAGGACCTCAAATACAGTAAAACGGATGAGTGGGTGCGCATCGAGGGTAATCTAGCGACCGTTGGTATCAGTGATTATGCACAGGACCAGCTTGGCGATATTGTGTACATTGAATTGCCTTGGGATGCAAACGAGAACGTTGCCGATGAGGCCAAGTTTGGCGATATCGAGTCTGTCAAGGCAACATCAGAATTGCTTTCTCCACTCAGCGGAAAAATCGTGAAGGTCAATGCAAATCTCAAGGACACCCCCGAACTGATCAACGATCAGCCCTACGAAGCGGGTTGGATGCTTGTTGTTGAGATAAGCAATCAAGCTGAACTTGCCAACCTTATGAGTGCCGAAGAGTACCAGCAATACATTCAAGGCCGCTAACAGATGGTACTGGTGGACAATTCACCGTGTCTGTACCACAAAAGGCTTGTCCTTACTACTTTCCTCTGTTAGGAAGCTTGACTCGCTAATCGCATCTAATAACGATGTATACCAATGGGCGACCTCTGTTCGCCCATTGGTATACATCGTTTCTATTCTGGGTCTCCATCCTTCCCGGGGAAACAGGGAGACCGCAAGGGTCTCCCCTCCACGTCGGGTTCCACAAAGATGTAGGGGAGACCCTTGCGGTCTCCCTGCATTTTCATCCTTTTTCATGGGAGTATCCGGAAGGATAGAGACCCTCTATTCTTTTCCCATTGACAACCACACTTCGACAACCGACATAGGATCATCCGGCACATAGGCTCCTAAGGCGGCGGCCTGTTCCATAACTCCTAACATCTCATGACACATGCTACGTACCAATGCGACGTGTCCTTGTGATGTCGTTGCAATCTTCTCGGCGCGATCATCATACTTGTAGCGTTGCGGTTTCCCTGCTACTAACCGTTTTGCCTCCTGTAGTGCAAGGTCAGTTGTATTCAGGAAACCATAAAGAGCGAACGTGTTGCCACGTAGCATATACTTGATAGCAATGTTAGTCATCAACCAGAAGGTACCGATCTCGCGTGATACTTGTGCGATGCTCTCTTCCAGGCTCTCCGCAACAATCGGAGGTTTCATCAGAAGACCAACTCTGTCGAAGAGTAGATGACATTCCTCAGACGGTATTCGCGCGGTTGCTTGTGGAATGAATACCCAGTCAATTGTGGTCGCTGTTTCACGATACACCACATGATTAAAGCAACCACCTTCGCCATCGGAGGGAAAGCTTGCCGCCTCACGCAGTACAAGCGGTTCACCAAACTGCCTATAGAGTGTAAGCCGTTCCTCACTTGTCACATTGACTGCATAGGTTGTTGCATCCGGTCCACAACGACATAGAGTGTTGACATATTCATCGGCAACAACGATACGCAGGTCAAAATCACTCAGGTTGTCTTCCGTGCCACGCCCAAAGCTCCCTGTGAGCCATGCTACAACAAACCGCTCGTCGGCGTGTAAGAATGTCATAAGGCGTGAAAAGAGCGTATCACGGTTGTGCGCGTACTGTTCGGGAGTGTAGTGTGACATAGATTTAGTCTCCTTAAACAAATGTTATGAATTTTGACAAATAAGGGCGGTCATTATCCCTGTACGAGTTCCTTAATTTACACAAGATGTAATGAAACAGCATTCACATTTATGGAAACATATGATACCATCTGTTATAACCTAATTTTATTGTGTTAAACATGTTTCACCTTTGGTAATGGCAAAAGGAATTTTTTGTTATTTTCGCGTTCTGTATATTATAGGTAAGCAAAAGGAACATGATATGGGTAATAGTCAAGTTCTGCATGTGAACATTCCGACGCCAAAAGGCCATCTTGAAGCCATTCTCAAGCCCGAGGAAGAGGGATCGCAACCCTTGTATGCTGGCCTTGTATGTCATCCACATCCGCTTGGGGGTGGTACGATGCACAACAAGGTGGTCTTCAAGGTTGCACAAACGCTGCAAAGTCTCAACATTCCTGCACTACGCTTCAACTTTCGTGGTGTTGGACATAGTACAGGAACGTATGACGAGGGGCGCGGTGAGATGGATGATGTACGCTATGCATTGGAATTCTTGAGTCGTCGCTATCCCAGTGTTCCCGTTGTGCTTGCTGGTTTCTCCTTTGGCTCCTATGTCGGCCTACGGGTCGCTGCTAATGATGATCGTGGACAGGCCATGATCGGACTAGGCGTGCCGGCAAGGTGGTTTGAAGGCGACACGTTACAAGGATGTCACAAACCCAAACTGCTTATCCACGGTACACAAGACGAACTAGCTTCCTACGAACTCGCGGTCGAGTGGTTTGAGCAGGTACCCGCCCCTAAAAGCATGATCGCCATCGAGGGTGCCGACCATTTTTTCCAGGGACGCCTCGACGAGGTACAAGCCATCATTGCGAATTTCGTGCATACCCTCGTCATGTAAAGGATGCTTCTGTACGGATCTGATGTATCACACCCTCTTGGCATCACACTCTGTTAAAGGGTGTGATACATCAGACCCGTACAGGGTTCAAGCTCCTGCTAGTGGTACGGGTGGCAGTGTGGAGACCTCCATACTTAATCCAATCACCCTCAACTTCTTTTTTAGCGATTCTTGTGCATAGCGGGGAGAAAGCCAGGGATCACCGCCAGATGCGAGAATGTTTGGTATTTGTGCTGGATCGGGTGAGATGGCTTCTATGGCAACGGGTGCGTATTTGGCGAGAGCATCATGCACAACCTGTGCATTGGCAGCGTCGCGCTGAATCATGTCGCGTAAGAACTTGACGCCAAAGACGACATGCCGCGACTCGTCGCGTGCGACCGCTGTGAAGCCGCCTCGAAATGCTGGAAAGACATTTGCCTGCCGATACATCTCTAGCATATTGCGCTGTCCCGCCAGGGCCATCATGCCTTCAATCACAACATGATACAGCGTCACGCCCTCTACAAGGTGCGCCATCTGGGTTGGCTCACGACGAATACGGTCCGAGACATCGTTGAGTGCATCCACCAGGATGTAGCGCAACTTGTCGTTCATGCCCTGGCTGACAACGGCAAGGGTCTCTTCCAGGCGTCCATAGTCGATGTCGAGAGCCTCGTCAAAGAAACGTGAGAAGAACACTGTATGGCGTGCCTCATCGACAAGCTGCGTTGTGACGAACATACGCATCTCGTCGTCAGGCATCGCGGTAATATAAGGTGCAAGTGTGTTGGTGACACACTCCTCACCTTTGAAAAAGGCCGACAATCCGAAGAGGCGCATACGCTGCTCTTCTGCTGGCATGGCTTGCCACTGAGCGCGATCAGAGTCAAAGTTGATATCTTGCGCCCGCCACTGTTGTCGCTCCCAACGATAATACAGCTCACGATATGTCGGTAGATGCACAAGTCCTTCGTCGATAATGTTCATCACATTGTCGATAGGTGTTTGCTGTAACTGTGTCAAGGATGCGTTTTCAATAGGCATTTCAATGGACATTGCGTTTCCTCAACTCTTTCTTATCAATCTTACCAATAGCATTACAGAGTAGTGCGTTCAAATACTCAAGGCTTGCCTCCAGCCGAGGTTGTTCCGCATTAGACAAATCCTTCTTGTGACAACTCCGAGTGGCTGTCAGTGTAGGCATAACACAAGCAAGAAAGAAATACGTAGTAGTGTGTACTGTACCATGCAAAGAGTCTGTGCATCAAGGAGGAAAAGGAAAGTGAGGAGGCATGACAGGAGCTTGCTCCTGTCATGCAAATTGATTAGTATACTGGTCTAGAAGTGAAAGCCATAGGCAACCCACTTGCCTGTATCGCCATTTACTGGCCCTGTGAAGGTTCCTGTATAGCCCTTAAGCTGTCTCTGATGGGAAAGAGTACCTACACCAACAATCTCAACAGTTTTTGAAAGATGGAGATGGACTTTGAGAACATGTTCTTTGTTGAGAGTCGCGGTTACAGGAACAATTGTGCCGTTGGGCAAATTAAGCGTGCCAACGAGTGTCTCGTTGTCTAGTACAAGTGCACCAGTGTATACTGTGTTTTGGTCATATCCTGCCGTACCAACACCAACGAAGTCGAGTACAATAGCTTCCTTGGGCTCGGCAACTGGCAGGGCGCTCCAGATACCTGTGTCAGTCTTTTTGTTAGCGTAGAGAACCTGGAAGGTTCCAACGAAATCGCCAGCCTTCGTGATTTTTCCCACGCCTCTGATCGCAGGAGCACCCAGTGCGTTGTAGAAGGAGATCGCGATTCTTCCATCTTCTAGTCTACCACTTGTTGAAATCTGAGTCCCATTCGCCAGATGCAGGTTACCGTTGAAGTAGCCCGTAGACCTGATAACTTCAGTGAGTCCACCCTTAATTGGAGTACCTTTTGCCTGACCTGTTGTAATAAGTCCAGCGAAGGCAAGGTGTACCCTAGTAGTCTTTGCGTCTGATGCTTTTGCTTTACTAATGAAGCCTGTAACAGTAAATATGGAGACTGCGCTAAGTGCCAGGAAAGCAACTGCTGCGATAAGCGCGATAATCTTCTTGTTAGACATAGATAGAACTTCCCCCTAGACATAAAATGCATATTGATAAGACGGGCGAGATGGAGCACTCCCCTACTTGCTTTCTTCGACGAAGGCGTATCTACTGAGTAACAATGCAATTTATTTTCGCGTTAATCGTTCAACGAGCCGTGGCACCCATGTGCGGAGATAGTTCTTTTGCGGTGCATCCAGGTGCTTGCCACCGTAGCGTTCCAGGTTATAGTCGTGAGTAAGCACATCGAGTATCTCTTGCTCTGACAGCATTCCTTCCTCTTGAGAAGCCTCAGACAACGCTTGTTGTGCGAAGGGAAGAAGGCGTGCCTGATATTCAGTAGGTGTTTCATCGGGACGACGTGGAAGTGCGGGATTGTTACTAACCATTGCTTGTAACAGTTCTCGATAGTGAGCGCGTGCGGAGTCTGGTTCAAGTGTTTCTAGCTGAGGAACTTGTCGTAGAGATGGTTTGTGCCGTTCCACACGACGTTGCTGTACAATTGAACGCAGCGACAGACCTTCGCGTATCTCTTCCACCTCATCTTCTTTGCGCACAGTATGTCGCCTTCGCAAGATGCTGCGTGCAATAAAAAAGAGTGCGATCAGTGCTACGAGCAACAGCACAAAGCGCCCGGCAGCAAGCGCTTCTGGCGAAAAATTTTGTGGATGGACAATAGGGTTATTGCGTTGCGGAGGATAAACAGGAGCAGACGGGCGTCCAACATGAAAAAAGCGTATCAGAAGTACAAATAAAAAACTTATTATGTACAACACAGGTGTCAAGAGGTAGAAAATAAGCGTAACAAGCCACAGCAGTACTATGCTTATCCCAGACCACAACAAACCCACTATAACGATCACCGCCTGAAAAGAGAGTGCTTGGAGGGCGAATACGGCAATGACAACGACTAGCCAGGACGCGGTTAGCACAAACAACCAGTTTCGCGTCGAGCCTGATATCGTATTGTTGGTAGTGTAACGAGCGGTCTCACGTCGAATGAGCGCAATACGAGTGAACGAGAGTCCAAGTAGGCCGCTCAAAAAGAAAATAGGAATAGCCTGAGCAAGCACGCCGAGCGCAGCATCGCTTGCGTCAAGATAGACAACAGCGGGCACTAACACGATAAGCAAGATCACAAAGCCAATTCTAAATGCAAAAACGAGTTGCTCATCATCCACAATTGTTACTTGCCGCATGCCACGCCACCAGAGCCACAGGACAAGTGCCGACGAAAAAATCAGTGTCAACACGGTACGTACCAGTAGTACAGGCGGCGTACCTACAACAAGACCGCCAGCGATGAGTAGGCCAAGCACGGAGAGGAGTCGTTCGTTGTTTTCGCTCGTGCCATGCTGCACGCTTGCACGTACGCCTTTTGCCCACCAACGTAACCCTAGCGCGAGCAGAATAATACTTATCTCGCTGAGAAACGGCCTGCCTAGCTCACCTTCGGCAAAGGCCGGCGAGGTAAAGGTGAGCACAACAAAAATAACCTGGGCCTCCATAATGCTTACAATAATGGGAATAGCGAGT
>JAABUQ010000350.1_pt1 | contig 106946 bp, 125 predicted proteins | sample 5560001 | NCBI WGS metagenome assembly JAABUQ01 (sample SAMN10711888, study PRJNA513371) | rock metagenome | isolation source: Antarctica rocks | place: Antarctica: Victoria Land, Finger Mt nord | collected 2015-12-18
ATATGGTATTGATAAAGTGGAACTTATCAATACCATCGATAAAAAAGCCATCCGCAGGAAAGAAAGCGTGCATTTTGCATTTCCATTTAAGGTACCGGATGCGCAGGTACGCTACAGTATCCCATGGGGAAGCATGACAGCCGAAGCCGACCAACTACCTAATGCCAATAGGAATTGGTACACCGTTCAGCGTTGGGTGGATGTATCAAATGCTTCTTACGGTATTACCTGGTCAAGCCCTGATGCACCTTTGTTTGAGATCGGTAAAATTAGCACAGCTAATCTTTTAGGAGGGTTACATCACGCACCGCAATGGTTGTCGTTTACGTCGCAGTCGTCACATATTTATTCATGGGTGATGAATAACCTGTGGCATACCAATTTCAGGGCAGAGCAGGATGGGATTGCTACGTTCCATTATTTTTTCCAGTCGCATAAAAATGGTTACGATAGCTTTAAGGCTAACCAAATTGGGCTAAACAATCATCAGCCATTGTTGGTAGCGGCTACAACTGCTGATGCTGAAAAAAAACTTTTCTTTAAAATTGATGGCAACAACATTTATGTGGAAGTATTAAAACCAGCTGATGACGGTAATGGCATTATAGCACAGATTGTAAGTTGTGGTATTGAAGATGGCCAGGTAAGCATTAGTCCACAAACTGTATCTGCCATAAAAATCTGGGAAAGTGATCTTTCAGAAGAAAAGAAATCACCATTGAAGAATAGCTTTATCATTCCGGCAAAAGGAATAATTACCATAAGAATAGAAAGATAATTGTGCAGCGCATTAATAAGGTGATGTATGTTACCCACAAATTTTTAATTACCTTAAACAGCCTGACAAGTAAAATACCATATAAAATGTTTAACAAGAAAACACTCAGTGTTATAGCCTTTGCTGTAATATATACTGCCACAGCGAACGCCCAACTTTATATGAACCCTAAAGCTCCGGTTGAAAAACGGGTGGCCGACCTTTTGAAAAGGATGACCTTGGAAGAAAAAGTGGGTCAAATGAGCATGTCTTCATTGGCCGATGTAAAAAAAAGCAAAGTTGGTTTTGGAGTTCTGTCAAGTCCATTTTCAAGTGTTAAGGAAGTTGCAGAGCAATCCATCATTGCAAAAAAATATTCCCGTGAACAAACCAGGCTGGGTATACCGCCGATACAAATTGGTGAATGCCTGCATGGCCAGCTGGCTGCAGGGGCAACAACATTTCCACAAGCTATAGCACAGGGCAGCACTTGGAACCCTGTCTTAATAGAACAAATGGGGGTGGTTATTGCCTACGAGGCTTCTACATCTGGTGTTGATCAAGCGCTTTCTCCTTTATTTGACCTGATAAGGGATGCACGGTACGGCCGTGTGGAAGAGTGCTTTGCAGAAGACCCTTACCTGGTAGGTCAATTGGGATCGGCTTTTGTAAGAGGTATGCAAGGCGATCCATCAAAAACGCGCAACAGCATAGCATTTGATAAAGTGATGTGCACTGGTAAGCATTTTGCGGCTTACAGCAAACCTTTGGCCGGTATTAACCTTGCGCCTGCTGATATTGGCGAAAGAGAACTCCGTTCCATGTTCTTACCACCTTTTAAGGACGCTGTGCAAGGCGCAAATATAACTTCGATCATGCCATCATATAATGAAATCGACGGAATACCGGCGCATAGCAATCAATTTTTGCTTAAACAGGTTTTAAGGGGAGAATGGGGCTTTAAAGGTTATGTTTTTTCTGATTACGGAGGTTTAACCCAATTATACAACTTTCACAAAGTGGCTACAACCCCGGCTGATGCAGCTATGTTGGGAATGAATGCAGGTGTTGACCTGGAGGCTTCAGGCCCTGATGTATACGCTCACCTTGCTGAACTTGTAAAAGCAGGTAAGATTAAAGAATCCCAAATAGATAGTGCCGTAGCGAGGATACTCACTGCCAAGTTTAAAGCTGGCTTATTTGAAAAGCCACTGCCTGATACTTTACGGCTAAAGCAAAGGTTGCATACCGAAGATCATATTAAGCTTTCCCAACAAATAGCAGAAGAATCTATTATACTATTAAAAAATGATAAAAGCTTATTACCGCTAAATATCAGCAAGATAAAATCGTTAGCGGTTATCGGGCCAAATGCAAATAAGGTACAATATGGCGATTACAGCTTTACACGCGATAACCTTTCTGGTGTTACCGTGCTTGAGGGCATTAAACAATTTGCAGGTAATAGCATAAAAGTTAACTATGCAAAAGGCTGTGAACTTTCTGGTTTGGATAAAAGCGGATTTGATGAAGCAGTAAAAACAGCCGAGGGAAGCGACGCCGTTATAGTAGTGCTGGGCACAACCAGCGTTGTGTTTTCCGGTATTGGCTGGAATGGAAAGGCACCCGGTAATGAACCTAAAGATCCGTTTACCTGCGGCGAAGGTTATGATGTTACTGATATTAATCCTCAAGGCGTTCAGCGTGAGTTGCTGCAAGCCCTTCATAAGGCAGGCAAGCCGATAATTTTAGTTCTGGTTCACGGCCGGCCCTGGAGCATCAGTTGGGAAAAAGAAAACATCCCTGCAATTTTAGAGGCCTGGTACCCTGGAGAAAAAGGTGGCACAGCTATAGCAAATATCCTGTTTGGAAAGACAAATCCATCGGGCAGGCTAAACATGAGCATACCTCAATCAACTGGTCATATACCGGTTTTTTATAATTATGTAAACTCGACTAAAGGCATTAACCGCAAACATGGTACTATTGAAAAGCCAGGTTTGGACTATGTTTATTCATCAACTGATCCCTTATTTCCTTTCGGGTTTGGGTTGAGCTATACTACATTTCATTACGATAACCTGAAAGTATCTAAATCCGTGTTCAGCAAAATGGATCAGGTAGATATATCTGTTGATGTGAAAAATACAGGAAGTGTAACCGGTAAAGAAGTGGTTCAATTGTACTTGGGAAATAAGGTAAATTCTATCAGCACACCAGAAATGGCTTTGAAACGGTTTAGCAAAATTACACTTAAACCAGGCGAAGTTAAAACAGTTAAATTTACTATAAACAGGGCTGATATTGCCATTTGGAACAGAAGCATGAAGCAGGTTACGGAACCTGGAACATTTGATGTGATGATAGCCCGTGCTGCCAATGATGTGGTATTGAAAAAGCAGTTGGAATATAAAGAATAATGTACTCGCCGAAATATCTTCAATATTACAAAAGGATTGAAAAGAAAAAGCCATGGATTTGACAATGATTGCCAACCCCTTAAATACTTTGTTACGTTTGATCCGCTTGTTTTTAAATGACCCGGATACATCCAATAAGATCAAGTTTTACACCGGCTTGTTTCATGCTTTGTTAGGCCGCGGAATAGCGAGCACGGTCAGTTCCGGGGTCAGTATCCTTGAGCTGCCGCTATCTTTTCTTTTTGCCCGTCTGGGGCCACAAAGGCCTTTCTCCGAAAAGCGTTTAACCCAGCAGCTGAGCGTACGCACCAGAATGCCTTCACTTTGGGAAACCCTAACTATAGAAACCTCCCGTTCTAAGATGGGAAGGATAAGCCGGTACTTATCCGTAGATGATAGCTTTGCCATATCTTATATTTATAGGTAGAAATGCCTCTAAAAAGCAAGAAAGTATTATCAAATAAACCTTCGTTTAATTGTACCCTCGAAATATTTCTCTAAAAGCAAATTTAGATAGAAACGGGGGTGGTTACCCCAACCAGATACCATAATAGTATCCGATTAAAAGCTAGGAAGACATAATCTTATTAGAATCCGGCTTTGTTTTATAATTTTTATTATTGGGTGAGAATATCTAAGAGGCCTGCAATCCCTTTTACTTTCTTTTTGCAGTAGTAAAATCTACGGGTTTACGGATTAAAAAAACGTAAATACAGTTGTCAACTAACCAATGGTTTGATCCTGCCTGAAAAGAAATCTAAAACGCCATTTGGTCTCCGCCCATTAGCGATTTCATCATTTAGCCTTTGATTCAAACACAGAAAGAATAAACAATTAAACGGTTGATGCGGAACGCATTATTTAATTAAAAAAGTAACTAATGTCCCGTGGTAAGGATTATAACTCGGATTGTAAGTGATTAATCCAAACATAGTTAAATCCTTAATACAGATGTGATAGGTACTTTTGGAAGCAATTTTACTGTATCCCATTACTAGCCTTCGGCTAATTATGAAGGACGCCTTATAATTTTGCTCGCCCCAGCAAATAATAAGTGCAAAACAAAGGCTAATGTGTGAAGTGTTCAGCCGATGCTCATTTGCCATTCGTTTAATAAACTGCATTAAAAATTTGAATTGCACGTCATTCATTGCTTTTTTTCCAGTACCTTAAATATGTCATCATACTTATAGAAAAAAATCCCGCCCACTTTCGTGAACGAAAGGGTACCGTTTATCCGAAAGTTCTGAAGTGTACCTGGAGAGATATGCAGTAATTTCCTGACCTCAATGCTTCGCAACCATTGTTTCGGGCCATGGCTTTGCGGCTTGGTCAAAGCTGTGATTTCCCTTATTAAATCACGTTTAAATAATTCAAGGTCATCCTTGGTAATAAAATCAATTTGGGCCATTTGTATAAACTAAATGCCCAAAATTGATTATTCGGTTTTACGGGGGTTCCCAACTTTTAAAAATTGGTAACGATTTAATAGCCGTACAGCGGACTGCAGTACGGCTATTAACAGTATTACCTGGTTATCCTATCCAGTTTTCTTTTGAGGCTTTTCATATCCTGGCTAACTTTCGTATCGATCACCTTTGCGTAGTGCTGCGTGGTTTTAATGTCCACATGGCCAAGCATTTTACTGACGCTTTCGATTGGAACGCCATTAGTGAGTGTTACAGTAGTGGCAAACGTGTGCCGTGAAAGGTGGAATGTTAGATTTTGGGTAATGTCACAGGCATCTGCAATTTCTTTTAAATAGCTATTCATTTTCTGGTTACTTAGAACCGGCAAAACAATATCCCCGTTAACACACTTTGGATGATCTTTATATTTTGCTATAATTTGCAACGCTGGCTTCAATAACGGAATCCGGGAAGAATTATCATTTTTTTTCCGGTGTGTAAATACCCACTGCTCGCCATCTATCCCTGCCGTGATTTCGCTTCGGGTCAGTTTTTCACATCAGCGTAAGATAAGCCGGTGTAACAGCAAAAGACAAATATGTCCCTCACATTTGCTACACGTGCAATTTTAAATTCCTTTTTCCTAAGCCGGTCAAGCTAGATCTGGCTCAGAAATTCACGTTCCTTTACCTTCGCTTTTGATTTAAATTCGGAAAACGGATTGTCCCTTAAAAGCTTAGGTTTAAGGATGTAATTATTGACTACCTTTTTTAGATGTTTCAAATATTTTGCGGCAGAAATAGGTTGGATGCTGCAATGTAACTTGAGATAATGGTTAAAGTCGTTGATGAAATTGTAATCAAGCAGGTCAATAGTCAAGTCGGCCGATTTATAGTTTTTTCCTATAAATCCTGTCACATGCTGCAGGCAGGTATGATAGCCCTTTAAGGTGTTTTCCTCAAATTCAATCCCGATCAACTCCTTCATTTGTTTGTTATGCAGTCGAAAAATCTCCAATAACTGTGGAATTTTTTGTGGAACGTCCCTGCCGAGGAACCTGTCTCTGAGGGCTTCCGCAGTAATTGGTTTGCGATCTTTGACTAATTGCGCATGGGCATCATCCACCTTTTTTTGAAGGTCATCCAGGTGATAATTCAGTGACTTCGAGGTTTCATTCTTACCGCTTTCTCGATTGGTGTTGGAACACCATTTTTCCGGGTCGGCAGTTCTGGTGGTTGCGCATTCTTTGGGTATTCCACCCACGGTAAAGCGCATGTAAACGGGGATGTTTCCTTTGGTGTAGTTCTTTGGCTTCTTCAGATAGAAGAGCAGGCTGTAATTTAATTCCATAAAACAAGCTTAAAATGTGAAACAAATTAAGTTTGCAGCTACCTCATTTACAAGATGTTCGTTTATCGAACATGCTAAAATACACTAAGTTACATGGTTTTCAGTGAGTCATTTGCTTTAGTTTTCCGACTCCCTAAATTACTCACTGAAACTATACGATTTGGTGAATAAAACGAGGTTTTGCCGGAAAAAAAAAAGCTGTAAATCAAGGATTTACAGCTTTCTGAATGATTTAACATTGATTTTTGTAGTCCCTATCGAACAAATCTCGAACTCTTTTCTGGAAGATTTAAAACTACTTGCCAAATTAGCAGCTTGATTATTAAGTAGTTGAGGAAGGTGGAGTTATAGGTTTTATTGTTTTAATCCCCTTTTTGTTTAACATTAATTCTCCTTGCGCTCTTAGTTATAAAGTATTGCCATATTCAGAAACCATATTAAGATGGTAATTAAGATATCTTTTCCTGAATTATAGCCATAAAGCCTTCTTTAAACTTTTCGCTGATAGGTATTTTGATTTTATGAAAAAAAATCAGGATGTGCTGTTGTATACTCAACCCGCTTTTTGATGATAGCTGTCTGTTTATCTGTATTCTTAGTGATATCGCAAAAAAAGAGGCGGGTATCGAAATACCCACCGTTGTACATTTATTAAATGCACATGAGAAAATTTATACGATTAAAGTTCATATGACTTGTCTTGTCTATAGAAATTAAATCACATTTCATTCGCTTTGTTGTTTTTTGAATTTTTTTGCAAGGTGAATAAATGCCTCACTGTCGCTTTCTATTACATATACATTTTCTTCGTCTTCAACATTTATTGAATACTTAATACTATCCTGTTCTATTACTTCAGTAACAAGTTTGATTGTTTTGCCTTTATATTTTTCTTTAATTTCTAACAAGATATTAAAAGGCAAACTGTTCTCGCAATAGTATCTCACGGATGATAAGAAGTGTCCGTTTGTATCATAATCTATGCGAGTACGAATATCATTTTGCTCAAAACTTACGATATAAGTATTTTCACGAGTAAACCACTTTATATTTTTTACAATTATTAAAATCCTGTTTGAAAGCATCCAAAACTTTTGGCGAAATATTTATTTTGGGGTTGATGAATCCAAAACTTAAAAAAATACCTGCAGCGATAAAAAAAGGAAAAAAAATTTTCATAACTTGAAATTTTGAGTATATTATAAAAACTGAAATTCTATTGTTGCTACTATTTAAGTTGTTACTATTTAATAAGTGTATGCAGATAAATGACGATAAACTGCTTTTTATTTAATTTGCTGTATCAAAACTAAAGTTGAATTGGTATTTACATAATAGCCATTTTCATTAGAACGACTAAACCGTTTATGATTATCTTTTTAATTAATTACAGGCTTACCATTATTGGATTTAATTAGTAAGCCAATAAACTTATAGGCCTTTAAATAGCAAAAACCTTTTAATCCCTGTTTAATGTATCTATCAGAGGGTTGACTACATTATAGATACAATTACAAGAAACTTAGTAAAACGTAACGCTGATTTTGAACTTTATAACTTAATTAATGTAAAGCTCGTGAAGAAGTGCAGCACCGCAACCTGATTCTTGCTATATTGCCATAGTCGCCATTTCCCAGGCTATCATTGTTTTTTTTAGGGCTCTGCCCCAGTGAAAATTTCCTACCGTACCATTTTTATTTATAATACGGTGACAGGGTATAAGATATAATATTGGATTCTTACCTGCAGCAGTGGCTACAGAGCGGATGCTATCAGGATGACCTATCGAATTAGCTACCTCCTGATAAGAGTGTACAGAGCCAAAAGGAATTTTTACCAATGCTTCCCAAACTTTAATTTGAAAGGTGTTACCCTGAACCAGAAGGTTAAGTTTATCCGTACTGACCTGAACTGGTTTAAATATCCTTTGCATATAACTCTGTGTATAATCCGGTTTATGTATGAGTGTGGCGAAATTCCATTTTTGAGAAAAACGTTCATACTCATCCCGGGTTTTTTCCTCATCTATAAAATGAATATCACAGATGCCTCTCGCAGCCGCAGCTATGAAGCATATGCCAAAGTGAGAAGCATGATAACCATAAAAGATTTCCAGACCAAGCCCTCCCGTTTTATATTGTTGCGGACTTACTCCTTCTATATTAACAAATAAATCGTATACCCTGGATTGACTAGACAATCCTGCCAGATCTGCTGCTTCAATAATATTCTGTGCCTCGTGTATTTTACTTTTCAAATGTTCAAGTGTCAGGTATTGAAGAAATTTCTTCGGGGTGATGCCCACCAGTCAAGAAAAATCTTTTGGAAGTGAAAAGGGCTAAGATGTACTTTTTCTGCGATTTCGTCTAGATCGGGCTGTAGCCTGAAGCTGTCACTCAGGTAGCCGATTGCCTTTTCAATTCTGTAATAGTTAATAGTATTATCCATTATATATAGCTTTGAAACATTGTAAAAATAGATTGGCTTACGAGGCTGCACAACCTGAATCTTGCTAAAGATTTGGATTAAGAGACGCTGATTACATTATTAAAATAGATCAAGAATAGATCAAGCTTTTTAGTGAACTTATTAGCAAAATTTATCACATCGCAAGTATTCCCATTCCCAAAGGTTCACTCTTTATCTAAGCAATAAGTAAATACCAATAAAAGAAGTAACAGCACCTAATGCGCGTAAGTGTTTACGCCCACTTTTTTCTTCTAAAATCAACAATCCACCTACTGCCCTTATAACATGCAGTCCCAGAGTAGTTATAGTAAAACCTATTATGTATTCCCATACATCCGAAATGTGAGGTATATCTGTTCCGTGGACATAGCCGTGACTAAAGCCGAATATTCCCACAGCAAAACCTCCAATAAGAAGAGATATTTTTTTCCTTCGCCTTCCATACTCATACCTTAGGCACAGAGCTTAACTATATTGTTATTAGGATCAAATTGCATGTAATGGTGGTTTTGTTTTTAGCCTTGAATCGTTTATAGTAGTTGAACTTGTTTGGGATTTAATTTATGTAAGATGAAAATTCTTCTTTTAGCACTAATAAATTAGTATTATGTCTTTCATTTTTTAAAAATAAAGAAGCTTAATGATTTTTATGGCATAAAAGAAGCATGATAACAACAGATAAAATTTATTCGAAATAATCTCCGTCTGCAGGAATGCCAACGGAACCTAACAAGTTAGCAGTTACCAGTGCAGCCTGTAAACCAGCCCTGTTTAAGGTACAATGATTAATGGTTTCCATGTGAACTGCCACCACCTTAGTACAAGGAAGTGTACGGCATACCTGAATAACGTCTTCTGCAGTCATAGTAATTGGCCCACTGGTAAGGTATTTTGGAGCCCCAGAATTCAAAATAGTCAGAGAAGGCTGGTATTTCAAAAGTACGAGTTTTACCTCCGGACACCAAATGGTATCACCAGCAATATAGACTGTTTCGTTCAAATCCTTAATCACAAAACCAGACACCTCTCCCATCTTCTTTTCAATCTCACCAGTACCATGATGACCACCGGTACGGATAATTGTGAGCCCCTTGAAACTAACTTGACTGTCCACCGTTATTACGTTCATAAATCCCTGGCTTTTGATCTTTTCTATATCTGAAGGCTGACAAAAAACGGTTATTTTCTTATTTAAAATTGTTTGTGCTGCCACATCCCAGTGATCACGATGTGTATGCGTGATAATAACCCCATCAATATCCTGAAGTAAATTGTGCAATTCGGCCTCATTAACAGGCAGATCTACCATGGGTATCCGACTGTTATTTGCTGCATTCGGTACGGGGTCTAATGCATCTTTAGGAGAAAGCATCGGATCAACAAGGATATTCAATTGATTCATTCTGATCAGTAATGTGGCATGTCTCAATAGGCGAAACTGGTTTTTCATATTCGATGGATTGTTTTTATAATCTTTAACAGGCCCTTCTACAAAAGGTATATATGCATTTTACGCAATTACAATTTACTTAAAACTCATACCGGCAACTTAAACAACTTGGATTCCACTCGTTCTATGCCATTAGCAATGCCGGATTTGATCATTTTAGCATAACCGTCATCTGCTAAATAATCAACAAAAGAGCGTGCCAATTCATAATTTTCTTTGGCTTTAGTAAACAATCCCAAGTCTTCATAACACTTAGCGATATTCAGATAAAGAGATGGATAACTTCCTTTAATGCGATCGTCATCTATTTTCAATGCTGAATTTAAAGCCTTTTCATCCCACTTTAATTTGTCCTCCACGCTCACCTGGTGCCGGGCGACATAATGAGCTGCTGTGAATTTCTCCAAATCATTTGAGGCTTGGTCCCAGGCCAATTGAAAAAGCCTGAATGCTTCTTCTTTTTTTCCTTCGCCTTCCATACTCATACCCTTAGCACAGAGCTTAACTATATTGTTATCAGGATCAAATTGCATGTAATGGTGGTTTTGTTTTAGCCTTGAATCGTTTATAGTAGTTGAACTTGTTTGGGATTTAATTTGTGTAAGATCAAAATGCTTCTTTTAGCACTAATAAATTAGTGTTATGTCTTTCATTTTTTAAAAATAAAGAAGCTTAATGATTTTTATGGCATAAAAGAAGCATGATAACAACAGATAAAATTTGAAGGAGTATCAAAATTAAAAATGTTAAACAGTTTCATTGAATCTATTATAGATACGGAAATGTAAAAATGTATTATTGATGTTCCAGGATGTTTACAAGCTTGTTAAACGGATCACGTACAAAAAACCGGCGTACGCCCCAGGGCTCAATTGTTGGTCCGTATTCTATTGAAAACCCTGCATTTTTCATCCCGTCCAGTGCTGCATTAAGATCATCTACTTCGATCGACAGGTCTGGAGTAGGCATTTCGGAGCCACCATGAGAAGCAAAACTTATCTGAACTGCCATTTTTTCATCGGAACCATAAGTTGCAATCCAGCCATGGTCCATTAATAATTGAAGGCCCAGCACATCCTGATAGAACCTTTTGGCTCCGGCAATATCCGGCGTATTGATATCTGCAACAATTCGTTTGACTTTCATAGTTCTTAACCTGTTATTATTTCACTCATCATAAAAACTTAGATTAGCTGCCCTGATGCAAGCTTAACCTGTTGCCATCCGGGTCTGTTATTGTAGCAAATTTACTCAAAGATGCTTTCTTAATCTTGCCAACGGAAATACCCTTAGCACTTAATTCCTCACTGTCTTTAGTAAGGTCATCTGTTTTAATTACAAGGCCATTCATACATCCTGTAGGCATATTAATAAATCCAATTGTTTTAAAAGAAAGGTTAGCATCTTCAAAACTAATAATGGAACCTTTACCACAAACAGGGTTATTGATTATCTCGTTACAAATAGCGCAGCCATACATTATCCTTATGATTTGCTTTGTATTTACCATACCATTTGCACAAAGGATATAAGGAAAGAACCACGCCTATCCAGATTATGTAAATAAGCCATAGTTCCACCCCGGACCCTTTTGGCCTTCCATTGCTAAATATTCCGAAATGCAGGTCCTGCACGTTAAACCCCTGCAAGAAAACCATGCCCAGCATCAGCAAATGGATCAAGTATAAATGGATAACGAAGTAGAACAAAGGAACTTTTCCATAAACGGAGAGCATATCTGTAACGTTGTTCTTAAGCCCTTCTGAAATCCATAATACCAAAAACATAATACCCAGCATTAACAGACTAAAAAGCAAGGATGGCGGGTATTTAGTTATATTAATAAAGGACAAAAATGTGAAGATGGCATTTTTCCGGACGGCCCACCTTAAAGGATCTATAAACGTTCATCAGGCGCAGCATTACAAATAAGGTAATAGCGGCAGCACCCAACTGTAAAAACCTTTTCTTCCTGATTTCAACAGGCTGCTTAAATAACACACCGGAACCAAAGCCAACCAACAAAATTCCCAGCCATGGCACAAGCGGATAACCGGTAATAAACGCAAAGTTGGGTGTTGCCATAAAAACGTTCTGGCGAAAAAGTACCGAGAAAATAAAATTCAGTACCGGATCTTCTTTAAAAGAAACATTCTGCAATAAATTATGGCCAAAAATGATGATCATCCCAATGAGGGCTATCATTCTGGAATTCATTTTTAACATGAGTGAAAGCATGATAAAACCGAAACCAATAGCACAAACAACTTCCATAATAAGCAATCGGAAATGAATATCAAACCAAAGGGCGAAGTTAATCACCGTTAAGTCGAGCACGATCAACCATATTCCACGTCTAAACAAAAACCACCTGTTCTGAGTTGGTTGGCCAGACTTATTAAAAGATATATAAGCAGAAACGCCGGACAGGAACACAAATGTAGGTGCACATAAATGCGTAATCCACCGGGTTATAAACAAAGCTGCTGTGGTTGTACGTAAATCAGTCAGGTCCTGGTATAAAGAGGTTGCATGCATAAAGTCGCGCACATGGTCAAGGGCCATAATGACCATCACCAGCCCTCGGGTTACATCTATGCTGCTTATCCGTTTTAAGTTTGCTTGTGTTGAATTTTTATCCATAATAGAAAATTGCAGGCTTGGGTATTGCATTTATCATAAAGTATTATTTGAATACTTGCGTTTAGGGACTGTTTACATTGATAACAGATCCTGCAACAAGTTTAGGATTAATAATTATAATGCTTCTTTTAGGCCTATAAATTTGGTGTTTGAATTTTATACGGATACAATAAGCATAAAAATTTGATAGTTTTTAGGTGATAAAAGAAGCATCGAAAATAATTGAACAAAATTTATACAGGCGCTAAAATTATTATTGAATGATTTATTCTTAGAGAAAAGCAAATGGCCTCAAGATACCATAACAATTATACCTCAAATTTTAACTTTATTTCACTCCTTTAAAAATAAATTCAACCTTTTTAGCTTTATTTTAAACAGTTTATTTGCTTTCTTCAATTTAAAGACTATTTGCTATTTATTGAAGGAAGGGAACCAGGCTAAGCAATCTTATAAAGTACTGGCATCGCAGCTACGTTATTTTCATAAAAGTTGTTTAGCACGTAAGAATGAAAGGACTTTTTGAAAATTAACATTAGTTCACACCAGCATCGTGCAGTACTTCTTTGTTCATACGGATGTATTCCGCATTATTTTTTGCAGAAGCCAGCCTAAGCCCCTCGTTAGCAGAAATAATCGCCGATTTTTTATCTCCTGTTTTTAGCTGTAACCGCGCTAACCAATATTTTACGTTATATGCCTGTGGCTCTGCTTTATTGGCTTCCTGCATCCACGAAAGGGCTTGGTCAAGATTTTTGTTATGATTATAATACCAAATGGCTGACATGTAATAAGGTTTCTTTTCGCCTTTCATTGCCTCTTGTATATTTCTCATTATACGGTTATCTACGTCGGTTTTTAAATGGAGGTTTATGCCTGTGTTTCCCCATAGTATTTGGAGCAGACAATCGTCCTGACGAACGTCGGCAAATTGAATGGTTAAGGTTTCAACCTTGGTGGCCAGCTTTGCTGGTTTTACTTTAAACCGAAGTACATCCTGTTTTTCATCGTATGAATAGGCACCCCACTGCTCAATGTTTTTATTAAATATAATAGCCCATTCATCTGCACCGGGTATGCTAAAAAGTGAATAAGAGCCGGGTGACAAAATATGTCCTTCCACCAGGATGGTGTCTGTCAGGCTTATAACAGTGGCATTGTTGGCCCCTGTTCGCCAAACAATGCCATAAGGCTCTATTCCTCCGAATATCTTTCTGCCTTTTATATTTGGCCTGTAGTATTTTACCGAGACCGTACCAAGCCCAAAATCCTGTTCAATACGTTGTCCCGGGCTAGCGGCAGGTATTTTCAATCTTAATTCCTGTGCTTTGGCATTGTGAAAGTTAAAACTTATAAAAGCAAGGAAACAAAATACAGCTATTTTCATGATTTGATAATTAGTGATTTGCAAAAAAGTGATTAGGGAATTGGCCGGTGTTACCGGCTGTTGTTTTTAAATTTTGATTTTATTGTTAGTTGGGCAATTTGTTATTTAATAGGGTTTCTAATTTTTTCAGTTTCGATGTCCAGAACTCATCAAAATGGGAGATCCAGGCCTGCAGTTCTTCGAAGCCATCCTTTTTCAGCATGCAATACCGTTCCCGGCCAATATCCTGGATAGAAATAAAACCCGCGTTGTATAATATTTTAATATGCTTTGAAACGGCGGGACGGCTCATATCGAAATTATCTGCCAGTCTATTGATGGTCAAACTATCCTCCGAGAGCAGCATCAGCATCTTTCTTCTGCTCGGATCGCCGATCACCTGGAATGCGTCAAACATTTGTGTTGCCATGTTGCGCAGCGTTTAAACGGTCAGCGATTTTGTGGATGTTTTTCAGCCAGCCATCGTTCAACCCATTGTAAAAATTCAGGTTTTCTTTGTTCGAGAAACCGCTGTGATCCAGAAAAATGTCCGTGCCCTTGTCTGTTGGAAGCAATTTCCATACAACGACGGAATCAAGCGTGATCTCGCCATTACCGGGACCGCTCTTCCAGGAATAAGAAAGCTTTTTAAAGGGTACGATCTCTAATACCTTGCAGTAGAAGATCCCGTCGAAATCGAGGCTAGGTATCGGGTTTGTCCGGAATTGAAAGTCGAGCCCTACGATAGGCTGAAAATCATTTTTCATGAGCCATAGCTCCATCAATTCAGGTTTCGTGAGGTAATCCCAAACCATTTCAGGTGGATGAGGAAAGGAAAATTGGTGTTTAATGCTTTTTTTCATAATAAGTAACTTTTAAGTTACGCAAAAGTATAAGTAACTTTTGGGTTACGCAAATATTTTTAAAAAAAACAGGGAAGTTATTATTGTCTTAAAACCGGTTTGAGTTTTGTTCAATTTATTTCTATGCTTCTTTTATCACCTAAAAACATTAAACTTCTATACTTTTTAAGTGGCTATAGCATACAAATTCTAAATTTATAGGCATAAAAGAAGCATTCTAAATTTTTATGATATAAATTTAAACAGGCTCTAAAACTATAACTGAATCTTTAGCCTTTGGAATTCGCCATGCTTTCAATTAATCTGTATTCTTCATTAGTAAAGAACAGGCTACAACAATCAAAGATTAGGCTACAAGAAATAAATACAAACGCATTAGTTACACCGGCATCGTGCAGTACTTCTTTGTTCATACGGATGTATTCGCATTATTTTTTGCAGAAGCCAGCCTAAGCCTCTCGTTAGCAGAAATAATCGCCGATTTTTTATCTCCTGTTTTTAGCTGTAACCGCGCTAACCAATATTTTACGTTATATGCCTGTGGCTCTGCTTTATTGGCTTCCTGCATCCAGTCAAGTGCCTGGTCAAGGTTTTTGTTATGATTATAATACCAAATGGCTGACATGTAATAAGGTTTCTTTTCGCCCTTCATTGCCTCCTGTATATTTCTCATTATACGGTTATCTACGTCGGTTTTTAAATGGAGGTTTATGCCTGTGTTTCCCCATAGTATCTGAAGCAGGCAATCTTCCTGGTGAACGTCGGCAAATTGAATGATTAAGGTTTCAACCTTAGTGGCCAGCTTTGCTGGTTTTACTTTAAACCGAAGCAGATCTTGTTTTTCATCGTTTCGGGTATTTCTGCAGTAGCGGAAGTCCATTTTACGTCAACTTAAATTTAGTACAAATGTGCAATAGTATTCCAATTGCTCAACACATATTCTTCTGCCGCTATTGCAGAAATACCATGTTAGCGGTTCGTTGTTTATTCTCCTGGTATTGCCACTTCTCGAATTTCTACGCTTGTATTTTCGCCATTTAGTATCGGGCATTTTTGAGCAATTTCTGTCGCTCCTTCAATATTGTCTGCTAAAATAATTATATAACCTACAACAGAATTATTATCGGCAATATAGGGTGTGTCAATAATCTGATTTTGGGGTTTCAAAACCCGTCCTTGTCTTGAAAAGTGATTTCCACCGTCCGCAAGTTGTTCGTTCTTGGCGATCCCGTTTATCCATTTCATCCATTGTTGCATATAAATGGCCATTTGCTCTTTAGTTGGCTGGGCTTCTTTGTTTGTTATGTTCATACGGAAAATCAAAACGAATTCTTTCATCTTATTTATTTTTTGTTTCCGCAAAGTTGGTAATACAAATTTGATTGTACTTTGACTTAGGTCAAAAACATCTTATTGTGATTTAATACGGCTTAGTGTTTCTTCCCGTATATCAAGAAACGAAGCCAATACTCTGTTTGAAAGGCGTTGAAGTAAAGCAGGGTTTTCTTGCAAAACATTGTCGTAGCGTTGTTTGGCAGTTAAAGTTACCAACTGTTCAATTTTCCTGTTTTGAAATGAATAAGCCATTTCCAAAATTCTTTGATAGAATATTTTCCAATTGTCCATCACTTCATTTAGACGGTAAAAGTCAGTGTAACTCATTGTCAAAAGTTCTGTATCTTCAAGTACTTCGATAAATTCAACAGATGGTTTTTGATAAATGAAACTTGTTAACGCTGTTCCTATGTGATAATCAAGCATTACATACCTTGTTTTTCGTGTCCGTTTTTGTCAATAAAAAAAGTGCGGATACAACCTTTATGAACATAATAAAACTCTCGTCAAACACTTCTTTCGCGCAGTAAAAGGTCGTTTTTCTTTACTGATTTTGGTTTGAACAAATCAACGATTTGGTTCAGTTCTTGGTCGTCAAAGTTAGTCAGGGGCTCTTAAGTACGTATTTAAGTTGTTCTGTCACGATTGTCTGATGTTGAGGTCGGTTTACAATGACCGCTAAGGTCCAGGGATTTGTGCAGGCGGGGGAATTATAGTTTGTCCAGTCCGGAACTGAAGCCCAATTAAAAAATAAAAGTACAAGTTAACAACCAAAAGCCCAACAGAATTCCGTCTCGCCAAGATGATGCACAATAACGATTTGAAGATGATTGTTATTCCGTCCGCCCCGCTTGCACAAAACCCAATGTTGGCGGTAGTTTTTACTTGATGAGTCCTATTTTCTCGTATATTTTTCGTTGAGAATTAGAAAACAATTCTCCTCCATATTCTTCATTATCAAGAGAAATAATTTCAATGTCTTTTACTCCCATAATACTAAATATGAATTTTAAGTAGGTTGTTTGATAGTTCATATGCTCGTTTTTTTCACCTTCATTATAACCACTGTCTCCTCTGCTTGATAGAATAAATAGTTTCTTATTCTTGAGTAGTCCGATGTAGTTTCCATCAGGTTTTCCTGATGGAAATTTCCAAGTTTCATTGATTCTCATAATTTGGTCGATATATGCCTTTAATCCACTAGGGATAGACCAATTATACATAGGTGTTCCTATGACATAAATATCACTTTTTTGTAATTCTTCCACTAGAATATTGCTCAACGCCAAATTTTGTTGATTTTCTTTTGTCCGGTCTTTTGGTTCGATAAAAGCAGAAGCAATCCATTTTTCGTCAATAGGAGGAATAATATTTAATCCTACTTCTCTGTAAATAAAAGCATCATCAGGGTATTTTTCTTCCCAGTTATTTACGAATCGTTGGGTGAGTTTTTTACTGTGTGATTTTTTATTTCTCGGGCTTGCATTGATAATAAGAACTTGTTTCATTGCTTAATTCTATTAGTTTAAGCAAAGGTCTTTTCAAATATTGTGGAATTTCTTGATGTAGTTTAAGAAATTATAGGTTTAATTTTTTTTGCCCTGATTCGACTTAGGAATTCGGGTGTTATTCCTAAATAGGAAGCAATAAGATATTGGGGGATTTTTTGAATAATTTTTGGATATTTGTCAGCAAAATCCCAGTATGCGTACTCAGAATCATAAGCATTTGAAAGAATGATTCTTTTTTGAATAGAAGCAGTATAACCTTGTAATATAATCCTGAAATATCGTTCCAGTTTAGGGATTTTGACAAGCATTTTTTCAAAAGACTGATAATGTATTTGGAGAATAGAAGAATCTTCTAATGCTTGAATGTTATAAATCGAAGGTTTTTGATTGGAAAAGCTGTCTAAATCTGTTATCCACCAATCTTCTACAGCAAAGTATAATATTTCTTCTTTTCCGGTTTCTGGATGAATGTAGAAGGCTTTTAATGCTCCAGAAATAACAAAATTATCATATCTGCATACTTCTCCATTCTGAAAAAGAAATTCATTTTTTTTCAATTTTTTTCCCGCCCAGTAATTCATTAACATACTGGTTTCCTCTTCAGTCAAATTTATTATTGACTTAATGTTATTTATTAGTCGTTTGTTCATTAAAAATTACCGCCAATGTTCAAGTTGGCGATGTGGCGGATTTTTAGCACTAAAGTTCATGTGAAGCACAAATGCTGAACCTTGCACAAATGTTTCGTAGAAGCACGTCAGCCACCATATTGCCAAACCGATGTTAGCGGTTCGTTGTTTTTCTTTTGTCAAGTTATACATTCCGCTTTTCTAATTCTTTAATAATTCCTTTCAACATTGTTGGAACAATTAGTTTATGGAAAGGTCGAACAGGCAAAAAATATAATCGTCCAAACCAGTTATTGAACTCTACCGTTGTTGAAATTATTAGGTCTTTCTTATTTGTTCGGTTTATTTGATGTTCTAAAAATAATGAAACTCTAAAATTCAAATGTTTGTCATCTTCTCCTAAAATGACTTCGTTTTCAGTTTTGGCAAACACTTTGAATAGTCCGAGTTGTTCGCCTGGCTCACATTTGAAGTTTTCAAGTTGTCTTTCTCTGTTGGTAATATTACCCGAAGTTTTTAGTCCAAATATGGACACAATTTTATTTCTTAATATAAATAATTTTCCAACCCATTTTGGTCCACTTGAAAAAAATGCTTTCCCAATGTCAACCGAAGTGAATTCATTCTTATCGTCATTTAGGACACCGTGAAAGCTGTCAACGTAGTCATATTTTTTATGAATAGTATTCAGCTTGGAATTTGTCGGAAGTGTCGTCTTTATTATCGTCATTTTTATTGTCGGTGTCGTTCGTTACAATAACTGCTAACGTTGAAGCATTTGCGATGGCATGGCAATAGCGAACTGTCAGTCGGAACAAATGCTTAATTGAAAAACTAAAGTTGAAGATAACGACTAATGCTGAATAGCGTAATGTCTGCTGGAACAAAAGCTGATAAATGATTTGCAGTTCAAGTTTGTTCCGTCAGCCATGCTATTGCAAATGCACTTGTTGGCGGTTCGTTGTTTTGTCAATTCCTATTTCAGCTTGTAAATAAATTCTTCTATCTCTGTTTTTCGCGCATTTGCAAAACCTTTGTCCGTGCCGATTTTTACAAAACCACATTTTCCTAAAACTTTCTGCGAACCTAAATTGTCAAATGCAACTCGTCCAAAAATAGGTCTTGTGTTTTCAATGGTCAGAAAGTTATTAAGTGCTGCTGTCGCAATTCCTTTTCCCCAAAAGTTTCTGTCTATCCAATAAGTAATTTCAGCGTCTCCTTCTATTTCAAATTTTGCAATACTTCCTGCGATAGTTTCGTCAACCAAAATTGTCCGCATATTTACAGTCGGGTCATTCAGAAGTTTTGTAAATTTTTCAAAATATGCTTCTTTGTTGGTGTGGTCTTTTGAAGTAAATGCAGCTAAGTAATTAGCCTCTTTGTCAAGTTGAAATTGAAAGAAAAATTCTAAGTCGGATTTTTCGGTTTGCCTAAGTTTTACTTGTCTATTCTGCATCGTGATAATTCTGTTGTTACTCTTTTGCGATGTCTGTTCAATGACCGCCAAAGTTCGAGTATTTGCGAAGGCAGGAAATTCATTGAACGTCCATCCTGGTACAAATGCCCAGTTAAAAATATAGCGTTGAAGTTAAAAACAAAAGCTGAACATTGAACGTCGAGCCCGAACCATTGCTGATAGTAGCACAAAGATGATGTTTCAATGTCCAGCCCTGCTTTTGTAAATACTTTTGTTGGCGGTTCGTTGTTTACTGTTTGTGTAGGGTTGTCATCCATAACCTTACTACATTGCCATCAGCATCTGAAATACTTCCAACAAAGTCACCGCTGCCTAAATTCATTAAGGGGTGCAACATGGCAAGATCATTTTGCCTTACAAATTCATTGATGTCATCTACTTCAAAAGACGGAACGAAATTACTAGAAGTCGTTTCATTTTTTCGCTCTTTGAGAATTGCATAATGAATACCTTCAAAATCGCACTCCCAATGTTCCGGAAGGTTGCCGTGTTTGTTAAGTGTAAGAGGCAATCCTAAAACTTCTTTATAAAAAGTTGCCAATCTGTTTGGGTCAGGCGAAGACATAATAAGTCCGGTCATTCTTTTAACGTGTTGTTTTTTCATTTTATATCTTTTATGTTGTTTAATTTACAAAATTATAACATTTATGTTATATTATAACATATCCGCTATAATATTTTATTTTTACCTCATAAATGATATTAAGGATGAATAAAACTGTTGAACTCGTTAATGCTTGGTCTGAATATGAAATGGCACACCCGAATGCTACCATTGATGATTTCTGCTATTCATATATTATGGAAAAAAAAGTCATCCAAAAAAGCGAAATGGTATTAGCAGGAAATGTACCTCCCGATAATTATAGTAGGATTGCAAAAATGATAGGACGCATAGCCAAGTTGCACAATACTTACGCTGTTATTATATTAAAAGAATGTGGATTAACTAGTCTTGACGATTTCTTGTATCTCAATTCCATCGCTACTACAGAGACTCCCAGAAAAACAAAGGTCATTTACGAAAATTTTAATGAGTTGTCGTCTGGGCTTTTGATATTAGATAGACTTATAAAAAAAAACTTTGTAATTGAAGAAGAAAACGAAGGTGATAAAAGGTCTAAGCTGCTAAAGTTGTCCAATAAAGGCACCACTTTACTCAATAAATGTTACCAGCAAATGAAAATAATCAATGAATGGTTCTTCAAAAGTATATCTAAAGAGGACATTGATTTGTGCGTTCATTTACTGTCTGATATGGAAGTTAATTTTGCATCACGCTGGTTAACGGATAAGATAAAGTCATCCGAAACCTTACTCGGAGATTGAATGCTACCGCTACAATGACCGCCAACGTTCTGCGGCTTTGCGATGGCAGGGATTTTCAGCACAACAGTTGATACGAAGCATAAATGTTCAGTTACCCACCTACTGTCAAACGAAGAACGCATGCCCCCGCTATTGCAAAACCGCTGTCAGCTGTAGTTATTATTCTGTCATTTGTTTTATCTGTTGCAAGACATTTGCCCAAGAAGTCTGCGAGTGTTGTTGAGCTTGTTCGTTTGAAAACCCTGCTTGTGTCAACGTCAGAACAGTCTTGCCACTTACAGAGACAAGTTTGTATGTTACCAAAGAATAGTTTTCGGGCTTGTCTTCAAGTCCGGTAAAGCCACTCCAATAAGTATATTGCAAAAGTTCGTCTTTTTTGATATCAACGATTGTTCCTTTGTCTTTGTATTGTTGTCCCTGATATTCTCCCTGAAAAATGATTTCACTTCCTGCTTTCCAATTGGTCAAAGTATCTGTCCCGAAAAGATAGACTTTTATTTTTTCGGGATTTGTCAAAGCGTCCCAAACCTTTTCTTTGGCAGCATTTATTTCAATGCTTTGTGTTACTGTTAATTCTTTGTTCATCTTTTTAAGTTGTTTGTTGTGCTATTTTTAAAAGTTCATTTGTTGTTTTCCAATTTCTTGTTGTCGCTCCTACTTTGAGTTTCGTTTCTAAAAAACTGTTGCTCAATTTTGATTTCCCATATCCATTAGGGCAATACAAGTAAACAGCATTGTCAGCAATAAATATTTCTTCACCGTTCTGTTTTTTATCTTCTATTGTCTTGTAATCATATTTATCGGGTTTTGAAGATAGGAAAGTGATGTGTAAAAAAGTTTGTTCTTTGTCAGGATGGTTTAGAAACGGATTGCTGTTAATTATTTGTTTCAGTTTGTCAATAAACAATACGATTACAGGCACTTCAAAACCAAAATCTTGTTTAATTTGTCGTGATATTTTTTCTCCCAATTCGTTAAGTTCAACATCTTTAGCCGTAAAAATAACGTTTCCGCTTTGCACATAAGTCGTTATTTTATGAAATCCCAAGTTTTCATAAGACTTCCGTAAAGCGTCCATTTTAATAGGTTTATGTCCGCTTACGTTGATTCCCCTTAATATTGAAATGTATGTCGCCATTCGATGTTGTTTGTATAATCAAAGCGGATTACGGCTTGCCGAAGTAGCGGCAATAGCGTTTCGTCAGGTCAAATATAGTTATATCGTTCAATAGAATTTCTCCTGCTGACTGGCTTCCCTCAGCCGCTATTTTGGCAAGCAAATGTTGTGTGTTGTTTTCTCTTTAAAGCCACTTAGAACTGACTCCACAAAATCTGCTTTCATTTCTGAATATTTTTCCCTATCATCTTTATAGAGATGCGCTAACTCAATTTTTAAGCATTCATATTCCCTTGCTTTATCATCATTATTAAGCAGGAAGTTCCTAAATATAATTTGGTCTTCATATTTGTGATAGCCTAATGGATAAAAATGAAGGTGATGTGTCCTGGGCAAACCTTTAAAAAAGAATTGATGATGTAAATTTGGATTGGTACACCAATATACATAATTTATCTTTTGTAACTCTTCTATCGAGGTAATTGTTAAGGGAAATCTCTTTAGCAAGATTGCAATATCAATTATCGGTTTACTCTTGATATTAGTAATTGCAGTGCTTCCCACATGTTCAATTGAAATGATATCTTCTCCAAATAAATTAAGGAGTAATTCTTTTTCAACTTTAAATTGCTCAAAGTAAGACTCATCATAGTCCTTCAATATAACATTGTCAACATTTCCAAAATGATTGCTCATAATTTAGTTTGTAAAGTAACACACAAGGCCGACGGCGTGGCGAAGAACTGGAATTTAAAACCCGCCAGCCGAAACCAAAGTTAAATTTATAATCAAAAGCCAATGCTTCTTTTACCGGCTAAATTCCTAACAATCAGCCGGAACTGAAGCAAAACAGCGAAACAAAAGTTGATGCTCCGAAACGTCAGCCAGTTTTTTGCCAACCTGATGTTAGAGGAATTTCGTGTTTTTGCTTTTTTTGGGACAAAAAACCTCTTTAGTGAATTTGGTCGGGCAAAAACGCGAAAGTGCCACCAACGGCTAAGTATTTTCGATGTGGTGGCAATAGAATCCGTCAATCGGGTTTTAGCACAAAAGCTCAATAGTAGTACTATAATTGAGCCCTTAACGTAAAGCGGCCATATCGCAAATACCAGGTAAGCGCTTGTTTTTATTTGTTCATAAATTTATTAATTGTCATGGTCAAAAGTTCGGGCTGGTCAACATGTACTGCATGTCCTGCGAATGGAATATTTGATAGATTGGAATCTTTAATCAACCCTGCAATGTCAAAAACAAAATTTCGTCTTATCAAATGGTCTTTGTCACCACGTATGATTAAGGTGTCTGCTTTGATGTTTATTACATTTTCGTTAGGATAACTTTCTTCATTCAACCACATATCTACAACTACAGCTAAAAGTTTGTCAAAGTCTGGCTGGGAATTAAGCGTTTCATAAGTGGAGACCATATCAGGAAATTTTTCTCTCCATTTTTTGGCATCAACAGCACTTAATATCTCTTTGGTTTCTGTGACGTTATTTCTATGCCACCTTGAACCAATGGTGATTAGCTTTTTTATTTTTAAATCTGAAAAGGTTGCTAAACGATAGGCGATAATTCCTCCGTCGCTAAATCCAATAATGTTGAGTGTGTCGATTTTGAGATGATTTAAAATTTTTTCAACATCATTTTGAAGGAGTTCGTAGGTTAATGATTCGTTCCCTAAGGTAGATTTCCCCTGTCCGCGGCTGTCAATGCCAATTATTCTAAATTCTTTTTCAAGTTTAGCTATTAAAAGATTGAAGTCCTCTATATTTCCAAATCCTCCGTGAAGTAATACTAAAACATCTTTGTCCGGATTTCCTGTTTCTTCGTAATAAATTTTTGCATTTTCAACAGACAGTATCTGTCCATCATAGTGATTAAATGGTTTCATTTTAATATTTCTACTTCTACTGGAACAATGAATAAAATTTCGTACCCGGTGTCTGTTTTTACCGAATGTTTAAATCCTGGCGGCGTGTAAAGATAGTCTCCTTGTTGTAGTAGGGCGTTTTCAATAATACAACTACCTCTCAAAACAAACAATTCTTCTCCTGCCGGGTGATTGTGATAAGGATAGGATGCACCTGCGTCAAATCTTAATAAAAAACTCGGTGGTCATTTTTGTGCCTCGTCATACCGAAGCATTTTGAACTAAATCCCAATTGTATCTACACCTTCTTCGGTCAATTGTTTCCATTCATTTTGCCCGGTATAAACAATATACTTTTTGATGTCTGTTTCCATTTTGTTGAGTGTTGTTTAAATTACCGCTAACGTTGAAGCATTTATAAAGGTATGGTAATAGCGAACTTTCAGCGGGTACAAATACTTAATTGAAAAATTAAAGGTGAAGATAAATACAAATACAAATAACGTAATGTTGGCTTGAACAAAAGATAAATAGAATTACTGCTGCACAAGTGCTGCTGGTTAAACCATGCTTGTATAAATGCAGTGTTAGCGGTTCGTTGTTCTTCCCTGCTAAGTGTCCAAAATTTTACTTGTGGCATTATGTCGAACTGGGAAATTTACAGAGTTAGCAATAAAGCACAATTCGTTTGCTTTTTTATGTAACTCATTTGCCTTTTCTATCATTGAAATATCTGTTACGGTTACAATTGGATTTAAAGTAACTTCTGTAAATTGTCCACCACCATTTGAAGTTTCCACCATAACACCTGTTGCATTATCCACATAATCAACTACGATTACTTTTGCTTCTGCACATAAATGCAAATACCAAAGCATATGGCAAGATGAAAGTGAGGCAACTAATAAATCTTCTGGATTATGTTTTGTTTTGTCGCCAAGAAATGCTGGGTCAGATGAGCCTAAAATTTCAGTTTTGTTGTCAATACTAATCGAATGACTTCTTTCAAATGCTCTGTAATCAGAAGTGCCTGTTCCTTTGTTACCTGTCCATTTTACTGTGAGGTTATAATTGTGCTGCCCTTTCATAATAATTTAATTTTTTACTTAAAGCCTGTTTAAATTTTATTCCATTTATTTTCTATGCTTCTTTTACCTGGTAAAAATACCAAGGCTACATGCTTCTTTTATCGGTACAAAATAAGTCACAGATTTTATGGGCATAAAAGAAGCATTATAAGTTTTTTCAAAATGAAATTTAAACAAGCTCTTAATTACCACCATTCTTTCATCCATTCTTCTGATACTTTCTTTCCTTTTTCATAATTGTCAACTACAACAATTAGCTGATTAGAATGGTCGCTATATTGCACTAAAATATTCACGTTTGCATCAGCAAGTTTTCTGCAAAACATTCCTAATTGCCCCGAAACATCCTGACGAAGTTTTTGAATAATTACCTCATTTATTTTTAACACTTCCATTCCAACTTCTTCTAAAACCACTTTAGCTCTTTCCGGTTCTTCCACTAAAAAATGAGCAATTGAAAATTTTCCATTTTGAAATACACCACCGCCTTCAAGGCTAATTTTGTTTTTGCCCAAAGTTTCCCCCATCAAAGCTAATGAGCCAACTTTGTTTTTTAAGATAATTTCTAAGTCCTTCATTTTATTTTTTTTTTGCAAATTAAAAGCAATAATTACATTTACAGTTCATTTAATAATGAACTATGGAAGTAGAAGAAATCTTTGTTTCAATTTCAGGTTTAATTTGTGAGCCAACAAGGGCTAAAATGCTTTGGAGTTTGCTTGATGGAAGAGCATATACAGCAAGTGAATTGGCGATTGCCGCAGATATTTCTTCAACGGCGGTAAGTAATCATTTGGCAAAATTGCTTAATGCTGATATTGTAAAAGTTGAAATACAAGGGCGGCATAGGTATTATTCATTTTCGAAACCCGAAGTAGCATATGTAATTGAGTCATTGGCAAACCTTGCAAGTGAAAAGATTGCTGGCAGGAATAAAAAAAGTGTTGCAACAAATGGTGTGAAATTTTGCAGAACCTGCTACGACCATTTAGCTGGATTTGTTGGTGTTAAAGTTGTTGAAGCGTTGGAAAAAAATGCCTGTATTAAAAAATCGGAAACAGCTTATACGGTTACCGAGAAAGGTTGGCAATGGTTTGCCGAATTTGAAATTATAAAAGATGATTTCACTAATAATCGTCGTCCGCTAACTCGTCAATGTCTTGATTGGAGCGAACGCCGTCCTCATTTAGCTGGTCAACTTGGTGCAGTTTTTTTAGAAAAAATGTTGCAAAAGAAGTGGTTCAAACGAGTTCAGTTTTCAAGAGAAATGGTAGTTACGTCAAAGGGTCGTGAGGGGCTTTTTAATTTACTGGGTGTCGCTTTATAATGATTGCCAACGGCTCCGGCTTTATGCAGGCGGGATTTTAAAATTCCTTCTGCCCGGAACCGTTGCCAAACTTATAATAAAAAGTTCATTGTTACTACTATCGCTCAACAAAGATTTTTCTGCCCGGGCTATAGCTGAAACATGCGCCGCTGCTCATTGTTAGCACTTCAGCCCCGCTTGCACAAAACCGATGTTAGCAGAAGTTTAAATTATTTATTTTTTGATAGTTTTATTAAAATCAAGACTTAATTTGATATAATAATCAAAATTTTCTTTTGTTTTATAACCATCTTCATCGATGAAAATATATCCTTTCATTATTTTTCCAGAGTGTAACATTGGTCTGCAAATATTTTTTTCTAATTCCTCGTCGGCTTGTATTGGAGAAATTCTACACATCATTTCATTATTTCTTACTCCAATGCATAATTTATTATTAACCATAAAGCCTAATCCTTGAAACATTTTCTTTTCAGTAACAATTTTAATATCAATTAATGCTTCTCTAATCTTGTTAACTAATAATTCGTTATACATTTTTAAAAAGTTAAAAAGCCGAATGCATTTTAGTTAACCATACATTATCAATTTTATTTAATACGTGGCTAGATTTAGTTTTTAACGGTTTTGCATTTGCATCTTTTGAATTAAAAGCTTCATAAATATTGGCTACTAAAATTATATTGTCGTCAATATTAGAAGTTTTTACTGTTTCAATTTTTATTTTTGTCCATCCTTGATCGTAGATTTGCTGAAGAATTTTTGCAATATTTTCTCGATTCTGGACAATTTCGTAACCAACAAGAATAGAATTTATACTATATAAATTTGAGAGTTCTTCAAATTCGTTTTGATTCCACAACTCTTGATATTTTAAGTTGAATTCTTTTGCAATTTCTAATAAATTTTCCATTTTAATTTTGGGTTGTTTTTTTTATTAAATTTCTGCCAACGGGCCGCGTATTGGCGATGGGCGGGATTTTTAGCGCCAAAGCTCAATAGAAGCACCGAAGTTTAAATTTAGTAAAAAGTTTCATAGTAGCACGTCAGCCCGCCTATTGCCAATACGATGTTGGGCGTTCGTTTTATTGTTCAGCGTGAAGTCCGACTTTGTTCCCTTCTGTGTCAATGATTACGGCTATAATCCCCGCTGGGATTTGAATTTTTGGTGCAATTATTTTTCCGCCCGCTTGTTGCACTTTGTCAAGAACGGTTTGAATACTTGGACTTGCGTTTAAATACACCATTGTTCCATTTGTTGACGGACTGTTTCTTGCTGATTTTGATAATACACCTGTAACTCTTCCTGATGTTGCCTGAACAACGTTAGGATTAAACGGAAAGAAAACAGCTTCATCGTCCCCGTCTTTTCGTGTTATCATTTCAATATCAAAAATGGTTTCATAAAATGTTTTTGCCCTGTCAATGTCAGACACAGGAATTTCAAACCAAGTAATGACATTGGTTGTTTCATCAATTTTCTTTAATAAATTCATTTCTGTTTTTGTTTTAAGTTATAAAGTTACGTTTAGACAATCCGCTCTTTCAGCCCAAATACTTTCTGAATGTTCGGTTATAAGTTTCTCCCAATGTGGAACAAGGCTTTCTGCATTTCTTTTATTCAAAAAATAGGATGCTACACCTGCCCAATACAGTGCTTCTGGCAACGAAATTTTATTGGCTGAACTTTTAACAAAATTTTCCAAAATATCCAAAGCAATTTGAGGCTGTGCTTTTCTTAAAAATGCCAATGCTCTGCCTGTTTCCATTTCGGCTTCAAACTGTAAATTGTCCAGGTATCCTGTTATTTTTCTTACTTCACTTCCGTCATTGGCGAAAACTATGAAAGTCGGTGTCCATAAAATTGGGGAAGATGTAATTTTCGGAACGCTTCTGTTTGTGATGTCGTATTTTACAAACACAAAGTGTTGGTCAATATAGGACAGGGTTTTAGCCTTTTGGTAAGTTGTGATTTCCATTTTTTTGCACCCTTTACAGCCGGGAGCCCAAAAATCAATTAATACGGGTAATTGCTTTTGCTTTGCTACTTGAAAAGCTTTTTCTGTTTCAGCTTCTGTAAAACAGCTTTTGGTTTCATTTGTTATCAACGCTTGCATATTGTAATTTATTTCTGCAAAATTGAGCAATGAAAACGCATTTAACCTGTGACAATCGTCACAAAATCAAAGCACCGTTCTTCTTTTTCTTATCCTGCTTAACGTTTCTCTTGCGACACCAAGAAATGAGGCCAATTGAGAAAGAGAAACTCTTTGTGAAATTTCAGGGTGTTTGGCTTCTAAATATTCCAACCGTTCCTGTGCTGAGTAGCGTTTGAATAAAGTTGAAAACTCTTCTTGTTTGGAAGCGAATAAACGTATGCAGTTTCGTCCCAATGCTTCAATTTCGTTTGCTTGTTTAGCTGCTTGAAATAATTTTTCTTTATCAAAAAGTATCGCTGTTAACGGTTCACAAGCGATGATGCTAAATTCAGATTTTTGTCCGCTGCCAAAGCTATTGATGTTTGTTGCAATTTCATTTTCAAAGAAAAACCCTGTGTTTTTCACAGCTCCGTCAATTTCGTAATAGCTTCTGCAATAACCTCTGTCAATATAAAAGAGTGAATTACAAACTTGCCCTTCTTTTAACAGCAATTCGTTTTTCTTAAACTCCCGTTTTGTCAATGCGGGTTGTAATAGTTCCCAACTTTCATCATAAAATTCTGTCAGCGAATGAATGTATTTTAAAAGATTGTCCATTGTTTATAGGGTTTCTGCAAAATGACGCCCAACGGTAAGGCTTGGCGATGGGCTGGCATTTTATAATGTCCTGCCCGGAACCAAAGCCGATTGAAAAACTAAAGTTGAAGATAACAACTAAAGCTCGATTTATAACGTCAAGCTGGAACTATTGCTGATAGTGAGTTGTAGCTGATTGTTCTTCCGTCAGCCAGCCTATTGCCAAACCTATTGTTGTGTGGCGTTTTTATTTTGTCGCAACATAAATGTCCACCTCCGAATTTTCGGGGTCTTGTGATTTCTGTCCGTAAACTTCAAAGTCAGCAGCGTAAGTTCTATTTAGTTCTTTGTCTTTGTCCCATATTTCTTGCCACTTGCTGATTACTGCTGTTGGTCTTTTGCCTTTTGCTTTAAATACAAAATATTTTCCGGCTTTAAATTCTCGTCCTACAAGTCCTGTTGGTATGTTGTCAAGTGAACTTACTTTGTACCCAAGAATTGTTGTGTAGTCAGAAGTATAATCTGATTTGTAGTCGGTATAAACGGAATATACATCATCGTCAATTTTATTAGGAATTAATGATGAAACATTTTCCGAAGAGAATTTTTTCCAAAGCGCCATCATGTCGGTTGATGACTTTCCATTCTGATTTGTTGTCCGCACAGATATGCCGATTAATTTAAAACTGTCTAATTGAATTGTGTTGTTCATGATTATATTTTTTGATTGCTAATAATAAAAATTACTCAAACCGCAATTTTTTGGGGTGTCTTAAAATGCCACACAACTCTTAAATATACGAAAGTTCATTGCTTAAAGTAAATCTATTAAAATTAAAAAGGTATTCACAAAAATTTTATTAATGGTTTTCAAACCATTAATTATCAGTATCTATTATAAGCAATATAGCTATTTTTAGATGATTAACAATACAAAACGCGAAGCCACATATTTAAAAAACTCAAGTTCAAACAATACAAAATGCGAAACACCAAAATGCTTCTTTTATCCTTATAAATTTATACAAAAGCAATCTTAGAATGCAAAAGCCGGAACTAATCCCGGCTTTTCTATAAAATACTTACCAACTTTATACCACTAAAAGAAGCATGCTCAATCCTTTTTCCGGTCATTCCCCTGGCCGTTCCACCATAATACATGCGGTCCAGTGCTGTCTTTTTTAAGTAGCAACGGAACCTTTTTTATCAGCTTCTTTCCGAAAACAACTGGGATTCCTCCCGTTATGGTTCTTGAAAAACTTATTAAAATGGCTCAGATCGGTAAAGCCCAGCTCCATACTAATCTCCTTTATAGAAAAGGAGCTGTATTTTAAACGATTCTCAATGATGTGCAGCTTATACTTATTCACATAATCCCTTAAAGAAACATCTGTTTTCTCCTTAAAGTAAATACCCAGGTAATGCCCGGAAATATTAAATTTTGAAGCTAAATGTTTGATCTGGGTAAACTCCGGGGTATGGATATGCTGATGAATATAATGTACTATTGAAGTTAATTTTATGGTGTGTTTGTTGTGAAGCTGTTTACCAGGTATCAGGATATTCCTTTTTAAAACAGACAATAACGAATGGATTAAAAAAAAGATCACTTCACTTGTTTCATTCGGTTCTCCGATCCACTCATTAACAATCAGGTTAAACAACCGGTCAATGGTTTGTATCTCTTTTTCTGATGTTATGCTGAGTAAATGCTGCCTGCCCGCATGAACAAGAAGCTCATCTATATGCTGGTTCCAGCGGCTGCTTACTGGTACATTTCCTATGCTGTTCAGGTAAACATTGGTAAACTTTAAAAAAGTTATTTCCGTCTCCTCGTCTATTTCCAAGTAATGAAAATCACATGGGCTAAAAGAAATACACTTCCGGCAGTATATCCATAAGCCGTTCCGGAGATATAATGCCGGCCATTCCCCCTATGAATAAATATAATTTCAAAGTGGTTATGATTATGTTCAGGATGCTGCCAATTAGTAGTTACCAGATGAGAAATTTTCAGTAAATCATGCTGAATGTATCGTTTCACCTTGCCAAGATACCACAAAACCATGGATATATACAACTCTAAAGTTTAGGTTACAGGCTTACTTTGAACTCAAAATACAAAGTATATGAAACCCTCACTTTTTCAGGAAGTCCGGTTAGGAAAATCCCTTTTAAAAAACAGAATCGTTATGCCACCCATGACCAGGTCCAGGGCAGGGAAAGGTAACACCCCTACAGACCTGATGGCAACGTACTACCGACAGCGTTCAACAGCCGGACTGATAATTACGGAAGGCACGCAGATTAGTCCGCAGGGACAAGGTTACGCCTGGACACCCGGTATTCATTCCCCTGAACAAATAGAAGGATGGAAAAAGATCACCAACGCGGTACACCAGGCTGGCGGTATAATTTTCGCTCAGTTATGGCATGTTGGCCGGCTATCTCATACTTCCTTTTAGCCTGGCAAGCAGGCTCCCGTATCTTCATCTGCCCTTATAGCTGAAGGTGTAAAAGTTTTTATTGACCCTGCAGGCCAGGGGGCTGAGCAAGGCAAAGGAGAGCTGGTACAACATGCTGCACCAAGAGCATTAACGATACTGGAAATTAAGGAAATAATTAATGATTTTATACAGGCCGCACAAAATGCAATGGACGCCGGGTTTGACGGTGTGGAATTACATGGCGCCAACGGTTATCTGATTAATCAGTTCCTGGATTCAGGGTCCAATAACCGTACTGATGAATATGGCGGGACATTGGAAAACCGCCTGCGTTTTTTAAAAAATGTAACGGAGGGTGTATCCGAAAAAATAGGAAAAGACAAAGTGGGCGTACGCCTGGCACCTTTAACTACATTGAATGGCGCTATAGACAGGAACCCGGAAGAAACCTACCTGGCCGCAGTTAAAACCTTACAAAAGATCGGGATCCTTTACCTGCACATAGCCGAAGCGGATTGGGACGATGCCCCATTAATGCCGCTTCCTTTTAAGCAATCGTTGAGAAGTGCCTTTACTGGCCAGATCATTTATTCAGGTAATTATGATCAGGAGCGGGCCAACAACGCACTTGAGCAAGGCTGGGCTGATTTAATTGGCTTTGGCAGACCATTTATAGCTAATCCCGACCTCCCTTACCGGTTACAGTTTAACCTTCCTCTTAACGAAGTTATTCCAGATACCTATTTTGGAGGAACAGCGCGGGGCTATACAGATTATCCATATATAACACAGGAAGTAACAAGTAGGCACAATAAAGAAAGTGTTGCATTAGTAGTGGGTGCACAGGGTGTTATTGGGCGAAACCTGGTGGAACACCTTTCCTCGCTTGGTAATTGGAAGATCATTGGTTTATCAAGACGTGGCGGCCAGCCTAGTGACAGGGTTGATTATGTAGCCGTAGATTTGATGGACAAGAACGATTGTTTGGAAAAATTGTCCAGTCTTCATCAGGTAACCCACATCTTTTATGCTGCTTATCAGGACAGGCCTACCTGGGCGGAGTTGGTAGAACCCAATCTTAAAATGCTGGTAAATGTTGTAGAAACAATGGAAAAAATAGCTCCGGGGTTAAAACATATCAGCTTAATGCAGGGATATAAAGTATATGGAGCCCATTTGGGCCCCTTTAAAACCCCTGCCAAAGAAACTGATGCCGGGCCTATGCCACCCGAGTTCAATATTGATCAGCAGCAGTTTCTGGAACAACAGCAGCAAGGAAAATCCTGGGTCTGGTCAGCCATCCGCCCTTCTGTGGTAGGTGGAGTTGCGCTTGGCAACCCAATGAACCTGGCCATGGTTATAGCCATTTATGCATCCATTTCTAAAGAACTGGGTTTGCCGCTTCGTTTTCCCGGTAAGCCGGGAGCGTATGATAAATTACTGGAGATGACCGATGCAAGCCTTTTAGCCAACGCAACGGTTTGGGCCGCCACCGATAAAAGAGCTATCAATCAGGCATTCAATATCAATAACGGGGATCTTTTCCGCTGGAGCGAATTATGGCCAAAAATCGCAGCCTATTTTAATATGGAAACGGCTACACCAATGCCTATGTCGCTCAGTGTAGTAATGGCGGATAAAGAGGCCTTGTGGAATAAAATAATTAATAAATACGGCCTCCACAACAATTCTTACAGTGCGGTTTCTTCATGGCCATTTGGGGATTTTGTTTTTTCATGGGATTATGATTTTTTTGCAGATGGCATGAAAGCACGGCAAATGGGTTTCCATGAATATGTGGATACAGAGCAAATGTTTTACAGGATATTCGATGATTTACGTGCCCAAAAAATTATTCCTGATTTCAAAAGTTAGTAGTAGCTACGCCGGATATTGAAAAAAATATATCCTTCATTGAAACCAATCTGCTTAACCACATTTTTGATTTAGCTTTATCAGCGTTCTTTTAAGCGCCTGTTTTAATTTATACCAGATCTTTCGACAAGCTCAGGATTAATAATTATAATGCTTCTTTTATGCCTGTAAATTTTATGGTTGTAATAAATATAAATACAAATCGCATAAAAGCTTAATGTTTTTAGGTGATAAAAGAAGCATAGTAAAGATCCTGGATAAATTTAAACAGCTTATAAATACCAAAATTTATTTATCAAATTACAGGTAAAGCATAAAAATGCAGTTTGATGATAATAGATTTGAATGATTTAAACCTGTAAAACGAAAGCATGGCATCTGTTAAAAAAATAAGAGGGATTAATTTAGTGTACGATGACATAGGTCAGGGAGAAGTGCTGGTGTTTGTTCACGGACAGCCTTTCGACAGAACGATGTGGCAATATCAGATTGCGGAATTTAGCCAAACAAACAGGTTGATCATTCCTGACTTAAGAGGCTATGGTCAAAGTGATATACCGGAAAAAGCAACGCTTCTGGACGAACTTGCCTTGGATATTATTTATTTGCTTAAAGAACTTGGTATAAAAACAGCAGTATTTGTCGGGCTATCTATGGGCGGACAAATACTGTTAGATATTTTCCGGCTTGCTCCCGCCCTTTTTAAAGGATTGGTACTGGCCGATACAGATGCCAGAGCAGAGACAGGGCCTGGATATGCAAACCGCATCAAATTAGCCGAAAAGATTTTAGCTGATGGCATGCAAAAGTTTACTGATGAAAGGATTGAAATGTTTTTGTGTAAAAATACGTTTGAAAAAAACCCACTGGTAGCAGGCCATCTCAAAAAAATGATGTATGAAACAAGTGCCCAAGGTTCTGCTATGGTGCAAAGAGGCCGGGCAGAACGCAGGGATCACACCTCCGCTTTATCCCTTATTACATTTCCAGCACTTATTATTGTTGGGGAGGAGGATGAGTTTACACCGGTTTCCGCAGCAGAATATATGCGTAACAAAATTTCGCATGCAAAGCTGGAAATAATCACAAGTGCCGGACATATACCAAATATGGAGCAACCTGATCAGTTTAACAGGCTTTTGAAAAAATACCTGACGGAATTAAGCGCCTTTTTAAATTTATACCAGATCCTTCCACAGGTTCAGGATTAATAATTACAATGCTTCTTTTAGGCCTATAAACTTAGTATTTATATTTTATACGGATCTGTTATAAGAATCTTTTGATTATGAACTCATTTTCAATTTTATCCGTTCCAATTTTCGAATAAAATTATATTGCTGCAGGAACAGATACATGTTCCTTTGCTATCTAACACCAATCCTTCTATTGCTTATCTTTCAATAATCCCCTTTACCCGGCCAAGAAATTCCGGCATATCTTTCAATGCATGCGCATGCCTGCTCTCGTCCGGGTAGCCTTTCTGGGTCCAGGTCAGTTCCGTGGTCTTCTGATCCAATTTATTTAAAGAATAGGTGATGGTGGAGTAGTTTTCAGGGTGGTCATCAAGGCCTGAAAAACCGCTCCAATAGCTGTAGCTTAATTTTTCAAGCGGTTTGTTTTCAAGAATCTGTCCATGGTCAGCATAATGGCGGCCTTGATATTCACCTTTAAAAATTAGCTCACTTCCTTCTTTCCAGTCAGTAACTGTATTGGTGCCAAAAAGGTATTCTTTGATGGTTTCAGGATCCGTAAGCGCATGCCAAACCTTATCAGGACTGGCATTGATTTTTACAGAATTGGATGCAATTAGATCGTGGCGCATAATGATATTTTTTACAAAGCTATCGTTACAAAATGTTAGCGGATAACGTTTGCCGGATTATTTCTAATGTAAAGAGGGGTTTTTCCAAACTTCTTTTTGAAAGCAGTATTAAAATGCTGGGGGCTTGCATAATTTAAGATATAGGCAATCTCGGCAATGGTTTTGTCAGTATCCATAATGTACCTTTTTGCCAGGTTTAACCGCTGGTCTGCCAGGTAACCAAACACAGTGGTCTTAAACATTTCTTTAAACCCTTTTTTAAGTTTGTATTCGTTCAGGCCAACTGAACGTGCAACCTCTGATAATGTAGGCGGATGATGGAGCTGATCATTTATCAGATCTTTAACTGATATTAGCTTTTCCCTGTCCGCTGTCTTGTTAATAAAGCTGTTATCTGGCTTCCTTGCTGTATTATAGGCATCTGCCGATAACACCAATATTTCAATGCTCTTTGATAAGAGAAAAAGTTTTTTCAACTGCCCTTCATATTTGCAACTGATGATCTCTTGTATGGCATTTTGAATTGGTAACCGGATGGTTAGCCATTCTGGCCCTAATATAGCACTTCTGCCATTTAAAATATGATCACCAAATATCTTAAGCTGTTCATTTGCATCTTCGGTATATTGCAAAAACAAATCTTTAGGAAACTCAATGTCAAATGTTTCCAGTTCGGGCGTTTTGTTTTCAACAACAATATCAAAACCCTTAGAGTACATTATATTATGATGTCCACCTATAAAATCAAACCTTCGGTCAAGCTGTTTATGATGGAATGTATAATTTCCCTTTATCCCGAAATGCAGCCTTACCATTTCGTGAGGAACAGTTGCGGGAATGGCAATGCTTTCGGTAAAACGGGAGGAAACATGACTTAAACAAATCTGATCGCAGTTCCACTTCGTGATGATAGCCTTGCAGTTATCTGATGCATAATGCTGCGTTGAATTCCAATCCTCCTGCAAAATTTCTATCGCTTAATTTAATTACAAGATAGGCCAATGCCTCGGTTTTGCCAAATTTGTAGATAGAAGTTATTTATTTGAACCCGAGGCTGAAATAGTACAAGTTGGCTAACTATTATATTTTGATGGCATAATTCTTTTAATTTACAGATCATCTGCTAAACTAATATTATCCTTATCCGTTTTATCATAATACTCTTTAATTACTTGCGTTATTTTCCAGCGTTCCTCTTGCTTTTCAATAATAAGATATTCGTACAAGTTGAATGAAGGATAAGTTAGTTTTACTTTTGCAATACTAATTGCATCGCTAAAACAAACTGTGGAATAAGTGTAATTAAAATTTTGTTCAATTCCTTGGTTGCGTTTCATCTCCTGAACAAGTTCGTTCTTTGTTTCAATAATAACTTTTCCGAACCTTGGGATTTTTACTATCGCATCATTACCAAGTACAGACTTAACTTTTTCAAAATCTGTGTGTTTAACACTTTCAATATAATCTACTATAACCTTATTAAAAGTTAGGGAATCTTTTGCATCCTGGGCTTTACCACTATTGCAAAGTGCCAGAATAAAGAAAAGGGACATGAAGAAAGTTGATATTTTCATAATTTTTTTTTCAAATGTCCCTATAACTATCTTAAGAGAATGTGCAAAAAACACCAATCGTAGTTACCACCTTTATTATCTTTGCTTTAGTCAGAAGTCCATTTTTAATAATTAATTGAAGGATAGAACCATACAATGATTTAATAAAAAAAGCTACCTACTTGTGTAGGTAGCCAACTTAACATTTAACTCATTTAGCCAATTGTTAACTAGACAGAATGGCTGTAACAAATATACATGCAATAACATACCGAGAAATGTGCGGATCTCACCTTTTTATTGTTTAATTAAAAATAATTTGCATATTTTAATTCTTTCGATATACTTCTGTTTCAGATATTTTTTTAGTAAAATTTTTTTAAACCCGTTTAAATCCATATGTAAAAGATTACAATGCTTCTTTTAGCACTATAAATTTTGTCTTTATGTTTGAATGCGAACAAATATTAGAAAGACTGAGGTTTTTAGGCTTTAAAAAAGTATAAAATCAAGTTCAACAAATTTGAAGGGGTTCTTAATTTCAAATAAACATCATAAATGTATAATTCACTTGTGCTTCATTAATGACTTAAGAAAGTTTTCTTCAAAATCTGTTATACCATAATTTAACGATTGTGCATCTGTTTTTGTACTTAAAATAGATTGTATTTAAACAGGTAAATAATGATTTCTTAACTGCAATGGAAGATGAAAACACCGATAAAAAGCTGATTATTACATCATACCAACAGCTTTACTGAAATTAAAGTTGCATTATTAAGATACCCAAGGCGCCAATGATGATAAGGGACAGCAAGTTTGAAAGCCAGCAAGAATCAGGTTGTAACGTCAGGCTTTAGATACTATATTTGTCTTAGCGCCTGTTTAAATTTTGTTCAACTTATTTTCGATGCTTCTTTTATCACCTAAAAAGTATCAAATTTGTATGCTTTTGTATCCGTATAAATACAAACATCAAATTTATAGGCATAAAAGAAGCATTAGAATTATTAATCCCGAACTTGTCGAGGGAATCTGATATCAATTTAAACAGGCGCTAAATCACTTAACTTTTAGTATCAATTTAAAATAGGTCGGGCAATGTGGTTTTGATTAAGCATATAACTTGAATCCTCCCTATTTCATAAACCTGTTAATTTTCAGCAAACCTCAATAATGATAACGATAATGATGAATAAACTCAATAAAACCGCTTTAATTTTAATTGATATACAGCAGGGCTTCGATGACCTGGATTACTGGGGCGGCGAAAGGAATAACCCAATGGCCGAAGAGAACAGCAGGAAACTGCTCGACTTCTGGCGGGATAATAAAATGGTGCTGTTTCATATCCAGCACTGTTCATCAGATCCGCAATCCAGGCTTGCAGCAGGTAACCCGGGAAATAGGATCAAAGAAATTGTCAGGCCGATGGATGGAGAAACCGTTATTAAAAAGTCTGTTAACAGTGCATTTATTGGAACAGATCTGCAACGCCGTTTGGATGATGCGGGAATAAAAACAGTAGTTATAGCAGGGCTTACTACCGATCATTGCGTTTCTACCACCACCCGCATGGCTGCCAATTATGGCTATGAAACTTATTTGATCGCTGATGCTACAGCCACATTTGCCAAAAAAGGGATTTATGGTGAAGAATATGATGCGGAGACTATGCATTTAACTGCATTAGCCCAATTGAATAATGAGTTTGCAACGATCATTACGACTGAAGCTCTCCTGGAGGACATAGATACTGACCGGAGGTAAAAATAAAGACTTGAAGAAGTGGGATCGGCCTTTAAGCTGCAATTGCCACGGTCTTAAGGCCGTGGACAAAGGACAACAAACAACAGGCTTTAGCCAAAACCCCCGAGACACAGCACGTATAAAGGTTTTTATGGCATAAAAGAAGCATGAAAAACAGGCCGGACAAAATTTAAACAGGTCCTTAGTTTTTCTAATCTAAAAACCACTTTTATTTTAAATTAGATAATGGATACGCAACAAGCTTACAACCTTTGGGCAAGCCAATACGACAACAATCAAAATAAAACACGTGACCTGGAAGGGGAAGCTTTAAAGCAGACATTAAGTAGTTTTTATTTTGAAAACGTTTTGGAAATTGGCTGCGGAACAGGAAAAAACACGGAATGGCTGATCACCAAAGCAAAGCACGTAACGGCTGTTGATTTGTCTGAGGAAATGCTTGCCAAGGCCAAAGCAAAAATAAATTCTGAACAAGTTGAATTTATACAAGCGGACATTAACCAAACTTGGATGTTTGCAAATCAAACTTTTGACCTGGCAACTTGTAGTTTGGTTTTAGAACATATTGAAAACCTGGAAGCTGTTTTTCAGAAAGTTTTTGCTGTTTTAAAACCCAACGAACATTGTTACGTTGGAGAGCTTCATCCTTTCAAACAATATTTGGGCACCAAGGCAAGGTTTGATACAGAAGCAGGCCGGCAAATTGTTGATTGTTATACGCACAACATTTCCGACTTTGTTAAAAGTGCGGAAGCTGCCGGTTTGGCACTTGCAACATTAGATGAACATTTTGATGATAACAGCCATGCAGCAATACCAAGGATATTAACGATGGTTTTTACAAAACGGTAAAAGCAGATATGCTGTTTTTACCGCATAAGAAAAGCACTTAACGGTACCTTCTTTTATATAAGATCAAGCTAAAAATCCTTACTCGTTGCCAGCACCTTTTCTCTGATGGCTTGGTCTTCTTTTAATTTTTCAACATTGTTTTTATCAGCAAACTGATTTTGTTCAGTTTGTTTTATATACTTCTTTTATCCTATAAAAAACAGTAAAGCTTTCTATGTTTTTTTGTAAAAATTTGGTACAGACACAAACTTTTAGGTGCTAAAAGAAGCATTATTATTAATCCTGAGTTTATTGTAGGATCAACTATAAATTTAAACCAGCGCTTATAAAAAGGGGCATACTTAAAAAGTAAGTAAGCTAAACAGTTAAAGGTTTAACCCAATTGAAGTTCGATGCATCCGCGTTGAAATTGCCCGGGCGTAAAACTGGTATACCTGGTAAAATAATGCGAAAAATGGCTTTGATCGTAAAAGCCTGCCTCCAGTGCCGAGGACACTAATGAGTTACCCTGAAGAATGTAGTTCTTGGCTTTTTCAATCCTCAGTATATTCAGATACTCATTCGGCGTTACCCCTTTGCATTCTTTAAAACTTCGTATAAGGTGGTATTTACTTAAATGAAACTTTTGAGACAGCCTTTCCAGGTTAAGGTTATCCTGATGGTGATATTCGATGTAATCCTGAATTTCTTTTATCCTTTCCTCAAGGGTAAAAGCTTTATGCAAGGGTTTACCGGATGAATAGTGATTAAACAGAACAGCCATGCAGTATTCAAACTCTTTTACAAGATTGGGGTGCTTTACCTGGGCAATACATTTTTGATGTATCGTATTAAACAGCTTATAAAATACAGGCTGAACGGTTAATGGTACGGTAAAGCACAAGTTTCCTTTTACCCTGATCTGGCTGCTTTTTTGTAACCAGGAAATATATTCGGGGCTGATATACAGCATCCGGTGAGACCAGGCTATATGTTCAAACGCTTTATGGGCATGCACTTCCCTGGGATTTAAAAAAATAATTGAACCCGGAGGAATAATGCAGGTTTGACGTTGCAGGATGATCGTTTGTAAACCCTTCAGCGATATCCCGATGGCATATCCTTCGTGGAAATGCCGGGGGGCATCCTGTTGTAAGTCTTTGGACCGGACCAGCTCCAATCCGTCAAAAGCAGTTATTTTCCAGGTTTCGATCATCATTATTATCGCAGTGCAGTGCCCCTGTTTTTATAGCAAGGTTACTAAAATAAAATAGAAATCTGATTATTTTTCATCCTGCAGCATTTCTATAAGCTGTTGTTCTCCGTTGGTTAAATAAAATGCAATAAACTTAAGTGGCTGGTCAGAGGCATTATCAAAATGGGAAATTACTGTATTTGCGGGTTCATAAAAAACATCTCCTTTTTTAAGCGTTTTGGCTTCTTCGCCTTTTATCTGAAACAAGAGCGTCCCTTCGGCCACATATCCAACTACCGGGCAGGGATGCTGGTGCAATCCGACTTTCAGGAATGGTTCTATTATTATTTCTGTTGCATTGACTGCCGAAAGCGGTCTTGATGCCAGTTTTTCTGAGAGTAACACCCTCCGGCTAACTTTTTGTTGTGCTATCGAATCCATAGTTAAAAAGGTGAACAGTATTAAAATTAAATAACCAGTTTTAAGGTCCATGTTTTTTATTACAAACCTACTTCCTTATTACTTCGTTGTATTGTAAAATATTGCTTCTTATTAAAGCCTGTTTAAATTTTATTCCATTTATTCTCTATGCTTCTTTTATCGCCTAAAAATCATTGCTTCATTATACTTTTTATATCAAAGTAGCATTTAAAACAGAATTTATAGGCATAAAAGAAGCATTATAAATTCTTACGATAGAAATTTAAACAGGCCCTTATATTAATGCAGTAATTGGGATGTCCACTCAAGTTCGTAATATAAAAACTGCCCAAAATTGAGGTATTCGTTTATAAGGGCAATAACATAAATTAAAACACAAGCTTTATGAATGCTAAACAATACCTAATTTAAAACGATCATAAAGCTATTTTTTCAAGGTTGAATTTTTGACTGGTAATACCCCGTTCTCCGCTTTCATAGCTAGGTTCTGCGTTATGTTCCTTTCACTGTCCAAACTTCTGTACCTATAAAATGATTGGCTTTACCATACTAACTTCCTTGAGCTTGAGCCACTTTGTTTAATGATCTTGCTTCCGCTAATATGAATTATATAATGTTACCCTTGCGGCTTTTGCTTTGTCCTTCTTACTCAACCATATATCTATGCACAATTAAAAGAATACGCATTGAGATCTAACCATGTAAGTATTCCTTTAGCCGCGTACTGTTGGATGACAAGTAACTTATTTAAATTTTAACTTATTATAGCTATAAGGTGGTAATGATTGCCCCCATGTTAGCAAGTTGTAAAAGTGCGCTTCTTCTTACTTCATCAGCCGTTAGGCTGCCGAGTAATTCATGGCTCATATCGCAAGACCCTGTCCCATTGGCATCAATAAATACATTTAAACCTGTCATAATTGCTTCACGAGCAGTTGTTGACACGCAACCATGCGTGTAAAACCCGGTGATCAGGATACCTTTAGCATCTTTTTGATTTAGCCATTCCCCAATTTTTGTTCCAGTAAAGGCCCCGTACACGTCTTTATGAAACTCCTCCTCATTTACCGCATCTGTAAGAGGCCCGAGGCCAGGCAAAAATTCAGCGCCCCATGAGCCGGGAACAAAGGCCTTAGACTCATTAGGTTTGTTAAAATGTCTTACCCATGCAATCGGTGTTTTCTTTAAGCGTGCCTCTTCGACTCTTAAATGTATTACCCCAAGTGCATCTAACAAATTAACTACAGGCCGCTTTCCATTTTCGGAAAACTCATTTTGGGCATCAATAATAATCAAGGCATTCATATAGCTTTTGTTTCATACAAGATTATAGCGATTAAAATAATTCGACAACCTGATTCTTGCTGTTTATTTAGTAAGTGTTATATCAACTGTGAAACTGCGAACCGGGACGACAAATGAAAATGCCCAAACAGATCAAGTTAGATCATTTACGCCTTTTAAAAAACTACGTGATTTGATATACGCCTAATTTCTTGTCAGCTTACTTTGGCAAATGCCCGTACCGGAAAAGTACCAGTACCTTTAATTTTTGGAGGAACTGCGTTAAATAGATAATTCGATTCAGGCACAATTGGAGATTGCATAAATGTTCCACAATTAGTATTTCGGCTCTAACCCTATTTCAACTTGTTGCTATTGTTGCAAGTTTGCCCTTTTTTCCATCGGCAACGCTTCCTGCAACTCACGGTGTGTATTTCCCCAGTGCTCCAGTTGTTTCCATACCGGTGCAAGCATATGGGCGATATCGGTCAGGTCGTACTCCACTCTGGCCGGAACTTCCGGATACACTATTCTGGAAATTAAGCCATCTCTTTCGAGTTCCTTTAAGTGCAGGGTAAGCATCCGGTCGGTAATATTCGGCATGATGCCCTTGAGGTCTCTGTATCGTTTTGCATGATGCTCCAGCTTATAAAGAATAATTAATTTCCACCGTCCGCCGAGCAAATTCAAAGCATAATTCATTCCGCAGAATTCTGTCAGTTCCACTTGGTTCCTATAGTTTGTAGAGGTTAGTTTTCGTTTGCTCATCACTTACATTTTTGTTCGTTAATCACAATTGGCAACACTAAGGCAAAAGTACTAACAAGCGAATATTTTTGTACCGCAATAAAAAAATAAAGACAAAAAGATGAAAATTTTAATCGTATACGCCCACCCGGAGCCACAAAGCATCAACGGCGCATTATTCCGGGCCGCTGTGGAACAGCTAACCGCTGATGGTCATATTGTAAAGACTACCGACCTGTATGCCATGCGGTTTGACCCTGTTTCCGGCCGATCCAGTTTTACCAGCGTTCTCGATCCGCATTACTTTAAACAACAACTGGAAGAGATCCATGCTACTGAAGTAAATGGTTTTTCCGGCCTCATTAACAGCGAACAGGAAAAGGTGGAGTGGTGTAACCTGATGATCTGGCAATTTCCGTTATGGTGGTTCTCGGTTCCGGCTGTCCTGAAAGGATGGGTTGACCGCGTTTTTGCTATGGGGCGTTTCTACAAAACGGGGCATTATTATGAAACCGGAATTTTTAAAGGGAAAAGGGCACTGCTTTCATTAACCACCGGTTCCCCTGCAGATGCCTATCTGAAAGACGGGTTCCAGGGCGATTTAAATGTGATCCTTAAACCCATCCAGCGCGGAATCCTGCAATTCACAGGATTTTCCGTTTTACGTCCGCAGGTAGTTTACGGGCCCGTAAGGCAATCTTCGGAACAAAACACAGAAGAGCTGCATAAATGGCGAGAACGGTTGAGCCATATTTTCGAAGAAGCACCAATTGAAGTTGAAGAATACTGAGGATAAATAGCAAGGCGCAGCAACCAGGCGAAAAGCGCCATTCGCCTGGTTTATTTAAATACTAAGCTGCTTAAACATAGAACAGCTATGCAGTATTCAAAACTCTTTTACAAGATTGAAAGGCTTTACCTGAGCAATACATTTTTGATGTAAAGCACAAGCTTCCTTTTTATTTATTTAAGTTTAGAGTCTTTTTTCCTTCCTGTTGCAGTAAAGAGAGTAATTGATTATTAAAAATGGTAGTTTTAGAACCCAGAGTTGAAAAGAAATCTTTGTCAAAAGCTTCTACTGTTTTCACAGCTTGTTTAATGATTTTCTTTCCATTGTTAGTTAGTACCACAGTTTTGGCTCTTGTGTCCGTTACATGTTCTTGTCGTTTCAAAAGACCTTTAGTTTGTAAAGTACGCAAAACGGTCGAAGTTGTCATTGGGTCAATCTTGGTATGAGAAGACAACAAAATTTGTGTAACATCCTGATTATTTAATGTAAGCCAATGTATACTTGCCATTAAAACATATTGTGAATGAGTCAGATCGTATTTTTCCAATGCCTTTTTAATTTCTCTTTGCCATAAGTTAGTCACCTGCCACAATAAAAAACCTGTGCTATCCTCTGCTTTTTCAAAACTGAACGTGTTGTCGGTATTTTTCATTATCTAACATATTTGAAATGATAAGGTTAAAGTCGGTTTCATTGATTTCAAAAAAACCAAAACGAAATGGGAAACCCCACAATTTTTTGTTTTGAATAAATTCAAGGTGGTTAATAAGTGGCAAAATGGAGGTTTCTTTACACTCGTAAAATTTTATGTTTCGTATAAACGGAGTAAAGCTTTCAGTCATTTGAAATTGATAAACATCTTCATCACTTGCCTGTCCTACCGCAGTAAAGGATTGACATTTGACATCTTCTTCCATCGCCAATTTTGGAGAATAAACTATAATCCAATCGTCTTGTTTAATCCGTTTCAAAGGAGCTTGTTTACCATGATTAACTTGTATATAACCACCCCTTATACCCCACATAGCGTGTTCTTTTGAAGCCACCGCTATCCAATATTTTTGCTTTGTCATAGTTTATTTGCTGTTTTAATTTGCATTTGCATTTCGTTGGGTAAGCCATCAACAATTCCTTTTGCTACTAATTTTATCCATAAAAAAGCCAAAAGGCCTTCAACCTTCATCGTTGTGGTAATTTTTAATCCTTGTGGCGTTTCTTCAAATAAATGTTCACCATACATTTTAGCTAATGGGAACTTTGTTAAATCAACAAATTTTACGTTTTCAATAGTTTCTATTAATTCAATATTCAATTTTGGTCCGCCTTTAGGTTTCAACAAAAAGTGATTACCTTTTTCAAATTTCCCTTCCATTTTTGCAAATTCAATTCCTTCATCCCAGGTGTGCCAATTGTTTACATCAGCAAAAAGTTTCCACATTTGTTCTTTTGTAACTTCTTTCGTTACGATTGAATAAGATTTTGTCCACATGATATTTATATTTTTATAAGTACAAATATAATACGTACACTTATAATTAAAATAACAACAACATTTATTTTTCCCAAAAGCAAGTTGGTGTCAGATTGGTTCGGGCCAATCAACAATTTTCTATTGTAAGATACATCTGAACTATTATTTTCACTACGGGCAGGAAAAGTTGCACCAGGGAACACCTGCTTGCTTTCACCTCCTAAAAGCTGATTATGCGTAGAAATGATATCAATTTCTTCAAGAGGGTTAACACGATATTGAACTGAAGGAGATTGCTTTGAAAATCCCTCTACAAAAGCTTCAACAATACTTCCCATTTCTTCAAACTTCTGCATGAAGACAGTATAAGTACACACTCAGAATTAGTTTATATTATTTATGTTTGTTTATGGGACGGGTAAATACGCCAATTTTAGCTGTAGAAGAACGAGAGGTTTTGGAACAAGGGTACAAGACAAGTGGTTCACATGCTTTCCGTTTCCGTTGCCAGGTTGTCCTGCTGAAAGGGAAGGCCGCAGGTCTAAAGACGTGGGTGCGATAACAGGGATGACAAATGTGAGCGTGAACAGCCGGTTGTCCAGGTACAAAGCAGAGGGCATAGGTGGCTTATCAACCAGGGAAGGCCGTGGCCGCAAGTCTAAGATAGACAAAGCGGCAGACGGAACGGCGGTCTTGGAGGCGGTCAAATCCAACCGCCAACGCCTTCAAACAGCAAAAGCGGAGTGGGGGGCAGCAAGTGGGAAGACAGTCAGCAGGACAACGTTCCGCCGTTTTTTAAAACGCTTGGCGGACGTTTCAAACGGATAAGGAAGCGGCCCAAGGGGAAGCCCGGGCCATCGGTTTACGGCCTAAAGAAAGAATGTTTGGGGGAGCTGGAAAAACTTGCGGAACAGGGGCTGGCGGATGTTTTTATATGGTGACGAGGGCCGTGTGGGCAGTGAGGGCTATGTTCCTTATGGCTGGCAGTTCCCGGGAGAAAAGGTGTGCATACGGGCCGAAAGGGGCTATAAAATGAACATTTTTGGGCTTATAAGCAGGGGGGACAAGTGCCATTGGGCAACATCAGGGCAAAACATAGACGGGCTTTTTGTGGTGGGGCAGTTGGAAAGGCTTTCCTTTAAAATAGCTAAAGAAACGTTCGTTGTGCTGGACAACGCAAGGGCACATGGCAGCAAAATGTTCAGGGAACGCCTTCCGTACTGGCAAGAAAGGGGCCTTTTTGTTTTTCTGCTGCCCACCTATTCGCCACACCTGAATATTGCCGAAACACTTTGGCGTAAACTGAAATGTGAATGGCTGGTGCCGGAAGATTACCTTGAAAAGGACAGCCTTTTATACGCGGTCAACAGATGCATGGCAAACGTAGGCAAAGAATTGACGATAAACTTCAGCCCTTTTAATGAAAACTAATTCTGAAAAACTACTTAGTTTAAATCAGTTGCTACTATTTTCAATTTCAAAGGGAACTCTTTTATTAATCCTAATTAAATAATTATTCGTTTCTTTGCATTAACCAATCGGTTAGTTAACTATGGGTGTTACTAAAACTACTTACAACAGGATATTAGAAGTATCGGGGGATATTTTCTATAAAAAAGGATTGGCTGGTGCACGTATGCAGGAAATTGCCGACCTCGCCGGTATTAACAAAGCCATGCTGCATTACTATTTTAAAACCAAGGAGCAATTGTTTAGCCAGGTATTTGAAAAGGCTTTTAGTGTATTTATTGGCCGGATAGCCGAAGTGTTAAAAAGCGAAAAACCGCTGAAAGAAAAAGTAAGTGACTATGTTGACCATACGATTGATTCCCTGAAGCAAAACCCACACATCACTGTATTTGTGGTCCAGGAATTAAATGCCAACCCGGAAAGGATAACCGAATTATTTGCGGTTAAGGGCAACATAGACTTTAAACTTTTTCAAAAGCAGATTAATAAAGAATATTCCCGGAAGATAAATGCCGAAATGTTTTTTACCGACATGGTCGCTTTATGTATTTATCCATTTATTGCCCGACCGGTTTTTAAAAGGTTAATGGGCAAGGATGATCCGGCTTTTCAGGAATGGATAGAACAGCGAAAAGATTGGATAAAAAAGGCACTATTTCAAATGATTTAGATCCTGTTTAAACTTTGTTCGATCTATTTTTTTCATGCTTCTTTTATCGCCTAAAAAATGGTAAGCATTTGGTTTTTGATTGAGTTAAATTGATGTAAACACCAATTTTTTATAGGGTAAAAGAAGCATGGTTATCAATCTTGCGCATACCGAAGGATCTTGTATAAATTTAAACAGATCCTTAAAAAAATTTAAAACGTATTCAACTAACTGGTTAATTAATATTATAATTTATGAGAAATGCAAAGCCATCAGAACTTTTATGGGTTATAGTTTCAGTAATTACGTTATCCCTGATCCTGTTCAATCAAACAGGATCAGGGATACTGATAGCGTTTGCCGTGGTAAGCTGCCTGTCTCTTATTTGCTGGTTTAGATTTTCTTATCAGCAAACACCCGGTCAGAACTTAGTTATGCCCCTGTATATTTTGAGCATTACAGTGCTGTTGGTTTTAAACACCATCCGTTTTTCTTCAAATTATGCTTCATTTATTCAGGTTAACTATCCTGGTTTATTTAAACCAAGCTTTACGCTCAACCATATTAGCTGGTTTATATTGGTGGTTTGTTTTCCTGTTTCGGCAATGCTTTTGGGTGGATACTTTTTAGGGAACAGAAAGCCGATCGGCTTCTACTTTGCATGGTGGGGGTTCTTTTTCTGCCTGGCAGAATCTATCATACAATTTAAGGTGGAACTGGGCAATATCAATTCTTATACACATCATTATTTTTTAGGTGCGCTTACAGCAATGGGCTTATTTCTGATTAGTGCGTACGGTATCATAAAGCTGATCAAGCCTGTTATTGACCATCGGCCGCTACCTGTATTTGATGAAGGTAGCCAGAGAAAAATCAATTTATGGTCTATACTGTTTATCACCCTGGTTATCGTTTACGGGGTAACATTGTACAGCCAGGCTGGTATTTTGCCGGTAGGTGTTATTGCCGGTTCTATGATGGGCGGCATGATAGGCTGGCGAAAAACTACAGCCCGGCACCCGGCAGACCCTTATAAGCTGGTGCCTTTATATTTATTGTTGCAGGCCCTCTTCTATATCCATGTAGGCGAAGAAACGGTTACCCATTTTAACCAGGGGATCGCCTCTATTTCCGGCCACCCGTGGAGTGATACGGCGAACACTTACCTGATCGCCTTTATCGGACCTGTGATCTGGGTTTTTGCCGCCTGGAGTTTATGGAAAGGCCAGGCTTTCGGCAATTTTATTTTATGGTTCATGATCGTTGGAATGATACTGGGCGAGCCAACCCACCTGCTGGTTTTCCCCATCGTCAGGATGGTGCAAAAAGGTGTAGGCTATGAATATTTTTCGGGAATGTACACTGCTCTGTTTCCGATGGTACCTGCGATACTGGCATTAACTGTCATTATAAATGATACTAAAGCCAGAAAGGAAGCCCTTGCGTAAGCTATTGCTCACAAGCGTAACGATCTTATCTGCGGATGTTTGTTTGGCACATGGATTTGGCGGAAGCGGGTTTTTACATCCTTTAACAGGCATTGATCATTTAATGGCCATGATTGCAGTTGGGGCCTGGAGCGCCCAACTTGGCGGGAAAGCCATTTTCCGGGTGCCGGCATCCTTCCTGATAATGATGTGTTTAGGGGGACTTATCGGCATTAAAAACTTCCATATTGGATATATAGAATTTGGTATTGCGCTTTCTGTAGTCTTACTTGGGGCGGCAATAGCTATCAACAAAAAAACAGCCTGGTTTTTTGCTGCCATGGCAGTAGGGCTTTTTGGCTTTTGCCACGGTTATTCACACGGTGCCGAAATTCCACAACAGCAGCATATAACAGCATATATCATTGGATTTTTAGTGACAACATTAGGATTGCATGTTGCAGGTGCTGTAGGCGGGCTGTTGTTATTAGAAGAGCGGAATGGGGAAAATATACTACGCGGCCTCGGCACTGTTACAGCCGCCATCGGTATTTTTCTTTTACTAAAACTACTTAAATAAATTTGATTAACGTATTTAAAACAACAGTGGGCTAACCATCTGGATGTTGGAGTGTAAAAACATTTAGAGGATGTTTAAATTTTGTTCAATAGATTTTTTCATTTAATTGGTTGTTAAAGTTTAATGGTAAAATCACGTACTATAAGTTTATTACATTGGGAAAACAGATCTTGTAGAATAGCATCGACTGTATAAACAGATACCGGGCCAGGTTTAGAGATTAAGGACTGGGTGGGGATATGCAGAAATCACATTTCATTTCTTCAGCCGGTTGTTTCTACCCTTCTGCCCTTTAATAAATTATTCACACAGATCCAGCAAAAAATATAAAAGGACACTAACTAACGAATTAGCCCTTTCAAATAACTATCAATTGACCTATTATTGATGATTGAATCAATAAAGCTGAGGCAAAGATATTAAGCTCATGGTGTTGAGGATGTGCGAAAAAATTCATAAAATATCAGCTTAATACCTGTTGCTTGTATACATTAGGCGTTACTTTCATTTTTACCCTAAATAAGCGAATAAAAGAGCTGGGCGAATCGAACCCCACCATACTTGCAATTTCATTAACAGAATATTGAGAATTTTTCAATAGGAATAGTGCCTTTTGCAACCTGATGCTTGTTAAGAATTGATGTGGAGATTGATTAAAGGCCTGTTTGAAGGTGCGTAACAAGTGATTAACGGACAAACAAGAATAGGCTGACAATTCCTCGAGCGTTATATTATGACTTTGATTAGTATACATATATTCCCTCGCCAGTTTTAGTCTACGAAATACTTCAGTACGGGTACTCTTGTGCTTCAATTTTATGGATTCGGTTTTTAAGCACGTTTCCTCCCTCAATATATTATAATAATTGATGAGACAATGGTATAGATATTCGTTTAATAACAACTCATTTGTAGAACGTTCACGAACAACTGCCTTCAAATGATAGATATTGTATTTGATATTACCCGTAAAAGGATAAATGGTTTCGTTCCCCTCTTCTGCAAAAGAGCAAGGGCATGTGTGGTCGTTTAGTAGTTGGCGATTGGTAAAACGAACTGAATTTAGAAAATCTTTTAAAAAACCATTGCTGTAAGATAAAGAAAGGACTTCTGAAGGTTCTTCAATTTCACTACTTGTGACGTAATGAGTGCCCTGCTGTATTAACAAAAAGCAGTTAGGATTTACCCCAATGCTTCTTTTATTAATCTGACATATTTCGCTACCGGAAAGAACAAATCGCAATGTAAAATCAGAACTGAGCTTAGCCTGATCCATCCGTCCGGTGGTGAAATGACTTATCTTATTATCGTTATGCAGTGTTAGGTTATAGTCTTTCATATTGCATGGTTTTCTTTGTAATCACGCTCCTCCAGCAACATGTAGATGTTCCCCGAAGGATCTTCGAATTGTGCAGACATGCCGGTCTCTGTATAAACAGGGCTTTTGGCAAAATATACACCAGATGCTTTTAATTGGTGGTATGACCGAATGCAGTCCATAGTATTCAAAACCACTATTGTTCTATTATCTTGTAAACTAAATTTATCTATAACAACCAGTTTTAAAAAACCCTCCTCATCACTTCCTGATTCTACCAGGATCGCTTTAACACCTTCCTGCAGATAAAGGGTATTTTTAACAACAAATCCAAGTTTGTTCGTTAGGAAATCAATCTCTTCCTCTATATTCCGGGCAAAAACAGAAACATATTTTATCTTCATTTCGTGCTAATAATTTTTTATCTTCTTACAGTACCTTCCACCAATTATTCTTCCACTACGTTTCGTTTCAAAAAAAACTAAACCTTATCTTAGAAATAATGCGCTTTATAGACAAGAAGTTTAATTATTTAATCAGAGCCATCAAATCGTTTAAATGAATCCTTCATTTTTTTCAATTTTTTGACCTAAATATCTATTCCAGTGCAATTCAATAGCAAATCCCTTCCTCCTGCAATCAGAAGATGTTTTGATGTATAATGGTCATAAACCGCTCTTTGAATTTATCAGTTATCGAAATCTGCAGTCCGTCGATGTAGACATGATTATCTTGTACTTTTTCCAAATGCTTAACGTTGATAATATAGGAGTTATGGATGCGGGCAAACGGAATGGCGAGCTGGTCTTCGATGTTCTTTAACCTCCTGTAGATTAAAAGCTTTCTGGATGTCGTAACAATGCGCACATATTCCTTTTCTCCTTCAAAATACAGGATATCATCTAGTAGGATACGATAATACGTCTTTCCGGATTTCACAAAAAAGAAGCCTTGATCTACGATAGAAAAAGTATTCTTTTTTATTTCTGTTACCGTCGTTTCCATAATTAGCTATTAAGTCAGCCAATTTCAGCGAAAAAGTAAGTTGTGGCAACCTGATTCTTGCTCATATTGAATCTATATCACTTCCTGAAAACCCCACGGGGCGGCGTTTGCGCCGCATTTACGATGCCTCAGGCACTTACCCTGATGCACTTAAACTTCAAAAGGGCAAAGAACGCGATAAAGCCTACGGCATATACGGTATTATTCTTGGACTTGCGACCATTGCAGGTCAGTTGCTGGGCAGATACTTCATCTCCTCGCATCGTATTCCAGAAAACTGACGGCTGATTTTCCTAATCAATATTCCGGTTGGTCTGCTTGTTACAGTACTGGCTATTATTTTTTAAATGAATCTGTGGAAAGGTTGGTAAGAAAATTCGACTTAAGCAGTATGGAGATCCTGCGCATCAGAAGTTCTTCTTCCAACATAAAATAAAGGATTAAGTAAATACGCATCGCCATTACTACATACTGGCCAAGCACCGTCCTGCCCTGTTTAGATTTTTGATGTTTGTATGCGTATTAGAAGTATGATAAAATAATCCGCAAGTTTCAGGTTGCGTTAAAGCAGGCGGAAGGTTATCTTTGATAATATGTAACAGTGTTATGAAAGATAAGAGTACCAATTATTACCGGATTGAAAAAGCAATTAGGTATATTGAGGAAAACTTCAAACGGCAGCCTGATCTGGACGAGATTGCAGCAGAAGTAAATCTGAGTCCCTTCCACTTCCAGCGCCTTTTTGTTGATTGGGTAGGATTGACGCCCAAAAAATTTTTGCAGTTCTTAACCATGAACTACCTCAAAACACAAATTCATTCCAGCCGCAATGTAATCGAAGCAGCGGACAGTGCAGGGTTGTCCAGCCAATCCCGGGTATATGATTTATTTATTAATGTAGAGGGAATGAGTCCGCAGCAGTTTAAGACTGCAGGCTTGGGTATGGAGATATTTTATGGTTATCATGCAACGCCATTCGGCATGTGCTTTATTGCCATTACCGAACGAGGCATTTGCGAACTTCATTTTGTCGACGAAGACCTGCAGCGGACTGAGTATCGACAGTTCCAGCAAAAATGGTGTCTGGCCAAGTTAACTCACCAGCCGGATTACACACAGGAGTATATTCAGCGGATTTTTAAACCTGAACCCTTTCAGGACAAAATTCATCTGCTGGTTCAAGGCACCAGCTTTCAAATTAAAGTATGGGAAGCCCTGGTGAACATTCCGTTTGGACAGGTTAACTCTTATGAACAGCTGACAAGCCGGGTCGGACACCCTGGAAACATCAGGGCTGTTGCGTCCGCAGCCGGACGCAATCCGGTATCCTATCTTATCCCCTGCCACCGCGTAATTACCAAGGAAGGTGATGTCGGTAACTTTAACTGGGGCAGAATTAGAAAACGGACCATGATTGCCTGGGAAATGGCACAAATAGCGGTTTAGCCAGACATTAATACCAAGGAATGGACTTTAAAAGAAGCATGATGACCAATCCTTAGTATATAGAAGGATCTGATATAAATTTAAACAGGCTCTTGATAACAAGGACTAAATACACAAAGTGTCATTAAGCCTTGTTAATAAAATGTCCAATCTAAAATGGTCATAAAAGGCTTCCCTGCCCTTGGTTGTAATGTTAATTGCCCTTGAATTGTTCATCTTTCTGATCCAGCCCTGTAAAATCATAGTATTTAGTAGCGCTGCCCCTAAGGCACCGGCTAAATGATGCCTGCGTTCACTCCAATCAAGGCAAGACCTTGCAAAAGACCGCTTTTGCTGTTTAAGCAAGAATGCATCTATCCCAAAATATTGGAGCCTGTTTAAATTTCGTTCAAACTATTTTCTATACTTCTTTTATCGCATAAAAAACATCAAGTTTTCATGCTTTTTGTATCGTTATCAACTGTAAAAACAAAATTTACAGGCATAAAAGAAGCACTATGAATTTTTCTAAAATAAATTTAAACAGGCTCTTAAGCTATTCCAGTAGCTTTTTCCTCTCTATCCTTTCTTGGGCTTCTATTAAAATACTGTGTATCTTTTTCTCTAATTGTTTTTTGGATGGTAATTCTGTCCAATATTCAGCTACCATTATACCATCTTTATGCATCTCCAGTAACTCTATTTGTTCACGGCTGCTTTCGGCACAGAGAATTAGACCTATCGGAGATAATTCTCCCTCTTTCTTTTCATATTTATCCAGCCATTTCAAATAAAGTTCCATTTGACCTTTATGCTTTGCCTCAAATTTCCCCAATTTCAGCTCAATAGCTATTAAGCGTCTTAAGTTTCGGTGATAGAATAAAAGGTCTAAATGAAAATCTTCTCCGTCAATTATCATCCGTTTCTGACGCTCTATAAAAGCAAAGCCTTTACCCAATTCCAGAATAAAAGCTTCCAATTCGCGAAGGATGGCTTCCTCAAGATCCTTCTCAAGATAAGTATTTTGCAATCCTAAGAAGTCCAAAAAGTAAGGGTCTTTGAAATTGTTATAAATAGCCGGGTGATTACTGGTGTTTTGTAAATTTGCAATGCCTGTCCGCTCAAAAGTTTTAGTTGAAATTTGCTTGCGTAGATCTCTTATGCCTAATGCATTATTAGCAGCCTCATGTGCATAAAACAACTTTGCTTCATAGTTTTTTAAGGGCAATAATTCTACGAAGTGCGACCAACTCAATTGCCTTGACAATGGTAATAAGACTTCAATGTCTGCGAATTGCTCAGTAAGTTGCATCATTCTCCGTAAATTTCTTAGCTCAAAGTTTTTTCCGTATTGAGCCTTCAATTGTGTAGACAGTGTCGACACAATTTGTTTTGCATATTCTGCCCGCTTATTGTGAAGAAATTCTTTATTAATACGGCTGCCAATATGCCAGAAAAGTATTGTAAGGGTACTATTAGCCTGTGTAACTATTTGCCCCTGGCTTTGTTCAATAAGTTGGGAAAGCTCGGTGAACAAAGATTGTTCAGGTGTTGTAATATTTTCTTTTTTAGCCATTAGACTTATTTAATTTATTAATTTACTTCCTTTACGCTATCAGCACCGAACCATTCCCCAGCTTTTGCAATTACTGCTGCTGATGGGTGGTGATAAAACACTGCTAATTTTTCCTTTGCCCGTGTACAGCATACATAAAAAATCTTCTGTGTTCTGTTAAGTACACTTCCAGTACCCGTACCTAAAAAAAGATTTTCGAAATTGTAATTCCTCCATCCGCCATTATCCAAGATGACTAAAACATTATCAAATTCAGTTCCTTTTGTTTTATGCTGTGTTGAAAAAGGGGTTTTGCCTTCCAAATAATCATATAAGAACTGAAATTCGGAGAAACGAACATCTTTAACCCGGTTGTAGAGATAAGTCTTATTCTCTATAAAATCATTTAACTTGTCGTCAATGATGCAAATACCTTTTGTATCAGCATCTGTAATTATTTCTTCAATTGTTTTATTTCCTACATCTATCAGGCTTTCAACGTTCTCTTTTAAGACCTTTTTATCAGCGATACTTAAAATACGATACCTATAATCTGTAACACGTAAGAACTCATTGAATAGACGGTTTTGATAAAGAAATATATTTGTCTGTATCTTGAAGAGATGTTTAATCAAATCGTCTCTTTTAGAACCCTTTTTGTTTTCATCAGCTTCATCCTTTTTCTTATCATCTAAAAGCTGATCCTTGTTTATATACATTCTCGAAAAGTCAGCATAATTGTAGTTTAGTGCTTCGGAAAATAAACCTTGATTGTTTTGAATGAAAGTATTCATTCCGGAAGTTGGCAATACTGCATTAAGAGCAGCTCCGGTCTTTTCCTGTTTAAGTATTTCTACTACTTCACCAAATGTGTTTGCTGAAAAATCAGTAGCAATACTATTATCTTTAATGTACTTCTTAATTCTGTCTCGGTAGTTTATTATCAAGTCCCTATTATAAATATCCATTAGCATTCTAAAACCCGCTTTATCTGCAATCAAATTATGCGTTAAGTTTAATTCTTTGCTTTCTTTTGCATTAGTAAAATGCCATCCATATTGATTAGACAAGAAATTTTTTACTCTTGAAATATCTCCATTGTCTGAATAGAGGAAAAGAACATTACCTTCCTTTAATACTCCATTTTGCATATTGGGAGCATTATTGTCCACTGAAGAAACTTGTACAATGCCATCAGTCCTTAGCCTGTTTGCTAAATCAATAACTCTTTTAGGGTTTCGGCGATTTTGCTCTTTCTTTATCTCTTTAACTTTGTCCATATAATCATTAAGATTGCCAATTGTATCGTCATAAATAGACTGCATAGCATCGCCAAAAAAACCGATTATGTTTTGTTTTCCGCTTAGGTCAAAGTGTGTAAGAAAAATATCTACGACGGATTTACTTGTATCCTGATACTCATCAATGAAAATAAATGAATATTTATCCTTTACAATATCGCTTAGCTTTGGATAAGACTGAAAAAGATAAGAAGCTATTATTAAGACCTCATCATGGGAAATGATGCCTTCCTTTAACCTTACAAATTCCTTATACTGAATCCCGTATTTACAAAGATCAAAATAATCATTAAGCAAAGGGCTTGGTTCATCAATAATGAATTGTGTAACAGCTTCGTCATTGCATAAAATCACCAACGCAGCTTTCAGTTCTTTTTGAAAATGTTTGATATTATCCCATAAAAAGTCGTGGATAGTTGTAACATTTAGGTTCTTATGGTTAACACGTTCCTCGATTTCCCTAACTGCCGCATTGGTATAGGTCATACATGCAATTTTAGCGGATGGGTTTTCTGCAATTGCCTGCCTTATCACCTGCACAAGTGAATATGTCTTTCCACTACCAGCACCACCGCTAAGCAGAAAGTTTTCTTTGGCATCCATCAAAGAAAATATTTTCTGAACTTCTGGCTCTAATTTTAATCTTGCTTCAACCATAACAAGCCTTCTTTAATGTATGATGGGATTTTCCAATTAGTAAATTCGGCATCGCTATGATAAATAATATCCATTGCAAAGTGCGTTTTCTTTTTTATGCATCGGGTTGCTAAATAATATGCACCATTAGCTGCTTCATTGAAATAATCTCTGTTTTGTAACCCATTAAAATTGTCTTTGTTAGCAATGATAAATGGGCGATTGATATGAATATAAGCGTCTTCAAAACTCCTGGCATTATATCCTTCGTCATCCATTTGGTAAATCACACATAATTTCCCCTCCGCTACATTCAGCCAGGTACCAGCCACTTTATTAAAACACTTATCCGTAATGGCGTATCTTTTTAAATCATTTAAGGTCGCGGCACCGTAGAAAAAGTTAAGTGCTGCATTGGAATATCCTGTGCCCAATGCTACTTCACAAGCTTTATCGTCATCTCCAACAGCATCCAAATCTGTTATGATTAATGATTTGATACCCAAAAAGTCAACGAATTTTTCAAAAATATGCGAGTACGCACCTACTTCAATGATGGATATGTTTTGAGAAAGAAGCGGCAAGTAATCATCTTCTTGCCCTGCTGCTTCAAATTTCCTCCTTTCTTCAATGTCCGTCTTTCTCATCAAAGTAGGTATCAAAATTCTTTCTGTATCACCTTCAATAAGAATAGCCTTTTCAGCGAAGAAAATCTCAGCCCTGTTTATCGTAAGATACTGTGTTAAGAATTGATATTGGTTGGTATCTACATCATAATCCTTTTTTAAGTCTTTCAAATTCTTTGCATCAACACCATTAATTCCTTGCTTTTTAAGGTATTTGATGTCGTTAAAATCGCTATCAGCTACAATGTGAGATGAATGTGTGCTGATAATATATTGTAGTTTTCTTTGGATGCCATCTTTTCTAATGACGCCTTCTGCAAGCACCTTTTTAATGTTCTTAATAAAAACATATTGCATTTGTGGATGCGTATGTGCTTCTGGCTCCTCAATAAATAACAGGTTTATGTCTGCAGGTATCTTATCTACCTCACGCTTGAACTCGTGTACAAGTATTTCTATTTCAAAAATCATACTTATCAGGTTCATATAACCCAGCCCGTTGTAGTGCTCTGGTAAACGGTTCTCCTCATCATGCTTATAAACAACCGTTGTATTCCCTTTAAGTAACTCCCGATGCTGTAACGTAGATATGATTTCAATATCGGACTCATTTATTTTTACTCCACCAAAAGCCTTGACCTTTTCGACAATCTCATTAAATAAAGATTTGTAAATCCCACTCAGGTGGTCGTCTGTTTCACTTAGTTTTTCCTTGAAATCATTTACTGCATTATTCTGTTCTTCTGTTGATTCTGTTTTTTCATAAATCCTTGATGTTTGCCCTGAAAGAGTCTTATCAACTTCTTTATTTGTAACATCTCTTCTTGCACTGATAAATTTAAAATTGATAATATCCCTCGTACTAATATCTTCACTAATAAGGTTAAGGTATACGTCCTCATTAACAACAGCATTTACTAAATCATACTCAAAAGATTTTTTATGAATCTGGAAGAAGTCGTTTTGGTTTTGTTTTAAGAAATCATAAGTGCCTTTGGTTTTATAATTTTCATCTTTGCCAGCTCTTTCTGCCTCAACTGCTTTGTACTTACTAAATGCGTTCTTAATCTTTACATATTCTGAATAATCCAAAATATATTCAAAACCTAACACAATAATATTGTTCTCAGGATCTAAATCCATCATTACACGGCTAACATTTGACAAGTTATCATGCTCGCTGTATTCTATAAAAATTTTAAGCTTTATCCCCGAAGTAGTGTAGTTTTCTTTGAGAAGTAAATTATCACTTTCTATAAGATTTTTTAAAATCTTTTTGTACTCAATACTAAAATCATCAAACAGAAATTTATTTCTATCCGACTGATTTAGAAATTTTTCCAATATGACAAGTATGGATGTTTTCCCGGTATTATTTTTACCAATGACCAAAGAGAGCTCATTTTCCAAATCCATTGAAAAACCTCTTAGAAGGCGGAAATTTTCAATTTTTATTTTGAATATCCTCATAATTTACACTTGTAATAGTTAGTTCTTACCATCCTTAATCACCTCTCCTCTTTCATAGCGATTAGTTTATTTAATAAAAAGTTTATCAAAGAATGGGGTATGCCTCGTTTCTACTGCTCTTATCAATTGATTAAAAGTTATTACCTCGATATGTTGATTCAATTCAGGTATGATTTTGTATAGTGTGCCAAAAGGTGTACTTCTAAAGCCCTTGGTTTTATTGTATTCTTCTAATAATGGCGGAATTACATCTACTATAATGTAACCAAACTTTGGTGTGTCTTTCCTTAATACAATAGTATTGCCTCTATAATTTTTGCCTTTCTTATCGTCCCCATAAATGAAAGCTTCAAAGTATTTATCAATCAACTCTGTAAACTCCCACCTGAAATCATTTTTTCTTTTTTGGTATGCTGTTTCACCTGGTCTTTTAAACTCAAAGATTACCATTGAAGAAATTTCGCCAGAGGACTCAGCACCAAAACTAATCGGGTTGCTAAACATTTGTGGTTTATCAACCATCATAATGTCAACTTCCAGCTTGCTTTTCTTTTGACACATGGTAGTTATAGGGATATCTGAGCCTATAAAGTCATAGATAGCAAAACGCTCATCTAATAACCATAAGTTATGAGCTTCATAAGAGGCTCCCTTATTATTGACCCCCATTGGAAAAATTAAATTATGAATATCTTCTTCAAGTTTATACTTACCTTTTTGGTCCGCATCTAAAAACTTTTTAAAAATATCAATAACAGATTTTCTTCTAAACATATAGTCTGCAAGGCTATCAGCATCGAATACAGTTTTTTCTATCAGCTCTTTCTTAAGTTCTTCAATACTATCTTCTCCAACCTCTTTGTTTTCTATAAACTTCTGAATTTTAGTATCAATGCTTTTTTTCTCTTGAATGGATATTTTATACAAAAATTCGTCTTTCTTATCATCTGTTAAATTCGGAGGAATACTACTCAGGATTTCAGGTTTTTGTAAATACCTTTTGTACTTGGGTGCATGGTTAACAATATATTTAGTAACCTCTTTTATGTTTTTATCTTTTGTCTCTTTCACAAAAGAGTTATAGCTTTCTTCTAACTTAATTGCAAGGGCTTCTTCAATTTCTTGAAATGTTAGTTCGTCATTATTAAACATTTCATTTTCTTTTTCCTGCGGTATTGCAAAACCATTTCGTGACGAATACACCTTTTTATTTAAGTAGTCTGAAACCACATAAACATCTAAAAAATAAGATTTACCGTTTTCTATAATGGGGTAAGCGAATAAGCTATTTACCCTGCCTAAACTTTTCCCACTACCAACAACACGAGAATTAGCACAATAGTGGATATAGTGGTTTTTACGATTATTGTTTTTTTCGGACTTGGTAATAAAGCTATTAAAAGTTATACCACCGGCGCTAAATTCTTTCTCTGACTCTTTTGAAACACTGGCATATAATTCGTTAACTACTGCAACATCGCTTTCATCTTCTTCCAGTATTTCTATTCTTGGCAAATCATCGCATAAATAATAGACTAAGCAATGTTCCATTATTTTTTCTGCAATTTCTTTTACTGATATAGCTGTACTATCCTTTATTAAATCATTGTAGCAATCCGTAAATTCAACAACCGTTTTTCTTTCTTCTGTAGTTGAGCCTTCGATTTTAATTTCTTTTACTTCTTCGTTTAAATCAAATACTAATTCTCTATACTTCCAGTTACCATTTTCATTATAATTACTTTGGATTAGTATTTTTTCAAACGCGGCAAGGATAGTAAATCGGCCAATACCCTTACAGCCAAATTCTTTATTTTTTCTGCTATAAGCAGTTTTAAAGGATGATAAATTTATATCTGTAAAACCCTCTCCATTATCAATTACACGAATTGCGTTAACTGTTTTAAAATTCTCAAATAATTGCTTGCCTGGCAACTTGCCTCTGCTGACTTTTACTTGAATTTTCTTCTTATTTTTCTCAATATCTTTTGTTTGCTTTAAGCTAATTATGGAATTTGCCACACATTCAAAAAGCGGCAAAAAGGCATCTGACTTTTTTAAGTCAATTTCGCTTACAATATTTTTAACTGGTAAATCCATGTTAGATAATTTGGTTTACTTTTCTTTCTTAAAATTTTTTGATACTGCCTTTAGAGCTTCATCAGCCAATGGCTCATCTTTAATAACTTCCATTAATTGATCAGCTAACCAAAGAGTTAATAACTCGTCTTTATCAGCTTCAAGAATTTCTGCAATGATGGGAATTTGTTCCCGCTTAAGTTGTCGAAGCCCCTTTTCAATTTTGCTTAATTGCGCTGTATCCATTTCAAGTAATGAGGCAACCTGTCTTAAAAATAAATTCTGTTTTCTTCTAAGTAACCTTGTTTTTTCACCAAACTGACTTTTCATTGTTCAAATACTGACTTGTCAAATATTGTCAAATATAGTAAAAGCTAAGAGTAAAACTTAATTCCTATTTCCTCACTACCAAGTGGCTTAATCCCGGATCACTTAATACCCGTTCCATCTCCGATTGAATTATATCCTGAACATCCTGTTTTATCTGTAGGTAGTTCCACTGTACCATAGCATTATCAAGCTTACGAATGACAGGGATCTCTTTATAATTGTCCTGTTCCTGTTTTAATGCGCCATGGTCATTGAGTATCTCACAGTGAAAAGATTTAAGTTCAATTTTACAGTCCGGATCATCAGCTACCATGCCCACAAACTCACCTGAAGAAAGAGCCGAAATTTTAGATGGTGGTATAGCTGATTCCAATTGTTTAGAACGACTGATGGAAGTGTCGGCACTGTTGATGGAAAGGCTTTCCCTATCCTGCATAATCTTCCCAAAACGTTCGGAAAGTTGTTTAGCGGTATCTCCTGTAACCTGACCGCTTACAATGTTTCCAGTAATATTCATAATTACGTCCGCCTGCTCTTTCCCATAGTCTTTACGGAGCTGGCTGAAGTCCTGAACACCAAGGCAAGTAGCAACTTTATTACTGCGGGCAGTAGCAATAAGGCTGTCCATGTTATTGAGATAAATGGTTGGGAACTCGTCAAAAATCAGACTGCTTTTCTGCTTTCCTTTTTTGTTCACCAGCTTCACTAACCGGGTTACATACAAGGATAATACTGCACCATAAATCTGTATTTTCTGAGGATTATTGCCCATACAAACAATCTTTGGCCGGTCAGGATTATTGATGTCGAGGGTAAAATCATTTCCGGATAAAACATAGTATAACTGCGGTGAGGATAACCTTGCCATAGCCACCTTAGCGGCTGCAATCTGTCCTTCCAGTTGTTCCATTACATCATTTAAGTAAGCGTTCACAAATGGATTGATTAAAACGTCTATTTCCTTTTCAGTACGCAAGGCTGTAAACAAGCTATCATAATCTACCTGCATCAGTTCTATGACATGGGGCAGCGTGCAAAATTCTCCGTCTTTATACTTTCGTAAATACCAGATAATAGCGGTTAAAAAGTTGATTGGCGATTCCACAAAAAAGTCTCCCTGCCGCTTAATCCATTCTCTATTTAAACCCATTAATATGGTACGGGCAGATTCGGCTGCATCAGTTATATCAGTCATGGTTTCATGGTCGAGTGGGTTACAGCGGTGGCTGCGGGTGAGATCATCAAAATTAATCACAAAGAATTGCGGTGGTACAGGGTATTTACTTTTATATTTTAACCAGGTGTTGTACACGATTTTAGTAAGATCATCAAACTTAAAGTCGTACACGAACAAGGTAAAGCCTTTCCTGATATGCTGCGTAATCACATGCCGGATAACAAAGTAGGATTTACCTGCACCAGGAGAGCCGAGAACCATTAATCCACGGAAAGGATTAATAATATTTATCCAGCTTCTGCGTGTCTTCCCCTTAAGGTTATATTGTGTAGGAAGGTTAATGGAAAACTCATTTTCCAGCAGTCTTTCTTCCTGTGGAAAGGTCTCGTTCTCCTTGTTGAAAATATCCTTCCCGTTTAACTTTTGCTGTATTACACGGGATAGCAAAGTGCCTCCGGACAGCACCAGCATAAACCCTATAGCTGTAATCCCTATATATAGCATGGCTATTGTAGTAATGGCAATTTTCGGAAGAAGTGACAGGTAACTCAGGAAGTAAATAAGCAGCCCTGTTATAATGTAGGCAAAGGCTGTTTTATAGCTTAATTTTTCATCTTTCCTGCCTCTGGCTCCCATCAGGGATATGATTAAAAAACCCAAAGCAAATAGTTTGGATGTATGAAAGTTGTTAAACAACCCTGTATTATGGATATTACCCATTAGCCGGTCTGTAAGGGTTACGGTAAGGTGCCACTGCTCAAAAGCCCTATAGCAGTAATAGTAAAAGTGCAATACTAAAATGGCTATGCTAATTAGCCTGGTCATATCCAGGATTTTTCTTAGCGCCTGTTCGTTTTCTCCTGTTTGCATAACTGTATTATTTAATGATTAAAGATGTTTGGAAATACGTTTCTTGCGTTTTTTCCCTCCTTTTTTAGTTAGTTGATTAGGGACAAAGCCAGATGTATGTTCAGGTTGTAACAATGTTTCTAAAAGGTCAATACCTTCCTTGTTTTGCAGGGTTGCAGGTACTGGCCTTTGTTCGTCAGGTACTAATGCTTTGGCTGAAGGTTGTTTAACAAAGTCTTGTTGTGCAGGTGTTTCTTTTGGCTCACCACATCTTTCCAATATGCCTTTTGCACTGTAGGGTTTGCCTATTACACTTCCGTTAAAGACGCATTTTGTTTGGTGGTCAACGTAGGTAAGACCGTAAATAATTCCATCCGTATTCTGTCTTACAACTGCGCTGATACCTTCTTTTTCAAGGGTCTTTATTAAAGTTTGCAGCGACTGTTTTGGCTTCTTCAAAAAGGCTAAATCAATTGCATTCTTAACCCTCGCTTTATAGGATTGCCGAGTAGGCTCATTAAGCGAAAATCTTTCCTCCAGGTATTTTAGAGTAGGTTTACTATGGAAGGAACTTGCCTTAATAGGTACACCAATATTATTACCCTGCTCATCAAGGATACGGTAAAGCAACCCCTGATGCTGATATACCCTTGAGCTTTCGCTACCCCGGTCTGCCATCACATTATATTGCTTCAAAACGGCATTCAGTTCAGGCAAGGAAGTGTATTTGTAAGTGTTTAATACTGCGTCCAATACATTAGCAATTGCCCTTCTTGAATCCGACTTGCCATACTGCACCTTTTGGGTATAGGCTGATTTAAGCTCATACTCCTTTTTCATGTTTCCTGCCCGTACAAGGTCATATGCTATTTCAATTTCTTTCCGTGCTTTTTCTGACTGGTTTCGTCCTATATTTTGCGTATCTATCCGGCTACCATCAGCACGAACTTTTACGGATACTATATGAATATGAGGATGCCCGGCATCGAAGTGTTGGTACACTAAATAAGGTTGCTCGCCAAAACCTACTTTTTGCATATAAGTGTCTGCAATCTCTTTCAATTGCTCGTTGAAAACTTTCTCAGAAGGGTCAAAATTGAGTGAAACATGAACGCTATTTCGGGTAACATTTTCATTTAACGCGGCCTGATTAAGCAGCCTGTTTAACTTGTTCTTTATAGATAATTGTTCAACATCCATAGGATAATTGGTGGCCAAAATACATTCCGCAACACCTTCTTTCACCTTGTTTTCATTGTAGTTTAAAATGCGGTGGATAGAATGCCCTGTTTTAATTACTGCAACCATTTTTCAGCTACTTTTTGCATGTGATTTTTGATTTCATCAACCTTATTCAACAGGAGTTTTTTTTCCGGTTCATAAGTGATTATCCAGTTCCTGAACTCGGCAATTTGGTGCAGTGTATGAAGCTTTTTTACTGCTTGATTGAAGTTGTTTCCAATGCCGTTAAGCTCATTTCTAAGCTTCATCGCTTCTGCCATATAGTCATCCAAGGATTGGTTGCGGTAGGCGGTTACAATAGGCTTTTCAAATAAACTGCGTCGTACATAGTCACTTAGTTTGCGGCAGGTACTGGCTTTCCATTTCTTCTCGATTTGCTCATACTCTTTAGGGGTGAGCCTTAACCCGATAATACGGGATCTGTTTAAATTTTTCTGTTCCATCACTTATCATTTTCACGTTTAAAAATTCTTTTTTGTTTTGCAGTGTCCCCGCCCACGACTTCGGAGTAAAGGGCGGCAAGATTCGGTTGTTTAACAACCGGACATCTTGCCGATTGCGGGAAAGAGGCAATCTTACAACCTTTTAAATGTCCTTAAAACTTTGCTTGGTCATTCATAATTATTTTAGGCATCTATATGAAGTATGTTTTTATTGCGACATAAATCAAGGCTCATTCTTAAAGCTTTTGTCTTAAGCCTTTCTTTTGAGCTTTACCAAAATTCACCAACCAATCATTGAGGTCCTTATGATGCTGATATAAGCAGCTTTCATCTTTGTATTTATTGCTTAGGGACAGGGCATACCGACTGCAATTTTGTCCGGTAGTATCATGGTCTAAATAAAGCCTGATGCACTCGTGTTCTTCCATAATAGGGCGAGCTTTTTCAAAGAAGGAAACCGAATTTAAAATCACAAAATCAGTTGGAATTTGGGGTTGATTTTTATGTATAACCATGAAAGAAAGGAAGTCTGTAAAGCCTTCAAAAACGGTAGCTTCTTTAGCTCCATTGTTAAACGTTGTAATGTCTTTTGGAGAGCTGCTGGCTTTGAAATAAGGGTTACGAATTTCATAACCACCAGAATTATTTTTAAAGCCGATACCAAAATATTCTTTGCCGTTTAATTCATACTTTACTTCTCTGCAGTAGCTTTCGGCCAAATCAATAGGTATTCTTCTTTGTTGTAGATACCGAAGCAAAGAGAAAGATGAAAGTGCCTTTTCTTGAAGAATATTTATTTTACTCTCCGTGTTACGGGTATCCTGTTCATGAGAGTGAATTACCAATGGCTTTTGAAAAGAAAAATTACTGCTTAATTGGTGTAGGAATTCCCTGACTGTACAATTGTTATATAAGATGGCAAAGTCAATAATATTGCCACCTTTACCAAGTCCGTGATCGTACCACCGGTTCAGTTTTCGATTTACTTTAAAAGAGGGCGTTTTTTCTTCGCGTAAAGGTGACAAATACCAGTAATCAAAGTGTCTGATCTTTGCTGGTTCATGTCCTAATTTTGACAGGTAATCTACCATGTCTGTTTGCCTGGCTTCTTCAATAGAAAGCCTTTGTTCCCTGAAATTCATAATCACACATTTTCAATTTCACAATTCAGTTACAGCGTTTACGAAGTTAAACACGCTGAATGGGTTCTACCTATCCTCACCATATTTTAATGAGGATACTTTAGGTATCAAAGGATAAATTTGTACTGTGATGATTGAATAATTAAAAACGTGTAGTTATGCTTACAACAACCGATGTAGCCAAAGTGTATGATACCATATTGAGTATCCCCGGCATGAATGAGACAGTAAAGATTGATATGAGAATTTCGCGTAAAAATGTACTACTGCTGAATAGTGTTATTAAGCGTGGTTTAGCATCAAAGGACGACGATCAATCATCAAGTCTTTTGGCAAACATACCGGAAGAAACCCGTCAGGAGTTGAATGTTTTTGCTGACGATTGTTTAACAAAAGCAGGGTTGACAGAACTAAGTGAAAAGCTTAGTTCATTAAGCGCAACAAAATAAAAGCTGCTAAGAATTTTGATTAATTACCCAGCCGTCTTCAGCCCTTATATCAGGAATGTTATTATCTGTTAACCAATGGCGAAACGAATTTACATCCGTTGCTGTATAATGTACAATTTTCCCATTTTTTAGCATGATGGTAAAGAAATCTAAGGCTACCAGAAATTTGAATATTTGATTTGCTGGATAGTCAAATCCGGGGTAATGGCTGGAGGCGGACATATCATTGTTTTAAGAGTTAAACCATTGAACCTGTTATGTCCTGCCAAAAATAAGCGCAGGCAACAGCTTACCGCACTGAGGTCTTAGGAAACCCGATAACGAATAAGTGCGCCCACGCCATAGCATGAGCGTTTTCCACTTATGTCCCGTTACCTTTGAAAGTTCCTAAGTTTCAGTGCAGGACTTAAAGCAAAAACGCTTCAAGAATATTTTTGCAAATATACTATTTCAGGAATTTAATGTGAAGTAATACCAAGGATTGCTATATGGTGAAAATTGCGCAGGCAATAGCTTTTTATGATTTCCAATGATGTCATACAAGCATATTTCTTCACTATTTTATAATGTTCTTACTTGCGTAAGGAGTGTTAAAAGATCATACTATTAAGTAGTAATCTTCTTCATTTTCTAGTGTTTATGTAAGCTTTTGCAACAATTTAATGTGTGCTCATATTTACTAATGTTATAATAAATAATATAGCAGAAAGGTTATAAGTAATCATGGGGCAACAGCGGAGAAACCCATCAATACTTCATATTTTAACCTGCAGTAGCGTTATTATATTAAAAGGGGTAATTAAACTTGATCTTCTGTTTGGTGAAGCATAATGACAAAACTACTGCAAAAGTTCCTGCCTGAAAAAAGATGTAGATCTATTTTTTCTTTTCCAATCTCCAACCATCGTCATAAAGTGTAAAGTTAACTTTATGGGTTGCGGTCTTATTAAAATTGATATCGGTTAATGCTGAAAAACTACTGATATTTTTATATGCTGTTGTGTATTCTGCAACTGTCTGTTTACCATCTTCCATAGTTTTGATACCCGTTACTTCTACCAGGTCTTCATCCGCAAGTTTTACTTTTTGTACATGGATGGCTTTATCCTTTTCAGGGGTAGGCAATAAATAGGATTGAGCTTTACTTGTAAATTGAATTAAGGGCTTGCCCACATCGCCTAACTTTTGGGTACGCTGTACCGTTACCAATCCCTCTTTTTCAAGCCCTGCGTCAATAACTTCTTTTGCAACAGCAGGATCACTGCAATAAATATCATAGTCAATTACTTTCGGATATTGATTGTTCTGTTTAATTATTTTAAGAGCTTCTTCCCGGCTTAATTCTTTTGATGCACAACCCGCTATCAATAAACTGGCAGCGCATGTTATCACAAATAGCTTTTTCATGGTGTTGATTTTTACGATATGGATGTAAAATTAGATAATTTCATTTTTTATTAAAAATCTAAAACGCTGGACTGTTCAAACTTCAAAACAGCTCGCCCATATTATCATGCGATGGGAACAGGACATCATATTTGCCGCATGTTTGTAGGAATGAGGTCTTGTACAATACATTTCAGCGTTAAAACATACAAAAATTATCGTTTCTATAAACTTATTAGTAGTTAAAGGAAATTTGATAAGTCTGCATTTGACTGAACGAAAGAAGCGGAATGCAATGGAGCGGATGGAGTGAATTGAAATGCTAATAAAGCAAGCAATGTGACAAACTGCAAAGCATCCGAAGGACGGTGCAGTTGTTCCGAAGGAAGTACTGCACCGGTTTGGCGCATTGCTTGCCTACTTTTACAACTCTTAACCTTTCAGCATCTGAAGTAAACCGTTAGTTATACCGTTTAAATGCAAATTTTAAATGGTAATATTTAATCTTTAGTATCAAACTCTACAATTTTCAGCATTAGGGATTGAAATGAAAATTCTTTGCAGAAAGATCTGTATAAAATACAAGGGATAGGAAAGTTTAATGTTTTTTAGGTGCTAAAAGAAGCATAGAAAAATAAATTGAACAGGCTTCTATCGTACTAATTTGTAAACCAGTAAGGCCGTCTTTTGGCCACCATCCGCCCTTACTTCAATCAGGAATAAATGAAGCTCAGGAACCAATAAAAAGATGTGCGCACCGTTCCGGGTTTTAACAGTTGCTATCTACTGATAAGTATTAGTTTTTTCGCATGATTTAAAAAATCTTTTTAGATAATCGTACAAACTTGTCTGTTTGATAAATTTTGCTTTACTTTGTTCCATGGATACTTTACCTTCTGTAAGAGACAGAATCATTGAAACCTCCACCCGACTGTTTTATCATGAGGGTTACCAGGCAACGGGTATTAACCGGATAATAGAAGAAGCTGCTATAGCGAAGTCGAGCCTTTATCAGCATTTTAGATCAAAAGATGATTTACTAATAGAATACATCAGTATTTCTACCAAAAAATGGTTTGATGGATTACAGAAACTAACAGGGGACAATAAAGCGCCGGAAAAAAATTTACTGCTGTTATTTGATTACCGGAAAAAGCTTGCGATTGAAAATGATTTTAAGGGATGTGCTTTTATACGGCTTGCTTATGAGTTGCCAAATCTACAGGGAAAGGCGGCGGAACTGATTCGTGAGCACAAAAAGGCAGTAAAGTTATTTATAAGTAAGCAGGTAGCGGAGTTAAGACCAGAAATAGATAAGGAAAGGCAAACCGAATTAACGAATATGATTTACACTTTGTATGAAGGTTGTGGTATTGAGTCATCTTTGCAACACTCCGTAAAACCTATTGAAATTACCCGCACAATTGTTTCTAAATTAATCAACTAAAATTTAAATTTTTTTTGCTGTGATAAAAACAGACCGGTCTGTTCGCTTGAACAATACTAACAACCGTAAATGGTGGAACTTACTGATCATTCTTTTTGCACCACTAATGTCTGTGGTGGACATTTTTATTGTCAATGTCAGTCTGCCTACGATACAAACTTATTACCATACTACTAATGCAAATGTTCAGTTGGTAGTGGTAGCTTACTTAATTGGATATGCCGTATTTCTAATAACCGGCAGCAGGACAGGAGATAAATTTGGACGAAAAAAAATATTTTTCCTGGGAATGGCCTTTTTTACCCTGGCCTCCGCTCTTTGTGGTTTAGCCGGTTCTATAGATCAACTGATCCTGTTCAGGTTCATACAAGGGATAGGCGCTGCTTTCATGGTACCTCAAACGGTCACGCTCATCCACCTTACCTTTAAAGAAGGCAAAGACAGGGATAAAGCATTTGGATATTTTGGGATCATTCAAGGCTTTGCCGCTGTGCTGGGACAGTTCTTAGGCGGATATTTTATCCATGCCCATTGGATTGCAGCTTCCTGGCGGTTGATCTTTTTAGTAAATATTCCCATTGGCCTTATGGCATCTGTCTTAGCCGTTATTTTCCTGGATGAATCAGTTCAGAACAAACAAAAAAGAATGGACACCGGAGGTGTAGTATTACTCACCGTTGCCTTGGTTTTCCTGATCTGGCCACTTACCCAGGGAAGGGAATTAGGCTGGCCGCTATGGTCCTTTGCTATGTTGCTTGCATCCTTTGGTTTATTATACGCATTTATCCGGGACCAAAAGAAAAAAGAAAGTTCGGGCAGGGAGCCGCTTATTCATATAGACCTGTTCAAAATAAAGAGTTTCAGTATGGGAGTGCTTTGCGTCTTCTTTTATTTTGGGCTTCACAATGCATTTTTACTTAGCGTCGCTATTGTTTTGCAAAAAGGATATCATCTGTCGCCTTATAGCGCTTCTCTTTTTTTTACCAGTATCGGTTGGGCTTTTGTTCTTTCCTCTTATTTGTCAATTCGTTTTGCAGCGAGGTATGGGGAACGTCTGTTGCAGGCAGGATGCGTGATGATGCTGATGTCTTTTGCAGCACAGGCCTTGTTTTTTACTTATCATACACCTTCACCCATCACCATTATTGGCTGCTTTGTGGTATACGGACTGGGAAGCGGTTTTGTGCTGCCTTCCATATTAAATGTTACTCTTGCCGAGGTGCCTGCAAAGTTTGCGGGAAGCAGCAGTGGGGTTTACTCTACTATACAACAGTTCTCCTCGGCAGCAGGCGTAAGTATACTCGGAGGTATCTTCTTTGCCTTGCTTTCCGGTTCTGCAAGTTATCACCTCTCCTACCGGGTAACCTTATTTTGTATGATGTTTTACCTCATTATAATCATCCTTCTTTTAAGCAAAATGCGGAAAGCGAAAAGAAAGAAAATAAATTCAAAGGAAATTTCAATACATTCTTAAAAATATGAAACAACAAATAACAGTACTAAATGGGTGGGAAGCTAAAATAGAAAGCCCTGCTCTGCAAACAGTTAACTTATTTTATAAAGCCTTTAACTCCAAAGATCTGCTGTTGATGCAACAGATATGGCTGAATAGGTCCGCAGCTTCTATGGATAATCCGATTGGAGGTATTCGCAGGGGATGGGAAGACATCCGAAAGGGATATGAAAAATTATTCCAGGGAAAGCTGCACATCCAGGTTGAATTTTATGACTTTACGCTGCATACAACTGAAGACATGTTTGTTGTCGTAGGTCGTGAGAGAGGTACTTTGACCTCTGATGAAAAAGTACTTGAATTGGCAATTCGCACATCCCGAATCTTCATAAAAGAAGATGGGGCATGGAAACAATTGCATCATCATGGTTCGATTGATAATCCGGCTCTTCTGGAACAGTACCAGGCAATTATTCTGGGTAAAGCAGAAATGTAGATGCGAAAATGTTGAGCACAAGGATTCCCTTTTTGATGTTAGAGCCTGTTTAAATTTATATACAAAAAAATGCTAATGCTTCTTTTACCCTATAAAAATTGATGTTTGCATCAATTTAAATAAATCAAAAAATAAGTTCTTTACCATTTTTTAGGTGATAAAAGAAGCATAGAAAATAAATTGAACAAAATTTAAACAGGCTCTTAATAAAATGATGATTATTAATTAAAAACTGAAGCAATATAAGGATGAGTTCAGGATAATTAATACACGCATAAAAGCTTATGAGAAATGAATTAACTGGTCTCAACTCGTTAGTTTAAGCTTAGTGCAAGGCTTTAGCTTCTACAAACATCTAATAATCGCTTAGATAAAAAAAAAGAAAAGACCGGCGAAGCCACCATAAGGACTTTCAGTCCAAAAATAACCTATGGATTTCCAATCCATAGTATTTTAAGTTATTGATAGCCCTTGAGATACCTAAAATCTCTTGCATACAGGGCTCTTAGATCAGTTGTAAATTTCATCATTAGAAGAAAGTTTACTGCTTTCTTTTTTTATTTGTTCTTCGCCCCATTGTTTTAAATGCTCTATAAACGGAACTAATTGTTGTGCTGCTTCAGTAAGTGAATACTCAACTTTTGGCGGCACTTCCAAATATACTTTACGCTTAACCAGGTTATCGTTTTCCAGCTCTCTCAGCGTTTGTGTAAGCATTTTGGATGTGATGCCTGTAAGCATTCTTCTTAGTTCCCCATAACGTAATACATTCTGGCTGTGTATATACCATATAATACGTCCTTTATACTTTCCTCCTATGCGTTGAAAAGCATAATCAACACAGCAGGGAGTTTTAGTTTGTACTTTTTTTGTCATTTATATAAAATTTTTCTTTGATAATCAGCAATAGTACCTTTTTAGTATGTAGAGTACCAATAAGTGCATACTTGTTATAAAGATATTAAGAAAATAGTTTTGTATGAAATCAAAAAAAAAGTATTATGAATTCAATAGTTGTAAAAAACGGTTACGGTTTGGAAAATATAGCTATAGTTGACCAGCCGGTTCCAAATGTTCAATCAAATGAGGTATTGGTAAATATTCGGGCAGTTTCATTGAACCAATTGGATTTGATGATTGCAAAAGGTGCTTTTGGTATAAATCTACCGCATACATTAGGTTCTGATGCTGCAGGTATTGTTAAACAAACAGGAAGTGATGTTTCACTGTTTAAAGTGGGGGATCGGGTTTCCACCCATTTCATACAATCATGGCAGTCCGGAAACTTAAAGCCTTCTGACTTATTAACCCGTTTAGGAACCAGCGTTAAAGGGGTATTCGCTGAATACATTGCATTACCCGAAAGTTCATTAGTAAAAGTGCCAGATAATTTAACTGACGAAGAAGCCTCTACATTACCAATTGCAGGTCTGACAGCCTGGGAAGCACTGGTAAATGCAGGACAGCTCAAAGCGGGGCAAACAGTATTATTACAGGGCACAGGAGGTGTTTCTGTTATCGCTTTACGGTTTGCAAAAGCGTTTGGTGCAAAAGTAATTATAACATCAGGTTCAGACGAGAAACTGGCAAAAGCAAAATCATTGGGTGCAGACGAAACCATTAATTACAAGGTTAATCCTGACTGGCAAAATAAAGTGCTGGAACTTACCGGAGGCAAAGGTGTTGACCTGGCGCTGGAAATATCGTGGACAGAAATTGGCAAAACCATTTCAGCAATGAAGCTCGGAGGAAAAATTATTGTGGTTGGTTTATTAGGCGGAGAAAACACTGACTTATCAGTGTTTGGGATTATGCAAAAAAGCCTGTCCATCCTGGGTGTTCAGGTTGGGTCAAAATCATCTTTTGAGGATATGAACCATGCGATAGAAGTCAATAACATAAAACCTGTTGTAGATAAAGTTTTTTCATTGACTGAACTATCTCAGGCGTTGAATTATTTCGAACAGGGTAAGCACTTTGGAAAGGTCGTCCTAAAATTTTAATAATCGAAACGCTTAGAAATTTTCTTTATCAATCACTATTACAGTATACTAAACTCTTAGAGCCTGTTTAAATTTATACAAGAAAAAATGCTAATGCTTCTTTTACCCTATAAAAATTGGTGTTTGCATCAATTTAAATAAATCAAAAACCATCACTTACCATTTTTTAGGTGATAAAAGAAGCATAGAAAATATATTGAACAAATTTTAAACAGGTTCTAATAGTTAACAGTAAAAATTTATTGAGCTTTTTTGACAATCGAGGTACAAATACATGCATTAAATCAATCGGAAAAGATTAGACAAAACTTTTTAAACAATGAAAGTAATTCAATTTCAACAAACAGGTTTATGGACAAATGTGCTTAAGGTAAGTGAAGTACCGATTGATGAACCTGGATCAGACGAAGTACAAATAAGAATATTAGCACGACCGGTAAATCCTTCTGATGAAATGTTTATACAGGGAGTGTACAGGCAAAAACCGGTTTTGCCACAAATTGCAGGATTGGAAGGCGCAGGGATTATTGAAAAGTGTGGACAAGAAATTTGCCAATCATTCATAGGGAAGCATGTTTGTTTTAGAGCAAGAGGAACCTGGGCAGAAAAAGTTAATCTAAAACTTAGTAACTGCAACATTTTACCTAATGAGATACCTTTTGAAGTTGCATGCCAGTTAAGTTTAAATACTTTAACTGCTTATGCGCTTTTAGAAAGAGCGGAGTTGTCTAAGGGGCAATGGCTATTGTTAACAGCGGCGAACTCATCAGTGGGCCAACAACTAATTCAAATAGCGAAAGCGCAGGGAATTCATGTCGTAGCGATTATAAGAAAAGATGAACAAAGACAAAAGCTGCATGCATTGGGTGCAACACTGGTACTGAATAGTGAAAAGCAGGATGTGGTGAAAGAAATCAGTGAAAAGGTTGAAAACGGTGTCCATGCATGCATGGATGCTGTGGGTGGCACTATTGGCAGTCAACTATTTAAAGTAGCAGCACTACATTGTAAAATGATTATTTACGGAAGGCTAAGTAATGAACCTGCGTGTTTCTTAAATGCTGATGTTGTTTATAAAAATATACAGTTGCAAGGCTTTGGCATTGATAACTGGATGAACAGTAAAACTAAAGATCAACTCAGCTTAATTTGGAATTCGCTTATTATTTCAGTTTCAAATGGTACATTAAAGGTGAATTATGACAAGATTTTTCAGCTTTCAGACTTTCAACAAGCTATACAAACTTATAAAGAAACAGGCAGCCGCATTATTCTGAAATAAATATTTGAAATGACATGCACCCGCAAGTTTAGAATAATACCTCCGCCTCTTTGTTGTGAATTTATAATTTTAGGTGGAAGATTTGAAGAATAAACGAAGCAGATCCTTTATCAGCAAACCGAAAGAAATGATAAAGGCAGCACTTTAATGAGAATTATGTAAATGATTTCAGGAATTGTATAACAACACTTCTGCCTTAAATTGTAAAATTTGCCGATAAAAATGAGTGTTGGTTATCTTAAAACATTATTTATTTAAGTTTATTTCCCTTTCCAAATTGAAAACAGCATACATTTTAAGCAGGCAAAATGAAGTTATCAATCAAAAATATGGTATGCAACAGGTGCATAATGGTAGTAAGGCAGGAACTCGAAAAAATGAATTTAACGCCTGTCCGCATCCAGTTGGGGGAGGTTGAATTGAAGGAAGATCTTTCAGGTTTACAAATAAATCATTTACGCGGCCAGTTAGCCGGGAAAGGTTTTGAGCTGCTAGATGACCGTAAAACCATGATCGTAGAAAAAGTAAAGAATATTATTGTTGAAGTGATCCATGGTGCAGACGAGGTCGATCTTAAAATCAATTTCTCAAACCTTATTCAGCAAAGACTTCATATTGACTACAACTATGTTAGTACCCTTTTTTCAAATACCGAGGGCATTACAATTGAGCAGTATATTATTCTGCAACGGATAGAAAGGGCCAAAGAACTACTGGTGTACAACGAACTCACGCTAAGTGAAATTTCGTATAAATTAGGATACAGCAGCGTGCAGCATCTTTCCACGCAATTTAAAAAGGTAACTGGTTTAACCCCTTCTCATTTTAAAGCCATCAAAGAGAACAAGCGGAAACCCCTGGATCAGTTGTAAATTCTATACATCTTTTCCTGAATTCTATAACAACCGTTTTATCAATCGCTCTTATTTTCATAACAAAACCCGGTTATGGAAAAGGACAAATTATTAATTAAAGGGATAGTTTGTAACCGGTGCATTACTGTGTCAACAGATAAATTCTCTAAGCTGGGTTTACAGGTATCAAGTATAAATTTAGGTGAGGCCATCTTAAGAGCCTGTTAAATTGATATCAGTTCCTTCGACAAGTTCAGGATCAATAACTATCATGCTTCTTTTATGCCTGTAAACTTGGTGTTTGTATTTTATATGGATACAAAAAGCACGGACATTTGATAGTTTTTAGGTGATAAAAGAAGCATAGAAAATAAATTGAACAAGATTTAAACAGCCTCTAAAAGGATTGGATAAATGCCTGCCGATGAACAGACCATAAATTGAAAAGTGTATTGCAAAAAAATGGTTATGATCCCTTAAAATTATATACATCTTTCAGTTAATTGTATAACAGGGTTGCGCCAGAGCTATCATAGCTTTGTATAAATTATTAAGCTTATGGAAGCAGTTATTTCGGATAAAGTAAGCAGCAAAAAAGCTTCGCAAAATAAATACATCAAGCAAACCTTCCCGGTATTAGGGATGACCTGCGCCGCGTGTGCAGTAAGCGTGGAAAGCATGCTTAAAACAGCTAAAGGCGTTCATGCTGCGGGGGTTAATTATGCCAATCAAACCGCATGGGCAGAATATGAGGAAACGGTGAAGCCGGAAGATCTGCAAAATGTGATCCGCTCTATCGGATATGACCTGATTGTTGATGCCGAAGACCCGCAACAGGTACAGCAGGATGCGCAGCTTAAGCATTATGCAGCATTAAAAAAACGCACCATCTGGGCGTCTGTACTTTCTGTTCCCATCGTCGTGATCGGAATGTTCTTTATGGATATGCCTTATGGCAACTGGATCATGATGGCATTGGCAATACCCGTAGTTTTCTTCCTGGGACGGAGCTTTTTTATCAATGCTTTTAAACAGGCAAAATATGGCAAAGCCAATATGGACACGCTGGTGGCTTTGAGTACCGGGATTGCTTTTTTGTTCAGTGCTTTTAATACAATTTACCCGGAGTTCTGGCACCGGAGAGGCTTGCACGCACACGTTTATTTTGAAGCTGCAGCAGTTATCATCGCTTTCATCTCCCTGGGCAAGTTGCTGGAAGAAAAAGCTAAATCCAATACTTCATCTGCCATTAAAAAATTAATGGGTTTGCAGCCTAAAACCGTGCGGGCAATTATAGATGGCATAGAGCAGGAAATCCCCGTTTCGCAGGTACAGGCGGGAAATATTATTGTGGTAAAGCCCGGAGAAAAGATACCGGTAGATGGCGCTGTAACCAATGGAAGTTCTTATGTGGATGAAAGTATGATCAGCGGTGAGCCTATTGCAGTAGAAAAAAGAAAGGGTGAAAAAGTATTTGCAGGCACGATCAACCAAAAAGGAAGTTTTGAGTTTAAAGCCGAAAAAGTAGGCGGCGATACGATTTTGGCACAGATCATTAAGATGGTGCAGGAAGCCCAGGGAAGCAAGGCGCCTGTACAAAAACTGGTTGATAAAATTGCTGGCATCTTTGTTCCGGTGGTCATGGGTATCTCTGTTCTTACTTTTATAACCTGGATGCTGATCGGTGGAGAAGGTGCTTTCACTCACGCTTTATTGACTTCGGTTACGGTGCTGGTAATCGCATGCCCTTGTGCGCTGGGGCTTGCTACGCCTACCGCTATTATGGTTGGCGTAGGTAAAGGTGCAGAAAACAATATCCTGATCAAAGATGCAGAAAGCCTGGAATTAGGCTATAAAGTAAACGCGATCATCTTAGATAAAACCGGCACGATTACCGAAGGCAAACCAATTGTAACAGATATGACTTGGAGCAATCCTGATCAGGACCATTTAGTACACAAGCAGGTTTTATACGCGATAGAAGCACAATCTGAACATCCGTTGGCAGAGGCAGTAGTTACCAGACTAAAAGAAGAACAGGTAAAGAACACCCGCCTGGAAGAATTTGAAAGTATTACCGGTAAAGGCGTAAAGGCAGTTAAAGATGGCGTGGATTATTTTATCGGAAATAAAAAATTAATGGATGACTTCAAAATCACTGTTAACAAGGAATTACTTTCACAGGCTAAAAAATGGCAGGAGCAGGCTAAAACAGTGATCTTTTTTTCCAATGGGAAAGAAGCCCTTACAGCCATTGCCATTGCCGACAAGATTAAAACTACTTCAAAAGAAGCTATCGAAACAATGCAAAACAGAGGCATCGAAGTATATATGCTTACCGGTGACAACCAACAAACAGCAGATGCGGTGGCCAAACAAGTTGGATTGATGCATTATAAAGCAGAAGTAATGCCGTCAGAGAAAGCCGACTTTGTAAAAGAGCTGCAATCAAAAGGAAAGATAGTGGCGATGGTTGGAGATGGTATTAACGACAGTCATGCACTGGCTCAGGCTGATGTTAGCATTGCTATGGGAAAGGGTTCTGACATTGCCATGGATGTTGCAAAAATGACCTTAATTACCTCTGACTTGAATATGGTACCTAAAGCCTTGAAACTTTCTGGCAGAACGGTACAGACCATCAAACAAAACCTATTCTGGGCCTTTATTTATAATCTCATCGGCATTCCTATTGCAGCCGGTTTGTTATATCCTGTTAATGGATTTTTACTCGATCCCATGATTGCCGGTGCAGCAATGGCTTTGAGTTCTGTTTCTGTTGTAAGTAATAGCTTAAGGTTAAAGGCGGTTAAGTTATAGCAACCAATTGCAAAAAATTATCTTTGCATGCAAATCTTAAATCACCTTAACAAACAAATGATGGCAGACAAAATAAAAATATTAGCAATAAGTGGAAGCACAAGAAAAAGTTCATCAAACCTTAATCTGATAAAAGCAATTGCAGAATTAACTTCGGAAACTTTTACAATAACTGTTTTTGAAGAATTATCTAACCTCCCTCATTTTAACCCTGACCTCGACAATGAAAACCCGCCTGAACAAGTAACAAGCTTTCGCAGGCAATTAAGAAAAGCCGACGGAATAATAATTTGTACACCGGAATATGCAATGGGAGTTCCGGGAACATTGAAAAATGCTATTGACTGGACAGTTTCGTCAATGGAATTTTCTAAAAAACCTTTAGCACTTATAACAGCATCTCTATCAGGTGAAAAAGCCCATGCCTCACTTTTGGGAACCTTACTTATAATTGAAGTCCAAATGACAACAGACACTCAACTCTTAATTCCATTTATTAAAACAAAAGTGGATGGAAACGGCAAAATAACTGACAATGAAACTTTGAATAATATCAATAAGCTAATTGCATCTCTAAAGGAAATAATAATTGACGACTCAACAAATTTGTTATCTACCCCCATTCTAATGAAGATAAATAATGTATAAATTGAGATGTAAGTGGCACTGCAAAGGGAGGTATTTACATTCAAAGCGTTAACTATGAGTTAGCAGTAATTTTACAATGGCTGTTTGGCAATACAACTCTACTATTTAAGGCAACAAAAATGGACAAACCACAAACTTTAGCTAAGAGGAGTTTTAAAGAAATTAGCGACAAGGTTGACAAAGCATACGACAATTTTATTCTTGAAAATGTAAATGACCATTGTTTAAGAATGGTTATTTTTAAAGGGGAGTATAGGTGGCATTACCACAACAATACGGACGAGCTGTTTATAGTTTTAGAAGGCGGTTTAAAAATCGAAATTAAGGATAATGAAACTCTCTTTTTAAAACCAGGAGACTTTATTACTATTCCTGCTAAAACAATCCATAAAACAACTGCCATCGGCAGGACAGTAAATTTAAGTTTTGAAAAAAGTATGGATGATACAACTTTTATTGACTAAACTTAATTGCAAAAAAATATGCAACAGTTATATAGAAGTTGAACCAAATTTATCTGAAATGAATAGTAAATTAGTTCAACCGGTTATGACAAAAAAAGCACCATCGGCAATGCTTGTTCGTTGGCTGCAAGGCGAACCGCCTGACACGAGTAAAGCATTTCAAAACATATTCATTTCGTACAGGCGTTGTCAATCAAACTAAAATATTTAAACCGGGCTGGCAGGTAATTAGGGTCATTTACAAATCCATCTAAAGCAAATATGCCAATATAACGAGTCTGAAGAGGTATGTCTTTGTTCAATATTTCTTTGAACGCAAAATTTTCTACCTGACCTGTTGCATAAAGAAAACGATAATGTTCACCTTTTTTTTCAATGCGCAATGCCGATTTTTGAAGATTGGTAGCAACAAGCGCTTCTTGTCCGGTTTCAATGCTGGATACTGGAAAATGTATAATTTCTTCAGGATTTTTAACCTCATTTCCGTTGGAGTAAATGGCTTGCACAATGATTTCTTTAGGCTTATTATAGCCCCCAAAAAAATCGTTGTATGCTAAAGAAAGACGCAGGCTTTTAGCGTAAAAATTGGTATCCTCCAAAAGCAAGATCCCTGCTTGCTGCCATTTACGCATAGGAACAAAATCATCTAAATGTACTTCAGTTATGAAGCAATCTGAGGTTGCTTTTCTTAACAATAAATTTTTAATATTTGGTATGTGGGCAGAATCTGTCCAGTTATCACCCGGCAAAGTAAACAAGGTAAGATGCGATGGCATTTCACTCCGCCTGCCCCACCATATTTTGTCTTCTGATTTCAAAAACCATCCATTATTTTTCAAGGCGTCTTCATTCACCGCATGAAAATCATCTGTAAATTTTTTATTAGCTTTTGGAGAAAGAAAATAAAAGACCAACAATCCACTGCTTATAATGAAAATGGCGATAAAAGGAGCAATCCATTTTTTGTTTTTAGGATAAATATTAGTAAGCTCACTTGTATCCTGCGCGTTTTCCTTTTCAATAGTAATTGAATTGCGGTATTGAAACCAATATGGATAATGCGGTTCTTTTTCCTTTCGTTTGATTTCATTTGTATGAGGAGCATTTAATACATACCTGGCTAACGTATCCAACGTAGCGACAGAAGGTTTTTCCTTTTTCGCTTCCAATGGGTTGAGAATATAAGAAGAATAATTTTTCAGGCTTTTTGCACCAATCACAAGGCCTGTTTCTTCAAATATTTGATTGCTGAAAAGTTTGCATTCTGTTTCAGAAAGTGTTGTATATAAGTTAACGCCAAAGCATTTTTTAAACGCATCTTTAAACAAACTGACAAAATTCTGACTATTCACATCCAACATCACTGCTTTTTAGGGTTTTTTCTTTAATTTCTATATCATTTCCTGAGCAATTCTATAGATTTCTGCTTCGTTTCCGAACAATGTTAATCTGAATATCCAGTTTTACTCCTCCGCTTTTGCATCATTGTTCTGCATAAATCTAAAACACAAATATATGAAATGGTTAGTCTTATTATTTTGCAGCAGCATCTGCACTACTACGTTTTCACAGACGCTTCAACTGCATTATGATGCCCGGCATACATTGGACCCAAAGCACAACAGTCGTAATTTTTCCACGCTTTACTTTGAATATTTTAAAAATCAGGATTCAGCTAAATATTTTATTAAGCCTGGCTCGTTTATGCTTAAAATGCAATCAGATTTTTTGGGGCAAAACGATAACATGGGTAAGTTTTATATGCAGGTATCACAATCGTTCAGATGCTGGAAACCAAAAATATTTTTAGACTTACAATATAGTGGCGGATTGGGCATTGTCGAGCCGAAACAATACAGTTATTATATTACCAATACTTATTCTATTGGTGTAAACTATCCATTCAAATGGGGCAGTGCTTATCTAACCAACCTGTTAAACTTTAAATACGTTCCTTACAATAAGAGAACCTATGATTTCTTATATACTTTATATTGGTGGAAAGGCTTATGGAATTATAAGGCTGAGTTTGCCGGTGATTTTTCTACCTGGACAGAAAATAAAAATCATGGTGATGATTACACAAAAAATTTAAGAGGTAAAAGATTTTCCTTCTTTGCAGAGCCACAGTTTTGGTACAAAATAAACGATGTTTTGAGTGTAGGCACTAAGGTAAATACGTACTATCACGTATTATCGACCGATAATATCTTTCAGGTTTACCCAACAATAGCCATTAAATGTAAGCTTTAAAGCCCTTCAGCTAACATGAGTATTGCCGATAATAGTGGAGCTGGACGTCGGAGCAATCGGCTGCATATCGCTATCTTCTTTGGTTCGGGCTGACGGAATTTTCTTGAACATCAGAATAAATTTTTAATCTTTAAATAAATAATTAGCTTTGGTTGCCAGGCAGAGGGTTTTCAAATCTCCCACCATCGCCAAGCCGTGAACCGTTAGTGGCAAGCAAAACAGACCGTATGAAACAGACAAATAAAATACACACGACAAACTATTTTGACACATTTATTGAAGTAGCAGACGACTGTAAAGTTTCGGCAGGACAAATCCCTGAAATTAAGAACGACAAAAAAACTGTTGCTTCAATGCAATTTGAATTGCTATCTAAAAATCCCTATAAATACACTTCTGACGACATCTTATTTCAAGTATTTGCCGACAGAAACGACTTGACTGACAGTGAATACAAGTTTGCAAGAGAACATTTTTTTGCAAAAGGGCAACCTTGTTTACGAGCTTCACCACTAACAAAACAATTTGGTTGGGGCGTTCATTGCGACAAAAAAGGAAAAGTTGCACTCTACGGAATGGAAACAGAAAAATATCAAAACTTTATTGCTGAACCGATAATCAAAAAAGTAAAAGCAATGCGGACATCAAAAAAATGACAGAACCAGGAATGTGAAAGATTGCCTGCCACTAACAAGAGTATTGCCAATAGTGGGGCGGGAAGTTGGAGCAATCGGCTGCATATCGCTATCTCCTTTAGTTCGGACTGACGGAATTCTTTTGAACACCAAAATAAATTTTTAATCTTTGAATAAGTAATGAACTTCGGTTGCCAGGTGGAGGGTTTTCAATTGCCTCATCATTGGCAATACTTGTTCGTTGTGTGCTATGCGGTTTGACCTCTCGAACTATGACAGACAATACGAAAACTTTACTGTATAAAAAAATTACCGACTTGACAGAAATCGCTCAATCAAGTCTTGATAAACTTTTTGAAGCCACTTCAAAACGACAAATTTCTAAGGACGAAATCATTTTAAAACAAGGACAAATTTGCAAGAACATTGTGTTCGTTGAAAAAGGATATTTGCGAACTATTATTGACAAACACGGCATTAACATAAATACAGACTTTACATTTGAAAATAATTTCACTACAAACCTAAAAAGCTTGCGTTCTTCCATTCCTTCTGACACAACAATACAAGCAGGAGAACCAACAACTATTTATGAATTTGATAAAGACAAACTTTTGGAACTCTATAAAATTTCACCAGAAATAGAATCTTTTGGAAGAAAACTTTTAGAGCAACTTTTGATAGCCCAGGAAGAACACACCAATTTGTTTAAAATTTATTCGCCATCGGAACGCTACCAATATTTGCAGACTAACAAACCTGATATATTACAACGAATAAATCTTTCGCAACTTGCTTCTTATCTGTGTATTGCAAGGGAAACATTAAGCAGAATTAGAAAAAATAAAGCGTAGAAAAATTTTGTGACGATTATCACAGGCAAAATCAATTACAAAGTTTGACCTTGGCAATTCATTTAAACAAATCAAAAAAATGAATTCAGAAAACAAATCAATCGTAACAAATTTTATTGAAGAAATTTGGAATAATAATCAACTTGAAAAGATTGACAACTACATATCTGCCGACTTTATTGACCATTCATTACCGCCAACTTTGCCAGCGAACAAAGACGGAATGAAACTTTGGATTTTCGGAATGGGAATATCTTTTAAGCATAAAACTATTATTGACGACATTGTTTGCGAAGACAATAAAGTAATGCTGAAAATTAAAATGCAAATGAAACATATTGGAGTTTGGAGAGAAATTGAACCGACATATTTTGAAATTTCAACTATTGGATATAGATATTACAAACTTGCAGACAGAAAAATTACTGAACATTGGGCTTTAATCGACGGAAACTCAATTGAGAACCAATTAAAAGAAGCATCTAAAGGTTGCAAGATCCAAGAGTAGCCGATAAGATGCACAGCACACAACATGCGTATTGTTCGTTTTGCGTAATATTAAAACGGTTCTTAAAATCTAACGCAACATATAGTTAAAACAACAAATGCAAATCATTTACGAAATCGGGATAGTTGGAATTATTCTTTTGGGTATTGCCCATTCTTTCTATACATTTAAAAAGTATAAAAAAGTAGAGGCAGACGCCTTATGGTTTTTTTCTGCCACTTTAGGATTAATTTTTAGCGGATTAATAAATTATATGAATTTGATTATTCATATACAGCCCACCTTTACAATCACACTTGTAGCTAATATTTTGCTGACATTGTTTGCAATTGTTCTTGCTTTTACCCTGCGAAAAATTACAACTTTTACATTATTATTCTTTGCTTTACTTCTTCTGGTTGGTTCAATAATACACTTCTGCAATGAATAAAAACAAAGTTATAAAGGTTAAGAGCCTGTTTAAATTTTGTTCAATTTATTTCCGATACTTCTTTTATTACCTAAAAACTATCAAATTTTCATTCTTTTTGTACCACTATAAAATGCAAACACAAAGTTTATAGGCATAAAAGAAGCATGATAATTATTGATCCTGAGCTTGTCTAAAGATCTGATATTAATTTAAACAGGCGCATAGATTACAATCTTATTTAAAAAAATTCCCCCACATAAACTTAGACAAAAACAGAAATAAAAAAGGTAACAGTCTAAACATTCTAATGATTAAGTCTTTTTTTGGGTAGCGGAATACGCTATAGGAGTGCCAGGGACATTGAAAAATAAAAGCAAGTTACATACAAGAAGATGCGAATATCAGGATGTTACCTGCTATTTTAAATTGATCCACTTCGACAAAAAACAAACAAACAAACTTTGTCCCCGTTTTGAAATGTCAGTCGTCATTAAGGTGAACCAAAAAATTAAAAAAAATGAAAGAGTTCTTATTAGTGTTCAGAGCAGACTACAAGTCAATGCCTAAAGCATCACCCGAAGAAATGCAGGCAAACACACAAAAATGGATGAATTGGATTGCGGGTATTGCAGCACAAAACAAATTATCCGACAGGGGAAAAAGATTGGAAAGTTCGGGCAAAGTATTAAAAAGCGGTGATGTAATTTCAGACGGTCCATACACCGAAATCAAAGAATCGATCATGGGCTATACACTCATTAAGTCTACGTCAATTGAAGAAGCCGCTAAATTAGCTAAGGATTGTCCAATTCTTTCCTTTGATGGCAACGTTGAAATTAGAGAAATTAGTGTACTGTAATTTTTATTAAGCCTTCTGCGTATTCATGCAGAGGCTTTTTTTATTATGAAACAGAATGAAATTACCCCACATTTGTTCAGAACAGAGTATAGCAAAATTGTAGCTGTACTCTGTAAAACATTTCAACTAAAACATATTGAGATTGCTGAAGACATTGCCAGCGAAACATTTCTGAAGGCATCCGAAAATTGGGCGATTTGTGGAATACCTGAAAACCCAACAGCTTGGCTTTATACAGTTGCAAAAAATAAAACCAAAGACTACTTTAAACATATTGCTGTTTTTGAAATGCAAATCAAAGAAGATATAAAACCAAATGAAATTGAAGTAGAACAGGATTTTGAATTTAGCAATCAAAACATTTCAGACAGCCAATTGACAATGATTTTTGCAGCTTGTAACCCGACTAATTCAACCGAAAGCCAAATCTGTTTAGTACTTCAAATCCTCTGCGGTTTTAGTGTGGAAGAAATCGCCAATGCTTTCCTGACAAAAACTGAAACTATTAGAAAACGCCTGCACCGGGCAAGAGCCAATCTTCGTAACAATAATTTCAAAATCAGAACGTTGAGCGAAACGGAAATCCAATCAAGGCTATATACGGTTTTAAAGACTTTGTATTTGCTATTTAACGAAGGTTACTTTTCCAAAACCAACAATCAGTTAATCCGAAAAGACCTTTGTTTGGAAGCTCTCAGACTTACACTTATACTAATAGAAAACACATTAACTAACACACCTCAAACAAACGCTCTGCTTGCTTTGATGTGCTTTCAAAGCTCACGGCTTGAGGCTCGGACGAATGATAAAAATGAAGCTATTGTTTTTGACGAGCAGGATAAAAGTTTGTGGGACGAAACACTAATTGCAAAAGGCAACTACTATTTGATAAACGCCTGTAAAGGTAACGAAGTATCAAAATATCATTTGGAAGCAGGTATCGCGTATTGGCACTCCACACCGACAGATGAAAACAAATGGCAACACATTTTACAGTTATACAATCAACTTATACTTATAGAATATTCGCCTGTAACGGCATTGAACAGGATATTTGCCTTTGCCAAGGTTTACGGGCACAAAGAAGCCATAGCCGAAGCTGAAAAACTAAACCTGACAGAAAGCACTTATTATCACGGATTATTAGGTTACTTGTATGCAGACATAGTCATTGACGAAGCAATCAACCATTATAAACAAGCCTTTAGGTTGTCAAAATCAAAGATAGAAAAACAGACTTTGACAGAGGAAATTAAACGATTAAATGAAAAGAAAAACAACAGGTAACAAATAAGGTTTCATGGTGCCTGACGGGTACATGATGAAGCCTGCAGTTGTACGGAACCTTTGGTAGTTTGTATGGTTGTAGTATGGGGTTAAGAATATTCTCATAAAAAAGCTTTAACCTGTCATCTGTATTCTGTGTAAACTGCATATTATGCAATGAATAAAAATAAAGTTATAAACTTTAAGAGCCTGTTTAAATTTTGTTCAATTTATTTCCGATACTTCTTTTATCACCTAAAAAATGGTAAGAACTTAGTTCTTGATTTATTTAAATTGATGCAAACACCAATTTTTATAGGGTAAAAGAAGCATGATTATCAATCCCGAGCATATCGAAGGATTTTGTATCAATTTAAACAGGCTATCAATAAAGATGTATAAAGACCTTTAAACATTACATGGCCAATAATTTTTTTTGATACATACCCGGTGCAATGCCAGTCCATCGTTTAAAGGTTCGGGTGAATGCACTAAGCTCATTATACCCTAACATATAAGATATTTCTTTTACCGGATATGAACCTGCTTTTAAATAATTTATGGCTAAAGTCTTTCGCGCTTCATCTGCTAATTGCTGAAAGTTAATACCTTCTTCCTTTAGTTTTCGTTGTAATGTGCGAGCACTAATATTGAAGTTTGATGCGATATCATCCAATGATACTATACCGAGGTAAGAATTGGCCAATAAATAGTTATATATCCGGCTTTGCAACGTTTGCTTTTTGATTGAATCGGTTTTTAATTCTGAAGCTTTTTGCAGCAGTATCTTTTGCAGCTCATAGTTGGCAGTGATGATCGGTTCATTCCAATATTTCTTATCAAATGTAATAGCGTTTTCTGTAGCATTTATTACAGGCCTGCAACGCATTACCCGTTCATACTCCGCTATATTATCTGTTTCCCTTGAATAATTAATTGCCAGGGGCTGTATCTTTTTGAGCATTAGTCCGTCAAGTTCATGTATCACAAAAACCATTAGCAGATCAAGGGTTTGTATAGCAGAAACAGAATATTGCCAGTCATCAATAACAGGAATGAATCGAACCGTGAAAGAACTTTCATCTTGTACAACCTCTAACTCAAAAGCAGCGGTAATTAGATGTGTGAGCGATGCTGCAATGGTTAAGGCACCACCAATCGTTTCACTGCTTTTAATGATCTCACCAACAATACCTAAGGCCGATAGCTGCAATGATTCCCCAAAATGAAGACCGAACAGTTTATCCTTACTTAAATGAGTAGCATTTAACCATAGGTCATCTACCTGTTTTTGCCTGAGCTGTTCCCTACCCTTTTGCAGTTCATCCATAGTAATATTTGATAAACTGCATAAAGCATCAGGCGATATATCACGTTGCACTGCATAAGCCAATAAACTCATCACAAATTTTTTGAGCTGATCTTCCATCTGTTTTAATTGTTGGACGAATATAATAAGACTGTAGAAGCAGGAATAAGGTTGGCGTTATAAGACAACCTATTGTCGCCTTAAGGTAACCTTCTAAATACTCAACTACACCACCTTCGCTTTATCAAAAAGATAAAATGATATGCCATCTATTAAAGCAAAAAGACGGAACAGAGTTTTTTTAAAGATTGGGGGAACGGCAAAACTGTTGTATTTATCCACGGGCAGTGCCCGAACAAAAATTAAATAAATGGAAACGAAAGAACAAAAATCATTAAATACAAAAAGAATCGTCCAGGATTTTTATTCATCATTAGCCTCCAGGGAACTGGATGCGGTTACCAAAAACTTTGCAGACAAAATAGACTGGTATATCCCGGGTGAACAGTTGCTGGCTCCCTGGTTAGGCAGAAGGACACAGAGATATGAAGTAAAAGAATTTTTTGAAATGCTGCTTCAAAACATAGAATCGGTAAGCTTTGACTTAGAGCACATAGTGTCTGAAGATAATTTTGCTGTCGCCACAGGCCATTTTGTTTCTAAAATGCTTGCTACCGGAAAAATTTACGAACCTCCATTCTCTGCTCACTTTACTATTCAAAACGATCTTATTGTGCGTTACCGGTTTTTAGAGGATAGTAATGCTTTAGTAAAAGCATTAAAAATCGGATTATTTTATTATAACCGTATACCGGCTGCTATTGTACTTCTAATCAAAAATTTCATGTAATCAACATAAAAACAATCAAAATGACAAACGAAGCAAAACAGGTAGTAACTGAATTTTTAACCGCAGTGCAACAAGTAAATACAGAGAAATTAGGGGCATTATTACATGCTGATGTTAAATGGAGCCAGCCAGGCAATAATAGTATTTCAAGTATAAAGCAGTCGAGTGCAGAAGTGTTTCAAATGGTAGGCAAGATGTTTGAGTTATCGGCGAATACTTTAAAACTTGCAGAAATAAAATCAATAAGTGTCAATGGTAATAAAGTAGCCTGCCTGTTGAATTGGAAAGCAGCCCATCCAACTGGCAATGCTTTAGATATTGATAATATAGATGTATATACTGTAGTAAATGGTAAGATCACTGAAGTTGAAATATTTACCGTAGACGAAGCGCAGGAAAACCAATTTTGGGGTGAATAATCAATATGGCTATCTGCAGGTACGGGTAATTGTACCTGCAGATAGCTTGTGCGTTTTTCAATGCTTCTTCACGAAGAATAGCCAAAAATTCCGGCACGTTCATGCTGATTTTTAAATAATCCTGTCGTTAGCAGTTGTTGTTCACGTAGTGGTTGCTCCATTTTTATTAATATTAAGGGCCTGTTTAAATCTTCATAACAAAAATTTGCAGTGCTTTTTTTATGCCTGTAAATTCTGTGTTTGGATGTTATATCGATACAAAAAGTACAATAGAACAATGATTTTTAGGTGATAAAAGAAGCATAGAAAATAGATTAAACAAAATTTAAACAGTCTCTAAAAAGTGCTTTTCGATCAGAACGTGCAGCACAACATTTAGATCGTTCTTTGAAATGTTGGCCTGTATTATTGATGATAGATAAACGCAAAAGCCTTACTCAAAAGTGCAGTAATTCCAAAATACATAGCTCCATTATTATTACCGGTTTTATAAAGTAAGAATGTACCGATAGCAAAGAAAACTAATTCAAAAATTATTCTGTATGGAAATTTAATTCTGTGTTTGGAAGCAGGCGCAGCAAAAACTCCCCATAAAATAATGGCAACCAACGGTAATAGAATTGCCAATGTATATTTTGAAACCGAAGTTTTACCTTGCAAAAACCCCCAATAACTAATTATAATGATTAATACTATTTCAAGCAAAAAAGCGATTAAAAGGTTGAAATACTTTATTATTTTCATAATTATTTGCCAGACCCTTGTTAGCGGTTCATTGTTTTTTTCTTTTCAATTATTGCATATAGTTTTTATTATTGGGCCAACTTAAGTGATCCTGTTAAATTTTTAAATTCTCCGCTTGGCGTGGTCCAATTTGAATGTACAATTCCTTTTTCATAGTCTTGAATTTGTGTAATTGTATTTCCATTTAACTCCTTCCAGGTTGCCATAAACAAAAGTGGCCTTATTTCAGTTAATTTAATTGCTACGGTTTCTGTTATGCCCGTTACAGCCCCGTCTTTTTCTAAAACTGTAAATGTCAATGAGGTCTCGCTGTAAATGTCCAATATTGCTTTTGCCATTCCAAAGTCCACTACAAATTTGTTTCCGATAATAATCATAAGTTTTGTTTTTAATTTTTTATTTGTCTTTCAGTTTTGAAATTAACTTGTAAAATGCAAGTGCAATATTAAATAATTAACTTGTAAAATGCAAGTTATTCTATAACTTTGTTGTATGAAAGAAATTAAAAAGCGCTCAGATTGCCCAATAAGTTCAGCTTTAGAAATTTTTGGAGACAAATGGTCTTTACTCATCATTCGGGATATTGCTTTATTTGGAAAAAATACCTATAATGAGTTTTTAAAGTCAGATGAAAAAATTGCTACGAATATTTTAGCAGATAGAATAACATTACTTGAGAAGGCAGGAATATTGATAAAAGAAGATCATCCCGAAAGCAAAGCAAAAATATTTTATAGATTGTCAAAAAAAGGCATTGACTTGTTGCCTGTAATGTTTGAAATTTCTTTGTGGTCTGATAAATATTTGCTAACACCGCTGCAAGCTAAAGAAATTGCAAAGGCATACCGAAAAGATAAAAATAAGGTTCTTAAGAAAATTTCAGAAAATTCAAAAAGTAGTAAGCGTTTTATTTGATTTTGTGTTGTTCCCTACAATTTCCATAAACACGAAAATCAGAGAATCAGAGAATTTTTATAAAAATTTCCCTATTCACTATTAATGCACTTCTTTTCGATTTTGAAGTAGTTGTATCGCAAAGTTTTTTCATTTCCTTATGATCAACTGCATCAATTCCTGATCATTTCAATCCAGCTTTTTTCGTTCGTACTTTATTTAGGTTATTAATTTGTCGGTTGAAGCTCCATACACATGTAGCTTTTCTTTTTCAACTTCAATTTCCTTTTCAAAGACTAATCCAATTCTTTTCAGCAACTTAACCGAACTTATATTCTCAGGAACAGTCGTAGCAAAAATGTGTGAGAGGTTGTATTCCCGAATTAATTTATTTAGAACAGCCTTTGCAGCTTCATAAGCGTATCCCTTTTTATAGAAATTTGGCAGGAAAGCAAAACCAATGTCATGATGTTCCAAATAGTCTCGTTTAATGTATGTTACTATTCCAATTTTGTCTTGATTGTCCTTAAGTTTCACTACCCAATAAGATATATTCCTGTTTTTTAAAATTTTTTGAATGTAAGCACCAGCTTCAGCTTGAGATGTGATGTTTCTATTTCCAATAAACTTAATCCAGCCCTCGGTATTAACTAATTCAAGGATGAAGTTGTTGTCGGTTATCGTTAATTGTTTTATTAAGAGCCGGGCTGTCGTTAAGAAAGATTGAACGTTCATTTTTGATAATTTCCTTTCTTTTGTAGTTGTGTCAGGTGATAACGATGTCAGTTTATATGATTCACAACGTTTCAGTATTGCTACAGGTGGGAAATTTTTTAACGTGCCGCCCCGAACTGCTACTCAATATTGTTTTAAAAAGTTGAAGATATGAACTAAAGCTAAATTAATTATGTCAAGCCCGAATTCCTGCTGATACTTGCATATGCTGATGTTTTCAACCTCCTGCCCCACTTGCGGCAATACTTTTGTTGGCGCTTCGTTGTTTTTCTTCTTCAAGCTACTACTTGGTCCAATTGTCTAATTGGTTGTATTTCTGTAGATGCAGAAATTTTCTCCAGTAATACCTTCATTCTTTGGTCAGACATTGAAGCCCGAAATTTTTCACGTGATGTCACCCAAATGTTTATGATACAAACAAAGTTCGGGGCAAGTGCTCCCGGAGTTGCCAAACCTTTACGCACTTCATACTTCACGCAGTTGTCACCAAGTATTTCTACATATTCAGGAATTAGCATTTTTGAATAATGTTCAAAGTCAAAGGAAGCACCTTCTTTGCTTGGGTAAAGAACGCTCCAACAGAATAGTGCAGATGAATTGTTGTTTTCCATTTTGTAATAAATTTTGTTTTTGCTTACTCTTGTCTGTTTTCAGCATTCCCTTTTTTTGTTTTTCGTCAAATATCGTCAAATTAATTTTAATAGCTTTTGATATTTTTTGTACTGCTGTCAGACCACCCGAGCATAACGCACAACGTTTCGGGTATTGCCGAAGGCGGGGAAATTTCAGCACTACAAGTTAATAGAATTACAAATGTTCAATTACTTTCTTCAGCTTAACAGATATTGTTAAGCCCCGCTTTTGCAATATCTTGTTAGCGGTTCGTTGTTTTTTATTTATTACTCACTTTCATTTCTAATAAAGCCACATTTAAATTTCTGTTTTGGATGGGAAGTTCCGGTGCATTTATCGTTTTGTAGTTTTCAATAAATTCAAATCCAAATGACTTGTAATAGTCAATTATTTTTTTATTGTCTGCCCAGGTGTCCATTCTCACAAATTTTAAATTGTTTTCTTCGGTAAATTGCTTAGCCCAATTCAAAACCTTTTGAAATTGCTTTTGCCTTTAAAGTTTGGATTTACAACAATCCTATGTAAGTAAATTGCATCATTCTGGTCTCTGTCCCGCCAAATAAAAGGGTCGTTGTGTTGGATACTGAAAATACAGAGAATGTCATTACCTTTTACAATCTTATATTGAAGTCCTTCGTTAATATCTTTTTGTAATGCGATTTTGTCAATTCCTTCCCAAACTTTATAGCCATTTTTTCCCTGCAACTCCATTGCTTGCTCAAAGAGCCAAAGAACAGTGTTTAAGTCACCCTTTGTCGTGTTGATAATTTTTATGTCGCCTGTTTTGTCTGGTTGCATAGTAAAAAATAAAGTCTGGATGTCCTGTGTATTGTGTCGCTATACAATGACCGCTAACGTTTAAGGCTTGGCGATGGGCTGGCATTCAATGAACGTCAAGCCCGAACGTTAGCCGATTGAAAAACTAAAGCCGAAGGTAAATACAAAAAGCTGATATTTGTTCTTCTGCTGGAAACCATGCTGATAAAAAACTACAGCCGATTGTTATTCCTTAAGCCAGCCTATTGCCAAACCTTTTGTTATTTGCTGCCCTTTTATACAAAATACTTAGGAAGCTGTTTCACTACTTTGACCATGAAAGTATGTCAAATTTCTAATTGTTCACGAGTATTTATAATTAACTCAGAATAATCAAGATGAACCACATCACTTGAATCTCCTAAAATTTCATCCACTAATCCGTACGATTTTGCTTCTTCCGCATTAAGATAGCGATCACGTAAGAAATAGTCTTCGAGCTCTTTCCATGAATGTCCGGTGCGCCTGCCCATCAAATGAAATAGCTGGGCTTGCAATCGTTCTTGTTCACGGGTTGCAATACGCACATCTTCTGTATAACCTTGTGTTCCGCCGCCTGTGGGGTGCATGTGAATAGTAGCATGTGGTAATGCATAACGATATCCTTTTTCACCCATGCAGAGTAAAGCCGTGCCCATGCTGGCAGTAAAACCGATCGCATAGGTATAAACAGGTGCCTCAATCATTTGCATGGTGTCATGAATGGCAAGACCTGCATACACATGACCACCAGGGCTATTAATATAAAGATGAATCGGCTGTTTCTTATCCACACTATTCAAGTAAAGTAATTGAGCAACAATGACATTTGCCATTTGGGCTTCAATCTGAGTGCCTAAGAAAACAATTCGTTCTTTTAACAGCAGACTATAAATATCATAAGCACGCTCTCCCCGTCCACCACTGTCATCAATGACCATGGGAATGATACTGGAATTAATCATAATTTAATTGTCTTTAAAAAGTTGTTGTATTCGTTGCTGAAATATCACATGCTCCGGGTTCTGAAAGAGTTTGTGATGTATTTTTCCAATCTCTACCTTCATCTTCTTGCGTCCGTAAAGTTTGATGAGAGAATGAATTTGTTTTAGTAACCCTACATTTAATTTAAAATGGGGATCGAGGACAAGTTGTGCTTCAAATAGTATCTTTTCTTCTTTGGAAAGCTCATCATTCAGATACCGCTCGATATGACGAGTATCATGCCATGAAATCTTCATAGTTTAATGATTTTTGTTCTACAATAACTTTTATTTTCTCAATACACTTGTATTTCTGTACCGATGCAGAGTGAGGGTTTGAAAATCCATGTACCTGCGATACTTCATTCATAGATAGTTTGTCGTAATAAATAGAGCGAAGCAGTTCTATGCATTTCTTTCCTGCAACTTCCAGTAAATGAAGTAACCGGTTTGTTTTCATTATTTCTATTTCAAAGTAATCTTGGGGAAGTCTAATCTCTTTTTCCAAAAAGTCAAGTGATAATAATCTATATTTGGATTTGAACTTTTTAATCCACAAATGTTTGGCAATCCCTACGATATAGGCTTCATCTGAAAGTTTTACATTTAACTCTCCATTTACATTTTTTTCATAAAAAATTATTAATGCATCCTGAAAAATGTCTTTCGCATCATGAAACGAACCTCCTTGTTTGCTGACTATATCAGCGACCACAGGAAATACTTCCTCGTATAAGTGTTCAAAGTTTTTCTCACGCTGCTGCGGGTCTTTGAGATCGAATGCGATTTCTGCAATGGTCATAAGCTTTGCATTTATAGGTATGTGGCTTTTATTTCAGAAATATCACCATGAAATGCCAAATTTATTTTTCAGGCTACACCCTTGTTTGTCATGAGGTGTTTGTTAGGGTTGCAAATAACACGAAAATATGAGACAATCTGAGTATTTCCGAAAAACTTCACTATTCATTACCAATACACATCTTTTCGCTTTTTTATATTGCCCACTATACCAGATACCCGATGACCCATAACAATAAAACATTACACTTATACGCTTCCATCACTTTTCTAAAGCATATTTTTAACCATTTGGTATAATTTTCAGGTCGTCTGTCAAGCTCCTGAGCCAATTCTTCCATAGAAATGTAACGGTATAAGGATACCTCTTCAGGATTAGGAATGGGTTTTGCATCACTGATGCCGAAAAAAACATGGTCAAATTCGTGTTCGTAAATTCCTTCTTCGATCTCTGCAAAATAGGTAAAATTGAAAACATGGATCAGTTCACAACTCATTCCCATCTCCTCTGTTAGTCTTCTGTGTGCTGCCTTTGTTATTTCTTCTCCCAAGCGGGGATGACTGCAGCAAGTATTTGTCCACTTATTTCCTGAATGGTATTTTTTGTGTGCGCGTTGCTGTAGTAATAGCTGGCCTTCTGTATTGAAAACAAATATGGAGAATGCCCGGTGAAGTTTACCAAGCAAATGTGCCTCCATTTTGGGCATAGCGCCCAGTTCCGTATCATTTTGATCAACTAATATTACCTGTTCTGTCATTGTTTCAGTTTTTTTAATTCTTCCTGTGTACAATACCCGGAACCTGCCAAGTAATTGATTACAGTTTTCTTAAGATTAGCATCTTTGGAAAGCGTTAGATGACTGATCAGAAAATTTTTATCCTTATTGATTTCTTCCCGGTATCCCAAAAAAGAAGGCAGGTTAGTTTGAACCGAAAAGCGTAAAAAGCGGATCTCTATGTTGTTAGAATCAAGCTTATTTGCCTGTTCAATATAGGCCTTACCTGTTTTAAACTTCCGGTACTTGTTGTATGGATTAACAGCATATTTAGATACCATCATTTCCGAGCATCCTTTAAAACAAATTAACAGTGGGGAGGAAGACGGGTTTATGTCAGCTAATAAGTAAGAAAGCTTATTTGCAGCTTCCTTTTGTGTTGCCGCAAGAACATAAAGCTCCCGTACCGCTATGATATCCGGCGCGTTTAACTTTTGTAAGAAGCTGGTGTATAGTAAGGTAAGCCACAGCATTAATTTCATAGCGCGTTGATTTTATAGCGTATAACCGAATCAATCATTAACCAAAACTTATAACCATTAGATATTCTAACCCTTTCTGATAAAATCCTGTCGGCTGAAATATCTTTTATCTTGTAGAAAAGCTTCTTATAATAGAGGTATGCAAGGTAAACCCCATCTTTGAAGGGGCAGGCAATTGACGAATGCCATGAAGCGCTTCATTAAAATCTTCCTCAATTTGTTGTTCGATTTTTTTCTTTTCAGCATTGGAAAATTTGTAAAGGTTAATCTCAGGAAAGTACGAACGGTTCAGATCATGAAAGTCTGCTTTTAGATCTCTCAGGAAATTTACTTTCTGGAAGGCAGAGCCCAATTTCATGGCCGGGACCTTTAACTGTTCGTAAACATCTTTATCGCCATCAGCAAAAACCTGTAAACACATTAAACCTACCACTTGGGCCGAACCCAGTATATATTCATCATACTTATCTGCTGTGTAGTGATGTTCTAAATCCATTTCCATACTGTTCAGGAATAAATGAATAAGTTCATGATCTATCTTATAATTATTCACTACATGTTGAAATGAATTTAAAACAGGGTTTAAACTAATGCCGTTTTTAATAGATGCAAAACAATCCCTTTTAAACTCTGCAAACAAAACCGGCTTATTATAATCATGGAAACTGTCTACTATTTCATCTGCAAGGCGAACGAAACCATAAATCGAATAAATGGGCATCCTCAACTTTTTATTCAAAAAATAGATACCAAGAGAAAAGCTGGTGCTGTAAAGCCTGGTGGTTGTTTTGCTGCATTGGGCAGACAGGATATCAAATTTTGCTTTCATCTGTATAGGTTAAAAGCTTTGCTGTATTTATACATAAATTAAACTAAGTGGTACAAGTTATAAATAAATACAAAATTGTACAACAATTGTTTAATTCAGTATGAATTAACGTTATAAAAAAATTAACATCAATATAAGAGCCTGGTTAAATTGACATCAGATCCTCCGACAAGTTCAAGATTAATAATTATCATGCTTCTTTTATGCCTATAAAGCTGGTGTTTGTATTTTATATCGATACAAAAAGTATGGGTATTTGATAGTTTTTAGGTGATAAAAGAAGCATAGAAAATAAATTGAACAAATTTAAAACAGGCGCCAAGGGAGACTATTAAAATACTCCGGACTTTATTAACTAACGAGTTGCCTATAGCTCGAAGATCAAACCAATGGTTGGCTGCAAATTGCCGCCTCTGCTATTTAAAAATTTGGTATCCAGCCGGCTTGGATCTCCTGGTACATCCTGCAAGTTACCTGATGTGTTCCTTACAGGTACGATTATCGGCTGCTGATCATAAGTATGCAGGGTAGCGTTTTGAATATCGAAATAAAAATTTAGTGCGTATTTTTTAAAATAGTATTTCTTGTCTACGCGGAGGTCCAGTTGATAAAAGGCGTTTAAAGTTTGGCTGTTCAATTGTCCGTAATCCAAAATACCTTGTGGATAACTTGCGAAATTGATTTTAAGGGATGACAAAGACTGATCATACGGGGTATAAGGGCTTCCACCGGTGTAGCGGAATTTTGCACCAACTTCCCAGTTGCGTTTAAAGATCTTACCGGTCGTCATGCTCAGGATATACCGGTTATTCCAAGAAGACTGTATGTACGTTCCATGATTATTTTGGAACTCACTTTTAAATAAGGTTAAGGCAAAAATGCCATAGAAACCTTTATTCAATCTTTGTTGTGCAAAAAATTCAACCCCATAGCTTCTACCATTGCTTTCGCCAACCACAGGATCATTACCTACAACCCCGAAATCAGTGCCCAGGTTTGCTAAAGGGATAGAGTCATTTAAAACCCTGATGACAGGATAATGCTGGTAATATTTATAGAAGCCCTCAACAGTAAATCGTGTATTTTTCAAGGTATTGTATTCAAAGCCGAGTACCAATTGTTTATTGGAGATGTAATTTACATTCTTGTTAACGAGCTGGTTTGTGCTATCGCGGTAGCCCATTACTGTGTAAGCTGGCAGTTGGTAATAAATACCTGTGTTAAAATTAATGCTGAACTGATCGGTAAAATTATAAGAGGCCGAAAAACGCGGCGATAACTGTTTTAAAGGATTGTTCATCCTGGTGGAATAGGTATTGCCGTCAGCGCGGAGGCCAAAAGATACAGCCAGTTTATTTTCAAATGAGGATTTGCTGACCTGACCAAATACGCTATACTTAAAGAAATTGATGCTTGAAGTATAAATATGATTGCCGTAGGGAAGGAGATTAAAGGTATTCGTACTATAATTAGCGGTCTCTTCACTTGTACCATAATTGAACCTGTAAGTTCCTAACTGACTGACATTTTCGAACCTGAGCTTATTTTCGGCTTCCGCAGAGTGATAGTTCAGTGTCTGTAACTGACTTTTATCATTGTTGTTAAATTTATCAGATTCATTTTCCAAATAGCTGCGGCTAATTACAAACTGAGAATATCCGTTTTGTTTAAAATGCTTCAAAACCGCACCTAAGCTGTAGTTTTTTTGTACATTTTCCGGATAGGCAGACAGAATATACTGATCTCTTTCCTTTTCGTTTGCCTCCAGGTTCAGTTTGAAATTATCGAGCGCACCTAATCCTATCAAGGTGAGCTCGTTTTTACTGTCAAGTTTGGTTTTAATTTTAAACTGGAAATCCTGGTAAGATGGCAGATACGGGAGCTTTAAGCGTTTAAATAACGCCTGCAGGTAGGAATAGCGATAAGAAGCTATATAGGTTGTTTTTTTGCCGATTGGCCCTTCTATGGTTGTTCCCAAATCGCTTGATCCTAAAGTAAGGGTAGCACCAACCCGGTCGGATCTACCGCTTTTTTGATTAAATTCAAAAATTGAACTGAGTGCATTACCCCGGTCTGCGGGAAAGGCGCCGGAATAAAAGTTAACTTCCCGGATGAAATCAACATTGATCAAACCTACCGGTCCGCCGGAAGAACCCTGAGTGGCAAAATGGTTGATGTTTGGAATTTCAACCCCGTCCAAATAAAATCGGTTCTCATTAGGTGCGCCACCGCGAATAATGATATCATTCCTGAAGCTAACCGGCGCAGCCACTCCGGGCAAGGATTGGATAACTTTAGATATATCCCGGTTACCGCCCGGATTTCTCTTGATTTCTGCTACACCGATACTTCTAAGTGATACGGGGCTTTCCGGTGTTTTATTTAAGCCCGAACGGGCAATGATCCTAACCTCTTTAAGCGAATCTATATTTTCTTCGAGTGCAACGTCAAGTACTGTTGGTTTAACATTGTTAACTTGTATATCAGGTAAATACCTGATTTTAAACCCAATTTTGGAAAACACTAAATTGTAATTACCCGGACGTGTTTGCAGTGTATAACCTCCTAATGAGTCCGTTATAGTCCCTGATCTTTGATTTTGAAGGCTTACGGTTACACCTTGTACTGGCTTGTTAGAAAGTCCGATAGTTACATTTCCTTTAATAAAACCGGTCTGTGCCAAGCATTTTAAAGAAAAGACACCAATGATAATGACAGTAATGATGTATCTCATAATTTATAAATTAAGTACAAATATATACATTTACAAATTAAGTACGATAATGTATAACTATTTTAGAGAATAATTGATCCCGGATCAGAGCGATCAAAAAAATCCTATAAAATAAGTTTGTAAATAAAAGAGCTTGTTTAATCTACAGCAGAAAAAATGACCATACTTTTTTTAGTACTATAAAATTAGTGTTTGTATAATAGCCTTGCGAAAAAGTATAAAAAGATAGTGTATTTTATAGGGTAAAAGAAGCATCAAAAACAGAATGAATAAAATTTAAACAGGCGCCGATATATTTTACATGCTTCTTTTATCGCCTAAAAAACAGGAAAGCTTCTATATTTTTTGTACCAGTATAAGATACAAACACAAATTTAAACACGCTCAAGCTATACCTATTAATAGGTTAATATACTTAGGCTGATGTAATTATTAGGTAAAGGAACTACATTGTACGTGGTAATTTTTATTACACCTTTGTATTGGTTATCCTATTTGCAATCCATATGAAAAATTATTCTCTTTTGGTACAACTAATTGGCATTGTTGAACAATTAGAAAATGAGCACGGGCAGGAAAAGGAAATTTCGCTGAATGATTTTTCTGATTATTTAATGAGTAAAAAGGCTGCAACACCTTTTGCTGATGAAGGTAATCCTAAAATCAAACTGATACCGGAAGAAAGAACTTCTAAAGTCATCAGCCTTGAAAAAAAGAAAGGCACAGAAAACAACATTAGCCGGCTTCTCCTCTTGCTAACCAGGCATGCGCGTAATTATGCCAAAAAAGCTTTTGAAAATACACCATTTCAAACGCTGGAAGAATTTTCTTATTTAGCCATGCTCTACAATGTACCCAGTGTAACTAAAAGCGAACTGATCAATAATAATTTTCAGGAAAAAACCTCTGGTACAGAAGTGATACGCAGGTTACTCGCAAATGAAGTTGCGACACAATTTGATGATAAACTTGATAAAAGAAGCAAACGAGTGATGATTACAGCCAAAGGAAAAAAATTGTTAGAATCCGTTTTTAGAAATATGGGTTATATATCAGAGCTGTTGGTCCATAACCTGTCTACAGAAGAAAGGAGTTTTCTGCTGGCCATTTTACAAAAACTGGATACTTACCACAGAGCAGAATTTCCAAATACCAAGGCTTTAAATATGGAACAACTTAAAAATTATGTTGAAAGTTAGCATATACCTTCTAATCTTTTTTTTAGAAGCTGTAATATAACTTTCATTGTGATTAATGATTTTTAACTTTCTTTTTGCTGTAATATTCAACCTCCCCTAAAACGGTAAAGAAAACGCTCTGATACCAATAAGCTATTCCAATTCCAATCAATAGGTAATTCTTTTACTAACGGGTATAAAATGCTGTTCTTTTAAAAATTCCGTCATCCGGGTAAGTGTAGGCAAAAAATTCGGATTGCTTACCGGCCAGTCGCAAGAATGGTCGGCATCTTTTACAGGAATCAGTTCGCAGGTATTTCCGGCAGCTTTCATCAGGGCTGTAAATTTTTCAGCATACACAAACGGAGTGGTCCTATCTTTTGTACCGCATGATAAAACAGTTTGCTGCCAGCCTCTTTTAACCTGTAGGATTGGAGAAAATCCAGGCTGCTCTTTAAAGAAGGGAGCGATTTTTTACACGTACAGATAGATGATTAGCATAATCTGCTGTAGCTAAAATAAACCGGACTACTGAGGAATATAAAGGTGATTCATAGATAATATTGTTTTTATCGTGCGGCTCTTGCATTAAAAACAAACTAAATGCTTATGGTAATTGCAAATAAACATGCAGTGTATAAAACGCTATGTGCAGACATTATTATAAAACAGTAAACTCTATAACAAATCCCGGTAATTGTATAAAAGTAAAGTTTATGCCGCCATCTAATTTTGGCGCATAAATAATAAAATTTATGGCTATAGATACGATCAACAGTAAAAACGGCTTTATAGTTAAGTACTGGTCAGCGTTCTTTTTGCTTTGTACGACACCGTGTATTGCAGCCTTGATCACTGCTTTTTCAATCAGAACATTCAAGTAATAAAATTATGCAGAAGGGCAGATATATTTGGTTAACCCACGAAGTGATCAGGCAGACGAAGGATACATTAACTATTATATTCAATACGCGCAGATCAGCTTTTCAATATAAGCCTGGGCAATTTATCAATATCAGTTTGATAGTGAATGGAGAAAAGCTCGCCCGCTCTTATTCTTTGTCTTCCTCGCCTGATACTGATCTTTATCCTTCTATCACCTTAAAGCGGGTAAAAGGAGGATTAATGAGTAACTATATTGCAGATCATGCAGAACAAATCCCTGAATGGGAAATAGAAGGACCTTACGGTTCTTTTGTTCCTGCTGCAGGCAGCTATCAAAACCGGCATGTTGTTCTGCTCGCGGGCGGAAGCGGAATAACACCTTTATGGTCTATTGCTAAATCTATATTAAAGCGTGCCGCAGATGCGAGGCTTACTTTGTTGTATGCCAACCGCAATTGGAACGATGTGATCTTCGGTGATACGATAGCTGCTTTGAGCCAACAGTATAAAGACCGGACGACCATATTTCATGCTTTATCACAGCCTGATGAAGCAGGGCGGGTATTGGCAGGTAACCTTATCGAAGGCAGACTAAGCAAATTGGTTATTAAAAAATTGCTGAAACGAATAGCTCCTGAAACACTTTTGGATACGCATTTCTTTATTTGCGGGCCATCCGGACTGATGCAACTGTATGAGCAAACATTGGAAAGCTTACAGGTTCCAAAGACAAATATTTTCCTGGAGCGATTTATAATAGAGGAAGAACCAAATGAACCACTTAACCTGCCCGAAACCACGCAGGAAGTTTTGTTCCATTTCTATGAGCAGACCCATTTGATTGAAGTGCCGCCGGGTAAAACCATATTAACTGCTGCCCTTGATAATGGCATTCCGCTTCGGCATTCCTGCAAATCAGGAACCTGTGGCAGTTGTGCAGCCCTGTTAACAGCCGGTAAAATTAACATGATCAGGAATTATGCTTTAACAGAAAATGAGGTGGCGCAAGGCGTGGTGTTGCTGTGTCAAAGCTATCCTTTAAGTAAGGATGTGACCATTGAAATTAGTTGAAAATTATATAAAACAATAGCATAATTGTATAACAATCAGCCCTGGCAGGGTGGCTAACTTTGCGTTACAAAATTGTTAGTTATGAAAACTCTTAGGCTATAAACCCTTTGGAATACATCGTTAAAAAATAGTTCAAACCAAATTTAAAACTTAAATATTAGCTTCAATGAAAACTTTAAAATTTAAAACAAATATTAAATGCGACGGCTGCCTGGCAAAAGTTACGCCCAAACTAAATGAAACTGCAGGTGAAGATAATTGGGAGGTGGATATTAAAACTCCCGAAAAGATATTAACCGTTGCATCGGATAACATAGATGAAAAAGCTATTGTATCGGCCTTGAAAGTAGCAGGCTTTAATGCAGAAAGAATTAATTAATGTTTGCAAGTGTTGGTTTAGTTAGAGAAGCTTCCTTTAATGGAAGCTTCCTTTTTTTATGCCAATAATACTACAAAAATGCATCAGTAATATACTGTATTTAAGGATGGTTCCCCTAAAGCAAAAAAAATAAAAAACATTTTTAGCACCAAGAGGCTGTTTAAATTTTATTCAATTTATTTTCTATGCTTCTTTTATCACCTAAAAAACTCAATCTTTCAATGCTTTTGGTGTTGAGATAGAATTCATATAGACAATTTATAGGCATAAAAAAAGCACTTAAATTTTTCTGATATAAATTTAAGCACCAATATCAAAACTTACAAGTGTCTTAATTATCCAAAGTCTTTTGTACTTGTTTATTGTTTCAGAATGCTTAATAGCAGCTAAACGAAATTTTATAAGTCTGCATTTGACTGAACGGAAGAAGCGGAATGCAATGTAGCGGATGGAGTGAAGTGAAATGCTCAATAAAGCAAGCAATGTGACAAACTGCGTAGCACCCGAAGGGCAGTGCAGTTGTTCCGAAGGAAGTACTGCACCGGTTTGGCGCGTTGCTTGCCTACTTTTATAACTCTTAATCTTTCCGGCATCTAAAGTAGTACCGTTAGGGATTGAAGCGGAAATCCTTCAAAGAAGATTGCAGTGTAAAGCCCGACCCGAAGGGAAACGGCAAAAAAAGAGAGTGTCAATTAAACTGTCAATTAAGGGATTAATAATAATTTTTAACTTTAAGACACAGCAAGATGAACGAAAAACAAGGCTTTGATTTTGAGAGTTTCAAGGCAGAAGTACTAATAAAGATTGGTAGCGACAAACATATTAATGAAAGCAATGGATCAAAAATGATAGGCTAAAATAGCTTTTCAAGCCACTTACTCAATATTAGCTTTTTGCAGCTTTTACAAATTAAGTGGTTTTAACAACCCTAATACTACTTTTCAATCCAAAATTTTTAATATCCCTTGAGCTATCGTTATAACGTATAACCTATTTTTTTCAGTCGGTTTAGATGGTAATGACAATATTATCCCTATAGTACTTAAAGATAAGGGCAGGATATGCGCTACTTCCAAACTAAACCTACATTTCCTTAACAAAAATTTCATTATAAACCAATTATACATATACATATACATATATATAGTGTAGGCGTTACAGGCATTGTAAATGGTAAGAGTATAGTAGTTGCCGGTTCAAGTTATTTTAAACAAAATTCTGTCTCATTGCCTACCATTCCTGATACGGTTGACCAAAATGTAGAAACCATAAACTTTGTTTTGATTGATAATACGCCTGCCGGAATTATTACCCTCGTAAATAGCATAAGGGAAACATCCGCAGAAGCTGTAACTGAGTTGAAGCGTATGGGCATTAAATCCTTTTTAGCTAACTGGCGACAATGAAAAGATTGCTGCTGCCTTAGCAAACAAATTAGGCATGGATGGCTATCTGGTAAATGTGCTGCCACACGAAAAACAAATAAAAGTAAAAGAGTTCCAAAGCAAAGGCGAAATTGTTGCCATGACCGGTGATGGCGTGAATGATGCACCAGCTTTAGCACTAGGCATAGCTGTAGGTTCTGGAACCGATGTTGCAGTAGAAACAGCCGATATTATTTTAGTGAACAGCGATCCTAAAGATTTAGTCCAAATGATTGCCTTCGGGGAAACTACTTATAGAAAGATAATTCAAAACTTAGCATGGGCTGTAGGCTATAATGTTGTGGCAATTCCAAACCATCTAAAAAGTGCGCTATGATAAAAGCAAAATACAGTGATAAGAATTTGATAGTAGATATACTTACCAACTCATTTGACACTAACCAAAGTGTCAACTACATCGTAAAGCAGGATCAAAAAAGGGTACAGCGGGTTAGTTTTTTGATGGATTATTCCTTCGAGGTCTGTTATTTGTTTGGTGATGTGTTTTTATCGAATGATAAAAAAGCATGTGCATTGGTAATTTATCCCGATAAGAAAAAGACTACTCTCAAATCTATCTTACTGGATGTTAAATTGATTCTTTCCTCAGTCGGTTTAAAGAATATTAAAAAGGCGATTGCAAGGGAGTCAATGATAAACAAAATACAGTCAAAGGAGCTAAAGTATTATTTATGGTTTATTGGTGTTGACCCTGAATATTATAATAAAGGCATTGGAAGTATTCTGCTGGATGAAATTATAGAGGATAGCGAACATAAGAAAAGGCCAATCTATCTGGAGACCTCTATGTTAAAAAATTTACCCTGGTACGAGAAGTTCGGTTTTCAAATATATCATGAACTCGATTTAAGCTATAAGTTATTTTTTCTAAAAAGAGAGTTGAATTGAAAATAAATCTGATGTTGGTATTTGGAACTCAAATGCACATTGTCACATTTATTTTTGTGAGCATAGAAATAGCCGTCTTTTTCTACCTGATAATATATAAGTTAGCCAGACCGGACGATAGAACGGCTTTCTTAAACATTGTTTTAATCTTTCTGCTAATAACCTATAATATTACTGGTGGTTTATTACCTGATCCTAATTTACCGGGTTCATTTTTTATACAAAATGCTATTGCATATGCAACCGGATTTATAACACCCTGTTATTTTCCTTATTACATTTATAAAGCCTTTGGCTTAGAAAAAATGAAATTCCATGCTTTTAAAGGCGTTTATTTTTTCTTAATTATTCCATATATAATTTTTGTTGTTGTATTTGCTTTATCTAATAATCTAACAACCGCTCAAAACGTGCTTATACTCCCTGTATTATATGCTTTATGGGTTGTTTATTCTCTTTCAAAGGCAATTAAATATAAATATGGAAAAGCCTTCAGGAGTAAAGAATCTAATGAAGAAATAATAGTATTGATTTTAAGTATAACGCCTTGGGTTGGATTGCCAATTATTACTTATTTCAATTTAAGCCAGGCAATAGAAGCATCTATAACCAATACAGGTTTTTTGCTTTTACTATCCCTACAAGTGCGAAGGCATATAAAGCAAACGAGAGTGGAACATCAAAGATTAATAGATTCGGAACTAAGGCTTATAAATTGGAATTCAAATTTGCAAAAGGAAGTAGATAAAAGAACAGGAGAATTGGAAAAAATAAATGAGCAAAAAACAAATACTTTTATTAATCTGGTTCATGAGACCAAAACTCCACTGACCTTGGTAAATAATTATTTAGAGGAATATATCCATAAATATGGTTCTGTTGAAGAATTAGATATAATTAAAGGTGGGGTAGATAAGCTCACAAAAGATGTAACCAGCTTATTTGATATTGAAAGATTTACAAAAGGAATTGATGTATACAATCATAACCAAATATCAAATTTTAGTGAAATCATTAAAAGCAGTTTAGTATTGTTTGAATACTATTGTGAAAAACAAATTATTTCATGTGATAAAAACATTGAGGAAAATGTATATATAAAAGCAGATCCAAATGCCATTGACAGAATAGTTAATAACCTGATAGAAAACGCAATTAAATTTTCTGACAAAGGAAAAGTTGAAATAACTCTAAAAACTTATGGTGATGGTAAACTGTATTCTTATATACTCAATTATACAGAAACGCCAAATGTCTTGAATATCCGCTTTACTAATCACAAGGAAACCCATCCACAAGCTTTCTTTTCAAATGCTATTGCTAACGAAGCAGAGGTACAAGCGGATGCGGAGAGAGTTGTTACTGAAAAAAGAAACATACATGCATTAAAGATAAAAGCTACGGCATCAAGGTAAAAATGGATGGGCTGTATATCAAAGATGAAGTGCTGTTTTGCCGTATCATTCTGCAAAATCATTCTGATATCAGCTATGACATTGACCAACTCCGTTTTTATATCAGGGACCAGAATAAATCAAAACGTACAGCATCTCAAGAACTTGAAATAAGCCCTCTTTATGTAAAAGGTGATACTGCCGTAGTGACTGGAAAAACGGAAAAAGTTTTTGTATTTGCACTTCCCAAATTCACTATACCAGAGAAAAAATATTTCGCTATTGAAATTATGGAAAAAAGTGGTGGCAGGAACTTACAGCTAAGAGCAGGCAACAGCGTAATTGTAAAGGCTAAATCTTTATCTAACCTGCGGTAAACCTGTAATCCATCAGGTGTGCAACCTATTAGAGCCTGTTTAAATTTATATCATAACAATCTATAGTGCTTCTTTTATGCCTATAAATTTAGTATTTAAATATTGTATCAATACAAAAAGTACAATGAACCAATGATTTTTATGTGATAAAAGAA